>Ga0070670_100002925_pt1 | contig 14135 bp, 9 predicted proteins | sample KBSS63metaG_FD_64665 | JGI IMG/M metagenome (GOLD analysis project Ga0070670, IMG submission 64665) | Switchgrass rhizosphere microbial communities from Kellogg Biological Station, Michigan, USA - KBS S6-3 metaG | ecosystem: Host-associated > Plants > Roots > Rhizosphere > Soil ... | reverse complement strand
GAGGCCGATCCGTACTTCACTCGCGATGGCGACACCCTGTACTTCATCTCGACGCGATCGACCGACGGCGTGAAGCGCAAGGACCTGGACCTGTGGCGGGTCGATCGCACCGCCGGCGGCGCGTGGGGCACGCCGCGGCGCCTGCCCGAGCCCCTCAACTCGAAGAGCACGGAGTGGTTCCCGCGTCCCTCGCCGGACGGCTGGCTGTACTTCGGCTCGAACCGCCCGGGCGGCCTCGGCGGCAACGACATCTGGCGGGGCCGGGCGGGGCCCGACGGCGTCTGGCGCGTCGAGAACCTCGGGCCGGGGATCAATACCGCCGGCGACGAGTACGAGGCGCTGCCGTCGCCCGACGGCGATCGACTGATCGTGATGGCCGACGGCGACCTGTACGAGTCCCGGCGCGACGGGGAGGGGTGGTCGCCTCGCGTGAAGCTTCCTCCGGAGGTCAACTCGGCGGGCATGGAGGTCGGGGCGGTGTTCTCGCCGAGCGGCCGCTCGATCCTCTTCTCGCGGGACACGAAGGGGCCCGACTCCGGCGAGTTCTTCGTCTACCGGGAGGGCGATCCGGAGCCCTGGCCGCCGCAGTGCCCTCGCTGAGGTTCCCGGCGCGGCCCGCCGCCTTTGATACCGTCCGTGGCAACCTTCCGGAGGTGAACCATGCGTCGATCCGATTGGGTCGCTCTCCTCGCGTCCGTGATCGCTGCGCCCACCCTCGCCCAATCACTGCAGATGGGCAACACGATCACATCCCCCAACTCCGCCGACCCGAGCATCGCCACGGTCCGCACCGACATCAATCTCGGAAATCCGGCGAACGCGACGGGGCTCGTCGAATCGGCGAGCTTCTCCTGGTCGGCCTTCCCCTGTCCCGCCGAGGTGAAGATCAAGTTCTTCCGGCGACAGGGCTCCAATCTCGTTTTTCTCGCGGAGCGCGGTCCATTCGACGTGACCGGACCCCTCACCACGGTCGACCTGCTTCCGTCCGTCTCCGTCGAGCAGGGTGACCTGGTCGGGATCACCAGGCTCGCCGAGTGCGGCAACGCCGGCTCGCTGACCGGCATCGTCAGCCCGGGCTATCTCGTCTACGCCGGGGACCTGACGTCCACGGTCGGAGTCGCCTCCGGGGTAAACGGAGGGGGAGTCCTCGGCCTCGCGGCATCGGGTGTGGCGATCGAGTCGATCTATGCCGTGCTTCCGGTCGCCGGGTCCTTGCCCGGTAACTTCGGCTCGTTTTTCCGGACGGGCCTGCAGATCGCCAATCCGAACTTCGGCGCGACGCAGGGGAGGCTCGTCTTTCATCCTTCGGGAGTGTCCGGGTCGTCGGCGGATCCGAGCCAGACCTTCACGATCGCGGCGCGCTCCACGATCTCCTTCGACGACATCGTGCAGACCATGGGGCAGTCGGGTCTCGGGACGATGGACGTCGTGCTGCCGAGCGACGCCGGGATTCCCATTCCCGTCGCGCGCGTCTTCGACGATGCCGGAGCGGACGGCACGACCGGCTTCGCCGAGGAGGCGGTTCCGCTGGAGGGCGACAAGCAGGTCCTCTTCGCCGGCGCGACCGGATTCCTCGTCGGCCCCGCGGACCTGACGCGCTTCCGCTACAACATCGGGATCCGCACGCTCCTGGCGGGCGCCACCCTGACCTTCACGGTGCGCGACTCCGGAGGCGCCGTGATTCGGACCGTCGACCTGGCGTACGACCCGACGTTCTTCACCCAGCAGCCGGCCGACACCCTGCTCGGGGGCGCCATCCCGGAGGACGCCTCGATCCAGGTGAGCGTCTCCACGGGGAGCGCCGTCGTATACGGAGCGACGATCGACAACACCACGAACGACCCGAGCATCCAGTTCGCGAAGGTGTTCTTCGCGATCGCCTGATGAGCGGCGCGTAGCCGGCCGGTTCGATCCCGGCCGGCTCTCCCTCAGCCGTTGGCGCCGATCACGAGGACGGTGATGTCGTCGTCGTGTCCGTCGGCGCCGGACCGCTGCGTCCAACGCGCGAGCGTCTCCAGCAGATGCTCGGCGAACGCGCCGCTCGACAGGTCCGGCGACGCGTCGAGCAGGGCGAGCAGCCGCCCGGAGCCGAACTCCTCTCCGGCGGGGTCGTTCGCCTCGGAGACCCCGTCCGTGTAGACGACGCAGCGGTCGCCCGGCGCGAGCGGAAGCCGCACGGCGGCGTACTTCGCGTGCGGAAACTTCCCGAGGAAGAGCCCGTTCTTCTGGACCGCGCGCGAGGTCCCGGCCGACTTCTCGCGAAGGACGATCGGAGGGTGCCCGGCCCCGGCGTAGTCGATGGTCCCGGCTTCGGTGTCGACGTAGAGATACGCGGCCGTCACGAAGTGCGTGTCGAACTTGCCGCAGAGTGCCTGGTTGATGCCGTCCAGGACGCGGGCCGGGTCCGCGGCGTGCGGCGTCTGCGCGGCGAGCGCGATCTTCAGCATGGACGCGACGAGCGCCGCCGGAGCGCCGTGGCCCGACACGTCGGCCACGAGGGCGCCGAACCGCTTCTCGTCGACGGGTATGAAGTCGTAGAAGTCTCCCGCCACGGAGGTCATCGGCACGTATCGCGCGGCGATGTCCACGCCGGCGACGGGCGGGACCTCGCGCGGGAGGATCGAGAGCTGGATCCGTCGCGCCATCTCCATCTCGTGCTGGAGGGCGGAGAGCCGCCGGGCGAGCTGCTCGCGCACCTCGCGCAGCGCGAGATGAGTCTGGACGCGGGCCTTCACGACCGCGGGCGAGAAGGGCTTGTGGATGTAGTCCACGGCGCCCGCCGAGAAGCCGCGCGTCTCGTCCTCGGCCTCGGTCTTGCCGGTCAGGAAGATCAGCGGGATCTCGCGGGTGTCGGGGTCGGCCTTGAGCCGCGCGCAGACCTCGTAGCCGTCCATCTCCGGCATCTCGACGTCGAGCAGGATGAGATCCGGAACCGGCGCCGATTTGACGAGCTCGAGGGCCTTCGCTCCGCTGGTGGCGATCCGCACGCGATAGTCGTCCTTGAGGATCGCATTGGCGACCTGGATGTTCGCCGGCGCGTCGTCGACGAGCAGGAGCACCTTTCGATCGTCGCTCTCGGTCACGCGGTCTCCTGAACGGCTCCGCACTCGCGGGCGATCGCGTCCAGCTCGGAAAGCGCCCCCTCGAAGTCGAACTCGTCGATGGCCCGGCCGAGCGCGGCGACGCGCGGTCGGCCGACGGCGCCCGCCAGCGCGCCCGAGACGCTCGTGAACGCGTCGGCGGCGCCGCCGTCGCTGGCCGCGAGAAGCGAGCGCAGCCGCGCGACCCCCTCCCGAACCGAGGCCCCGTCGGCGACGGGCTCGGCCGCGGCATCCGGGGAATCGCCGCCGTCGTTCCCGAGCGCCCGGCGGATCGCATCCACCTGGGAGCCGAGGACCGCTCGCAGCCCCGCCAGCGCCGCGCCGGCGTCTCCTCCGCCGCGAAGCGTCCGCTCGAGAGCGCCGGCCGCCGCGTGGAGCCGCTTCAGGCCGAGATTCCCGGCGACGCCCTTGACGGTATGCGCCTCGCGCTCCGCGGTCTTCCAGTCGGCCGCCTCCAGGGCGCGAGCGATCTCGTCGGCCGAGGCGCCGTGTCGTCCGGCGAACTGCACGAGCAGCCGTCGATAGAGCGCGGCGTTGCCGGCCACACGCGCGAGACCGTCGGCGGCGTCGACTCCGTCGATGGCCGCGAGGTCGGGAGGCGGCGCGGCGGCGCGGGACGCCGCCGTAGAGGTAGCCGCGTTCGAGGCCGGCGGAGTCGAAGCGCGCGTGAATGGCGGACCGGGCACCGCGGCGGACGCGGGCGCGGCGGAAGGTTCGGACGCCGCCGCCGAGGGCGCCGGCTTCACCCATCGCTCGAGCGTCGCGTAGAGGATGTCCGGCTCGATCGGCTTGGACACGTGGTCGTTCATTCCCGCGTCGAGGCAGTGCTGGCGCTCCTCGATGGTGGCGTGCGCGGTCATCGCGATGATCGGGAGCCGCGCGAAGCGCGGATCGGAGCGGATCTTCGCGGTCGCCTGGAATCCGTCCATCTCGGGCATCTGGAGGTCCATGAGAACGACGTCGTACGGGGGAGGGAAGGCGACGCCCTGCAGCTTGCGAACCGCCTCGGCGCCGTTGTCGGCGACGTCGACTCTGGCGCCGACGCCCTGAAGGAGCTCCACGGCGACCTGCTGGTTGATCGCATTGTCCTCCGTGAGGAGGATGCGTGCGCCGCGCAGCCGGTCGGCGCGTTCCGAATCGCCGGCCCGCGCCGCCGCCTCGTCCGCGCGGGGCGCGAAGATCGACACGAGCGTGTCGACGAGCATCGACTTGGTGACGGGCTTCAGCAGGAAGCCGGCGACTTCGAGCTTCTCGGCCTCCTCCCGGACCTCCTCGCGGCCGAACGCGGTGACCATCACGATCGCCGGCGCATGCGCGACGGACGGATCCGCCTGGATCCGGCGCGTTGCCTCGAGGCCGTCCATCCCGGGCATCCGCCAGTCCATGAACACGACGTCGAACGGGCGCTTCGCGTCGCGATCCCGGATCGCGGCCAGCGCCTCCGCCCCCGAGGAGACGACGTCGACGCTCTCGCTCACGTCGCGCAGCGCGTCGGCGAGGATGTCGCGCGCGGCCGGGTTGTCGTCGACGACGAGCATCGACAGTTTCTGGAGGGTCTCGGGGTAGAAGCGTCCCCTCGGGGTCTCGGCCCCGCGTTCCAGCCACGCGGTGAAGAAGAACGTGCTCCCGGCGCCCGGCTCGCTCTCGAGCCAGATCTGGCCGCCCATCATCTCGACGAGGCGCTTGGAGATCGTCAGTCCCAGGCCAGTCCCCCCGTGCTTCCGGGTGGTCGACATGTCGGCCTGTGTGAACGGCTGGAAGAGCCGGGCCGACTGCTCCGGCGTCATCCCCGCGCCGGTGTCGTGGACCGAGAAGCGCACCTTCACCCGCTCGCCGCTCTGCTCGACGAGCTCCGCCTTGAGCCGGATCTCGCCGCGCTCGGTGAACTTGACGGCGTTGTTGATGAGGTTCGTGAGGATCTGACCGAGGCGGAGCGGATCGCCGCGCATCGCCTGCGGAATGGAGGAGGGCACGTCGGCGAGGAACTCGAGCCCCTTCTCGTGCGCCTTCTGTCCGGTCACCGTCGTGACCGACGAGATCACCTCGTCGAGCTGGAACGGCGTCGTCTCGAGGTCGAGCCTGCCGGCCTCGATCTTCGAGAAGTCGAGGATGTCGTTGATGATGCCGAGGAGGGACGTGCCGGCCGCGTGGACCTTCGCGATGTAGTCCCTCTGCTTGGGCGTCAGGGCGGTCTTCAGGGCCAGATGGGAGAGGCCGATGATCGCGTTCATCGGCGTCCGGATCTCGTGGCTCATGTTCGCGAGGAACATGGACTTCAGCTCCGTCGCCTCCTCGGCCTTGAGGCGCGCCGCCTCGAGCTCCTTCGTCTGCTCCTCGAGCTGCTTCGCCTGCCGCTGCGTGCGGCCGAGGAGCTCCTGCGTGCTCAGGTTGCGCTCGAGGATCTCGAGGCTCATGGCGGCCACGGGGAGGAGCTCTTCGAGGAGCGCCTTCTCGTTCGGAGCGAGCGGCCGGAACGACGCGAGCTCTACGACCGCGCGGAGCTCGCCCTGCGAGGAGAGCGGCCACGCGCCGGCCTCGGCCGGCGGAGCCTCTCCGATGCCGGACGCGATGCGCAGGTAACCGGGCGGCAATCCGGCGAGCGCCACGGGCCGCGCGTCGGCGGCGCACTGGCCGGCGAGCCCCTCTCCGAATCGCAGCGTCTCCGCGCCTCCTCCTCCGTCCGCGCCTCCGCCTCCGCCTCCGTCCGCCAGGGCGTACCCGGCGGCGCGGCGCAGCGTCCGCGCCTCGGCCGAGACGGTGTAGAACGCGCCGACGCCGCCGCCGACCAGCGGGACGAGCCCGGAGAGGAGCCGGGTCCCGAACTCGGACACCGTGCCGGCGCCCTGCAGCTCGCGGGTCAGCCCCGCGGTGTGAGTCTTGATCCAGCGCTGTTCCTCCATGGCCGCCGCACCGCTCTTCAGGACGTCGATGGAGCGCGCGAGATCGGCCGTCTCGTCCGAACCGCCCGTGTTCGGCACGGTCTTCGAGTAGTCGCCGCGGGCGATCGCCTCGACGCTCGATCTCAGGTTTCGCAGCGGATGGACGATCCTCCGGAAAGTGGCGTAACCGAGCGCGCCCGAGAGCGCGAGCGCGGAGGCCAGGGCGATCAGGGTCAGCCGCCGGGAACGGGCGACGTCGGCCTCGAGCGCGCTGCCGGATCGCGTGGCCAGCTCTTCGTTGTACTGGATCCACTCCTGCGCCGCCTTGCCCAGCCCGGCGCCGTGAACTCGCATCGGCCCGTCCAGCAGCGCCGCCCCCTCGCCCTGGCGCCCCTCGTCGATGAGCGCCATCACCTGCCGGGCGCCCGAGACCCACTGGTCGGCCGACCTGCGGTACTCCTCGAACAGCGTCCGATCCCGCGCATCGGATACGAGCGCGTCCGCGTAGTGGCCGAATCTCCGCGACAGCTCGGCCGTGCTCGCCTCGAAGCCGTCCCGCGCCGCCTTTCGGGCGGCCGCATCCGCGGCCATCAGGTCGTCGCGGACATCGACCCGCAACTCGCCGACCGTGCGGGTGATGTTGCCGATCGCCGCGAGGCTCTGGGCCTGAACCTCGACGACGACCCTCGTGCGTGTGTTGATCCGGGCGAGCTGGATCAGCGTGAGCACACCCAGCGCCGCGAGGACGAGCAGCGGCACGGCCAGCAGGAGCGTCAGGCGGCGGGCGATCGTCATCGCCGGCACCCGGGATCAGGAAGCCCGGCTTCCGCGTGGTGCCTCCATGCGCGGATGCGGCTCCGGGTGGGGATACGGGTCCGCGTGCGGATGCGGGTGCGGGTACGGGTGCGGGTGCGGGTACAGATCGTCGTCGGCCTCCCGGCTCGTTCGAAGGGGGGGACTCGGCTGGATCGTATAACCGCCCGGGCTTCCCGACGCCCGGGCGGCCGGCGCCTAGCGGATCGCGCCGTTCAGGATGGCGCGTTGAAGCCGCTTCGAGACCGGGGACAGGCGCCAGAAAGGCAGCGTCCGGCGAACGACGGCGAGCAGGCGCGCCCGGACCGCGGATGCCCTCACCGCGTGATCGATCGCGCGAGCCAGGTCCTCGCGGCGGTGCTTCTCGGCGAGGCTGCGCAGCCGGCGTGCTCCCCGGCGCTGCATCGCGGACGCGAGGTAGACGCGGCCGATCCGCTCGAGGTCGAGGCTCTGCGGAAACGTCGGGCATCGGTCCAGCGCGCCGAGCGCCGCGAGAGTCACCATCGTCAGGGTGCACTTGCGGCAGCGCCCGCAGTTCTCCGACTCGGGCTCGCGGTAGCAGACGTGGAGGGCGTTGAGCGCGAGGTTCGATTGGGCGACGCGAACGGTCTTCTCCGTCCGCGTCGCGTCGGCGCCGTCGTGCAGGACCTGCGTCGTGCCGGTCGAGAGTAGAGGATCCGTCAGGGGATGCGAGCCGAGCGGCTCCGTCTCCTCGTACACCGAGCTCGCGGCCACCATGAGGTGTCGGTAGCGCTTCTCGAGCGCCAGTCCGACGGACGCGAGCGCCGGCCCGTGCCAGAGGTCCGCCCACGGCGCCTCGCGGAGCCGGCTCTCCCTCAGGTTCGTCGCGACCCACACGACCGGCTTCCCGAGCTGGCGCCCCGCGCGCTCTAGGCGGTGCAGGTGACGGTGGAAGGCGTCCGAGAGCCGAAGCGGAAAGTCGAAACCCTGGATGGAGACGAGGTCGTCGATGGGAATACGGCCGGGCACTCGCTCCTGGTGGCGGAGCACCGTATAGAACGAGTCGACGCCGCCGGAGAAGAATGCCGCCGTCCGAGCGGGGGAGGACGGAGGACGGAGGACCGGCGAGTCGTGGACGTCGACGTCGAGCGGCACCTCGTGGAGGTCCGGGTACCAGCCCCGCCAGATCCTCGCAAGCTCGGTCAGGTTGCGGACGAGGAGTCGGTCGACGGGCAGAGGTATGCGCAGCTCCTCTCCGAGCTTGGCGGCGAGCGGAAACAACGCCACCAGCCACGGGTTCCCGGTCGTGCTGAGGTCGCGCTCGAGATCCGCGGGCACCTCGTACCAGACGGCCTCGCGACGCGAGTCCGCATAGCGGACCTCGCCGGTCAGGCGGACGCGATCGTCGCCCGCCGGATCGATCCGGGTCGAGATCAGTTCCACCGAAGCTTTCGCCTCATGGACGCGCAACCCTCCGAGAAAACGGCACTCCGCTGTCTCCGGGGACCTGGTCGATTTTTTGTACGATTCGGCGCGAGATTATCACCGGGAGGGTCACCGGTCGACGTTCGGGGAAGCCACCCGGCGAGACCGGCGAGAAATCCCTCTGCCGTCTGAGTTTCCGGCCGCGCGCGGGCGATCCGGGGCGGGCCCATAGAATCGGGGCATGCGGGACCTTCGCGCCGCGCGGTGGCCGGGCTACCCGGCGGCCGTGCTCGTCGTGGGCGCCGCGGCGGCGATCCTCAAGGCGATCCCGGGTCTCTCCGCCACGTCCGTCGCGCTCCTCCTCATGCTCGCCGTCTTCCTCTGTGCCTGGATCTGGCAGAGCGGGCCCGGAGTGCTGGCCGCGGTTCTCGCGACGCTCGCGTTCAACCTGCTCTTCCTTCCGCCCTACTTCCGGCTCACGGTCGAGGATCCGAGAAACGTCGTCGCGCTCGGCGTCTTCCTCGTCTCGGCACTCCTCATCGGCCGGCTGTCCGCGCTGTCGCGCACGCGCCTCCGCCTGCTGGAGGCCGAGCGGCGCGATCTGATCGCGCTGACCGAGCTGTCCCAGGGCTTCCTCGCCGATACCAATCGCGAGTCGCTGCTCGGCGTGGCGAGCGACCGGCTCCGGCAGGCGCTCCAGGCCGAGCGGATCGGGATCTTCGTGCCGGCGGCCGATTCCTCCCTCGCGGCCGCGGGCGGCGCGGCCGACGACGGCATTCGGATGGACCTCGTCGATCTCGCGTTTCGCCAGGGGAACTCCGCCTCCTTCGCGTCGCCCCTCGGCGGCACGGACATCTACCTGCCGGTTCCCATCGGCGTCCAGCGCATCGGCGTCCTCGTCGCGCGAGGCATGCGGTCGAGCGAGCGGCTCGCCGAGGCGTGCGCCGCGCTCCTCGGGCTGTCCCTCGAGCGGGAGCGGTTCGTGCGCCTGGCCCGGGAGGCGGAGTCCACGAAGGCGAGCGACGAGATGAAGTCGACCCTGCTCGCGACGCTCGCGCACGACCTCAAGACCCCGGTCGCCGCCGCGCGAGCGGCGGTCGAGAACTGGGGTTCGCGCGCGCGAGAGACCGAGGAGGCCCGGCTCGCGAAAACGGAGCTCGAGCGGCTCACCCGGCGCGTCGACGAGCTCATGCAGGTCGTGCGTCTCGACGCCGGAATCGCCAATCCGCGTCGCGAGCGCGTCACCGCCGGGGAGATCGTCGAGGCGGCCGTCGCGCGCTTCGGCGAGGCGCTCGAGTCGCACTCGCTCTTTCTGGACGTCCCCAAGGAGCCGCTGATCGTCGAAGCGGACCCCGCGCAGGTCACCGAGGCGCTGGGCCACGGTCTCGAGAACGCCGCCCGCTACTCACCCGCGGGCAGCCGTGTGCGGGTCACGGTGGGCCGCGACGGAGCGGACGTCCGGTTCCGCGTCGAGGATCAGGGACCGGGCGTGGCGGCGCCGGACCGCGACCGCGTGTTCGACCGGTTCGTCCGTCTGCCCGCCGCGTCGGCGACGCCCGGCACCGGGCTCGGCCTCTTCATCGCGAAACGGCTGGTCGAGATGAACGGAGGCCGGATCCGCCTGGAGAGCGCGCAGCCGACGGGTGCGGCGTTCGAGATCCTTCTGCCCCGCGCGGCGGACTGACGTTCAGGCGCTCCGGAGGAAGGGGAAGCGCCTCTTCCTCTTGGGTTCCGTGACCCGAATCGGCAGGACGATCGCCTGGCGTCCCGCGAACTGGAGCCGCCTCTGAATCGCGAACGCCGTCTCGTTGTGGAGGATCTTGTGGAAGAAGCGGTCGTTCTCGAAGACGAGCTGTCCGAGGTAGAAGATCGATCGCGGAAACTCCGCGGCGATCTCCTCGCAGAGCTCGACCGCCGACTGCACCGCCTCGGTTCCGACCCGGTACCGATAGCCTCCCCGGAACCCGAGCTTCCTGGCGAGCTCGACGTATTTCTCGAGATCCTCTTCCGTCTTGTGGGTGAGGGCCTCGATCTCGGACTGCCCCTTGAACGTCGCCGAGTCGATCACGGCGACCGATCCGAAGAGGTACGCCTTGTACTGGCGGGGGAAGAGCGACTGAACGGACAACACCATGTGGACGCCCAGGCCCGAGAATCCGCTCACGAGCATGACGGCCACCGGCTCGTCGTTGCGGATCGTCTCGACGTCCTGTGCGTGGGGGCGCACGGGCACGTCGAGGAGCTGCTCGTCCAGTCGGCGCAGCTGCTCGCGGACGCGCGTGTAGTGACGCTTGATGCGGAACGCGGTGACCACCATGACGGTCGTCACGACGAGCGTCAGCCAGCCGCCCTCGTAGGCCTTCTCGTAGATCGTGATGATGAGGATTCCGATGGAGAGCATCGCGCCGACGGCCTGCAGCAGGATGTGGCGCTTCCACGTGGGATCCGCCTTGCGTTCCTGCCACCAGTGGCGGGTCATGCCGATCAAAGTCAGGCTGAAAGTGACGAACACGTTGATCGCGTACATGACGAGCAGGCTCGACACGGAGCCGTGCGTGTACACGAGCGTGGCGACCGCCGCGAGCCCCATGAGAACGATGCCGTTGTTGGTGACCAGCCGGTCCGAGAGCTGCGCGAAGCGATGCGGCACCCACGAGTCCACGGCCATGTTGGCGAGGATCCGCGGCCCGTCGAGGAAGCCGGTCTGCGCCGCGACGAAGAGGATCGACCCGGCGGCCGCGAGCGTCAGGATCACGAGGAGATGGCCGAGCCCGAATCCGCCCACCGTCCAGCCGCCGAACACGTTCTCGGCGAGGATCGCGTTCATGACCTTCGTCGGGTGCGGCCGCGTGCCGGTCAGGAGGTAGCTGAGGATGATTCCCGAGGCCGTGAACGCGAGCGACAGGGCCATGTAGAGCATCGTGCGCTTCGCGTTGGGCACCCGGGGCTCGCGCAGGATCTGCACGCCGTTCGACACCGCCTCGATGCCCGTGTATGCGCCCGCTCCCAGCGAGTACGCGCGGAGAACGATGAAAATCGTCGGCATCAGCCCCATGATGCTCGCCGTCTTGTGGGCCTCCGATACCGCGCCTCCGAATACGCTGTGGAGCTGTCCGGCGTGCGTCACCAGCGAGACGACGATCATGAGGAAGTGGGTCCCGATGAAGAGGAGGAATATCGGCACGAGGACCTGGACGCTCTCCTTCACCCCCCGCAGGTTGAGGAGCACGAGCACGCCGAGGATCAGCAGCTTGAAGATGAACCGGTTCTGGCTCCACGCCTCCGGCAGGAAGCTGAAGATCTGGTCGACTCCGGACGCGGCCGAGGTCGAGATCGTCAGCACGTAGTCGAAGATCAGCGCGCAGCCCGAGACGACGCCGAACCGCGGTCCGAGCAGCTTGGTCGCGACGAGATACCCGCCGCCGCCTCCGGGGAAGAGCTCGATGACCTTGCTGTAGCAGGCGGAGATGATGAGGACGGTCGCCGCGATCATCAACGCGAGGAACACGGAGAGGTAGGCGTGGGATCCGAGCGCCTTGAACGCCTCTTCCGGCCCGTAGGCCGAGGACGACAGCCCGTCGGCGCCGAGACCGACCCAGGCGAGGAACGCGGCGAGGGAGACCGCATGGAAGATGTGCGGGTCCATCGGATCCCGCGCCTTCCCGACGAGGATCGTCTTGAGGGTCGTCGGGGGTTTGCTGTTCTTCTCGATGACGGACTCGCTTATCTGCCCGGCGGCGTTCTGGGCCGCCGCGCGGACGGACGGAGGCGGCGCATGCTATCGCGGAGCCGCCGGGCCGGCGGCAGGCGGCGGCGCGGTCGTGGCAGGATGGCGGCATGCAGCGCGTGCTGGTCGCCGACGACGAGGCGGCCCTTCGAAAGGTCGTGCGTGACGCCCTGGAGCGCGCGGACCTCGACGTCGAGACGGTCTCGGACGGCGAGGAAGCCCTCGAACGGTTCGAGGGGAGCGACTTCGCGCTCGTGGTCACCGATCTCGCCATGCCGCGCCGCGACGGGATCGCGCTCGTCCGCGAGCTGCGCCGGCGCGGTGCGACCGTGCCGATCCTCGTTCTCACGGTGCGCGGAGAGGAGCAGGAGAAGGTGCGCCTGCTCGACGCGGGGGCCGACGACTACGTCACGAAGCCCTTCGGCGTCGCCGAGCTCGTAGCGCGCGCGAAGGCGCTGATACGGCGCCGGGACGGATCGCAGGCCCCGGGTGGGTCCCGTTTCGGTGACGTCGAGGTCGACACCGGGAAGCGCACGGTTCGCAAGGCGGGCCGCGCGGTCCACCTCACGCCCATCGAATACCTGCTCCTGCAGGCGCTGCTGCGCCGGCCCGGCGGAGTCTGGACGCACCGGCAGCTCCTCGCCGAGGTGTGGGGCGGGATCTCCGTCAGCAACGACACGGTGCGGGTCCACATGGGAAGCCTGCGCCGCAAGCTCGAATCGGACCCGAACCGGCCGAAGTGGATCCGAACGGAGCCCTGGGTCGGCTACCGCTTCACTCCCGACTGACGCCATGTGGCGCGATGTTGCGCCACTCTTCCGGACTCCTTCCGGACTTCTTTCGGGGCACCGCTCCACGATGCGGCCATGGTCACGAACAGAAAGGCCGTCGGCTGGTGCCTCCTGGCGGTGGGCTGTCTCGCCGCCGGCGGCGCCATCGGCGTCCTGTTCCCGCGAGCCGTGCTCGCCGCGGTCGGCGCGGGTTTCGCCGGTTACGTCTTCTGCGGCCGCTGCGCGATGGCGCGGTGGCGGGTGGACGAGAGGGTCTTCGAGATTCGGCCCCGGATCGAGGATCACCGGCGCCGCCCCCCGTCGCCGCCCGCCATCGCCCTCGCCACCGGCGTGGTCCTGGCCGCGCTGGCGCTTCCGCTGACCGCTCAACAGACGATCTTCAATGTGCCCTCGGCCGACGTGCTCGAGCCCGGGAAGGTCTATGCCGAGGTGGACGAGCTGTTCCGGCCGACGTCGCCGAGGTTCTCTTCGACGACGGTGCGGGGAGTCGTCGGCGTCCTGCCGCGCGTGGAGGCCGGGATCAACTTCGGGGGGCTCGTCTCGCCGGGTCCCGCGGTGCCGACCGCGCAGGTGGCGGTGAAGCTCCAGCCCGTGCGGGCCGGCGACTTCGCCGTGTCCGCCGGGGGATACGGGCTCTTCGGCCTGCGCGGCGGCACGGACAGCGAGCCAGCGGGCATGGGATACGGCTTCGTCTCGTATCGCATCCCGACGGTTCGGACGCGGATCGAGGTCGGGGCCTGGTACGCGTCGGCCGGCTTCGTCCATCCGGTCGATCGCCCGCTCGGGTCGAGCTCCGGAGGCGCGCTCGCGACCTTCGAGCAGCCCGTGGCGGCCGTTCCCGGCCTGACGGTCGCCGCGGACTGGTGGAGCGGCGAGAACGCGATCGGCTACCTGACCCCAGGCGTCGTCTACACGGCCGGGAGCTGGACCGCGTACGCGGCCTACTCGATCAAGAACGGCGACTCGTCGGGCAACGCCGGGCTGCTCGAGCTCGGCTACTCCTTCTGAGAGGAGTGCATGCTCGACCTGATCTTTCTGGCCGCCACTTTCCTCCTGTTCCGCGGCGCGATCGCCTACACGCACCGCTGCGATCGGATCTGAGGAGCGTCGTGGGCTGGGAAGACGTCCTCGGTCTCGCCGTCGGCGCCGGCCTGCTCTGCTACCTGCTGTACGCGATGCTGCGGGCCGAGAGGGTCTGAGATGACGCAGATCCACGTCATCAAGATCCTCCTGTACCTCGGGATCGTCGTCGCGCTCACCCCGATCCTCGGGGGATACATGAAGCGCGTGTTCGCGGGAGAGCGGACGCTCCTGGACCGCCTGCTCGGCCCGCTCGAGCGGGGGATCTATCGCCTCTGCGGCGTGGATGCCCGGAGGGATCAGACGTGGGTCGAGTGGACCGTCGCGATGCTCGTCGTCAATGCGGCTTCGCTCCTCA
>Ga0070670_100002922_pt1 | contig 14149 bp, 19 predicted proteins | sample KBSS63metaG_FD_64665 | JGI IMG/M metagenome (GOLD analysis project Ga0070670, IMG submission 64665) | Switchgrass rhizosphere microbial communities from Kellogg Biological Station, Michigan, USA - KBS S6-3 metaG | ecosystem: Host-associated > Plants > Roots > Rhizosphere > Soil ... | reverse complement strand
CGGCTCGAAAAATGGTCGTTTCGCAGTCGCGCAAGATTCCGGAAGGCAGCCCGGAATGGGAAGTGCTGTTTCGGAAATACTACGAGGAAGGCCTCCGGGACATTACGGAGTAGCACAGTACCGGTCTTTCGCTGCCGATATATCGGCGGTACCTCTCCAGCCGGGAAAACAATTCTTCGGCGCTAACTCTGGAGTTCGCTGGACAGGATTACTGCTTCGGCAATCTCTCGCATCGAACGACGTGTCTTCATGCTCTGCTGCTGAAGCCGTTTGTAAGCTTCCTCCTCGGAAAGACTGGCCTGCTTCTGCAGCAGGCTTTTGGCTCGTTCCACCAGCTTGCGGCTCTGCAGGGCCTCCTGGCCTTCCTGAACGGCGACGGTGAGCTTGGTATTTTCAAAGGCCAGCGCGGCCTGATCTGCCACCGTGGAGAGCACTCGGAGGTCATCGGTCGAAAAGATCCGTTCCTGCGCGGAATACACGTTAATGACGCCGATCACGAGATCTTTATAGATCATTGGAACAGACACCAGGGAACGCACTCCCTCTTTCGTGGCTAGTTCGGGATAGAGGTAGCCTTCTTCCTTTGTCACGTCTCGCACCATCAGGGGCGAGCGCTCCTTGACGACTCTGCTGATCAGGCTCTTGCCGATTTTGAGATTGGGTCTCTTCCAGTACTCTTCGCTTGAGCATTTGGCGGCCTTCAGCACCAGTTCGTTCTTCTGGGTATCCACCAGCATGATCGAACAGACTTTGGCCTGCATCATTTCCGCGATCATCGTCACAATCAGTTGAAGCATTTCGTCCAGATATTGACCGGACGACATCAGCTGTCCAACCTTTGCAAGCGTCGTGATCTGCCGTGAGCGGTGGGACGCCTCCTCGTAAAGACGAGCGTTTTGAATCGCGCTTCCTACTTGATGTCCAATGATGGATAGAAGCGTCTTTTCATGCTCGCCGTGACGGTGTGCTTTGCGATGTTGAACGTTGATAACGCCCGTCACACGACCGGTAGGCGCGATTATCGGAACAGAGATGAACGCCTCGTATCGATCCTCCGGAAGCGTATTGAAAAATTTAAATCGGCTGTCCTTGCTCGCATGACGCGCGATTGAAACCTGCTCGGCCTGCTGAGCAACCCATCCCGTGATTCCCTCTCCGACCTTCACCGCAATCTTGCCGATCAATTTGGCATGGGGGTTCTTTGAAGCACGCAGTATGAGAAACTCCTCCTTGTCATCGAGAAGATAAAGCAGGCAGGAATCGCCCTTCGTGGTTTCAATAACGAGATCGATAATTTGATGCAGGACTTTATCCAGATCCAGAGTGACGCTGATCGTCTGACTGATCTGATGCAATATGCTCAGTTCCTGCCCGACGAGGTCCAGAGTCTTCTGTATGTCCTTGAATGAGGTGGATCTCGACATAGTAAGGATCGTTAGGATCGCATTTTCAGCGAAACTCCGCAAGCGATGGGAAGCAAAAGGCTGGTAGACAAATGGGAGCAGGGGGGGCGAACCTGTGACCCCTCAGGTATAAGTATCAATGTGCGATTTTGCGCTGATCTTCGCCCACCGTCATTGGCGGGCCGTCATTGATCGGAAGAACGTCTTACCGACCGACCACTGTAACGATGGGTCTTGTCCACGCGTCTGTAAAAAACGATTTGCAGCACCCGCTTATTTGTCGAAATCTCGGGAACGGGAAGGATGGAGTTCAATCGCAGGTGACATTCCTCCGCCGAAACTTGTTTCCGCGCAATCGCCCCATAAATCACCACCGTTCCAGGCCCCGCGAACCTCGACAACTTTTCTACGATGCGCCGACAGGTTCTGAAATACTTCGCACATTGTTAGAGTACGGGATGGGATCTGTAACGACTTCCAAAGCTGCCGAGGCACGGCGCATTACATTGTCACTTCGATATGAAGGATTTGAGACCCACACCCGGCAGATGACTTTGGATTGTCCGACTCAGAGCGATGACAAAATCGTCTGTTCGGCGGTATCGTTGTTCGATCAGTTCCCTCTGGACCACGAGGTGGGTTTGCTCGGTGCCGGCTCGGGTGACCTGACGCAAACGCCGAACCCACAAACGACAATGACACGCTCGATGGAACCGTGGATGCCATCCGCTCAAAGTTCGGAAACGCCTCCCTTCGACGAGGCTCTCAACGACAGTAGCGGGATCAACGTTTCTTTTGGCGATTCCTTGCGCACATTACAGATTCCCGCGTGCAAAACGCACTTCACGCGTGACAATTCCATTTTCCGTAGTGAAATTCTCGTTTCCGTGACAACAAGTCGCATGTCAGGGTGTAAATGACATTTGGTCTTGCGTATTTTACTTTTTCACGCGTGAAATGAAGTTTTCCGCCGCGCATTTTGCATTTCCCGTGTGAATAGGACGGATCCTGCCGCACAAGGGACATGATTCTCAAGAAGCGATACCCAGCATTGACGCCTCCCGTCGACAAGTCTGCCGTCCCCACTTCGAGCCAGTCTCCTCCTGGTGGTCGCGGTGATATGGTGAGCGTCCCAGCAAACTTTGAAGGATTTTAAACATAGTGGAGATCGCAAGACGGATTCGGTTTCGCAAGCCGCTTTTGCACGAGTCGCCGCGTTTCTCAGCCGTCCGTTCCAGCGGCGTGTTGACAGCGGGTCATGGTTTTTGAAGTTGGCCACGCACCCACTGAACCCAAGTATCGTCAGGCGATGCAATTGCTCATCGACTGGCGCCAGGGCGTACCGACAACACCTTATAGTTCCGAGTTTGATGCCACGGACGAATCGACGACACATTTCAGCACCAACGAAATTGACCACCATTGCGATACGTGTTCGCAAAGCAACTGCCGCTTCGACCATTTGGCCGGACCAAGGCGTACCTCTCGACCATTACTCTTTGTATTGGGATGCCCGGATAATCGATGACCGTTGCACGGAGAGTTAGCATCAGAGCCTGCGGTCATCTCTACAGAGGATGGCGCTCGATCAAGCGAACAGCGGAATACCCTGGACTGTAGAGAATGCCAGCAGAACGACGCTCAAAGGAACGACGCTCAACCGCGACCAGCGCGAGAGCCAACGAACGAAATGCGGATGCACTGCGCGCCACTCGTCCAGTGCGGGCAGGCTTACGAAGTCGATCTCGGCATCAAGGTGCGTTGGCCCTCTCGTGCCGGAGCAGTCCAAACAATACTTCGTTTTCTGCACGCCCATTGATGATGTAGTGCTCGCGTAAAAATCCCTCTCGGATGAAGCCCAGCTTGTCCAGAACGCGGCAGGACGCAAAATTCTGGTCGTGGACAAACGCGATCAACTTTCGCAGACCCGACTCGGAAAATGCCTTGTCGACCAACGCGCCGACTGCGGACGTCGCAATGCCTCGCCCCTGCCATTGCTCCGCAACGCCGTAGCCGATTTCCGCATAGTTCATGATGGTGTTGATATTCTTGATCGAAACGCTTCCCACGATATTTCCATCCGCTTGTATAAACCAGCGATAGCTTTCAAACGGTCTCGGATCCTTCAAATCCGAGCCTTCCGCAAGCCGCAATCTCGAAGCTTCTTCCCGGCTTACCGTTATCAACGGATTGTGCCGGATGCTTGCAGGCTCGTTGCGCCACTCCATGAAGCGATCCAGAAATTCCGGCAGATAGGGGACGAGTTGAACCTGCATTTACTCCATTCCCCGTTCCCACAATTCTTCATTGTGGCGGAAACAGCATCAGAAATTTCTTGCCGTCAGAGGTGATGTCGAACTGGCGCCTTCCGATGTCCTGGATGAAGCCCGTTATCGGCAGCGACGTGGGACTACCGCCGGTTACGACGCTGTCGGTTTTCACAGGCACCGAAAACAGCCGGTCATTTCGATTGAAATAGATGGTGCCGCCATCCGGCGACCATACCGGGTGTTCTCCGCCGTCGCGGGTGATTTGAAATTTTGCGCCCGTCGGGGGAATCGGCTGAACAAAAACCTCAAATCTGCCGGTTTCATTCGTAGCGTACGCGATCCAGCGCTGATCCGGGGAAATCCGGCTGCTGTGTTGTGACGATCCGGGGAGAACGATCAACGGAGAAGCTTTCTTGTCTGCGATGGAGTAGCTCCAGATATCGTAGTCGCCGTTGTTTAACGTGATAAACGTGATGCTTCCCAGTTTGGGAATCCAGTGCTCCGGCGCCCGCGCCGGTTCGGTGAGAAGCTCCGCGGCGCCGGTTCCGTCGGCGCGCCGCCAGTACAGCACCTGCTGTCCGTTGTGTAAGCCAATATAAAAGATGCGCTCACTGTCGGTGGACCACATCGGATATTGCGCATCTGACAATAATTTTCGGCGGGACTGAAGACTGGGAAAATCCGAAACCCACACTTCGGGACCGTTTTCCTGAGTGTCGAATGTCAGCTGCTTCCCATCCGGCGAGATGCGCGGCGCAAACGTCGAGATGGGAAGCGCTCCGAGATTCTGACGGTTGCCTTGCAGATCGATCAACGCCGCCTGAAGCTGGAGTGTGGGTCTCTGCAGCCAGGCAGCCGCGCCGGACGCAACAATTAAAGTTGCAAGTAATGCGGATCTCATAAATGGTGCGTTGGGAACGGCGCAGAGTATACATATATGCTGCAAAAAGGCACCAGCATTTTCACAATTAGCCTGCGGCTAATTATTAGTTAGCCAGACTTAAGTGTTATGGAATTTCTAGAAACTACTCTAATCAGTGAATGGGCAGAACGCCACAGCCTGTTGATAGGCGATGAGTTCCAACTTCAACTTCCAGTGCTCCCATTGAAATTCTTCAGTACCTACGCAGGAGGTTGTCGTTCCGGTCGCGAAGAGGCATCCGCAAAGACGCTCATCCATCAGCTTGGTATTTGGGAAGAATGTCTTGTGTGGATAACAGGTTGGGGAGTGTGGCCTTCGAGCGAGGACTGGCCAAAGTATTACGCTTGGCGAGGTTCGTTCGGCGAACGGCGATCGCTAAACGAGGCCCCCGGACACCTATTCAAACAAGACGAGAGTCATCTTCTTGATCAGCTGCTCGCGCTGATTATGGAGAACGCCTGGGAGGCGAACATTCTTTGTTCGGTGGAACACCGAGCCGACATCATTCTTGCGAAAATCTCTCACGATGAATGGTTTGAAGTCTTCGGCGAACCGATAAAGGCGGAGTAAGTGGCTGGCTAACATGCCGTATCTGGACTCCTCCGTCAAGTAGAGACACCTGTAGATTCCCCCTTTAAAAGAGGTTCCCGATCCCGACTCCGCCGGAAGCTCGATGCCGGTTGATCTCTAGATCAAAATCCGGTTCGGAATACTGCAAGGACTCCTCGAAAAAATCGTTCGGTTCGTATCGCCATTCAAGATCAGTTCGTATCAAATCCATCAAAATTTTCCGAGTTGTTAGCAGGGTGTGAGCACAGGGGCGTTTTGTGGCTTCTTTTTCGTGCCTTCAAAATCAGCTGAACCCGCGCCAGTCGTGGTTATGGGCGGTACAGGTTTCGAACCTGTGACCTTTCGGGTGTAAACCGAATGCTCTACCAGTTGAGCTAACCGCCCCGTCAAAAGCAAGCGCACTTAATTTATCACTATTGATCTCAAAGGCTGCATGCTCTGTTCCGGAGCTTGGGGTGTAGCGCGAACAACCGGATCGATTGAGATGCGGGAAGCTAGCCGGCAGTCGTCGGGATTAGAAGGTAACCAGCTACGCCCTGTTTGCCCACGCGTGTGAATACGAGTTCGTGACTTCGATCGTCATGCGTTGTCGTAAATATCATGACCTTCTCGGCGCTCTGGTCTCGTAACCAGACGGTCCGACCGTCTTCGGAGATCTGGAGCCATCCATTGATCTTCTTTTGCTCCACATTAGTGTCCCGAACCGTCAGGAAGATTCCCGGCGCCACTTCCTGAGTCTTGTTGCGGGGAATCTCGAAGTCGATTCGATTCCGATTCACGGCATCGGCGAGCAATCCGAGATTCGAACTGCCATTCTGTGGTCTCCGATCAAGGTTTGAAGACGCACCAACCGGGACTGGGCTTTCCCGTTTTGGCTCGACATTCCGGATGTCTTCATTTGTATTTTTTACCTGCGTAAGTTCCGAGTCCGATGGCAGCGATCGCTCGGAACTTTGATTCTGTTGCTCCTGGGAACTCGGATTTCGTAAACTCAGTTTTTCCTGCGGTGGAGAGAGACGACCTTGATCATGGCTCGAAGAGGTTTGGGCTGATGGGAAATGGACGACAAGGGCTCCAGTGTGGAAGCCGTAGAAGATGACTGTGCCGAATCCGGCGATCGCCAGAAACATAACCGCCCAGAGCACATTTGTTCGGCGGATGTATGCGTCGATTTCCGACTGGCGCATTTCAATACGCCGGCGATGACGCGACATTTCAGTCCGCGTTTGATTCAGCGCTTCTCGGATGGACTCGATTTCGTCAAGATGGTGCGAATTGCCTGAATTGAATTGCTCCACTCTTCATGTCCTCCGCATGCCGTCGCGGCGCATTGTCCACTCATCCTAAAACGCCGCGACGGCCAGGTTCTGCTATTACGTTGGTCCGGAATCCGAGCCAGCTACTTTTCGATCAATTCGATTTTTGTGGCCAGGTTGGATCCTCGCTCCTCGTGATAGCTGATTCGCAGTTGGGCTCCAGTCTTTCCAGTGAGACCCTGAACTGTTTTATCCGGACTGACCACCAGAGTGTCGTCGTTGTAATTGAACATCATGTCCTTCTGGTCGGGACCTTTGACCGCGATGAGCTTGGAGCTCGTGTCTATCTTGGACAACTCGCCGGTGAATGTTTTTTCCGCCAGGGCCTTCTCCGTTGAGGGGGTCGCCTGCTGGCTGTGCGCTGGAATAGACATCAGAATCACAGCTGCTAATGCGATTCCGAAGAAAACTCTAATTCTTTGCATATCTACCTCCATCGAAAATTTTGGTCACACTCAACAGCGAGTAGTAAGCAATAAAGTTTCCAAAGCAAAAGGCATTGCCGGCAGAAAAACACATGTTAGAATTCAGCCGGTTAACGCCAACGAAGCCTGAAACTGCAGCTGTTTCGCGCGGTATATCCCGGAATTAGAGTGGAATAAATCCCCGTTTGCTTCGAACTCACAGTTTGCTGCGTGAGTTACTGCTACACCGTGGTTTCACTCCCTGACCGCCGCAAAGACGATCGCTTCTTTGGAAAATATGTGCGTTCGTCTTCACCGCGGACCACGGCCACACAAAAACGGAGAAATCATGAAACAAATACTGAAGCCTGTACGACTTCAGGCCAGACGCAAGACGCCATCACTCCATACTCGATCCGGAAGGCATGGGATATTTTTCCTTATTGTCCTGTGGTATTGCAGCTCCTCGCCCGCCCGGAGCGAGGATTCCACTGCCACTTCCGGTGGTAATGCCGGTCACCTCGCCCAAATCGTGAAGGAGCTGTGTGCACGATTAAAGTTGAACGACCATGTTGAAGTTCATATCGACGAAGAGAACTCCAAAATGGTTTCTTCTGAACCTCTGCCGGACTCCATTCCCGGTTATCGAATCTCATTTGACCGCGAATTTCTGGCGAGCCTCAACGACGATGAAATTGATGCAGCGATCGCTCACGAGCTCGGCCACATCTGGATTTTTACCCATCACCCTTTCCTGCAGACCGAAGCGCTGGCCAACGACATCGCATTACGACTCGTGGATCGGGAAACGATGAAGAGTGTCTATTCCAAATTGTGGGCCCATACCGGAAGGACAGGAAATATCGACGAACTGCTTGGACCCAACCGCACGAAGGAGCCGACAAAGGCCGTCACAATTCGGCCGTAAACACTGAGACAGATTTTCAGATGTGAGCCTATGCCAGGGGCAACCGACTACATTCAGCGGTCATCGCCCATCACGCATGCAGAAGTAACATCGGAACCGCTGCGGGGGATTACATATCCGGACCAAAAAAAATCCCAATGGAGTTTTTTGGCACGTCCGGAGCACTGGCAGATCGAACCGGGATGCCGAGCGCGGTAAAGGAAACTTTCACTTGTCTTTCGGCTTCTCGTGTCAGGTCATCGGGTTCGCCCTCAGCCTGCAGAATCAAATAAACTCCACCCAGCGGGTGGGCGGGAGTCCATTGCACGACCTTGTTTTCTTCCACTCGCCAACCGGATTCCTGAAACATCGTAATGAACTGTTTCACAAGCCGGCAGATCTCCGGCTTTCCGTTCGGACATGAGAGCCAGACGCTCCGGGTTGGCGTGCCGTTGGCTTTCAGGGCTTCAATGAATGCGCTGCGTTCCTTCTCGCTGAAGGTATGGAGAGGTTTTGGGGGATGCGTGTAGCTCCAGTAGGCGGAGATCCCGAAACCGGAAATCGCCATGAATACCCCGAAAAACAAAGCTCGAAGACCAATCGCTTTCAATCGAGGGCCCAGTGAATTCGCCGGCCGGTCTGCTTCAGATCTTCGCTGGCCCTGTTTGCGTGTAGCCTTCGCCTTCTTGTTGGACATCCTTGAAGAAATTTACTGCGAAAGATTAAAGACGATCCCAACGGAAATGTTCATGCCGCCGTTCCATTCATGCGCAAAATGGAAACCCATGTGAGTCACGTCCGCTCGAATGGCCATGGAATCCCCCAGAGGAATATCCGCGCCGCCACCGATGCGGGTCGCCATTGCCTGCGCTCCACCTTGATAATTAAGGTTCACGTAGCCAAATCCGAATCCAGCCGTTCCATAAGGAATGATCTTTTCACTCTTTCGCAGCGCCGCGTTCAACCCAAACGTGTTTGTGTATAACGTGGAATTGTTACCCAGGCTGTAGTAGCCCGTAAAGAGATCGAGGCCAACCATTGGAGTGAAATTGTAATTCGTATCCAGTACGAATCCCGAATGTCGGGTCGACGGCATTCCTATAGCCGCAATCCCGAACTTGATGTTTCCATAACCCGGCGCCAGCTGAAACCTCGGATAGTCGTTTTGGGCAAAAACCGGTGCGGCGAATGCAAGAAGCAAACTGAACGCGAGACCGTATCGAAGTATTTTTACCATGGGTTCTCCTGTTGACCTTGTCGATGATTAACCAATCGTGCGAGCACAAATAAGAAATCTGAAAGCCGATTCAGATATCGGATAACGATCTCGTCCACCGGGACATTGACGGCCAGTGCAACCACTCGACGCTCCGCGCGTCTGCAGACCGTCCGCGCGACGTGTAGCAGCGCACCCGCAGGGCAACCCCCTGCCAGGATGAATTGACGCAAAGGAGGCAATTCGGTTTCGAATTGATCGATGGCTTCTTCAAGAATCCGGATTCGGCGTTCATCCAGATGAAATCTCTCATTGGTCTCGGACGCCGATTTCGGATTTGCCAGCTGGGCCCCAACCGAAAACAGGTCGCGCTGAATGTCCGTCAGTTGTGCCACAAGCACGGCATCGTCCAGCCAGGCCGCGGCGGCGCCGATGAAAGAGTTGAGTTCGTCGACTTCGCCATAAGCATCGACCCGCTGGTCGTTCTTTCGCGTCTTCGTTCCATCAAAAAGCCGCGTATCTCCCCGATCCCCTGTCTTCGTATAAATTTTCATGAGGCGTCGTTAGACTTTTTTTTCCCGGCATGTTCAACCGGCCTTTCACGTTCTTCCGATTCCTCGGGCAGCCAGTAGCGTTGCATTTCGTCCAGATGCGTCAATGTTTGAAAGTCGCTCATGCGATCCAGATAGACATGCCCCATCAGGTGGTCATATTCGTGCTGTATCACTCGGGCAAAAAATCCCTCTGCGACAAACTTCATTTTCGATCCCCTGCGATCAAGGGCTTCAATCTTCAGTTTTCGATAGCGCGGGACACGCCCACGCAAATCGGGGATGCTTAAACAACCCTCCCAATCGACTTCCATGTCAGCTTCCGGACTGTCGTCCAGAATCGTGACAACGGGATTCACAATCACCGTTAATGGAATCTGCCCCCGCTCTCCCTGGCTCTCAATCACAGCCAGCAACAGGGATTCGTGGACCTGAGGGGCCGCCAGACCCACGCCGTGATACTCGTACATGGTCTCAATCATGTTGTCGATCAAAGTCTGTGTCGCGGGTTTGGCAAGAAAGGAAGGTGTCAGGGGCCGGGCTTTTTCACGGAGGACCGGATGGCCGAGACGCGAAACCTTCAGGATTGACATTGCAAAAGCTTCTTACTCATGGGGTGCTTGAATCCGACGCGACGAATCTGTATCGCCTCGGCAACAATAGCAACCGCAATTTCCTCAGGCGTCACGGCCCCCAGTTCCAGACCTATTGGCATGTGCGCCCGCTCGATGCGTTCACGGGCAATCCCCTCTTTGGTGAGAGTATCGGCGATGGTTCGAATCTTGCGTTTGCTGCCAATCATGCCGATGTAACGCGCGTTGGTACCCACGGCCCAGCGCAATACGTTTTCATCTTCCTGGTGGCCACGAGTCACAATCACCAGATATGTGTTTTCCGTCGGCGTGATCGCTGCGAACGCTTCCTCGAACGTGTTGGAGTAAATGGCAACCGCCTCCGGAAATCTCTCGGCATTCGCAAATACCGGACGGTTATCCACGATCGTGGTGCGAAAACCGGCAATTGTCGCGATTTTCGATACCTGAGTGGAAATGTGCCCGGCACCAAAAATGATCATTTCCGGAATCGGCAGAATCGGCTCGACAAATATTTCGACCTTGCCGCCGCATATCAGGCCGCCTTCTGCCATGGATTCCTCGGTAAGATCGAAGTTCATGACACGGGATTTCTCCTCCCGGAGAACGTCCTGAGCCGCCGCCCAGACGTCCGCTTCGACGCAACCACCTCCGACAGACCCGAGCGTCGAACCGTCGTCCCGAACGAGCATTTTGGCAGTCTGAAAGCTGGGAACAGAGCCTCGGATCTGGACAATCGTTGCCAGCGCGGCCTTTCGGCCCTGATGGCGCAATCGACGGATTTCCTCGAAGATGTCGGCTTCCATAGGCCGATCAGTCTAACATATTCATTGACTTCCCCTGTCTCGGTCTCTTAGACTCCGATCCTTTTTCGGATCGACTCAGGACACGATGACAACATCAATGACAACACCCAAATCCCTGACGGAGCTTGCGAAAGTTACTGCGAGGCTCGGTAAGCGCGCGATTCTATTCTCCGGCGTCGATCCGGCTTCAGATCGCCTGCCTTCCGGCAAAGTGGCCATCGACATCTCCCAGATAAGCGCCTTACTCGAGTTCACTGCGGCCAGGAACAAGGTTGTCATCGGCACCGGCGTCAATCTGGGACGCCTCGCGCGCGAAACGGTCGGGGAAAATGGGTTGATTCGCCAGGCTTGCCTGCTTATTGCCAATCCCCTGGTCCGGAATCGAATCACCCTGCTGCAGGCTCTCGATCCGAACTCCCAGTACTTTGATATTTCGACGCCGCTGGCACTTCTCGATTCCAAAGTCCGGCTCCAAAGCCCAACGTCGAAACGGACCATTTCTATAAGGGAGTTTCTTGAAGCGTCGGTCAAGGGATTGAAAAAAGGAGAAATCGCGGTTGCGGTGGAATTCTCGCAACTGCCACCGAGCGATCGAGTGGGGTTCTTTCGAGTTGCGCGCATGGGTGGTAAGGGATCGGTCTCCGCCGCCGCTCGAATGAGGCTGGTAAAAAGCACCTGTGTCGATCCCGAAATATTTGTTTCCAGCCTGACACTGATTCCGCTGCGATCCAAAGCCGCAGAAAAGGAAGTCGCGGGAAAGACTGCGTCGGATGCATCGATAAAGCGCGCTTCACAGGCCGCTGCAAATGAAGTGGAAGAGGTTGGCGGAAAACATAACGCTTACGAACGTACTCTCATCGAAATCACGGTAGCGCGTACGCTTCGCAGCATTATGGAAGAAAGCATTCAGAGGATCTGATGGGAATCCGATTCCTGTTCAGTCCTTAGTGTTCAATCGTCATCCGAGTGGAAGGGAAACGTTCCTGGAACATTTATGAGATTCGCAGCTCACCTCTTACTGACCGCATAGGGACTGTCTTCCGCGTAAAGCATCTTGCACCGCTGACATCGAAAGGCCTCTTTGCCGGGCCCGACCGCTTTTTTCGCCTCTGCATCCAGGGCTGTGACGCGCTTTAGTTTTCCGCCACAGTAAGGGTCTTTGGGATCGTCCTTCGGCTCATTGCAAACGGTCTGTCGGGCTGCCTTCATTTTCACGTCGTCGATCTCCTCCGAAAAATTCGAATCGTCATTCTAACCCCATTTCAATTTGTCGCGAAGAACGTCAAAGTATCCTTTGCCGGAGGGAACAATCAATTCGACGGCCCGGCTGGACTTCTCCACCACGACAGCGTCCCCTGATTCCAGCTTCAGGCCGACTTGTCCATCGACCGTTACGTGGACTTCATCAAGCGCCGAGCGCAATGCCAGATCGATACGGACATCGGGAGGCAACACAATCGGACGATTCGTCAGTGTGTGCGAACAGATCGGCGTCATGACGATTGCACTCATGGTTGGGTACACGATTGGACCACCGGCCGACAGGTTATAGGCCGTCGATCCGGTGGGAGTTGACAGGATAAGACCATCGGACCGGAATTTCGCAACGTACTGACCATTCACCCTCGCTTCGAGTTCGATGATGCGGGAAAGAGTTCCTTTGTTGATCACGACATCATTGAGAGCCTGATAGGTCGCAATGACGGCACTGTGCCGCTCGATGGAAGCCCGCATCATCATGCGATGGTCTATCGCGAATTCGCCGCCTATCACGCGTTCCAGAGCGGAATACATTTCCTTCAACGTCACTTCTGTCAGGAATCCGAGCGCCCCATGATTTATCGCAAGAATGGGCAACTGTCGATCCCCCATCAATCTGGCGGCGGCGAGCAGAGTTCCATCCCCGCCGACGACGACACACAGGTCTGCAGCGCCTGCCGTCAACGGGTCCAGAGAAGCTTGAATTTTCTTTGTATCAAACCAGCGAACCAGGTCGGCCGCGACATTGGCCACCTCCGGCTGCTTTGGTTTGGTAACGATCACGACCTTATGGATGTTCATTTTTTAAAAAGGACGAAGAACTCTCGGTTTCCTTCCTTGCCGGTAATAGGGGACTCGCAGGATCCAATGCAGCCAAGCCCCAGCGTTTCCCCCGCGCGAATTATTTTCTCCACTGATTCGACCTGATCCCGTTCACTCTTCACGATTCCACCCTTGCCGACCTTATCGCGTCCCACTTCAAACTGCGGCTTTACCAGTGACAGGCAATGTCCGCCCGGTTTTAAAATTTCGCAAACAGGGCCGAGAAGCATAGTCAGAGATATAAACGACGCGTCCATCGTCACCACATCGACGAGTTCGCCAATGTCTTCAAACTTGAGGAATCGGGCATTGCGTTGAACCTTGATCACTCGCGGATCGCTCTGCAGCCGCCAGTCGAGCTGCGTCACGTCCACATCGACTCCGTAAACGCGAGTTGCGCCGTTCAGCAACAGAAAGTGGGTGAAACCACCGGTGGAGCATCCCACATCGGCACCAATCCTGTCCCGAACGTCGAGTCCAAAGTGCGCGACAGCACCCTCTATCTTCAGGCCTCCGCGGCTGACATAGGCAAGCCCCCCGGACTTAAGGCGTACGACCGCACCATCCGCAACGTTGGCGCCGGCCTTCGTCGCAGGTTGATCGTCAACCAGAACGAGTCCAGCCATGATCAGTGCCTGTGCTTTTTCCCGGCTGTCGGCCAAACCGCGCTCGACAACGAGCAAGTCCAGACGCCGTTTCAGCGGCAACGCTTCTCCAGAAACCCGGCGATTTCAATCAAAGTCGGTGATGAGAGCGGCTGCACAATCTGGCAGGCTTCTTCGGTCAGCTGCCGCACCATGCGGCGGGATTCGTCCATTCCAAAAACAGCGGGCCAGGTCGCCTTCCGGTCTTTACGGTCCTTGCCTGCAGTCTTGCCAAGAGTTTCGCCGGACTCCGTTTCGTCCAAAATGTCGTCCATGATCTGGAACGCAAGCCCGATCTTTCTTCCATAGGCGCGGACTCTTTCCGCGTCAGATTCGCTGGCCCCGCCAAGGTATGCGCCGAGCCATACCGACGTGGAAAGCAGCGCACCCGTTTTTGCGGCATGGATGCCTTCGACCTGTTCTTTGCGGAAAGGCTGGCCTTCGGCCTCAAGATCCAGCACCTGT
>Ga0070670_100002920_pt1 | contig 14156 bp, 5 predicted proteins | sample KBSS63metaG_FD_64665 | JGI IMG/M metagenome (GOLD analysis project Ga0070670, IMG submission 64665) | Switchgrass rhizosphere microbial communities from Kellogg Biological Station, Michigan, USA - KBS S6-3 metaG | ecosystem: Host-associated > Plants > Roots > Rhizosphere > Soil ... | reverse complement strand
GTCGAGCCCGTCGCCGTTGACGTCGCCGACCGCGAGCGCGGGCCCCTCGATGGACAGCCGGTGGGGCATGAGGGGTTCGCGGCTGTAGTCGAGGAAGTCGTTTTCGCGGTGCCTAACGTCGATCTTGAGGAGAGTCGTGATGTCAAGCACGCCGGGATGCGGGATGCGGGATGCGGGATGACGGTTAAGGGCGCTGTTTCCCCTCATCCCCCATCCCGCATCCCGCATCCCGGTTGCACTATCCTGCCAAACCGTGATCAGCCTGTTCGCCGCAACACCCGTCATCACCTGCGTCCGCCGATCCGGCCACACGACGACCAGCGAGTCGATCTGCTTCGCTGACCCGACGCCGAAGTGCAGACGCGGATCCATCGACGACTCGAAACCGCGCGTCAGATTCTGCTCGAGCACCTGCGTCATGCCCTGCTCCTTGACCATCACGCGCGCGCCGATCCCCGACGTGTTGCCTTCAGCACCTCGCAGCTCGACCGTCAGGTAGCCGTTCGCGTTCAGCGTTCGCGCGTGGTTACGGTAGATCGCGGCCGGCGCGTTGATGCGGTTCACCACCAGGTCGAGGGCGCCGCTGTTGTTCAGATCCACGTACGCGGCGCCATTCGCGAACCCCGGCTCCGCCAGCCCCCACGCCTCGGCCATGTTCGTGAAGGTGAGACCTGCCGACGGAGCGCCGTTGTTGCGGAACGCGTGGTTCGCGAGCGGGACGTGCGGCATCCGCTTCACGAGTGGCAGGTTCTCGTCCGTGATGCCTTTCGCGAGCGACGCCTGCACCGCCTCGCTGCTGATGTAGGCGATGTAATCGAGATCGTTAGGCCGCCGGTAGATCCCGCTCGTGATGAACAGATCCTTCCAGCCGTCGTTATCGAGATCGGCGAACAGCGGCGCCCAGCTCCAGTCCGTCGCGAACACGCCGGCCAGGTAGCCTATCTCACTGAACGTGGGCACCGCTCTCGCGGGTGCGTCGCGCCCATCGGACGCTGAGCGGCCGAGCGAGACCTCACCACGATTCAGCTGGAGCGTGTTGCGCGAGTACTGCGGGTGGTATCCCGCGCGGAGCCGAAGGTTGAAGAGGTTGTAGTCTTCCGAGCTGGCAGAGCTCTTGAGAACGTCCTCACGCTCCGGAAGCATGTCGGCCACGAAGATGTCGGGGCGGCCGTCGTTGTTGATGTCCGCCGCGTCCACGCCCATGGAAAACCGGCTCGTGTGCCCGGTCGCGCGGGTGATGGACTCGGTGAATGTCCCGTCGCAGTTGTTGATGTAGAGGAAGTCGTTCTCCTGAAAATCGTTCGCGATGTACAGGTCGGGGCAGCCGTCGAGGTTCACGTCGGTGGCAACCGCGCCGAGGCCGAATCCTTCGACGCCGTGGTCGCTGTCGTGGATGCCCGCCGCCGCGCTCACGTCGACAAAGTGATTGCCGTCGTTCCGGTACAGTCGGTCCGCGGATGCCGCGTTAGGCGCCGACGCACGGTCCGGTTGCCCCATGCGCCGCTCCATGTGAGTGGAGCTGTTGAGGAGGTACATGTCGAGGTCGCCGTCGCCGTCGTAGTCGAAGAACACGGCCTGCGTCGAATACCCGGCAAACTCGAGTCCGTACTCCTTCGTTCGGTCGGTGAACGTCCCGTTGCCGTTGTTGATGAACAGGACGTTGTGGCCCTTTTCGCCGAGGTAGCTGACGGCGGATACGTAGATGTCGAGGTGCCCGTCGCCGTTGACGTCGGCCATGGTGACGCCTGTCTTCCAGCCATCCGGCGCGGCGACGCCGGCGCGCTCGGTGATGTCCTCGAACTGGTAGTTGCCCTTGTTCCGGTAGAGGTGGTTGGGACCTATGTTCGCCGTGAAGTAAAGGTCGGGAAGTCCGTCGCCGTCGACGTCACCCGCCGCGACGCCGCCGCCGTTGTAGTAGTAGAGGTAGTTGAGGATGTTGAAGTCGGGGTTCTCGGGCAGCTGGTTCACGAACGAGACGCCCGTGCTCTTGGGTGAGAGCATCTCGAACATTGGCGTTGGCCGCTCGCCACTCCGACAGGCTGCAATCACCCCGACGACTCCAATCCGAACGAGCACACATCTCAGACGAAGTGGTGTTCGGATGCTTCGGATGCCACGGATCCACGATGTGTCATCCCGAGCGTAGCGAGGGATCCTCATCATCCCGGAAGAGGGCCCTCGATCGGGAAGATGAGGATTCCTCGCCTGCGCGCCTTCGGCGCTCCGCTCGGAATGACAAGGCATCAGGGAGCCGGGCGAATCCGGACCGCCTGGCCACCACCCGGCGCGAGCACCATGCGCAACCGCGACGTCGAGTCCACCGGCTTCGACGAGATCGCGACCGGCAGCGGGTTCGTCGCCCAGTTCGCGCCCGGGCCATCGGCGTAGATCTCCGCCACGTACTTCTTCCCGCGCGTGAGGAACGTGAGCGGCACATCGAACGTGCGCCCTTCCTCGTCGGTAATCGCGCCGATGTACCAGCTCTGCGCGTTGCGCTCGCGACGGGCCACCACGACGTAGTCGCCGATCTTCCCGTCGATCACGCGCGTCGTGTCCCAGTCCACCGCCACGTCCTTGATGAACTTGAACGCCGGCTGACCCTCGTAGTTCTCAATGAGATCCGCCGCCATCTGGACGGGCGAATACAGCACGACGTAGAGCGCCAGCTGCTTCGCGAGCGTGGTTCGGACCCGCGGCTCATCGAGCCGGCGAGGCCGTCCCGCTCCGCGCGTTTCCTGGATGTCGAAGATGCCTGGCGTGAAGTCCATGGGCCCCGACAGCAGGCGCGTGAAGAACAGGATCGTCTCGTGCTCCGGCGGATTGCCGCCGTCGGCGCTCCATGCGTTGTATTCCTGCCCGCGTGCCCCCTCGCGGCTCATCATGTTCGGCCAGGTGCGGCGCTCGCCGGTGTCGTGAATCGGCTCGTGGACGTCGACCATGATCCCGTATTTCGCCGCCGTCTCGATGACCTTGCGATGGTGACGTACGGCAACCTGCGAGTAGTGCGAGTGGTTGCCGCCCATCGTGTCGGCCACGTAGCCCGTCTTGATCGCGTCGACGCCTAACGACTTGTACAACGTGTACGCACTATCGAGCTGGCGCTCGTAGTTCGCCAGCCCGCCGGACGTCTCGTTATGCACGATGAGCTTTACCCCTTTCTGCTTCGCGTACGCCGCCACGCCGGGCAGGTCGTAGTCGGGATAGGGCTTCGTGAAGGAGAACGCATTGCGGTTCGCCACCCAATCGCCGTCCCAGCCGACGTTCCATCCCTCCACCAGGACGCCGCCGAAGCCGTTCTTCGCCGCGAAATCGATGTAGCGCTTCGTGTTCTCCGTGGTCGCGCCGTGCTTCGGGCCGGAGCTCCACGTCCAGATGTTCATGTGCATGCCCCACCAGATGCCGACGTACTTCATCGGCTTGATCCAGCTCGTGTTCGAGATCGCGCTCGGCGGATTGAGCTTGAGGCCAAGCAGCGACGGCGCCAGCTCCTTCACGCTGCTCGCCAGCTGGATGGTTCGCCACGGCGTCACGAACGGCGTACGACCGCGGGCCTTCACGCCATCGGCCATGGGTGCCAGCGCGGCACGTAGCGAGTTGTTCTCCATGCCGTGACCCGCGAGGAACATTCGCGGATAATCCACCAGGTCCGCTTCGTGGATCACCACCGCGGTGTGGCCGTCAGGCAATTCGAAGGTCACAGGCGTCTGAATGCTGTCGAGCGTGCTCAGTGGCGACGCGGCGTACAGAAACTCGGACCGATCGAGTCGCGGCTTGTTCGACGGGATCCACCACGCCCGCGCGTTCTGGGCGAAGGTGAACTCCGTCCGTTCGTCCACGATCTCGAAGTCGCGGAGTTCCGGCTGCTCCGGGAGCTCGTAGCGGAAGGCCACGCCGTCGTCGAACGCGCGAAACGCCACCACGAACCGACGGTGGCGCGACGTCGTCTCCTCGGCCGTGACTCTCAACTCGTTATGCTGGTCGCGCACGCGGGCCACCTCACCCCACGGTTGCGTCCACGTCTCGTCTACCTTCGTGCGGACCGAATCGACGATGCGGACGCTGTCACCCAGGGGCGCCGCGCCACGGAACTCGAACCCGAGTCGGGACGGAAGCAGCAGCGGCGTCCCCTGGCGACTTAACGAGTACCAGAGGGCACCCTGTCGCACAGAGACAGTGACCACGTTTTTCCCGTCGGGCGACACGACTTGAAGAGTGGGCTGGGCCGCCGCCGACCCGGCAAGGCCGGCCGCCGCCACTGCCAGTCCGAGGACCCCCGGGAACGCCCGCCGTCGCATCATCATGTGCATCTCCGTACATTCAGTATGAAGGCACCTGCTCTGGTGACCGCCGCTCTGCCACTACGCCTGCGAGGACTCTCCCATGTCGTCGTTCCCATCACGCCGCCTGTTCTGCAGCGCGTTGCTCCTGGGTTTCGCGTCTGCCTGCTCCAGCGGAGGCGGCGGAACGCCGCAGACTGCACCGGCGCCCGAAAGGAGCAAGGCAGGCCAAACGGTGACCGCCCAGGACGTGTCGAACACGCCCTCGGGGTCCGTCGAGAAAACTCTCGAGGGACGCTTTCCCGGTGTCGTCCTCCTCAAAACCCCGAGCGGCGGAATCTCGATCCGCATTCGCGGCGCAGCGTCGGTCAACGGACAGAACGCGCCACTCTACGTGATCGACGGAACGCCCGTTGAGCCGGGACCTGATGGAGATCTGCCCGGGCTGAACCCGTACGACATCGAGTCGATCAAGGTGCTCAAGGACGCCACGAGCACCACGATGTATGGCGTACGCGGCGCCAACGGCGTGATCGTCATCAAGACGAAGCACTAACGAGTGAAACCCGTGGCGCCCCACTCAGCGACCTGGCGCGCCACGGAACACGAGCGGGCGGTCGTTGTTGCGGGCGACGATGTATAGCGCTCCGTTGCGCGTGCGTGCGCGCTGAATGTCTCGTATCTGACCGGGCACGAAGAATCCGCTCTTCGTCGCGGGGATGGGCTTGAACGTTCCTCGTCCGTCGCCCTTCAGCACGAGGCCGTAGCTCGCGTGCATCGCGCCGATGTCGACGCGTACCTCATCGAGGTTTCCGCCGAGGGCCAAGTCGGTCACACCGTCGCCATCCACATCCTGCGGGAGGATGCCATACACAGGCGCCAGCTGTGCCTCACGCGGCAGCGGAACGAGCGTGAACTTCCCGCCACCGTCGTTGCGAACGAGGGTCGTGGCGAACGTTTCCGCCGACTTGAGGATGGCTTTGTCCAACTCGGACTTCGGGAACATGTCGGCCACCGTCTGCGTGGCGTAGGCCTTGTAGGTCGGGTACCGCGCCTTGAGCGTCGGCACCGTCTTGAGGAGCTCGTCGCGGAGCACGAGCGGGTAGCTCACCCCGTGGTTGTAGCACGACACGATCTGCTCGGCGTAGCCGGTGTGGCCGAAGTCGTTCACATACATCGTGACCGGTTCCGTGGCGCTCGCGTGGCATCGCGAGTTGAGGCCCGCGTTGCCGACGATGAAATCCACCTTCCCGTCCCCGGTGAAGTCGCCGGCCACGATCCGGTTCCACCAACCGGCACTGTGCTCGAGGCCCGGCGCGGCCATTGGCGTTAGGCGCCCGCCGCCGGCGTTGCGAAAGATCGTGATCGGCATCCACTCGCCCACGACCACGAGGTCCGTCCGCCCGTCGCCGTCGACGTCGCGCCAGACGGCGTCAGTCACCATCCCCACGCGCGCGAGCTCAGGGGCGAGCCGCGGCGTCACGTCGGTGAAGTGTCCGCGCCCGTCGTTCTGCAGGAGCATGCTCTGCGGGTTGGCGCCATACTTCCACGGCACCACGCGACCTCCCACGAACAGGTCGATGTCGCCGTCGCCGTCGTAGTCCTCCGCAACCACGTGAGAGCCGCTAGCTCCATCGGTCGGGAGGCTCCCCTCGGCCTTGTGGAACTGGCCGTGGCCGTCGTTGAGGTAGAGCCGGTCCTGCAGTGCGGAGGCGAGCTCGCCGAACTCGTTTCCGCCGCTCACCACGTAGAGATCGGCGTGTTTGTCGCCATTGGCGTCGAAGAACACCGCGGCGACGTCCTCGGAGGCCGAGTCGGCGGCAAATACGCTGGTGTTGCTCGGCGCGAAACGTCCGTCGGCCTGTTGGATGTAGAGGGCACCTGGCTGGCCCTTGGCGCCACCGAAATAGATGTCGTCGAGCCCATCGCCGTTCACATCGCCGACGGCGAGCGCGGGACCTTCGGTGGAGACCATTCGCGGCATGAGCCGCTCGCGGTCGAAGTCCGCGAACTGGTTCTCACGGTGAGCCCACGAGATGCCCGACACGTCGGTAACGTCTTCCATGAGGGTCGAGCGCGCCGCAACCGCCGAGGTCCCAGATGCCCTGTTCCCTGTTGCCGCCTCGGCTTGTCGAACGGTGATTCGCTTGTTCGTTGGAACGGCATTCAGGACAGTTTGTCTGCCATCGGGCCATTCGACGCGAAGGGTGTCGATCGTTAGGCACGGCCCCACGCCGAACGTCAGCACGTAGTCCACGCTCGACTGGAAGCCGCGCGTCGCTTCGAGCTCCTGCACGAACTGCTCGCTGCCGCCGTAGAGCGTCACGCGAGCGCCGACAGCGAAGCGGTTCTTCCCCTCCCCGTCGAGCCGCACCTGGAGATAGTGGTTGTCCTTGTCCAGCGTGCGGGCGTTGTTGCGGTAGATGAAGACCGGGTCGTTGACGTTGTTGACCACGAGGTCTGGCGCGCCATCGCCGTCGAGGTCACCGTACGCGGCGCCACTCGAGAAGCTCGGCGTGTCCAGGCCCCACGCTTTCGCGTCGTTCGAGAACAACCAGTCCCCGTGGTTACGGAACGCGAAGTCCGCGAGCTTCGTGGACGTCATGGCGCCGATGAGTTTCATGAAATCCACCTTGCCCGCGCCAGCCGACCGCGCGCCCTCCATCGTTCTCGCGTTGGCGAGGAAGGCGATATAGTCCTGTGACGTCACATCCCGCAGGAGCCCGTTCGTGACGAAGATGTCCTTGTTGCCATCGAGGTCGAAATCCGCGATCAGCGCGCTCCAACTCCAGTCAGTTCGCGAGACGCCGGCCATCTGGCCGATATCGGAGAACGTTGGCGTCTGTCCCGGATGCAGCGACGCGTCGCCGTTGTTACGCTGGAGCATGTTGCGCATGAACTGGTTGCCGTAGCCCGTGCGCACCTTCGCCTGATGGACATCCCACGTATCGAATGACGATGTCGTCTTGAGGCGCACCTCGTCGTCGGGCAGCATGTCCGTCGTGTAGATGTCGGGCCACCCGTCGTTGTCGATGTCGGCGACGTCGAGCCCCATCGAGAAGTAGCTCGCGTAGGGCATCGTCTTCTCGAGCGACTCCGTAAACGTGCCGTCGTGGTTGTTGATGTAGAGGTAGTCGCGCTCGAAGAAGTCGTTCGACACGTAGACGTCGGGCCAGCCGTCGTGGTTCACGTCCGCCACCGCGAGCCCAAGGCCGAACCCGACCTCGCTGCCGAAGATGCCGGCGCTGGCGCTCACGTCAGTGAACCTCCGTGCGTGCCCTGAGCCGTCAGGCGAAGCGTCGTTGCGATACAGTTTGTGGCCGCCGTACGGGTGCCTGACGTTCCGCACGTTGCGGTTGTCGAAGCTGCTCACCGGCCGCGGCGAGTTGTTGATGATGAAGAGATCGAGGTCGCCGTCGTGGTCGTAGTCGAAGAAAGCGGCCTGAGTCGAGTAGCCCTCGTCCGCGATCCCGTACGCCTCGGCCATCTCCTTGAACCGCGGCGTGCCGTCGCTCGCGTTGCCCTGGTTGATCCACAGCTGGTTGGCGCGACTCTTCGGATCGCCCGAGCCGGCGCGACACAGGTAGATGTCGAGGCGGCCGTCGCCGTTCACATCGGCGAGCACCACGCCGGTCGTCCACGAGCCTTTCTCGGTCTCGAGCCCTGACGCCTTCGTGATATCGCGAAAGGTGAAGCTCCCGAGGTTGAGGTAAACGCGCGGGCCGTCCTCGTTGGATGTGAGCACGACTTCGGGGAGCGAGTCGCCGGTGAGATCGCCGATCGCGACGCCGCCGCCGTTATAGAAATTCCGATACGTGAAAACGTTGTGCTCACGGGTCTCCACCAGCCGGTTCTCGAACGAGACGCCGGTGTAGGTGGATGGCAGCCGGGTGAACAGCGAGGTCCCGACGGGCGGCGGGGCGGCGTCGCGCGGACCGCTATCGGTGGCACGCTCGCGGGAACAGCTGGCGGCGACGAAGCAACAGGAAACGAACAGCAGTCGCCGGACAACACAAGCCATGAATGATCCTCAGAGGTTTCAAGGGGTCAGAGCCCTTGAAACTCACTTTCAAGGGCTCTGACCCCTTGAAACCTCTGGCCCCGACCACCATCCAAACCAGAGGGGGAGGGCAGTACCGCCCCTCCCCCTTATGAGGTAATCCCCGTCGCGCGGCTGCGCCACGCGACCCGAGCGTGCGTCAGTAGCCCGGGTTCTGGACCAGCTTCGAGTTGCTCTGAATCTGGGTCGCTGGAACCGGGAACAACACGCGATAGCCTTCGCGCACGCCCTTGAACTGACGCGCGTCCAGGAAGTGTCCGAACCGGATCATGTCTGATCGCCGCTTCGCCTCACCCGCAAACTCGAACAACCGCTCCTGCATGATGACGTCTGGCGTGAGGGACGCGAGCGGCTTCGGCGGATTGAACGCACGGGCGCGAACGAAGTTCACGTCTGCGAGCGCTTCGCCGAGCTTCCCCTGCGCCAGCTTTGCCTCGGCCCTGATCAGGTACATCTCGGAGAGGCGGAAAATCGGGAAGTCGTTCGGGTGGGAGTCGCCGGCCAGCGCGTTAGGCAGCGGCGGGAACTTGTTGTAGCGCACCCCCTCGCCCTCGGTCGCCGACTCGATGTTGCCGATCGTTGGCGTGAAGATGAGCGGAGCGCCCGTGCGGTCGTTCACGTTCTGGCCCGTGTTGAAGCTCTTCTGCTGCCCCACGAGCCACATCTGGTCGCGCTGGTCGGCCGCGTGGTCGAACTGGTTGTACGTCTCGGCGATCGTCGCGAACCCGTTCCATGGGCCACCGCCGCCCGTCGACAGCTGGTTGTAGTGCAGCGTACGCATCGCGAAGCTCATGCCGAGGCCCGGCTGGTTCGTGAGCGCGATGACGAAGATGTTCTCCGGCGAGGCCTCGTTGGCCGTGGAGAAGTTCTGCTTGAAGTCCGTTGCCAGCGTATACTTGCCGGAGTTGATGACGGCGTCTGCCGCATCGATCGCGGCCTGGCAGGCGTCCGCGCCTCCGCTGACCGTGACCCCCGCGCACGAGTTGTAGCCGGTGGGGTTGATGCCCTGGTCCTTGGTAAAGACGCCGGCGTTGATGTAGAGACTCGCCAGAAGCGCGTTGGCAGCGCCGCGGGTGAGGCGGCCGTACTCGCCGGCATCGCGCGTCTCAGGCAGCGTCTCGCGCGTGGCGAGGAGCTCCGCCTCGATGAACTTGAACACCGAGTCTCGCGAGACACGAGCGTTCGCCTCGAGGGCGGTTCCCGTCACGAGCGGAACGCCGCCGAAGAAGTCCATCAGCTGGTAATAGAAGTACGCGCGCAGCACCCGGAGCTCGGCTTTCGCCTGCTCGTTGGTGGAGGCGGTGTTCTTGTCGAGGATCTCGAGCATCAGGTTCGCTCGCGCGACGCCGCTGAACGCGTCATTCCACGCGCCATTCATGTCGTCGAGCGCCGAACCCGAGTTCGCGGTCCACGTCTGGCGGTAGATCTCGAGCCAGCGGCCGTTGTCGAACCAGTCGCTTCCTCGCGTTGGCACGACGATCTCGTCCGTCGTGATCTCGCTCAGGTTGTAGTAGCCCCACATCGGGTTGCGGAGTCTCGCATACACCGATGCGATGCCGGCGATCAGCTCTGCGTCGCTCTTGAACGCATTGTCCGGCGTGAGCGCGTCGTTGGGGACCTCGGTCAGATCGGTACACGCGAGCGGCGGAAGCGCCACGAGCGCAGCCAGGACGGCATTTCGGGCGATCTGCCGGATCGATTTGGATAGAAATGATCTCATGGATTCGTATCCTCAGAACTCGATCTGCAGCCCGGTCGTGAACGTCCGAGCGCGTGGGAAGGTGACGTAGTCGATGCCGCGAGCCGCCAGACCGCGGGAGACGAACACCTCGGGGTCGTAGCCGTTGTAGCCGCTGAACAGGAACAGGTTGTCGCCGGACACGTACGCGCGAAGCGAGCGAGAGAACTTGCTCACCGACCGCGCGTCGAAGGTGTACCCGAGCGTGACGTTCTGCAGGCGAACGAACGAGCGGCTCTCGATCCAGCGCGACGAGTAGATCGCCGGCTCGCCGATGGCGTCGGCGTCCTTGAGGGCGTCTTTCAAAAAGTTGCGGGCCTGCTTCACGTTGCTCTTCGTCTGGTAGACGAGCGCCGTGTTGTTGAACACGTCGCCGCCGAACTCGCCGCGCCATAGCCAGCTCGCGTCGAAGTTGCCCCACCGCCCGTTGCTCGTTAGGCCGAGCGTGAAATCCGGGTTCGCGTTGCCGAGAATCGCGTCGTCATCGCCCGCCGGCACCGTCGTCTCGCCGTTCACGCACTCTGGGCGCTCCTTCGCGCAGAAGAACACCTGCTTGCCCTGCTCGTTCACGCGCAGGAACCTGGGCCCGAAGAACGTGCCCAGCGGTTGGCCAATCATGATCCGCTGCGATAGACGGCCCGACTGCCCCTGGCCGTTCACGTCGCCCGTGCCTACGAACGTGCGACCTGCGCCGAGGCTCGTCACTTCGTTGCGGTCGACCGTCCCGATGAGCCCCACCGTGAGGTTCCGTTTCGTCGCCTCGAAGATGCGCGCATCAAGCGAGAACTCCACGCCGGTGTTCTTCAGGTCACCGACATTCTCGAGACGCGTCGACACCACGGCCGGCTGAGGCACCGCGACCTCGAGGATCAGGTCCTTCGTCTTCTTCTGATAGAAGTCGACGACGCCGGTGAACCGATCGTTCTTGAAGCCGTAGTCGACGCCGACGTTGATCTGGTTCGACGTCTCCCACTTGAGGTCGGGGTTCGCGACCTGCGTCGCGCTCAGGCCTGTCGTGAGCCCGCTGCCAAACGGATACCGCGCGCCGGGGTCGGCCTTGAACAGCAGCTGCGTTCCGTAGGGGCGCACGGCCTGGTTGCCCTGAATACCCCAGCCGGCTCGGAGCGCGAGCGTCGAGAGCCCTAAGGGCCGGTTCGACATGAACGACTCTTCGGACAGGCGCCACGACCCGGAGATGGCCGGGAACGTCGACCACTTGTTGCCTTCGGCGAGGCGCGATGACCCGTCGTATCGCAGGACGCCCGTGATGAAGTACTTGTTCGCGAAACCATAGTTCGCGCGGCCGAAGAACGAGACCAGCTTGCTCTCGTTATCGTAGGAGGTCGGCGGTGGCGCGGCACCCGCTACGCCGGAGGCCAGGCTGTTCCACGTGAACTGGTCGCTGACGAAGTTCTGCGCCTCGACCGCGAATCCGTAGTTGTCGAAGGAGCTGTACTCGTAGCCGCCGACGAGGTCGATCTCGTGCTTCTGCGCGAAGTTCGGGTTGTAGGTCAGCAGCTGCTGGAAGTTGAGGTTTTGCAGGTTCGTTTCAGACTGGCGGGCATACCCGTTGGTCGATGCGCCGATCGCGCTGACCCGAGGAATGTAGGTCTGGCGCACCGATCCGCTGTAGTCGACGCCGAGGGTCGTCTGCGCCGTGAGGCTTGGCAGGAGCGTGAGCGTCCCGGTGACGTTACCCAGGACGCGATTCTCGGGAGCAATGTCCGAGATCTGCTTCACCATGGCCACCGGGTTACGCGCGTCCTGCGCGCCCGAGCCGGTCTCGTAGTACACCGACTTGCCCGTCGTGGGGTCTTTCACCATGACGGGCTGCGTGGGATTGTAGATCGCGACGTTCGTGAAGACGCCGCCCGTGAAGCCACCGCCGTTCTCGAACGGGATATAGTCGTTGTTCACACGCGACGCGGCGAGATTGAGCCCGATGCCCAGCTTCCCGCCGAACGTGCTGTGCAACCCGTTGAGGCGGCCCTGGTAACGCTTGAGGCCACTCGAGAGCACGACACCTTGCTGCTCGAAGTAGTTGAGCGACGCACGGTACTTCGTGGCCTCGGTTCCGCCGGCGAACGAGATATTGTGGTTCTGCGAGTACGCCGAGCGCGTGACTTCTTTCTCCCAATCCGTGTTCGTAGGGCCGATTGACGACGCGGTTTTCGGATCGAGATTGCCAGCCGCGATCTGCTGCTGCACGAACGACCGGTACTCTTCGCCGCTCGCGTAACCCAGCTCTTTCGTCGGTGACGCCGCGGCTGCGTAGCCTTCGTAGCGGAGGCCCGTCTGCGCGCGTGCCGAGCCGCGCTTGGTCTGGATCAGAATGACGCCGTTCGCGCCGCGGCTCCCGTAGATCGCCGTGGCCGACGCGTCCTTCAGGACCGTGATCGACTCGATGTCGCTCGGGTTGATCGTGTTGAGCGGGCTACGCGGGAGCGCCGCATCGAAGCCCACGCTCGGCCCATTGGCAACCGTCTGTTCGTTCTGGAGCGGTACACCGTCGACCACGTACAGCGGGTCGTTGCTCGCGCTGATCGACGTGCCGCCGCGAACGCGGATCTGCACGCCGCCGCCGGGCTCGCCGTTGTTCGTCACCATCTGGACGCCGCTGACGCGGCCCTGAACCAGCTGGTTCGGGTTCGTCACGACGCCCTTGTTGGCTTCATCGGCGTTGACCTGCGCAACGGACCCGGTGATCGCCTCGCGTCGCTGGCTGCCATAGCCGGTGACGACGACTTCACTCAGCGTCGCGGCGACGGCCGCGAGCGTGAAGTCCGCGGTCGCGGTTCCGCCGGCGGTCACGGTGACGGCTGATTCCTGCGCGCCGAAACCGATTCGCGTGACCCTGACGCGCTGTGCACCGACCGCGACGCCTGTCAGGAAATAGCGGCCGTCGAGCCGCGTGAGGCCGCCGACTTGCGTGCCGACCACCTGTACCTGCGCGTTAGCCACCGGTTGCTGTGTCGTGGAGTCCACGACTCGGCCGGAGACGCTCCCGGTGCCCTGTGCGCGCAACGGGCTGCCTAACGCGGTGCCGATCAGCAACGCTGCCACCACCCAACGTTCCTTCGCCATATCCCTCCCTCCCGTGCCACGGGTACAAACGGAGCCCCGCCCTATGGCGGCGCACCGACGTCAGAGTCAGCGATGCACGTCCTTATGGTTTCACGACAGTCGATGGAAACGATTCCACAACAGCGCGCAGCACCTCCGTCTTCCAAAATCGGGAACGGCGCGTACACAGAGCTCGGCGGATACTGCCGTTTAAGTACGTCGGTAATAACGTCAGACCCTCGGGACCGCAAGAACCCACCGGCGGAGGTGGCCCGGGACGAGGTGAATGGTAGTTACCCGACTCCCGCCTCGTTTGCGGGAATCACATACTGGTGGGCATGACCCTCACTCTCATCACCCTGTTCGCTCAGCTCGCGGCCGTCGCGCCGAGGCCGACGCCTCCCGTGCTCGCCTTCCCCGAGGCAGGGCTGGACGACCCAGCGGCGTATCGCGGGTACCAGACCCGCTTCTTTCGGGACGCAGCCGGCAACACGCTCCAGGTCTATCTCGACTCCCGGGCGGGCCGCGTCGTGAATCTCTGGGCCGACGGGGAGAACGAGAGCATCGGCTTCACCGTCCGGTCCGCCGGCAAACCGGCGACGCTCCGATGGGGCGGCGCCGGGGCGACCGTCGCATCGACCGGTGGAAACCGCGCGAGCCGCTCATTGGAGTACCAGCTCGCCGCGAACGGGGCACGAGTCGATCTCGGTCTCTTTCTGCTCGGATCGATGCGGGTCGAACGCGACCTCCAGTACGCCGAAAAACACCTTGGCCCCTTCGTATCGCCGCCATTCCGACTCCCCGAGATAGATGGGATGCTGGCACGGATGGAGCGGCTCGAGCCGGCGGCGCGGTCGCGACACCTCGGCCTGCTAGGGGCCGACCAAGTGAACACGCTTCGCTCGCGCCTGCTTCCCACCATCACGACCACCACGAGCGACTCGGTCTGGACGGCGAGGATCGTCCAACCATCGCTCGATGCGAGAGATACGCTCTCGCTCGAGCTCCGCGCCGACGC
>Ga0070670_100002918_pt1 | contig 14157 bp, 20 predicted proteins | sample KBSS63metaG_FD_64665 | JGI IMG/M metagenome (GOLD analysis project Ga0070670, IMG submission 64665) | Switchgrass rhizosphere microbial communities from Kellogg Biological Station, Michigan, USA - KBS S6-3 metaG | ecosystem: Host-associated > Plants > Roots > Rhizosphere > Soil ... | reverse complement strand
GCGCTCTACCGCGTGACGAGCAGCGAGGTCGAGGAGCCAGGGCTGGTCACGGCCGACAATGGCGACGGGACAGTGTCGATTTTTCTTCATCGCGGGCTTAAAGGAGGACGCGTTCCGGCCACCGCCGCCTCTTCATCCAAGGCCGTTCCATAGCCCGCGTCGAAACGACGCTGTCAGCTTGACAGTCCGTGACCCCTCGGCTAAAGTGACCGGCAGGCGCCCTTTTGGCTGCCCTTCACGAGGACAGCGGTGAGATCCTTCTCATGGTGGTTCGGCATGGGCGTGCTTCTCACCCTGTCGGTGCTCATGGTTCAGGGAGGGGTGCGCGACCTGTTCGATGGGGCACATCCTAGCGCCGGCGCGAGCCCATACTTGTCGTTCACCACGACGATTTTCGGCGGCGGTCTCCTGGCCGGATGCCTCGCGTTGGTGATGAAGCGCATCAGATAACAACGTTATTGGCTCCTTGAACGATGGATTGTCTCAAGTGCAAAGGCTTCATGATGGTCGAGCGGCACTATACGCTCATGAACCGTCGTCTCTATGCTCGCTGTCTCAATTGCGGATTTTGGATCGATCTCGCCGATCTTCTTCGATTTTTTCACAAGGTGATCGATAGCGGTTTTCGGGGCACGAAGGTTCGGGAATCCTTTACGCTCTGAACGAGAGGCGCACGCATGTTGTCTGCTCACGGTCGTCGAATGCGCACTTGCCTCTGGACGGCGCTGTGCCTTGTGCTGCTCATCCCTGCAACCGTCCACGCGAAACGCGCCAGTGGAAAAACGAGGCAGCTGCATACGGTCAGCGAGGATCAGTTGTTGCCGTGGCGCCGCGTGCCCGCCCACAGTATTCTCCTCAAAGAACTCAACACCGGACGCGTCCTCTATGAGCATGAGTCCGGGAAGCGGTTGTCGCCCGCCAGTTTGACAAAAATCATGTCAGCGCTCGTGATCCTCGAGCACGGAAGACTCGACGATTTGGTCACGGTCAGTCCAGCGGCCGCCCGTGCGCATAAGACCCACTTGCGGCTCAAAGCGGGCCAGGTCTTCAGGCTCGATGACCTGCTCAAGGCTATGCTCATTGTGTCCGCCAATGATGCATGTCTGGCGGCGATCGAACACGTCGGCGGTGACGAGACGCAGTTCGTGGGCTTGATGAACGACAAGGCGGCAGCGTTGGGCTTGCACAATACGCACTTCACGAACGGGTGCGGATTTGACGGTCCCGATCATTTTTCGACAGCAGAAGATCTTGCCACCTTAAGCGTGATCGCCCTCCAGCAGCCGATTTTTCGGAATCTGGTGAAAGAAGAACGAGCCATGATTATGCCGGTGAACGGCACTCATGCGTACATGCTGCACACGACAAATCGTTTGCTCGGTCGAATCCCCGGCGTTGAAGGCATCAAAACCGGCTTTACCTCAAAAGCGGGACGGTGTCTCATCGCCAAAGTCTCCCAGAACGGCAGCGATCTCCTTGTGGTCATTCTGAATTCCAACCGCCGATGGAATACGGCCACAAGTTTAATCAGTTACGGGTTGCGCGCCTCCGGCCCCTCCTTCTAGTGCGATAGCGCTCCACCTCATCATCTGCCCTGCTAGCGATGAATGGGAAAAGCACCGGCTTTTCGAGAGCCGGCCGTCCTGTTGGACTGAATGGGGAGGATCAGTGAACGGGTGAGAACTCGATGTTGACGTCTTTACCCAGATAATTGATGACGAATCCCTGCTTGTCGTAGGCCAACACCGCTCCCATGACGTTTTCGTCGCCATAGTCTTCGTGGCCTAGGAGTTTGCGGATATCCTCCGGACTTTCGCTGTTGAGCACGTTGCGAAATAGCCCACGAGTCTTATAGGCAAAACGGTTGTTGATGAAGATCAGATCGACTTTGCCGTCCTGGACGCGTACGCCCGCCATCGGACCGGTTGGTTTCCGCTGATCGACCAAGAAGATGAATAACGCTTCTTGTTCGACCTTGATGCCGGGGATTTTCTCGTTCACCAAGACATCCATGGCCTTGGCCTCACTGTCACCGATCTTGACACCAAAGAGAGAAATGTCAGGACTCTTAATCGCCTTAGGATCCATCACGTCGTTCTTGCTTAGCTCATAGGGTTCGGCGTTCGCCGACGCGACGACCAGGACCATTATGCCGACCACCAGGCAAGTCTGGAGGTACGCTCGTACCGTCGCCTTCATCAACCCCTCCTTACTCAGTATCCTGTCTGAACGGCTGTGTGGATATCCGATGTGGATAAACGGTGGTAAATCATAGCTTTGATCATTTTATCGGAGGGCCAACCAACTTGCAAGGAACGGTTCCAAGCGTCATGGTGTTTGCCCGTTTCGCAATCCTTGGATGTGCGTATGGGAGGCCGCCGATCGGTGAATGCCTAGGACTTGGGAGGGGTAATGAGGAGCAAGGCACCCAGCTCACGGAGCCGCTGAAAGTAAGGACGACAATCCTCCTCCAACTCATGTTCTATTGTTTCGAGGTCGGCTAGGCAGTCGCCGACGATCGTGCGGCGCTGCTCGTCGAGCCCCTCCTCGCTGTCCAGGAAATAGACGACGCAGCCGCTGATCACCGTGTCGAGCGTCATCAACGGTCCCTCAAGCTGGGTCGAGATGCGGGGCCAGCCGTCCTGCTTATGCGCTTCCCATAATCTGCCGACCGTTTCTCGGTTCACCGAACCGGGCTCCTCTGACGACCCCCCTGTTCACGCGGTGCGATGCATGAGACGTGGTGACTGATCAGCATGCGCTATGGATAGAGGCCGCGGCTCAGATGGGCCTGTGCCACCTTGTCTATTCCGGTCATCAACGCTGCCATGCGCATGGATGTGCCCTTCACCGTAGCGAATTGCAGCGTCCGTTGAAAGGCAGATGTCATGAGATCGCGGAGGCGGTCCTGTATATCGGTCGCTTTCCAAAAAAACCTTTGTGCGTCCTGCACCCATTCAAAATAGGAGACGATGACGCCCCCGGAATTCGCCAGAATGTCAGGGATCACGAAGATTCCCTTGTCCTGCACGATGCGGTCGGCCTCCAAAGTCGTTGGGCCGTTCGCTCCCTCTGCCAGCACACGGCAATTGAGCTGCGACGCATTGTGTTTCGTAATCTGTTCGGACAATGCGGCAGGAACCAGAACCGTGCATTTGAGTTGCAGGAGCTCCGCATTGGTCAATGGATCGCCCAGCTTCGTCTCAGCGAGTGTTCGACCTCCGGACTTATAGGTCGACAGCAGTTTGGGAATGTCGAGGCCCCGAGTATTGTAAATCCCCCCGCGCACATCGCTGACCGCAACCACTTTGGCTCCCGATTCATGCATGATCCTGGCGGTATGAGATCCGACATTGCCGAATCCCTGAATCGCCACGGTGGTTTCACCGAGCTCGATTTTGAGATGCCGTAAGGCCTCAACCGTCACACATACCACCCCGCGCCCTGTGGCCTCCTCTCGGCCGAGGCTTCCTCCAATCGAAAGCGGCTTTCCGGTCACGACGCCGGGGACGGCGTACCCGACTTGTTGGCTATAGGTGTCCATGATCCAGGCCATGACCTGGGAGTCCGTGCCGACGTCCGGAGCCGGCACATCCTTATCCGGGCCGACCAATGGAAAAATTTCCGAAGCGTATCGCCGTGTGAGCCGCTGAAGTTCGGATCGAGACAGTGCTTTTGGAGCGACGGCCACCCCTCCCTTGGCTCCACCGTAAGGGAGGTCGGCCAGGGCGCATTTCCATGTCATCCACATGGCCAGCGCGGCGACTTCGCCGAGGTTGACTTCCGGATGATAGCGGATCCCACCCTTTGATGGGCCGCGAGAAGAATCATGTTGAACTCGATACCCGGTAAAGACTTCGACGCGTCCGTCATCCATCCGGATGGGAACGCTGACGACCAGGGATCGCTGAGGAAGTTTCAATCGTTCACGGAGGTTGGAATCCAGCCCCATCAATTCCGCAGCTTGATCGAATTGCGCCACTGCGAGTCGGAACGTCGGTGTATCGAGTTCGTGCAGTGAAGACATGCGTGCGTCAGTGTTCCTTCTTCGTATTAACGACCTGTTGGGCCTCGATCTCTATCCTCATGACGCTTCCAGGGATGCATGAGTCCATTCAACGTGAAACACGGTCGAAAAGGTTTTGGCAAGTTCTTCGGCCACCACATGCACGGAGACCGACGTTTGTCTAATTTGCGCCATGGACGTCATTCGACACCCTTCAAGCCCGCAGGGCACAATGCGTGAGAAAGGAACAAGGTCATTGGTGACGTTCAGCGCAAAGCCATGCAAGGTGATTCCTCGGTCGATCCGTGCGCCGATGGAGGCAATTTTGGCCTCGCCCTGTCGGTCGCGACTCCAAATGCCCGGTGCCCGTGCTACCCGGTACCCATGGATATCCCAACCTCGGAGTGTCCGAATGAGTACCTCTTCGAGCATGTGCACATAGGCTTTCGCTCCCCGTGCATAACGTGACAGCGCAAGGATCGGATAGGCGACCAGCTGGCCAGGTCCATGATAGGTCACTGATCCGCCACGGTTGACTGTCACGACGGGAATACCGAGATCGCCCGAAGAACCAACCTCTGGATGAAGATGGACCGGTCGTGTTCGGCGGCCCGCGGTATAGACAGGAAGATGTTGCAACAGCATCAGTGTGTCCTCCCGGTTTCCCAAAAGCCGTTCGGCATGGAATTCCTGCTGAAGCGACCAGACGGCTGAGTAGTCCAGCGGATTTCTAAACGTCATCAGCACACCTGGCTGAAGAGGATTCGTTACCACCGGCGACCCAAGACCAGGCGTTTGCGCTATGGCCGCTTCAATGGGCGTCACTGTGCCGCCTTGAGTGCGGCCGGCTTCGGAAGTTGAAGGGTTGCCGGACCGCTTTTCCCGTGCAAGGTCAGTTGCACTGTGGGTTGATCTCCCGAGCGAAGCAGCGCATGCCAGAAATCACCCATGTTGAACACCTGATGCTGGTCGACTGCCGTGATAATATCGCCGTTTTGGAGTCCGCCGAGCCCCGCCGGCTTTGCGGAGTCGACCTCCAAGGCCAGCACGCCGCGGTCGCCTTCGAGGCCAAAGCTCGCGATGATGCTGGGGGTGATCGTGACCGGCGTGAATCCGAGGTCCGGCCGGTAGATGGATCCGCGAACCATCATGGATTGGATATGGGGATATATGGCTTCCATTGAGAGGGCATAACTAATCGCCTGTGCTGACGGTGCGATGATCACATTGATGCCCACGACTCGGCCTGATAGATCGACCAGTGGGCCGCCGCTGTTGCCCGGGTTGATGGCCGCATCAGTTTGAATCAAGTCGTAGAGGGTTTCGCCATCGGGAGTCAAGACCGATCGGTCCAGCGCGCTGACCACGCCGACGGTAACGGTCGACCCTCCCTTTAGCGCGAGGGGATTGCCGATCGCCACAACCGATTCTCCGATTTCCAGGTCCGGCTTGGCATGCAGCGTCGCAGCCACCAGATCTTGTGCGTTGATTTTGACCAGGGCCAGGTCGAGGAGGAAATCTCGCGCGACGACACGGCCAGGCGTCAGACGGCCGGTGGACAGTCCGACCACCATGCTCTTGACGCCGGTCACCAGGTGGTTGTTAGTCAAAATGTATCCGCCGTCGTCGATAATAACTCCGGAACCGGAGCCCGACTGGGTCTGCGACGGACTTGCCGGCACTCCCCGTGTCAAAATAGTGACAACGGATGAGCGGATTTTTGCGACGACGGCAGGGACAGAGAGGTTCTTCTCGCTGGACGTGGCACTTCCATTCGCTGCCCCCCAAGCGGAGCCATAGGCAAGGGATGCTAGCAGGATCGTAATCCACAAAACGCGGCAGGTGGCGCTGGGCGGTAGCATAAACTCAGCAGCATTCTCGCATAACTCCACTCCCAGGAAAAGCCATGCCAAAAAAAACGGGGTGAGGAGCCTTCTCCTCACCCGTCATCGACCTCGTTCGATGTGTTATTGGATAGCGGCGAACATTTCCTTGATGGCAGGCGTTTTGAGTTTCTTGAGCGCTTTGGCCTCGATCTGGCGGATTCGTTCCCTCGTGACCGAGAGATTCTGGCCAACCTGTTCCAAAGTGCTCGGCTGATCGTAGCCAATTCCGAAACGGAGCCGAATAACAGTCTGTTCTCTGGGCGTGAGATTTTCCAGAATACGGTCGAGTTGATGTGTCATTTCCGTGCGATGCACATGCGCATCCGGGGGCACCGCCTGCAGATCCGGCAGCAACTCCCCGAACTCCGTTCCGCCATCCCCGACCGGATGCTCCAAGGCCACTGGTTCCTGGAACGCTTGGACCGTCTCATGGAGTCTTTCCGGCCGCATGCGTAGCACGCTCGCGATCTCTTCAAGCTTCGCCGGACGACCGAGCTGCTGCCCAAGTCGGCGCGTGACGCGCAAAATCCGATGCGACGCTTCCGTCTGGTGAACGGGGATGCGAATCGTACGGGATTGGTCCGCCAATGCTCGGGTAATGCCCTGGCGAATCCACCAGGTGGCATAGGTGCTGAACTTGAATCCTTTACGATACTGATAACGCTCAGCCGCTTTCATGAGGCCGATATTGCCTTCCTGCACCAGGTCCAACAAGGTGAGGCCGCGGCGTGTGTAATGTTTCGCGACATCCACGACCAGACGAAGATTACATCGCACCAACTCGTCTTTGGCTTTTTCGAGGACTTGACGGGCCTGCCGGACACTGGCCAAGTAATTCTTCAGGCTCTTCACGACGGTCACCGGCAATTTTGGTCCGGCGGTTCCCTTAAGCAAGCCCAACAACGCGCGTTCCACCTTGTCAAGGGCAGTCGCGGACAGTCCGCTCAGCCGCCGGACAGTTTGCAGCGTGTGTTGTGCCTCAAGCACGGCATCCGATCGCTTGACGCGAGACAACAGACGATGGGCATGACGCAATGTCGATCGGACGGTGCTTGATCCTTGATCGATCCGTTTCGCCAGTGCCGTCTCTTCCTCTCTCGTCAAGAGTGCCCGTTCGCCGAACGATTGAAAGTAGAGCGATTCCAACAAAAACGGACTGCTCGATTCGACTTGACGCTTCGTCGGCTTAGGGAATTGCGGAGCTACCTCTGGATCCACGGAATCTCGTCCGATCATGTCCAGCAAATCGCTATCCTCGGAGTGGTCGGTGTCGACATCCTTCATCTCCGGTGACTTCAACTCTGGACCATCGGCAGGAAACAGATCATTCTTCATATTATGAGTCCTCCTAAGACGGCGTCTCTGAGCCGTCACCGCGTCATTCCACGGTGACTTTATCTCAATAAGGCTCCTTTACTGAGAGGCAATCCCGCTGCAAAAGATTCACTCCTGTCCACTGCTGATATCTACGCAGCAATTCCTATGCTGGATTGATCATGAGAATTGTGTTTCGCGATCGTCATGAAATATTGGAACTATTAGAAAGGCTTAATGAAGAAGAGGCGACTGGTCCTGAGGCAATCCTGCTGCGGATGTGTAGGGTTTGAGATAGGGCCGGGCCGATTTGTCACATGCGAGATAAGTTGTCAGCCGGTCTGAACTCATGTGCGATGCGCGATATGCCTGGTGGGGAAAGGACCGGGACAGCCTTCCGCACTGTTGTTGAAAAGCCGTCGTTCCGCTTCTAGAATGGCGCGTCATGTCACATGCACGATTGCAAAACGGCGAACGCATTCATCTCGTCGATGCGAAGGGACGCCACTACGCCGTGACGCTTAAAGCCGGCGATCTCTATCAATTGAGTGGTCACAAAATTGCGCACGACGCGCTCATTGATAAGGTGGATGGGTCAATCGTGACGCTTTCTGGGGGGAAGTCGATGCTGGCCGTGCGGCCGACCTTCGGGGATTACGTCTTGAAAATGCCTCGAGGCGCACAAGTGCTGTATCCCAAAGATCTGGCTCTCATCCCGATGTGGGCCGATATCTATCCAGGCGCGCGGGTGTTTGAAGCAGGTACCGGGTCGGGCGCCTTGACCATGGCGCTGCTTCGGGCTGTCGGACCGCGAGGTCTTGTGGTCACCTATGAAGCTCGGGAAGATTTTGCAAGAACGGCCAGACTCAACATCGAACGGTATATGGGCGCGGTCCCCAATCTTGTTGCGCTCCGGAACAATGCGTATGAAGGGATCCAACTTCTGGAGGACGGAGTGCCTTTTGATCGTGTTGTATTGGATCTTCCTGAGCCCTGGCAGGTGGTGCCGCACGCCGCACGAGTGCTGAGATCGGGCGGGATCTATCTGAGCTTTGTCCCCACCGTACCTCAGGTTCAACAGACCGTGGCGGCGTTGCAACACGCCGCCGTGTTTGCCATGGTCGAAACTTTTGAAACCCTGCTTCGTACCTGGTCGGTTCAGGGGCGCAGCGTTCGACCGGATCATCGGATGGTCGCGCATTCCGGATTCCTCACGGTGGCAAGAAAAGTGGAGTCGGGGTTCTGGTCGCGTGGAACTACGCCGTCGGGTCCTGAAGAAGACGGGTCAGCTGAGCCAGCTGAGGAAAATGGAAAGGACGAGACGTGATGAACCGACTAGAGGGGAAGGTTGCCATCGTAACCGGCGGCAACGCGGGCATTGGTGAAGCGGTCGCTAAGCGCTTCGCCGAGGAAGGGGCTGCGGTGGTCATCACCGGCCGAAGGCAAGCGGAACTCGACCGCGTCATGAGCGGAATCAGGCATAACAACGGTAAAGGGTTGGCCGTCACGGGGTCGGTGACCGACGAGCTGCATGTACGCGACGTGACGCAGCGAACACTCGACAGCTTCGGACGCATCGACATCCTCATTAACAATGCCGGAATCGGGGACTTCGGAAAGCGCATTCATGAAACGGAGGATGCCACGTGGGCGACGCTTCTCGATGTGAACCTGACGGGGGTGTTCCGCATGACCAGAGCCGTTGTGCCTCAGATGCTCAAGCAAGGTCGCGGTGCCATTGTGAACATTTCCTCCGTTGCGAGCCTGGTCGGCATTCCCGGCGCCCCCGCCTATGCGGCCTCGAAGGGGGGCGTCGATGCCCTTACGCGCGCACTTGCAATCGATTACGCCAAGGATGGGATTCGCTGCAACATTGTGAATCCCGGCTTGATCGACACGCCGATGGCCGCTCCTCTGATGGCCAATCCGGACATGCTTCAACCGATTCTGAATCACTATGCTCTCCGACGGCCTGGAACCTCGGAAGAAGTTGCGAATATGGTGCTGTACCTGGCGTCCGATGAAGCGGGATGGGTGACGGGGGGGACATTCACAATCGACGGCGGTATGACCGTATCCAAGGGATGAGCGGGATGGAGATCGATGCCGCGACACAATTTTGCGGGGTGATTGGAAATCCTGTCGAGCATTCTCTCTCTCCCGCCATTCACAACGCGGCTTTTCAAAAACTCGGCCTCAACTTTGTCTATCTGGCCTGGAAGGTCGAAGCCATCGGTGATGCCGTCAAGGGACTGCGTGCACTGGGCAATTTTCGCGGCGCAAGCGTGACCATTCCACATAAGGTGGCCGTTCTGCCGTATCTAGACGAAGTAGAAGCGATGGCACGCCACATCGGCGCCATCAATACGATCGTCTCGCAGAACGGGAAATTACTCGGCACCAACACCGATGCCACCGGTGCACTCCGGGCGTTGAAAGAGGGAAATGCTCCACTGAGCGGCGAACCCGTGATCATCCTCGGTTCAGGGGGAGCGGCGCGCGCGCTCGCATTTGCGCTTGCGACAGAGGCAGGGATTCGGCGCATCCATCTCTTGGGGATCGACGATCGGGAACGACGAGGGCTGGCTTCGGACTTGATGCAGAAGACGGCCGTACACGTCGCGGACGCCTTTCTCGAAGAGCAGTGTCTTAAGTCCGCCTTAGCGGAGGCCCGAGTGTTGATTCACTGTACGCCGATCGGCATGTCGCCCAAGACCGGCATGAGCTGTGTGCCGTCTCATCTCCTCCATCGCGGTCTGACGATCATGGATATTGTCTATAATCCCCGCGACACGCAGTTGCTTCTCGATGCGAAGGCGGCCGGCTGCCGGACGATTTCCGGCCTGGAAATGTTCCTCTATCAGGCCGCGGCACAGTTCGAACACTGGACAGGCCAATCCGCTCCCACGCACGTCATGCGCGCCGTGTTGGAATCCCGCCTGAGATGACGACCTACGGTCGGCCATCAGCTCATGGTAGGCGATGAACGTTGTCCTGATCGGGTACCGAGGGACCGGCAAGAGTACCGTGGGAAAAGCTGTGGCGGCTCGGCTCGGCTGTCGCATCGTCTCGACCGATCGAGAAATCGTCCGCCGTGCAGGCTCGTCAATCCCCGATATTGTCGCCGCTCATGGCTGGGACCACTTTCGCGATTTAGAAAGCGCGGTCTGCCTGGAACTGGCCGGACAGGATAACCTCGTCATCGATACCGGAGGGGGCGCGATTTTGCGTCAGCAGAACGTGGATGTTTTCAAGCGCAATGGACGGCTGATCTGGCTGACGGCTTCGGTGGAAACCATTGCAGCCCGAATCGGCGGCGATACTCAGCGGCCGTCGCTCACCGGGACGAGATCCCATGTGGAAGAGATTCGAGACGTCCTTACCGAACGAACGCCAAAATATCAGGCAGCGGCCGACCTGACGATCGCCACTGACGAGCGTTCAATCGACGAACTGACAACCACCATCCTTCAGTCTCTCTCCTCCGCCGAGCCTTTCAGGCGTTCTTGACAATCTCTTGAACAAAGTGCTTGAAATGTCCTCGTGCGCCCGTAGCTCAGTTGGATAGAGCGTCGGGCTTCGAACCCGCAGGTCGCAGGTTCAATTCCTGCCGGGCGCACCAGTTAAATCAATCACTTCCATACGCATGAACTGCCGGAATGTTTCAAAAAGGCTTCCGGTGTCCGTGCGAGTGTCCGTGTCAATCGCGACACACCCAGTCCCCCTTGGCGTACGAATTAAACGAATTATACGAAATAAGTCCAGGAAAGCTGGTGGCCTTGGTACGGCAAGCCCCGTTGCGGCCCTGTCTTGTGCCTGGTGGCCGATTCTGCCGAGAGGAGAGATAGACCCCCGCCCTTGCAGTCGCGTTAAACCAAATGCTGTATCACTCATCCTCGGTTGATATGACGATATACTAACTCAGCTATTGCGTGATGGCCAACAGAATTAAAGTGCAAGGGGTCATTGAATAGATAGATGGCTTTCGAAGGAAGCCGGTTTGCTTTCAAATACTCCGCAAGCTCATCGTAAAGGTCATAGATCGTTACTCCTGCCCTATGACCGGCTTCTTTTATAATTTTTTGCGGCTCGAGGACTTCCAAAGAACCCGCTCGTAGCTGATACTCATATGGGAATATGAAAAGCACGAGAGGTTTCTCGTCTGTCAATAATCGTTTGAGCTTGGTGAACTGCGAGCTGAGAACTTCAATCGTTTGCGGGTCGTCGTAATAGAGTTCGTCGGCCAAGAAATGGTCCCTGGCACTATCAGTGGCAAGGCTTTTAACAAGCACATATGTCCTAGAATATGATCCTAGGAAAGTGTGGAAGTCTAAATAATTGTCGTTGATATACCGCAACGTCCGCACAAACATATTGGGATACCGTCTCTCATCCGGCGTAACCTCCCCATCTGCTTTTTTCTTTCGAGCGATACCAACTATATTGGCCTGGCTCGTAGGACTGACATCATTTAGACAGATCCCTATGATGACCAGTTGTGGTTTGAAGTTGTCTACGATGTTCCCTAAGACTTCGACATAATCCACAATCCTATAGCCAGTGACTGATGCATTCAGAACCTTCTTGCCAAGCTTTTCTTCTAACAAAGATGGGTATGTCTGCTCAGCTTCGACGCCGTTTCCGACGCTGACAGAGTCGCCTAGTACTAAAACGTGCTCTGAGGTATGTAGTTGACGTGAGTGAGGGCTTGTCCGAAATCCATGTTCATCTGTAATGACGAGAACACCCATTTCTTCTCCAGTCGCCAAAGCTTTATATCCATATGTTCGACCATACTTGTGAGGATCGAATAACCTGCGGTCCGAATGTTGAGGCGGTATTTCAGGATATAACCACCGTACCGACCCCTCTATTAGACCTATTAACGTTAGGAAGATGAGAAGAATGATGATACCTGTTCCGAAAACCTTCGCCGCTCTCATTTCATCGCTCTGTGGTGATCTGCTTCATACGACATTAGTTTATACCTTGCCGCCGACGCAGGCAGGCAGGTGCCCTGAGATGGGGTTCCCGTGGCCTAGCCATACACAGACGGCGCAATCCTCAGGAGAGATGCCTGCCGGGCCTTCCGTTTTTGAAAGCTTGTCAAGAAAGGAAACGGCAGAAAAGGAAACCGCTTGTCCTAGCTCCCAAAGGGCGAGGCTTCAAAGCCTAGTCCTTCAACGATCAGTAGCTATAGAGACCCTCTCCTGTTCTAGCTCGGCGAGTACCCGTCCAAGGCGAATCAATTCCGCCTTCTCTAGAACTAAAAAATGCAAACCAAACGTATCCCCCTTGACCCACTGCACCACCGCCTTCTCAACGAAGATCGGTCGATCCAAATTCGGGGCATTGATATATAATTCCATCACCAGCGCTGGGTATACCAGGACCGGCACTCGGACCTGACACCCTACCAGAGACAAGTCCAGAATCACCCCTACCTCATTGTTGATGCCGCTCTTGTCAGAGACCAACGTACCAAACTCAGCCCGAAAACGATGGGTCGACCGCCGATCATTCGCCCGAGGCTGCATATGCTGTTCCTTATGCCCCCTCTTGGTGAGCAAGGTAGGAGTCTTCATGTAATCCTCCGATCTTCCTGCTGGCTGTCCCTCTCTTGCTAAACCATACCCTATAGACGCCTCTCCTGCGGCCCCCCAACGAGGTACACCTAAAGGGTCTAGCCCAAGAGGGACAATGCTGCATCTTCTTGAATGCTTAGTTGCGGAGGGAGGATAAGCCGAGCATCACCAGTACGATTCCGCTGGCCGCGATCGACAAGTTTAGGATGATATCACTAACATACTGAAGTGTGGTTGAAGAGTAGCTGACGCGACGTACCCAGGGTGTCATAACATGGTTCTCCGTGTGAGGAGTTCAGTCTGCACCACTGTTCAATGGGGAGATATAGAGCTTTGGGGTTAGGCCTATCAAAATCGGCACAAGAACCTGGCGAAAAGCGCTGCCGTAGCCTCCCAGTCGTCGGGAGGCTACGGAGAATCGGTGGGTCTTATTGGTTCTTTTTATTGCGCCGACGAATCAACCCAGCGGCCCCAAGTCCTGCTAGACCTGCCCCCAGCAACGCCAGGCTGACTGGTTCCGGTACTGAAACATCTACACTGGCAAATGCTTCGATGGGGATCAGTAATCCACTCGCCGCTAACAAGAGTCTTTCAAGGAATTTCATAGAAGACCTCCAAAAAAAAGGTTTGAGTCCATATTGAAGCATTCTCTGTTTGAAGCATCCTCTGTGCCTAATTTATGCCTCTTCAAAAACGAGGGGTTAAGAATCGCCACGAGGGAGAACTGTTAAGCGCTTTGACAGTGGTGGGTTACGTATAAGTTTCATAAGTATGAATTCCAGGTACAAACAGCTGAAAAACGGATTCTCTGCATGCATGTCAAAGACGTTGACACTTGTAAAGCCGGCCGATAGCCCCTTTTGTACCTGAAGGCATCCCAGGTTTCACGGAAGAATGTTTCAAAAAAATAGATGCTCTCGAGTCTTTGTTCTCGCTGAAGCCTTACGAATTGCTCTTGGTCTCTGTGCCGGCGACCATCACACGACGATCGTACTGTTGGGACGAGCCCCTCTTCTCTTGACCGATGACACGGAAGATATCGTCGACGTGGATATCCTCGGAAAATAACGTCCTTCCTTGTCTCAACTCGACGTACCGTTTGTCCTCGAATCCGATGCAGCCACAGATGCGTTTCTCGAGGAGTTCTCTGTGACGACAAAGTCCGCCGAAGAGATCCGTAGTCTCGTTGAATCATGTGACCGTACGCTGGTCTTTTCATGAAGAAGACACTCTATCTCCTGAGAAAGCCGATAGATCAAATCGATTCCGCACTGTTTCATCCAACGAAGTCTCAGGGAGACGTCATCCTGCTGGAAGAAAGCGTCGGGCGGCTGTTTCCTTATGAGGGAGGAGTGGTGTTCTCACT
>Ga0070670_100002917_pt1 | contig 14158 bp, 23 predicted proteins | sample KBSS63metaG_FD_64665 | JGI IMG/M metagenome (GOLD analysis project Ga0070670, IMG submission 64665) | Switchgrass rhizosphere microbial communities from Kellogg Biological Station, Michigan, USA - KBS S6-3 metaG | ecosystem: Host-associated > Plants > Roots > Rhizosphere > Soil ... | reverse complement strand
TCGATCGCGCGCATTGGTAGGCTTGTCGTTGTTGGCGGGATCGCGCTCCACACTCAAGTACGCGCGCCACGTCTTATCTCCTTGCCCCACGGTGGTCGCCAAATTTTGGCAAATCCGATCCGCGCCAGCCAAGCCCCCCAGATTGCCGGTTTTACTCTTGGCGCTCGTAACAAAAAAACCCATGCTCGGGGGTGGGGCGTCGGCGCCGTCAACAATCCGGTCCATACCGCTGCCAGCAACAACCGCTAGCGTCGCGATTGCAATCACCGAGTTGTAAAATTTCATAAGATTCTCCTCTTTAAGATTACGATGCTCAACCTGGCGGCGTTCTCGTTCATCATCCTTGTGCCATAACTTTACGGCTGAGAGGAAGACACCCGGCGAGCGCAAGGGAAGCGGTCGAAGATCCTTCTCAAGCCGCTTGTAGGCAGCACGCATCGATCAGGTTGCGTTCGTACGAAAAATCAAGAGTTCAATTATTTCGATAACGGGTTCAGGCTGGCTCTCAAGAGCGCCTGACTCCTCGATCGCCATTTGTCCCATCTGAAACTCGGAATCAGAAATAAGCGCAAGAGCGGTGTCAGCGCGCAGCTGTGTTCGTTTAGCGAATTCGCTGAGACTTGTCGCGGTAACCTGCCGAACGCGTCGGTGCTCTGCCAGTAGGAATCCATTAGTCTCTAAAGCAGCGACCGTTTGCGGAATTGTCGGTAATTGCTGGCAGATTTCTCGGGTTGATGGCCAGTACCGAAACAATGTCGAAAAACCATCGAGTTGATCACCAAAAGATCCCCTTATGAAAACACGGCCGCTATCAGAGACGACAACGCGCCGAAGTTCACGCCCGCAGGCCCAATGGTCCCGAATGTGATGCCACACTTGCGATAACCACACGAGATCGCAGCTCTCGTTTCGCAGCGGAATGCATTCGGCGGCGCCGGCCAGATATGTGAGGTTCGTCGGTTTCTCGCCACGAGTGGCGGCGTCGAGCATGGCCTTTGAGGGCTCGATTCCGGTAACCTGAGTCTTGAACGTTCGCGCGAAAAGCGCCGCAAATCGACCGGTACCAGCGCCAAGATCAAGGATCCTGAAGTCTTCGTCGTGCTGAACGAACGGGGCAACGATCGCAGTCCAGGTCGCAACCGCCTCTGAAGAAAGTGTTCGTCCCCGCTGATAATTGGCCGCCATTTGACCGCTGTAGTCGATCACGCCGGGAGAAAGCTGCTTGGACTGAGACATGCGGTTGCAAACCGCTCAGCGCCTACTGGGGCGCATCGATTCTATAGAAAACGTGAATCTGCTCTTGACCGTGAATTCGTCCCTCGTGGGAGAAACGGCCGCCAATTTTTTCCATTGCCTTTCTTGAACGCCAATTGTTCGCACCCACATGAAACCAGACGACCTTAGCCCAGCGGAAGGCGTGGCTAAGCATGAGCTGTTTCATTTCTCGGTTCGTCGCTCCGCCCCAATGACTTCTCGTCAGGAAAGTGAAACCGACAGCCACCTCTCTCTCGACGGGATTCCACTCGTAGTAACGCGAAGACCCTATTATCTCGCTTGACGCATTGTCGATTACGACGAATGCACTGCCAGACGCCAACGCGCCCGCAAAGAATCCGTTTTCAAAGACCTGCCGCTGATATCTCGTTCGCTCCGGGTGCTGCTCCCATATCAAAGGATCGGATGCCGCAGCATACAATGCTTCAAAATCATCGGCTTTTAATGGACGCAGCGTAATCGTTCCACCGACGAGAGTGGGCTGAAAATCAAAAGGCGATGCTTGACTCATGGCTCTTCTTAGGCGCCCAACGTTTAAAGGTCTCTATGACTTGGGTGATTTCGTGCCGCCGTTCTTCAGAACGGTTCGAAAACTCTGCCTTTATGACCGCGGCTGACGTCTCGACAGCCCTACATCAACTCTCAGTAGGTTCAATCCCGTGTCGTTTCATTAGTTCTCGTTCTTCCTCAGGCGTGGGAATGGAATCCTTCCAGAGCGCTTCTAGCTCGGCGAAGTAGGCGTCTGCCGCGGGAGAATGAATGATCAGTAGTCGCGCCGGAGACTCGCCAGCATTGCCGAATGTATGCGACACGCGGCTTGGTGCTAGTGCCCAAAATCCGGGGCCTCCCGTTCTGCTTTCTCCTCCGACGATGAACTCAATGGAGCCTTCCAATACGTAAAAGTCTTCCGGGCCCTCATGAGCGTGAGGCGATGGCCGACGGTTTCCTACCGGCAGGTCCCGTTCCATGAAGCTGAAGGCGCCGCCGGTAGTCTCATGCAATCCCTTAAACACCATCTTGCTTCCCCGGGCAGAATAAATCGTTCCCTGAAGTGGATCCAAAAATATGCCATTAGCCATGGAATCTCCTCAAGTGCTTATGACGCTGAGACTGAGAGGGTGAGGAGACCAGGGAGCGGTCTGGTGTTGTTCTTACATGACTAACGCCCAGGCTTACCGGCCGGAGCAAGCAACGCGAGTCCGGTTTCGTGCAGCCTTTTCTTCGGTGACTCACGGCGACACGCGCCTCGACTGCGTAGATCGAAGGATGACGTCGCCCGATGGGAGCGGCTTGGCTTCCAGTAAGTTTAGCCGCAACCGTTTCGATACACCACGGAGCAACGGCTGGCCGCTTCCGAGGAGCACCGGGCAAACGGCGAACTGATACTCGTCGATCAGACCGTGCTCCGTGAGCTGCGACACGATGGAGCCGCTGCCGAAGATGATCAAATCCTTTCCCGGTTGGGCCTTCATGGTCGCAATCCCTCGCGGGTCGAGTTCGCGAAGCAAACGGGAGTTCTCCCAACTCGCGTCCTTCATGCTCCGCGAGAAGACTATTTTCGTCATTCTGTTTAGCGCCATCGCTATTGCGCCGTGTTCCGGAGATCGTCGTCCCGGATGATGCGGGTCGGGAACTGTGCCGGAGGCGTCGACGACGGCCTGCCACCAGAATGCCTCGAAGACTTCGTACGTCCGACGTCCAAACAGGACCGTATCGAAATTTGTGATGTCCGCAGCGGCCGCTTTGGCCTGGTCCTGATCCGGGACCACCCAGTCGAGGTTCCCATCGGTCCCGGCAAAGTACCCGTCCGCGGTCACCCAGTTGAACATCACAATCCGCCGAGCGTGTTCCACATTTTCTCCTCGTCCCACTGATTCCTTATTCACCTTAGGCAGGCCTGCTACCCGAGTAACGCGGTGCTGCTGGTAGAGAACGCATCAACGACCATTGAATTTGTCGTCGAATCAAGCCGCGGGTTGGAAGACGGTTACGCAATCATCTGGAAGAAATCCTAGCCCCATCGGGTTGTCCTTCCAACCCTGAGCTGGAACTCTCAGGGACGATGGCATCGCTACGCGCATCGCACCTTCACGCGGCGATCTCGCATCGACGCTCCCGTGCTAGCCTAACCCTGCCGCTTGAAGAATTGGACAGCGCGCTCGTGCTTCTCAGCCGCTGCGCGGGTCTTGAAGGTCCCAAGGTTTCGGCGCTTGCCGGTCCTGGGATCTTTCTTATTCGAATACAACCGGTATTCCCCGCTTTTCAGTTTCCGAATCACACAGACCTCACGAAGCTATCCTGTCGTTATAGCAACGGACCGCGGCTAGCTGCATCGCAGGTGATGTTGAATTCACGGCTTTGACCTATGGCAGACTTCCAACCGGTTGCCGCATGGATCTTCAAAGAACACGGCATAATAGCCGGGAGCATAGTGCAGCGGCCCTTCGATGCGACGGGCACCGCACTGTGAGGCGATCTCAGCCAACTGGTCAACCTCCGCCGCGCTCTCGGCCCAAAAGGCAATCCTGTTTTCGTTGATCGTGTGGCCGGGAGACTCGGTCACGCCGAAAAATTCTGTGATATCAGCGTCGGGCGCCTCGAACTGCAACCAGCCTTCGATCTCCACCTCGCGCGTGAAGCCTAACGCCGGGAGAAACTGTCGGTAAAAGTCGGCGACATCGGCGATTCGCGGAACGCGCAAGTCGATGTGATCGTAGTGTCGTCTCATAGCTGTGACTCCCGCTTCGCTCAATCACGCCGGAGCAAAACGCTCCGCTTGCACGATGATCGACCGGTAGGAAAGAACTCCCGGTTGCACCGTGTCGGGCTCGACTAACGCCACGAAGAAAAGCCAACCAAACGCACGCTCGACAGTGCAACGCTCTTCGACAAAGTGGTCGCGAGCATCTTGTCGATCCTTCAGCCGTTTAAGAAGTAATTGCTGAGCTTCTTCCCTCGTGAGCATACGGCGACTTCAAGTCGATCTAACGTTTTGGGTGAGAGGCGGTTTTCCAAGCGCCTATCTTAACCCAATGCTTAGACAAGGTAGAAGGCTTAGCGCGGTACGCATCCGACAATGATCGTGTCATATAGCTGCTCCAGACGATAGAAACTGAGTTTAGGAACTTTGACTCGAAGGTGACCGTGCTTGATATCGAGTTCGGTCGGCACCTCCTCATAGTAGTAATGAAGCTCTGATTGACTGCCGTGAAGCACTTCGCGAAATGCGCTAGGCTTGAGATTGGAAGGGATCTGCCGCAGATAATCGCTAGGGAGCATGATTGTGAGTTCGTAGTCCGAGTGCGGTTTTTGACTCGCCTCGATCAGCACATCGAACGAAAAGTATGGGCGACCGACCCCCCAAAGGGCGTAACCAGCCTGCACGGCATCCGTCGTGGGGGCATTGCTAATTCGAACGCTGACTGTTTCGGGTTTGCAAAAAACCCTCGAGGGAATGTAACCCGTACACGGCCCACGATCTCGGTAAATCCGCCAGTCGAACTGATGACCTTCTTGAAAAGCGATTCGGATACGGAACCGCGAACCTGCGAGTTGGCCAGTGCTCCGCAGACGAGAAGCACACAGAAGATCAGGATGATCGCATGTTTCCACTTCCTAAGCATGTTGTCTGCGCAAAAGCCGCGGCCGCTCTGAAACGGGCACCAGGCAGTGGCTGCCGGCTTCACGCGTGTTAGACCGCGTGGCCGGCGCGCGTTCCTGATGCATGCGGTCAGCTAAGAGACCCTCTCGGCGAGATAACAATACCGGGAGAGCCGCCGATCCGTCGAAAGGCTGTGGACACACGCGAGAAACCGCTGGAGCCCGTCGAAATTCGCCTGCCCTTCACGCTCAACCAGGGCCACTCGATGCTTCTCCCGCGCCTCGTACCAGCGTTGCGCGATCGCCGCCGCATCCTCGGTGACATCCTCACTGCTCAGTAACCGGAACCCCGACCGTGCGATCAGGCGTTCGTTTTCGCCAGGAGGCACGAACAGGTAAAACCCAATCGAACTCCGAATCGCAAGCTCCTCGTGTGACACCAGACCCGACACGATCATAGCGTCGGTGAACAGAATTCGGCCGCCCGGTCGGACGATGCAGTGCCAGTCGCACAGTACGTCCAGACGATTTGGGATGTGGCACATAGCGTCGTTGGATATCACCGCATCGAATGTCGCCGGGCCGAACGGCAGAGACTTGGCGGCGTCGGCCTTTTGAAATTTCACCCGATCCGCCAGGCCCCGCTTCGCGGCGAGTCGCTCGCCATTGTGGATTCCATGCTCGTTGATATCGACGCCGGTGATCCGGCATCCACGCATCGCCGCTAAGTAGACGGCCGGTCCCCCAGAGCCAGAACCGACCTCCAGGATGTGGCTCTCCGCGCGCACCTGAAGCAAATCGGCGAACCGAAGCCACGCCGCTGCGGTCATCCAGCTACTTTACCCAATATCCTCGCCGTAGGTGGCGCGTCTGACCGCAGCTTCCGCGTCGCTCGCGAAATCCGCGTAAACGTTGTCGTATAGACCGACGGAGTTGGACATAGCAATAACTGAACGGAAATTCGATCGAATATCTAGCGTCGGGCTAACCGTTCGGGCTGAGGAGCGCACGCTTTCACGCGGCCCCTCTCCAGCCCTCGTTAGGGCGGTTTGATATGTGCTCTTGGATTTACCCGTGCTCTTTCATTTGTGCGCGACAACCTCACCCGCTGTGGCCTGCGGCGGATTTGGGAGCAGTGAAGCTCGACTCTCCCGTATCCACTCGGCAGCTCTTCGGTTCGATTCCTCAGAAGCCGCTTTGTCTTGAAAAACACTGGTGGAAATCACGACACCGCCGCCAGCATCAACTAAGTAGTACGCGACGAACCCTGGGATCTCAGAAATGAGAGGTAAAAAACTTTCTCTTACCTGGCGTGTGACCTCACTAGGATTCGTCACGCCTTCGTACCGTCGCACCGTCGCATACATAGCTTTCTCCTTTCACAGTAGCGACCGCTGGTTCACTGATAAAACCGATAAAGACTATGCGCTCTAACTTTCCCGAGACATACCAATATATGGTGGCCTACGTTTTATCTGCCCATTTCCCGTCACAGCGAGACCTAATGACCCAGCTCAGCGATCCGGCCCGCAGGATGCGTAGATTGCAGCTGCCGCGCGATGGCCGGGCTCGCTGCAGCGACTTGTTAGATGCGCGATCTGTCATAAATAGCGCCGCACCGAACTCTTGAACTTTACGTACGATTCGCCAAATTTCTGTTCGAGATACCGCTCTTCGCGGAGAACCACTCCATAATGCAACATCAAAGTAGCGGGCACCAAAACGATAAGGCCCCACCACGTCCCTATCAAAAGAGACACACCGAAGAGCAGAGCAGTACCGCCCACGTACAAAGGGTTGCGAGTAAAGCGAAACGACCCCCCGGTAACGATAGCGGTGGTAGGCTTTAGTGGGCTGACGTTTGTTCCGGCCCGGACCAACGTGATCTGGCCCCAAGCCGCACACCCAATCCCTAGAGCGCAAAGCGTTGCACCCAGCGCAAAGGTCACTGGCCTCAGAAAAATGTCGAGAGGCCAAAGCCAATGCAGTAGCAGGATCACGACTAAAGCTGACGCCGCAATCACTGGCGGGAATATCACTACGCCAGGATGATCTGAGATGGGATCCATTGCACTCTCACGTGCATCTAACGCCCGCAATCAGCGGCGCGGCTCAGCAGGCACGCGCGATAGCCGTATGCTGGGAGAGCGTCCGTCTGCATCGTGTGCTTAGATGGTTAGGCAGTAGTCATTTGGCGCGCTCGCTTTGCCGCTTTCGCTCCCTCTTTGCCGAGAGCGGTGCGCGTCTTTTTGGGCAGGTGCGCGACCGTATGTTTTTTCTTTGCAGCGGCCGCTGCTTTCTTGATGTTTTTTCGGGCAGCCGCTCGCTGTTTTTCACTGGCCATGTGCTCTCCTTATTCGAATCCGTCTAACGTTGTGGTGAACGGCGGGCCATAACGGTCACGAATGAAGCTCGGCGGCTCATGACCCGTCCGTTCCATCTAAATGTTAGGCGGCTAAGTTAATTGCTGAACCCTCCGCAAACTGCTTTCGCCTCGTCCCAGCATGAGGCACAGAAGATCTTAAATCCAGCATCTTTGAACCATTGCGCGGATGAAGCACCATTAAGTGCGATCAATGCGCTTTCGCATTCTGTGCACCAAGCATCTGGGCGGGCCGTATCGGTGTCATCACCCCAATAGAACCCGACCTTCTCTCCACGGTCGACGGCATGAGCAATGTGCGTACAGACTAGACCTATGCCTTGTTTTCCATGCATGGGGCAGTTCGTCTGTTTCACTTGAAGCCGCCTAACGCCATGCCGCTGAGCCGCCAAAGCAAAAAGGTTTATTAAGCACGAGTTCTCGCCGTCGGCTCAAGCGGCGGGTTACTCCCGCGCAACCGAAATACTCCTTCGTTTCGCCCGAGATCGTCTTTTCACTAGCGTGAGATGGGTTCCAAGTCTCGACGATCGCGAGGTTCGACCTCATAAGTTGTGTTGTATTGGCTGCCAAACCCCGTAACCCGCAACTGTCGTCCGGGTTTCAGATAAGGCGCACGAGGATCAATGTTCGTTGATGCGCTTAGGTACACTTGTACTACGCCACTACCGTCATCCAGGAGCACCTTGTAACCATACGGGAGGTCATCGACGACACCGTCCTGCGTGATGGTTCCCTCGACCGAAATGAGATATCCCAGCGTCGCCATTCCGACTTGACCGGTCGCCACTCCCAGTTTTACGCCCGGAAGCGCTTCGACATCAGCAAGGCTATTAGGAACGATCTGAAGCTTTCCGAAACTCTGTCCGAGTGTTCCACTGACTAGCACCCTTTGACCTACCTTGAACTTGAGGTTCTTCTGGACACTGATCCAAATACCTGCGGTCTGATCCTGGATAGCAAAACCCTCATCTCCGCTGGACGAGCGAAAATCTCCAGAGGGAACTGTTACCAAACCCATGACTGCAATCGTTGCTCCTTGCGCTTGAACCCTCGCAGTGACAATAGGAATGTAGTTCGGACCAGCCGCCGCTGCGCAAATGGGAGCGATGACAATCCATGCGAGAACGAGTGCTCGAGCGAATCGGTACTCAAACGCCACCACTTACCTCGGAATTTTGGCCATCGCCCGTTGTTGGGCAGACCCCGGATTGTCAATTGCATTGCTCATAAAAACTCCTTTACTTTCTGGGCCTAACGCCGAGAGTGAGAGGCGCGAGCCCGCCGCGTCCTTCTCAACTCCATGGTTAGCCAAGTACTGTTTCGTTTAAGGCGCAAACATCTCCCCCAAAGTGGACAATACGGCCGTGAGGGAGTTGGGCGTCAAACGTCCAAGTCGCCTCGCTAGTCGCTCAACATCAACCGTGCGAAGTTGGTCTGTCGCAACAAATCCATTCCGACCCTGGAACCGACATGAAACGCGCCATGGATAAGCTTGCCCTCCGGTCGTCATGGGCGCGACGATAACGGTGCGTAGGTGTTCGTTTAACTCGTCTGGCGAAACGACAAGACACGGTCGTGCCTTTCGAATTTCACTACCTCGTGTCGAATCGAGCTGAACTAAGTAAACATCGCCTCTGGTTGTCACGGTGCGTCCTATCGCCACTTCCATTCTTTCTCGTCAAACTGTGTGGGTGTTGACGGATCAAGAAGGCGGTCTTCATCTCGCTCACGCATTTTCCGAGCTGCAGCTGCCCACCCGGCGCGCGGCCGAATGCCTCTGCGGATCACAATTCTACCTGGCTCGGCATCAAGTTCGACTTCCTCGGTGAGCTGGGCTTGCTCTAGAAGCACCTTCGGCAGTCGGATGCCCCGTGAATTCCCAATCTGAACAATGCGCGTCTTCATTTGAATCCTCCGGACTTACATTGTAGTCACACGACGGCCAAAGTCGCAAATCAGGAAGATTGTCGACAGTCAGCAGGCCTGCGGGCTAACGCTGATGGTGGGCGGACGCAGCTCGTCAGCGCAAGCGAGCAGGTTGGCGATCCGCCTCAACCCGATTGTTGTACGGCTCCTATTGCAACGCCACAATGGATCTCTATCGACATTCGGCTAACCGTACCATCTGACCAAATAGGCGGCGAGCATCGCAGCGGCGCCGATTGCCAAACCGATCCCGTGGGCCGACGCGATCATCTTGGGTGAATGAAGTGCTATCGGGGGTAGGCCTGCACTGGGTGCAGAAACGGGATCCACGACGGTCAAGCAGCCTAACCAAGGCGCTGCACCGAACCGCCGCCCCCTTTGCCGCCGATGCGCGTTAAGCGGGGATGACGCCGATCTGCTTGAGGAGGGTTAGCTCGTCGGAGCTTCCCCAACGTTCGACCATCTTGCCATCTTTGAATTTGGAGATCTGCATGCCGCGGATCTTGACCTTCTTGCCAGTGGGCGGGATTTTTCCGAGGTGACCGGTGTGCGTGCCGGTGAGGGTATAGGCGAAGGCGATGGTGTCCTCGTCCTGTACGATCGTCTCGGGGATGACGCTCATGTCGGGCAAGGCGGTGCGCATTCCGGAGAAGAACATGCGATAGCCGGCAGGGCCGGGGACCTGTCCGTCGGCGGGGTCGTGGTCGACGCAATTAATGGCGACGACTTGGTCGAAGAGGTCGAAGTTACCGGTGTTGACCGCTTCGGCGAACTTGCCGAGGGCGGTCTGGGCGGATTCTTTGCTCATCGCGATCTCTCCCTTATGTGCTATTGAAGCTCGCAGATTTGCTGGGTGTTTGCAAACTCAGTTGCAGGTAAGTTTTTGTACTTCGATAGAGTGGAGGACAAAGATATTTCGAATTCCTGGGGTCGGGCGAAGGCTATAACTTTCTGATTAGCGATTATGAAACGCCTAACGATATAAGCTCAGCGGCGAGGAGCGAGGAGCGCAGTGACTGACGACGAGTCCGCTGCAGCGCGTTGTTAGGCGGGATCGGGGCAAAGGTCGGGCCTGAGCTTACTGTTGCCTGACTATATCGACTGAGATCTCCACCGCCGGCGTGGTTCCTCTATTCTCAAGCCAGTGCGTGGTGTTTTTATCCTCGGGCCAGCCCACTCCCGGCCCATACTCCTTAGCCACTCCATTTCGATGGTCAGTGATCGTTCCTTGCAGTATGTAGACCATGCCAGGCCTGTCTTTATGGTCGTGAATCGGGCCGAAGATCCCTCCAGGTTCTATAGTCACCATTCGCATTCGAAGTTGGCGCCCTGCCATGCCCTCGATTTCAGGGCCAAGGTCTAGCGCTGCTAGTAGCTTCGTCGTAACACCTTTCGTCTCAGGTGCCACCTGCTCGTTTCTCATCGTGGTCTCCTTTGTGTACGTTCTGGCCGCCTAGCGCTACGCCTGAGCAGCGCGCTGGAGTATCGGCGACATATCCGGCTGAACACTCGAACTCTTTAAGCTCTCGATCCATTCTTCCGTCTGTCCCGTTGAGGCGCTTTTAAGGAGCCAGCGTTCCAGTAGCGCGTTCGATTGCTTTCTTCTCGTTCATGATGCTGTCTAACGGTCCCGGCAACCGGCGCGCGTCCCGGTTGGCAGGGCGGTTAGGCGCGATCGCCATGCAGTGACTTCTCAATTCGTCGATCAGGCACCAACCACAGGATCGCTGCCACGACGTATAGCGCCTGAGCCACCCACAGCCACAGGAACGTGGAGATGATTGCACACAAGTACAGGACAGGCGAGAGCTTGCCCTTCCAATCGCCGCCGATCGCCGCCTTGAGTGGCGACTCCGAGCCCTGCGAAGCAATGATTGTTTGCTGAAGAATCAAATACGCGAAGGCCGCTGCAAGGAGGACGCCACCATAAAGCGCGGATGGTACAGGCGCGAAATGATTCTCACCCATCCAGCCCGTAACGAACGGAAAGAGCGACAGCCAGAAAAGAAGATGCAGATTGGCCCAAAGGATGCCACCGGTCACCCGAGTGCAGGTGTGCAGCATATGGTGATGATTGTTCCAGTAGATGCCGACGTAGACGAAGCTGAGAACGTAGCTCATGAATACGGGAAGGAGGGGTGCCAGCGTTCCGACGCTGTCACCATGCGGAATCTTCATCTCCAGAACCATGATCGTAATGATGATCGCGATGACACCGTCGCTGAAGGCCTCGAGTCGGTTCTTGCCCACGCGTGTGTCCTTGAGCAGCTTAGAGGAAACGCCAACGCACCAGCACCACCGCAGCAGCAGGAACCGCGAACAGCAGGAGCAATATGGGCAATTCGGCGGCCACCGAGTAGCCTGCCTTTGAAACCCCTATCCACATGTTGACGGCAGTGATCATCAGCCACAGACTTAGTCCAAGAGCGACTGCCCAGTTCGGAGCCGAAGGAAAATGCTCGGAGAACATCTTCGCCACGATGAGAAGTGAAGCCATTAAAAACAAGCCAGCGACTAGGAACAGGATCGTACGCATGAGGCCAATTCTCCGTACTGAGTTGCTGGGACCTGCGACGCGCCTAACCCCATGCCGCTGAGCCGCTACGGCAAAATAGATCACTGTCACAAAGTCTCGCCGTCGGCTCAAGCGGCGGGTTAGCCAGCGTCATTTGTTCAAAACATCTAGAGCGACGTGTCCACGTTCGGCGTGCGCCCACACTATACCGTTGCCAATCATCGCACTGCTGTTCCTACAGAATATCGCCTCGGGCGCCGTATTTCGAAGTTGCTTGACTACTGCTGGATTGAAGACCTCAGCGTAGCGGCGCAGCAGAGTCTCGGGATCAGAGATTTCGATGTTCGTGGCTCTGTTCACTCGGAGTGGATACCTCACAAGCAAAACCACAGTATCCGTATCGGCGACCGCAAGCGCAGCAACAAATCGTTTGAAGAATGTGAGTAGCTCATCATAGCTACCTGACTCAAGGGGACACCATGACTCTGACTGCAACTTACCGGCATTATCGGTTACAGTGACGTGGTCAAGATTATTTTGACGTTGGACGACTACTCGGCCACCACTGAAAGAGATGACGCGAGCAGCAGAGACGTGGCTTTTACTCTGTTCTTGTTCGCTAGCTGAAGTTGCTAAAGCGTCCGAGCTGATGACCACCACAACGCAAATCAGTGTGAGCATCACAAGCCGTGCTGTGTTCGTTTCGTAGTCCATATCTAGTCAACGGCAACGCTCACCGACGCCCGCGCGCGGGCGACCGCTGCAGCGCTCTGTTATAAGCCTCTTGCGTGTAAGACAGCATTCCAATGCCTCCCCACTGTCCCCATCCGCGATCATCGTCTACTTCAATGAACTCTCTGTGCTTGAAGTGCGCCTTGATCTCGTTCCAGAATCTCTCCACCCTGCAGGCTGGCACCTCTGGATGCAGGAGAATGTCGTGAAACAGCACGACCCCCTTCTCCCGCACGAATGGCGCATACATCTCAAAATCCTTCTTGACTCCCCGATAGCTGTGGTCCCCATCGATGAAGAGCAGGTCTACTGCCCGACCGTTTAACTTCTTCGCTACCTCCTGTCTTGTCTCCCTCCGGTGGGAATCTTTCCGTATTAACTGAAGCGATTGGTGCGCTCGCGCATAGGCTCTGAATCGTTTGATGTCTTTCGTGTTGTATCCTCCCCCAAACTTACCGCCGGGCAGATCAATGCTAACGACGACGGCATCGGGCAATGCTAGTTGACACCAGAGCCACAATGTCCCGCCCGTCATCGTGCCAATCTCGATGACGGTGTGCAGTTTTCTCCGTTTCAGGAGGGCAACCAGGGGCGTCAGCTCCCTCATCTTCTGGCAAGCCCCCCGAAAGACCGAAATCTCGGCTAGTTTAGATGCGTCCATTGTTGAAACTCAGCTATGCATATAACCACTCGGCGGTTCAGCGGCCGGCGCGCTGCAGCGTAGCACGCCTTGCGCCGCGACCGTCACAGTTCGGCTGCAATGCAGAGGGCGATGCTGATTCCGAAGGAAATCCACCACGCACGGTGCACGGATGCGGGATGGGCTCCCAGTACTTCACGACGGGCACGCGCATCTTTGTCTGCTGTCTAACACGATGCTGAGCTGCGGCCGCCCGTGATGCTACCACGGAGCGTGTTGAACAATCCCGGCCGGCACGTCTGAAGCCCGCGGCCGCCAGTTTTAGTTGTTGGACGGCTTGCTCCATCGCTTACAAGGGCTCTGGAGGCGCTGGAGACCGAGCCCCGACCGCGTACCAATCCAGGCGGCGGGTGGCGTACATAATCAGTGCGAGGATGAGGAAGAGACCGACGGATCCGATGAGGAGAGCGTAATCCTCGTTCATGAGAAGGATGTAGAGGTATGCGTACAGGAGAGAGACGGCTGCCACAACAATAAGGGCGCGCCTGATATGATGGAAGATCGCTATGGAGTACCCGGCGACCATCGCGACGACCGCGATGCTTGCGACGATGTATGCTAGTGGGAAGCCAAGCTGTTCTGAAAGCGAGAGCTCCAATAGGTAGAAGAGACAGAGCGCTCCGCCGAGCATGAGGTACTGGATCGGATGGACGCGGACGCCGGCCAAAACCTCAATGAGCCATAGCGTGGCGAAGGTGAGAAGGATGAAGAGGCCTGCATATTTCACGCTCCGCTCCGCCATGCGGTAGTGGTCTACCGGATTCACCAGCTCGACTCCGAAGCGCGACCCGTCGATTTCCTTGCGCATTCCCACCTCGGTCTTCCATGCCTGAGGGTAGTTCCGCCCAAGAAACGGAATGGACCACTTGGCCTGGAATGCAGAATCCGACACGGACCGTTCGACTGGGAGCCAGTTGCCTTGGAAGCTTGGATGGCCGTAGTTCGACTGGAGTTCGACAGTGGTGTTTTGCGCAGAGGGGGTGAGGTAAAAGCCAAGGCTCCCATTGAGAGAGAGAGGGAACGAGAA
>Ga0070670_100002916_pt1 | contig 14166 bp, 12 predicted proteins | sample KBSS63metaG_FD_64665 | JGI IMG/M metagenome (GOLD analysis project Ga0070670, IMG submission 64665) | Switchgrass rhizosphere microbial communities from Kellogg Biological Station, Michigan, USA - KBS S6-3 metaG | ecosystem: Host-associated > Plants > Roots > Rhizosphere > Soil ... | reverse complement strand
AACCTTCGTTCAGTCATCGCCATCGTGGTCTGCGGCGCGTTGGTGGCCGGCCTGAGCTACGCGGCCAACGCCTTCGTGCTCGGCCAGGTCCAGATCGACATGGCACACTATTCGCGGTACGTGGCGCCGATCATCGAAGAACTGCTGAAGGGGCTGGTGATCGTTGCGCTGATTCGCGCGCATCGCATCGGATTCCTGGTGGATGCGGCAATCATGGGCTTCGCCGTCGGCACCGGCTTCGCGCTGGTCGAGAACCTCTACTATCTGCGCCTCGCGCCGGATGCCGGAATGGGAACGTGGATCGTGCGCGGCTTTGGCACCGCGATCATGCACGGCGGTGCGACGGCAATCTTCGCGGTGCTGGGCCTCGCCATGCTGGAGCGGGCGAACAAGGCAAGGTTCACGGACATCCTCCCCGGGCTTGGCCTCGCCATCGTTCTGCATTCGGGCTACAACCACCTGACGCACGAGCCACGGCTCGCCACCCTTGCCATCATGCTGGTCCTGCCGCCGCTGTTCTACGTGGTCTTCGAGCGCAGCGAAAAGGCCGTGGGCGGCTGGCTCGGGCAGGGCTTCGATGCCGACACGGAAATGCTCGAACTGATCAATTCCGGTCGTCTCTCCGATTCACCGGTGGGCCAATATCTGCACACGATGAAGGACAAGTTCCACGGGCCGGTGGTCGCGGACCTGCTCTGCTATTTGCGGATCTACACCGAGCTCGCGCTGCATGCGAAAGGCATCCTGATGATGCGCGAGAACGGTTTCGACGTCGACGTCGACGACGCCACCAAGGCCAAGTTCGCCGAGATGCGTTACCTCGAGTCGAGCATCGGCAAGACCGGGCTGCTGGCCATCCAGCCGATGTGCCACATGAGCCACAAGGACCTGTGGCAGTTGTACATGCTGGGCAAATAAAGTTCCGGCGGAACTGCCGGCAAACAATGAGGGGAATACCACGCGCGTCCGGGCCTGTAGTCTCCTTCCGGCAGAAAGCGTAGGATCGTTCTGTCCGTTTGCTGCGCGCCGATGGTGTGGAAATTGACTCTGCGATTGCTTCTGGTGACGTTTCTGGCAATGACGCTGGCTGGAACGCTGCCTGCGACTGCGCAGACTCGAACTGCGATCGAATACTACTATCCCGCATGGAACGCGTACTTCGTAACCTCGTTCCCGGATGAAGCGCAACTGCTGGACAGCGGCGCGTTGGGCGGTGTGTGGAAACGCACCGGCAAGACGTTCGAAGTCTGGACAGACGCAACGGCTGCCGGCATGCCAGTCAACCCGACATGCCGCTTTTTCAGCACTGCGTTTGCACCTTACAGTTCCCATTTCTACTCGCCGATCACAGATGAATGTGCGATCGTCAAAGCGAATCCTGACTGGCAATTCGAGGCGGAGGCATTCTTCCTCGGACTGCCTGACATGGCGGGCGATTGCCCCAATGGCAGTTTTCCACTTTACCGGCTCTACAACAACGGCCAAGGCGGCTTTCCCAGTCACCGCTACACCGACGATCGTTCCGTTCTCGATCAGATGTTGGCCGCCGGCTGGACGGCAGAGGGCAATGAGGTGACCAGCGTGTTCGCATGCGTGCCAGCCAAAGTGTTGAGCATTGTCGTGGTGCCGCTGCTCTATCAATCGGCGCCATCAAGTTCCGTGGAAGCGATCCAGGCGTATGACGCCACCGTGCCCAAGATCACGCAGAAGGCACTCCAGGCCACTTTTGTGCCGATCGCTGCATGGTGGGAAAAAGTGACCTACGGGCGCCAACAGTGGAAGGTCAATGTGCTGTCGGAAGTTCCGATCCCTGGAAACCCGGCCTGCAGCTGGGGACAGTTTCACCGGGACGCAGCGGCCGCGGCTACGAAGGCAGGTGCTACGTATGACGTGCTCGTCGCGGTCGCGCCCTATAGTTGCTGGTCATCGAAGGCGTCCACCGGCGGCAATACCGTCGTTGTGTGGAACACCATTTCGGACGGACAGGGAATGCTGGCGCACGAAATAGGCCATGCGTTGGGTCTGGGGCACAACGCCTCGATGATGCCGACTTACGCCGAGTACGGATCAGGTGTCGATCAAATGGGCGCGGGCAGTGATTTCTACACTCTGCGCAGCTTGGCCGCGGACCACCGGAATCGCCTTGGCGTTTTGACGCCCCTTCCTTGCGCCAGCGCCAAGTTGCGGAGTATTTTCGACTACCCCGATGCGATTCAATGCGGATCGTGGTTCATCGACTACATACATGATTTTCGCGACGAGGTTTGGGTGCACAAACGCGAATCCAAATTCAGCGCCTTTGGAGGAAGCGATACGACGGACTACGCCTACCTGCAGGTCGGACAGTCGTACAAGATCGCCGACGGCCCCACGATCAAGTACAACGGAGGAGGGGCCGTCTCTGTCACACCATAAAAAGTCTTTGGCGTCGCCACAGCCCCGCACCAAAGAGAAAAGGGTCCGGGATTTCTCCCCGACCCTTTGCATTTGTTTGGTAGCGAGCGAGGGACTCGAACCCCCGACCAATGGATTATGATTCCACTGCTCTAACCAGCTGAGCTAGCTCGCCACAGCCGTAAATTATCGCAGAATCCGTCACTTGGGTCCAGATTGTCCTTATCCGGGCGAACGTTGGCCTACAGTCCGGTCGCCTTGTGCACGAGGTAGAAGTAACAGCGGTAAGGCAGCAGTCTCAGCAATTTGAGCTGGCGCGTGAACGCGCGGGGAAAGTGGATTTCGAACTTGCCGGCGCGCAGGCCGGCCACGATTTCCTCCGCCGCCTCTTCCGCCGAGATGAGATGAGGCATCTCGAAGTCGTTGTCGTCCGTGAGTGGCGTCTTCACAAAGCCGGGCATAATCAGGTAGACGCCGAGACCTCTCGGATGCAGGTCGAGATACAGCGTCTCGGTGAAGTTGATCACCGCTGCCTTGGATGCGCCGTATACCAGCGCCTTGGGGAGTCCACGGTAACCTGCCACCGACGCGACGATGCCGATGGCGCCATGACCCTGTGCGAGCAGGCCGGGCACCACGGCTGCGGCCGTGTTCAGCACCGCATGGAGGTTCACCTCGAGCAGCGCGCGCGAATCCTCGTCGTTCAGTTCCCACGCGCGCATTTCCTTGTGTGTTCCCGCAACGATGAGCACGAGGTCGACGCCGCCCCATTGCGCCCGGATGCGTTCCCACGCGGCCGCCACTTCCGCGCCGCGAGTGAAATCGAGTGGCTCGACGACCGCGTTCGCACATTCGCCTGCGACATCCCGCAGCTTGTCCGCCGAACGCGCCGACAGCGCGACTCTGGCACCAGCGTCCAATAGCATCTTCGCGGTCGCCGCGCCGATTCCGGTGGATGCGCCGATCACCCACACGCGCGCATCCGGCCAGGCTGGCAACGGCGGGTTGAGCGGCTTGAACAGCTCCATCAGCGCTTCCGGAACGACAGCGTCACTTCGCCTACGCGAAACCCGAATTTGCTCATCGTCGTGCGATTGAGCATCGTACGGTCGTCGACGAGGAACATCCAGTCGTCCATGTCCATGTTCCACGTCCTGCCGTCGACGGGCAGCGCGAGCGTGTAGTTCCAGTGAAGCGCATTCCCCGAAGCCGCGCCGTGGGCGGCGCCGACCACGTCAGCTGCGGTGCCAATGTAGCGATCGCCGTCCTTGACGACCTTCCAAACGCGGTTCTGGGTAGTTCCGTCGGCGTACGCGAAATGCTCGTCGAGCGTGCCCTCATTGCCGTTCGACGTGCAGTCGAGGCGCACGATGAACCGTTTGACCACGGTCCCGGAACGGTCCTGGAACATACCCCAGCCAGCGACGGTGCCGTTGAAATAGTGTGCGAAATCGAGCGGCGGCTTCTCGCTTGCGTACTGCGCGATGTCGACGGTGACGCATGCCGTGGTGCCGAGCGCCGCCAACGCGACCCATGCTGCCTTGATGATCATAGTGATTCTTTAAAGTGTTGGGCAAACTGGTGGAGTGCCGCGATGGCGCCGATTTTCAAAACGCAGGGCGCTGCCGCGTAAACGAGTGCCAACGCGTGCACGGCGGCGGGATCGCGCGCACCGGGTGAGTAGCCGAGATAGCCCAGCAACGGCAACGCAATGCCCGCGGCAAGAGCCAGGTTGAGTTTGGTCGCCAGCGTCCACAGGCCGAAATAGGTCCCCGTTCCATGCATCCGACCACCGCGACCGATGACGTCGGCAAGCAGTGACGGCGGAAGGGCTAAGTCGGCGCCCAGCGCCAAGCCGGACAGCGCGCAAACGACGGCGAATGCGGCGGCGTCGCCGGCGCCCAAAGTCGCTGCCCACACAAACGCGGCGATCGCCACGGCCATCGCCATGCGCCACGCGCGCACCTTGCCCAACCGAGCCGAAAGCTTCACCCACAACGGCATGCCCGCCGCGCCGGCGATGAAGTACAGCGCGAGGAACAGTCCCTGGCGCCCCTCCGCCTGAAGCACATCGGCGATGTAGAAGAGCACCAGCGTGGCGGGGATGGCCGACGCGATGCCATTGGCCATAAAAGCCGCTAGCAACCGGCGGAACGCGGGGTCGTCGAGTGGCGCCACCATGTCGGCAAACACGAGCCGGCGGCGATCCGGAGGTCGTTCGACGTTGGGAGTCGCCGCAAGCGTGATGGCCGCGCATAGAGCGAGGAACAGCGCAAAGGCCAACGCGAACCGCGGCAACCCGGCCGCTTCGCCGCCGTCGCCGCCCATCAGCATCGGCGCGATACTGGCCAGCACGACACCGACCAGCGCAAGGCCTTCGCGTGCCGCGGTGATGCGGGTGCGCTCAACCGCGTCGCAGGACAATTCTGCGCCCCAGGCGTTGTGGCTGATCGTCGCCAGGCTGAACGCGAGATACACGGCGGCGAGCGCGACGCCGAGCCAGACCAGCAGCGGCACCGTGCCCGAAACTTGCGGCGCGAACAGCGCGGCCATGCCCGCTCCCAGCACGGGCACCGCGAGCGCGATCAGTCGCTTGCGCGAACGTGCGTGGTCGCTCCACGCGCCCAACAGCGGGTCGATCACGCCATCCGCAAGCCGCAACAGCAGCAAGATGCTGCCCAGCGCGGCGAGCGGCACGCCCAGATGATCGCCGTAGAATTTGGGCAGGTGTACATAAAGCGGAAGTGCGGCCATCGCCAGCGGCATTCCGAAGAGTCCATACGCGAACAATGCGGGGTAGCGCAGCATAGTGCCCGCGGATTCTGGAGCCGCGCCACTCGCGCCAAACGCGTTCAACGCTTTTCGCCGAGCAGCGTCTGGCGGAAGTCGATCTGTGAAGACTTCGGGTCGAGCCAGATGCCGAAGAAAGCATGGGCGAATCCGGGGTCCGCGATGTCGCCGATGGCGTTGCCATTGTAGAAATAGCGCACGACGCCGCCGGGAAGATTGACGCCGGTGATGCGGTCGCCACGGCGAACATCCAGGAACACGCGCTTCATTTCCCGGCCCCATCGCGCGCGCTGTTCCGCGGTGCCAAGGCCCAGCTTGGTGATTTCCACGAGGCTGCGCTCGGCGATTTTCGCGCCGTCGAGGGCAAGGTGGTAATGCAGGTCCAGTGCAAAAGGCCCGTCTTTCGACCAGCCACGAGCGGGGCTCCAGTAGTAGCCCTCGTAGACCGAAATGCCGAAGAACGTGAGTTCGCCGCCACCTTGCACGTTGAGATCCGGGACGATTTCCGCGACCCGTGACGGCAGCGGCGGCGCATCCATCGCGTACCCGCGTGCAGGGGTCATGGCCAGCATCAGCGCGAGCGCCAGGCGCGCCGCGGGCGACCACATCGCGCTTTCAGGCGCGGACGAACGTGTACTGGCCGACATTCGTCGTTCCCGTGTCGAATCCTGCGGCGCAATAGGCGAGGTAGAACCGCCAGCAGCGGATGAAGCGCTCGTCGAATCCGAATGCCCGTATCGCCGGCGCACTTGCGTCGAACGCGGCAAGCCAGCGCTTGAGCGTTTCCGCATAGTCGCGGCCGAACGTGTGCACCCGCGCGAGCGTGAGTCCCGCATCCCGCGCGACGTCGACGAATCGCGCCGGCGACGCGAGCATGCCGCCCGGGAACACGTACTGCTGGATGAAGTCGGACTGCGTACGGTAGCGCTCGAAGCGGTCGTCGGCAATGGTGATGGTCTGGATGCACGCGCGGCCGTTGGGCCGCAGCGCGGCATGGACGGTGCGGAAATATGCGGGCCAGTAGCGCTCGCCCACGGCCTCGAACATTTCGATCGACGCGATGCCGTCGTAGGTTCCGCGCACGTCGCGGTAATCCTGCAGACGCAGCGTCGTCCGCTCGGCGAGTCCGGCGCGGGCGAGACGCTCGCTGGCGTAGGTCGTTTGCGCGTCGGACAACGAGATGCCGGTCACGCGGTGGCCGACGCGCGCTGCACTTTCGGCAAAGCCGCCCCACCCGCAGCCAATTTCCAGCACGTTCGCGCCATCGGGCAGCGCGAGCTCGTGCAGCAAGCGGCTGTATTTCGCCTGCTGGGCATGCGCCGTGTCGACCTCGAAGTGCCCGTCGAACAATGCCGACGAGTAGGTCATAGTCGGGTCCAGCCACAGGCCGTAGAAATCGTTACCCAAGTCGTAGTGGGCGAGGATGTTCCTGCGCGACTGCCGCTTGGTATTGGCGTTGAGGAAATGCTTCAGGCGCAGCAGCGTGCGCGACCACCAGTGTCCGTAGAACGCACGCTCGAGCGCGGACTGGTTCGCGGCGAGGACCGTGAGCAACTGCGTCAGGTCCGGCGTATCCCAGCGGCCTTCGATGTAGCTTTCCGCGAACGCCACGTCGCCGCCTTTGAACGCCTCGCCGGCGATGCCCCAGTCGCGGAACATCAGCACCGCTGGGTTCGCTTTGATGCCGGCGGCGGGCGCCCCGCCAGGGCCGAAACGCAATGTCGCGCCATCCGGCGTCGTGAGTTCGACACTGCCGATGTCAAGCCGGTGCAGCAGCGCGGTCAGCAGGCGGCCAGCGGCGGGGATGCGGGGCGACGTCATGGGGAACGCAGGATTGAGTGTGTTCATGTGTTGCGCGTGATCAGCGTTTCGGGTGGGACGGGTTTGGAGAAGAACGGCACGCGCTTGATCCACAGCCGTGCGGCGTGCCAATGGATGCGCGCGACGACGGCCAGCGTGAACCACGGGTACCGCCACAGCAGTCCGCGTGCCGCATCAGCGGTAAGTGCCTGCGCACGGCCGGAGACGTGGGTTTCAAGTAACGCGCTTGGATCGTCGTTGTCGAAATAGTCGATGCGCGCCAGCCAGCGGTCCGGCCCGAAATGGAAGCGAAACGTGTAGTGCCCCTTGACGTCGCAGAACGGGGAGACGTGGAAGACCTTGCGCGCCGTCAGCGTTTCGGCGGTGTTAAGTGACGCGCCGTGCGGGTGCGCGAGCAGGTAATGGTGCGACTCGCCAAATGTGTTGTTGACTTCGACCAGCACGGCGGAGACGGCGCCGCAGGTCTGGTGGCAGACCCAGAAGCTCACCGGATTGAAGACGTAGCCCAGCATGCGGGGAAATGCATGCAGGACAATCTCGCCATCCGCTGGGACGCCTTCCCGCGCCAGCAATTCACGAATCCATGGCGCCAGCGGCGAGCCGTCGCGCGCACCGTGGTCGCGATCGTGGAACGATATGAGACCGGGCCGGTTCCACGCGACGCCGCACTCCGGCAGCGTAGGCAATTGCGACAATGGCAGCCGCAGGCAGAACGCCGGATAGGTGAATGCATTCGCGGTCGGACGCGTCCGTCGGTGCATGATCTCGCCGGCAATGATCGCCGGCGCGGCGGTCGATTCCATGGCCGCGGAACAAAGGCGGGTGTTCATGTCGTCGGCGCAAGGAATGCGTAGCGGGTCATGCCGCGACGGGCAAGTGCGACGTAAGTCGCGCGGCCACGGTTTCGCGGCGTGCGATGTCATCGGCGATGGCGTGGGCGGAGGCCAGCCCGTCCTCGTGAAAGCCGTAGCCAAGCCAAGCGCCGGCGTACCACGTCTTCCGTTGGCCCTGCAGTTGTGCGATGCCGGCCTGCGCCGCCACCGCCGCACCGTCGAGCAGAGGATGCGAATACGCGAATTCCCTCAACACGCGCGAAGGATCCGGCTCGATCGGCGGATTCAGCGTGACGATGACGGGAGTCGCGCAGGGCAGCGGCTGGAGCCTGTTGATGAGATAGGACACCGCAGCCGGGCGCTGCCCTCCGGCATCGTCGGCGGCGAGGTAGTTCCACGCCGACCATGCGCGCCGGTTGCGCGGTAGCAGCGCGGCGTCCGTATGCAGGACGACACGGTTGGATTGGTACCGAACCGCAGACAGCAAGCGATGTTCGCTGCGCGACGGATCGGCAAGCAGCGCAAGCGCAGTGTCGCTGTGGCACGCCATCACGACCGCATCGAACACCTCGCCGGAACGCTGTGCGCTGTCGATGGCCACGCCGCGACGCGTGCGCACGATCCGGTGTACGGGCGTCCCGACGCGCACGTCGCGCAATTGCGCCGCGATTCTTTCCACATAGACGCGCCCCCCGCCTTGCACGGTGCGCCATTGCGGACGATCGGCGATCTGCAGCAGCCCGTGGTTGGCGCAGAACCGGATGAATGTCGGCAACGGAAACTCGAGGATGTCGCGCCGGGGCGCTGACCAGATAGCGGCCGCCATCGGCAGCAGGTACCAGTCACGGAATGGCGCCGAATAGTTCTCCGCGTCGAGGAACTCGCCGAGCGTGATCGACCACGCGCCGGCGCCGTCATGCATCTGCATGGCGCGGCGGTTGAAGCGCGCGATGTCGGCGAGCATTCGCCAGAATGCCGGACGCAGCGCATTGGCGGGTTGCGCGAACAGTGACCGCAGGTTGGTGCCGGCCCATTCCAGTCGATCGCGGTCGATACGGCACGAGAACGACATTTCGCTGGCGACGCTGGTTACACCGAGCTCGTCGAACAACGCGATAAGCTTCGGATAGGTGCGGTCGTTGAACACGAGAAATCCGGTGTCCACCGGAAACGTCTTCCCATCGAGCGTGACGTCCACCGTGGCGGTATGGCCGCCCAGGCGGGCATCGGCCTCGAACAGCGTGACCGCATGCCCTTGCCGGTGCAGGAGCCAGGCTGCGCCCAGGCCGGAGATGCCGGCGCCCACGATCGCGATTCGCACTTCGTTGCCTCCCATTTGGTCAATTCGGCGATCTCCGGCCAGCCTGATCGCACAGCCAGGCCGCGCCGGCCCCACAACTGCACTGATGCATACGCGCGATGGACGAGGCTGGATTCGCGAATCGTGCCTCGGCGGCGGATTGTCCAACCGAATGAAAGCGCGGTTTGCCTCGAAGCACCGGTGCTTGACCGGCGCGCGTACGCGAACGCGCGATCCGCTTTGAGCGAGTCAGCCCTTGCTTGAGGCCTTTTCGCCGAGCAGCTTTTCGATCAGCGTTGTGAGCTCCGCATTGTCAGGAGCTGTCGCGCTGGGAAACGTCGCCACGGGCTTGCCGTTGCGGTCGACGACGAATTTGTAGAAATTCCATTTCGGACGCTTGCCGGTCAGCTTGGCCAAGTCGGTGTACAGCGGATTGGCTGACAGGTGCGCGACGCTCGATTTCTCGAACTGAGGAAAGTCGACGCCGTAGGTGGTGCGGCAGAATTCCGCGACTTCCTTGTTGGTGCCGGGCTCCTGGCTGAAGTCGTTGGACGGGAAGCCCACGACCACCAGTCCGCGGTCCTTGTACTTGCGATACATCGCCTCGAGGCCTTCGTATTGATGCGTGTAGCCGCAGTAGCTCGCCGTGTTGACGACGAGCAACACCTTGCCCTGGAATTGACATAGCGATTGAGGCTGGCCGGTCTGCAGCCGATTGAACGTGTGCTGCAGCAGCGCGGGGCAGGCGGCTTCGGCGTTAGCGGGTACGGGATCGGCGCCCAGCGCCGGAAGCGCCAACGTGGCGGCCAACATCAGCGCGACCAGGATGCAGGCTCGTGCGCCGTGACAGCCACCGGCGGCTGCAACCGTTTTTTGCGAGAATCGCGATCCGGGCACTACGTGGGAGGTCGACATATTCGAATGGTTTCCGTGTTTGTCTTGGACAAATGACGTTTTCAGCCCTACAATAATCCCCAAATCAGCTAATGTCAACACTTCGTCCAAGACAATATGACTAAATCTGTGGAATCGGCAATGACTCTCAATATCAGCGGCGTCGAGCGCGAGACCGGTCTGTCCAAAGACGTGCTGCGCATGTGGGAGCGCCGCTACGGATTTCCCAAGCCGGGGCGCGACGACAACGGCGAGCGCCAATACACGGTCGTCGACATCGGCAAGTTGCGGGCGGTCAAGCGTCTGATGGACGTGGGCTTGCGGCCCGGCAAGATCATGACGCTGTCGATCGAGGAGTTGAACGCGATGGCCGATGCGCGAACCCCGCCGCGCCGCGACGCGATCGCCCCCGCGCTCGAGCGCGACGTGCTGACGATGCTGAAGAGCCACGACGCCACTTCGCTACAGCACACGCTGGCCAACATGCTGATGCGGCAGGGGCTGCAGAAGTTCGTGCTGGAAACGATCACGCCATTGAACCAGGCCGTCGGCGACGCGTGGATGCAGGGCGAACTGCAGATTTTCGAGGAACATCTCTATACCGAACAGATGCAGGTCGCGCTGCGCACCGCGATCAATGCGTTTCCGCGACAGACCGGCACACCAAGAGTCCTGTTGACGACTTTCCCGAGCGAGCAGCACGGGCTGGGATTGCTGATGGTGGAGGCGATGATGGTGCCCGAAGGCGTGCAATGCATTTCGCTGGGTCCGCAGACCCCGCTCGAGGATATCCGGCGCGCGGCGGTCGCGCACAGGGTGCACATCGTCGCCTTAAGCTTCTCCGCTGCATTTCCGGTACGCCAGGCGAGCGATGGCCTGGCCGCGTTGCGCCGCCAGCTTCCTGCGGCCACGGGTCTGTGGGCAGGCGGCGAAATGACGCGACGCGTGCGCAAGACGATGCCGGGCATCATGCTCATCCCGGATTTGGCGTCGATCGTCAATGCGCTTCGCAGCTGGCGCGCGCACTGGATGCCCTAGCCGTATGGCAAGGTAGAATGGGCCGGACCGCGGAAGGGAGCGAAGGCATGCTTTACCCCCAACTATTCAAGGCATTCGAGTCGGTGCGCTGGGATATGACCCACGACGTACCGTGGGCTTCATTCGACGGCGCTCGCCTGTCGGACGAGCAGGCGCAAACGATCAAGATGAACGCCATCACGGAATGGTCTGCGCTGCCGGCCACGGAGATGTTCCTGCGCGATAACCGCCAGGACAGCGATTTCTGCGCGTTCATGTCGATCTGGTTCTTCGAGGAGCAGAAACACGCCTTGGTGCTGATGGAGTACCTGCGCCGCTTCCGCCCGGAATTCGTGCCGACGGAGGCTGAACTCCACGCCGTGCGCTTCGAATTTGATCCGGCGCCCGCCGACGAGACACTGATGATGCATTTCTGCGGCGAGATACGGCTCAACCACTGGTACCGTTGCGCCGCGGAATGGCACACGGAGCCGGTGATCAAGAAGATCTACGAACTCATCTCCAGGGATGAGGCCCGGCATGGCGGCGCGTACCTTCGCTTCATGAAGCGCGCGATCGAACGCGGCGGTGCCGAGGTGAAGCGCTCGTTCGCCAAGATCGGTGTGCTGATGGCGAGCTCATCGCGCACCCGCAAGCCGCTGCACCCAACCAATCTGCACGTGAACATCGGCATGTTTCCACGCGATACCGTGCAGAGCCGACTGCCCGATCCGTCGTGGCTCGAGCGCTGGCTGGATGAACAAATCCGCTTCGACGCCGGCTGGGAGAAGCGCGTAGTCGCGATGATTCTTAAAAACCTGTCGTCGCTGTTCGGCGAACGGTTCGATTCCGTGCAGCAGCTGAACCGCTTCCGCAAGACGCTCGCGCCCGCCGTGGCCTGATGGCGAACGCGGCAGCCGCCGCGCTGCGGCGCGCCGCTCCGGTTATGTGGACTGCGGTCATCCTTGCATCTGTTGTCGTCTGCGGCACCGCGGCCTATGCCGCGTGGGCAGTCCACGCAATCGCGCAGGGCGCGCCGACGTGGCCGTTCATCGTCGGGATCCCGTTCGCCTATCTCGCAGTGCCGCTGCTTCTGACCGTATTCTGGTTCGCGGTCGCATGGTGGTTCCGCGCCGAGCGACCGGAGGCGATCCGCCTGGCGCTGCCGGCGCGCATCGCGATGTTCGGCGGAGAATTCGTGGCGCTGGCCCGCTCGATCCCGCGGATGATTTTCTACCGGGTATTGATGCCGGACCCTCCGCCGGCACCCGCCGAGCTGCCGATCCTGCTGTTGCACGGGGTGGGATGCAACGCCGGTGTGTGGAGCGGTTTTCGCCGGCGCCTTGAGCGAGGTGGTCTCGGGCCGGTCTACGCGCTCTCCTATGGACCGCCGCTCGCGTCCATCGAACACTTCGCGGACCAGGTTGCGGCACGGATCGGCGACATCCAGGCCACCACCGGGGCATCCCAGGTCGTGCTCATCGGACACAGCATGGGCGGATTGGTGGCGCGCGCCTATCTGCGGCAGTACGGGGGCGCCAAGGTTCGACGCCTGATCACCATCGGCACGCCCCACCATGGCAGCATGCACGCTTGGCTGATGGCGGGAGTGTCGCTCTCGCAGATGCGCCCCGCGAATGCATGGCTGGCCGCGCTCAACGGCCGCGCCGACAATGTGCCGGTGGCGTCGATCTGGTCGTGGCACGATTCGATGGTCACGCCGCAGACGTCATCGCGCATCGAGCGGGGAGAAAACGTCGTGCTGACCGGTGTCGCGCATAACGCACTCCTCGACGATCCCGACGTTTTCGAGAAGACGGTCACGCAAATAAGAATCGCCGCTACCAGTGAATGCCCTGCGTAAGCTGGGCGAACGCGAGCTGTTCGGGCGAGAGTTCCTGCCTGGCCGCCTCTTCACCCTTCTTGCCCTGCGCTGCGGCGGAATCGGGAAACATGTTGAACGCGGTGTTGAGCAGGATCTGCGTCAATCGCGGCGCTGCAGCGTGGGATACGGCGCCGAAGATGCCGAGCCGGGTTGCGATGCGAACCGGCTTGTAGACGATAGCCTCGACCACCAGGTCGGCCGCCTGCTCCGGCGAAAGCGTAGGCACGTTCTCGTACATCTTCGTCGGGGCGATCATCGGCGTGCGCACCAGCGGCATGTTGATAGTGGTGAAATTGACGCCTTTGTCGAGGAACTCCGACGCCGCGCACGCTGAAAAAGAATCCAGTGCCGCCTTTGACGCGACATACGCGGAGAACCGCGGCGCATTGGACAGCACGCCAATCGACGAGATATTGATGATGTGGCCGCGCTTGTTCTCGATCATCTTCGGCAGGAAGCCCATGATGAGCCGCAGCGCGCCGAAGTAGTTGAGTTGCATCGTCCGCTCGTAGTCGTGGAAGCGGTCGAACGAGTTGAGCACGCCGCGGCGGATCGAGCGGCCGGCGTTGTTGACCAGGTAGTCGCAGGCGCCATGCTCCTTGAGCACCTTTGCGACCAGTGCGTCACAGGAAGCCAGCTCGGAGACGTCCGCGGTGTACATCCAGCAGCGGCCACCGGCCGACTCGATTTCCTGCTTGGTCTCGACCAGCTTTTCCTCACCGCGCGCAACGAGGATGACACGGGCGCCGGCCGCCGCCATTTTGAGTGCGGTGGCGCGCCCGATGCCGGAGGACGCGCCGGTGATGACGATCACCTTGTCCTTCACGCGACCCGAGAGCGTGCGGTCGATGAACAGATCCGGGTCGAGATTGCGCTCCCAATAATCCCAGAGCTTCGCCGCATAGGTCTCGAGGTGCGGCACCGTGATGCCGGAGCCTTTCAGCGCCTTCACGGTGTCGCGATTGTCGTATCGCGTCGGCCAGTTGATGAACTGGAACACGTCCTTCGGCACGCCGAGATCGGCGAGGACCGCCCGCACCATGCGCTTGATCGGCGACAGCGAGCCCAGGCCGTAGAGAATCGGCGCCGGGATGAAGCCGAACATGCGGGCATTCACACGCATCGTCATCTGCGGGGCGTGCGCGGCTTTGGCGAAGATGTTGAGCACTTCGCCGATGCGGTGCGGCGCGGGGTCGGTCAAGTGGAAGCACTGGCCGTCGAGCCCTTTCTTG
>Ga0070670_100002915_pt1 | contig 14166 bp, 18 predicted proteins | sample KBSS63metaG_FD_64665 | JGI IMG/M metagenome (GOLD analysis project Ga0070670, IMG submission 64665) | Switchgrass rhizosphere microbial communities from Kellogg Biological Station, Michigan, USA - KBS S6-3 metaG | ecosystem: Host-associated > Plants > Roots > Rhizosphere > Soil ... | reverse complement strand
CACGCGGCCGGCCATTTCGGAGTTTGCAAATCACTCAGGACACGACACGGACCGATGCGAGCGGCATAGCTCCCCTTTTCAACGATCGTCTTTTTGGAGATGACGTCCCCGATGACGATCAAGCTGAATCCGGGCCTGCAGTGTGCGACGCTGACCCGCGATTACGCAATGAAGAAACGTCTGCAGATACCCGAATTCCTCGATCCGGAGTCTGCTCAGCAAGTGTATCAGTCACTCGATGAGCTCCCATGGGGCATGATCTATAACGACGGTCCGGTGTCGCACCAGCTTAGCCCGGAGCAGGTTGCCGGGATGGATGACCAGAAGGCCGACAAGATCACGGCCGGTATTCAGGAGCGAGCGCAGACGCAGTTTCAGTTTCTCTACGCCTTCTACCCTGTTCATCACGCTTATCTGTTGCCGACTTCCCCGCGGTACGGGATTTTCGACTTCTTCGAGTTCCTGAATAGTTCGACCGTTCTCGATTTCATTCGAGGATTGACGGGAATTGATCAGATTCGGTGGGCGGATGCCCAGGCGACCTGGTACCGGCCCGGGCATTTCCTAAGAGCGCATGACGACTGGGATCCAGTCCGAGGTCGCGCTGTCGCTTACGTGATGAATCTATCGCCTGAGTGGGATCGGGACTGGGGCGGGTTGCTGCAGTTCTTCGATGCCAGTGACAATGTCGAGCAAGCGTTCAAACCCTCATTCAACACCCTCAACATCTTCACCGTGCCCAAGCTTCACTCGGTCTCCATGGTGTCGACCTATGTCACGGCGAAACGGCTTGCTGTGACCGGTTGGTTTCGTACCGACGAGCCGCAGCTGGCGATCGGACGATCGGCCTGATCAGTCCGCTTTTCACACGTTGCCGGCATAAGCGCTTATGTCTGCTTTCGACCCAAAGCTGCCGCTAGGATCGCTTTTCCGCGGTAAGAAGGTCCCCGGCTGTCAGTGCGCTGGCTGTGCCGCGGGTTGGAGCATGCCGCCGGTCATCCTACCTTCGGCGTCGAGCGCGACCGACATTCTCACCCCGCCCTTCGCGAACACCAGGTCATAAACGTCGTCGCCCATCGCACCGCGCCCGCGGAAAGTCAGGGACTTCAGCTCGCCCATCGAGCTGAACATAGGATGTGTGCTGGGCAGATCCCGGCGGACGACTTCGGCGAACTGGGGAGAGAGCTTGCTGTAGTCGGGCGAGCCGCTCGCCAGACCGGCGACAAGGCTTCGCAAGATAGCCTCGGTTCCAGCGGTCGGCGCCGAGGCGGGGGTGACGGCGGGTACTGACCGTACTCCAGGCGGCGCCAGAATGCCGCCGGCCATCCTACCGTCGGCGTCGAGCTTAGCCGACATTATCACCTCGCCCTTGGCGAACACCAGGTCATAAACGTCGTCGCTCCTCCCACCGCGCCCGCGGAAAGTCACCGACTTTAGCTCACCCATCGAACTGAACATGGGATGTGTCATGGGCAGGTCGCGACGGACCACTTCGGCGAACTGGGGGGAAAGCCTGTCATAGTCGGGCGAGCCGCTCGCCAGACCGGCGACAAGGCTTCGCAAGGCAGCCTCGGTGCCGGCGTCGGGCACCAAGCCGGGGGTTATCGCCAATTCTCCCGGCCGCGCTACAGGTGCGTTATTACCCGCTTGCGAGAAGGCCGCTGGCTGCAAAAGCGCGAGCATAATTGCTCCGACGAAAATCACGATGGCCACTCCTACTACGGCTACACGAGTGAAAGCTGAGTGTAGCGGGAGGGCATCAGAAACTAGGTCCGGCGATTGGGGTACCGCTTGACCGTACCCTTCGGCCTCAACGAGCATCCGAGCGGCGTCCAAGGACGACGTCGCGCCAAGTTTGATGCGCGCCATCTTGAGGCGCTTCTCGACTGCATGGTGCGAAATACCGAGATCCGCGGCGATTTCCTTGGCTGACTTATGCTGTAGCCATTGCCGCAGGCAAACCTTCTCCCGCTCGGTCAATCTCGAAAGTGAACTGCGCTCGTCCATTGATGAATGGATAAGCGCTCTCGCCGCCCGTCGAAAGTACGGTCCGCTGGTAAAATGGGGAAAATGGTGTTCGTCGCGTGTCCGCTTTCCACCCTTTGCGGACATTAGCGCCGAGCCGTTTTGATAACCCCCATAATGATCCAGTAGGCCACCGCCGAACACAGGGCGACGAGCGCCGCGACGCGTGTGAGTGGGAAAAGCAACAGCACCAGCCCAAGGCCAACCAGACCGATTGCAAAGGTGTCGGGCGCGAAGGGTCGGCGCTGCATCACGTCAAGCTAACACGTCGGTGTCAGCTTTCCACCCATTGCGGACATTCGCCTAGACCACCTTCGATCAATTGCGCCTTCGAGCTGACGCTTACCTAAATTCGGCCTTCGTTATCCCCCGGCTAGTCAGCCACGCACTCATGATGCCGAAATACTCCGGCGCATTGGGCGCAAAATTCGGGAATTTCGTGGGGTCAATCTCGTCCTTGGGATCGGTGCCAATCATCATTTCATGGCTCGCGTCCGCGATAATCTTGGTCGTGATGTTCGGATGGAGCCCCGCTGATGCTTCAAGCTTGCGGATCGTCGTGCCAACTGGAATCCACAGGTCCTCCTGGCCGTATATCAGCAGAGTTGGGACGCTCGACCCTTTGATTGAACGCATCGGGTCGGAGCTAATCTGCTGGCGCCAGTCAGGATCATCGATCATTTTTCCGCTAAGATAGATTTCCTCGAACCAGGGCTGCTTCTCGGCCGCGCTCAACGCTTGGCTTACTGTGGTTCGATTGCCCTTGCCGCGAACATAATCGTCGATCGCGTGACGCGTCGCGATAGCCTGATCGATCGTCGCCTGGGGATAGCCTCTGACCCGAAGGATGTTGACCGAGGCGAAATTCATCTGAACGTCCGCAGTCACCATCGGCGCTGAAGCCGCGATCGCGAATGCTGCGCGCGGCTCTTTTCGGGCAGCGAGGAGGGTGAGCCAGCCACCCTGACTGAGACCCCAGAAACCGATGCGCCTTGGATCGATCCTTGAATCCTTGCTCAACATCCGGAAGGCCGCAACGCCATCGTCCGAAAGCACGTCGAAATCGTGCGACCCATGACCTCCGCCGTTTGACTCGCCGGTTCCGCGGCGATCAAAAACGAAGACGGCGACACCGAGAGGAGGAAGCATCTGTTTGAGGTGATCGTAGAGCGGCGCATCGCGTGACGGGTCGCTTGCGGCGTGCAAAACCACGACCGCAGCGAGACTTCGCCTGTTTTCAGGATAGAAGAGAGTGCCGCTAAGCTGCGCTCCAGCGCTGGAAAAAGTCACTTCTTGGTGTTTGACCACCAACTGACGAGGTACGGCCCAGGCAGACTGGGACGTTTGTGCTCGGCCCGCCGTCGCATTTGCCGTGAGCGCGAAACCCGCGGCGATGCACGTTATACCCGTGAGTGTTTTCATTTGCCCGTGGTACACACGGAAGACTGCTTGTGCGACTTCAACCTAAATGTCCGCTTTCGACCCAAAGCTGCCGCTGGCGTAGCGTCTGCTTTCGACCCATTGCGGACATCTCGTCGATCAATCTTTAGCTCGGTCAGGCAATCGTGTTACGTCCTCCAGAACGAGTGTTGGCCGCTCGTCCCCCTTCATTGTTCGAAGCCGCACACCAGTCAGGCTCAAGCCTCTCACGTGACGGGCGTAAAGACCGGACGCAGGCAACGGACCGAACATCGGTGCATGGGGGTAGTCGCCAGCTGCCTCAGGGACCGACACCCCTACCTTCCTGCCCCCGCCAACCATCGTAATGTCGATGTTGCTGAGCGAGACATTCTCCACGAAGTGGCCCGGCAATCCTGTGATCGAGGATGCGAGCGTTCCGCCCGTCGCGATGATGTTGTTGAATTGAACGTTCCTGAGCGTTCCCGGCACGGGAGTGACTTGGCCGCGTCCCCGGTTACCGAGCCGGAGGAAAAACGGGGTCGCCGCGTCACGAATGATGATGTCAGAGACGATCAAGTTCTCGAAATTTGCTCCATCGACCATTGAGAAGGACAGCGCTGCAGTCGGCGCGCGGTAAATGGTGGGGGCGTGATACACGAGCACGTCGCGGATCAGGATGTCACGAAAGTCACCTTGGCTCTCGGTACCAATCTTGATGCCCTGATCGTCCGATGAGCAGATCACTCGGGATATAATCACGTTGGCGGTCGGGGGAGTTGGTCGACCGCGCCGCGCTGTCGTTTTCAGCACCACGCAATCGTCACCAGCTTCTACGTCGACGTCGCGAACTAAAACGTTGCTGCTCGAATCAATATTGATCGCGTCCGTATTGGGTCCGCGACCGTCGTTTCGGATGGTGACTCCCACAACCTGGACATGGGAGCTTTCAAGCGGATGGATCGTCCAGCCAGGAGCATTGCGGATGGCCAGGTTTTCAACACGCAGGCCATCCGTTTGAACGGTTTCTATCAGCGGTGACGGTCGAGCTCGGCGAGAGATCCAGCCTCGTTCGGGGTCGCTGTCCCAGAAGGCTTTTCCGTTCCCGTCGATCACGCCGCCGCCGTCGATCGCGACATCCTTGGCGTTCTCGGCGTGGATCAGGTGATAGGGGCCGTTCCCTTTGTTTTGCGTGCTGCCGTCCACAAAGATCGCTGGCACATCCTGCGGCGGGTAGGGCACATAATCCTCGATGCGCGGCGACCCCTGCAGGATAGCTCCCGGCATGATCCTGAGCGTGATGTGATCCTTGAGAACAACGGTGCCGCTCAGGAACGTGCCACCTGAAAGCAGCACCACACCCCCCTTTAGCCCGCAATCGTTGATTGCTCTTTGAATGGCGGCCGTATCCAGCGTTCGACCATCGCCACGAGCGCCATAAACCCGTGCATCACAGATCCCGGGTGGTGTGAGTGGTTTAGAGAAGGGCCCGGTCGCGGCCAGCAGCAAGAGGGTTAGGAAGTATCGCACAGTGCGCCCCCTTATGGCTGCTAGTGTCCGCTTTCCACCCAAAGCGGACATTCCAGCCCTACCGCAAATCCAGAATCCATGACGCCATCGCGTCGAGCGCTTCGGCCTCCGCTTCTGCAAAAGTGCGGCCGCTCTTCGCCGGCACCTTGAGGCTATGATCGGCTGCGGCGACCAGGTGCAGCGTCGCCCGATCGCCCAATCCTTCGACCACCGGCCTGAGCAAATCCATCTCCGCCAGCGCGTCGCGCTCACCTGAAACAAACAGCATTGGCACCTGCACTCGCGACAAATGCTCGGCACGCTCGATGCCCGGCTTGCCGGCCGGGTGAAGCGGAAACCCCAGGAAGGCGAGCCCCCGCACGCCCGGGAGCGGCGCATCCGCCTGCGCCTGGGAGGTCATCCGCCCACCGAAGGATCGCCCGCCGGCGAACAGCGGCAGATCCGGCGCCAGCTCGACCGCCTCTGCTGCCGCGGCACGAACGGCCGCATGCGCAACCTTCGGTGAATCGACCCGCCTCGACCCCTTCTCCATGTAGGGGAACTGGTAGCGCAGCGTCGCAATACCGCGCTCCGCCAGCCCTTCGGCGTTTGACGTCATGCTTTTGTGCGTCATCCCCGCGCCGGCGCCGTGCGCGAACAGGTACAGCGCCTTGGCATCGGCAGGCCGGATCAGCAGCCCCGAGACGCTCTCGTCGCCAACCGAGATACGCAGCGCCTCCATCAGGCGGCCGCGGCTTTGGCCTCCGCGTCCCAGCGCGCGGTCAGCGCCCGGGCGGCTTCGACGTCGGGCGGGAAGTCGACCTCGCCCCACTCTTCGCCCTCAATGTCCAGCGTCCAGATGTCGCCGTGCTGCGCCATATGGTTGATGACCCGTAGGTACCAGATCGTCGTGCCTTCCTGCGTCCGCATTGCGCGCTCGATCTGCTCGCGGAACTGCTCCGCCCCGCCCGAGCGAAATGCGAGAAGGCCGATCGACTCGGCATTGACGGTGCTGAGCTCCAGCCTCTTGCCGATCGCCTTTAGTCGCCCGTCCCCCTCGACGACCTTCATGTCGTCCTCGTCGTACGAATCCTTGCGGTCGATGGTGACGCAAATGCCCGATCGGTCGTTGCTCACCACCCGCTTCATCAGCGCATCGGAGACCAGAGTATCGCCGTTCCAGACGAGGCAGGCGCCGCACAGCTCCTCACGGGCCATGTAGAGCGAACCCGTATTGTCGGCGACCTTGAAGAAGGGATTGTAGATGGTCCGCACCGCGGGCCCGCCATTCCTTTTGGCCAGCGCTTCCTCGACCCTATCGTCGTGAAAGCCGGTGACCACGACTGCCTCGTGCACGCCGTTCGCCTCAAGAGTATCGAGCTGGCGGTCCAGCAAGCTGCGGCCGTTGAAGTCGATGAGGCACTTGGGACGCTCATCGACGAGATGGCCCAGGCGCGATCCCTGGCCTGCGGAAAGAATGATTGCTTTCATGTTCTCGGCGCACCTGCCTTCCAAATGCGGCGGCGATTGGGCATTAGCATGAGGAGCGCTCGCATGGAGACTTCCGGGTGAAGAAGATCGAAGCGATCATCAAGCCGTTCAAGCTCGACGATGTGAAGGACGCGCTCCACGAAGTGGGCGTTTCGGGCATCACCGTGACCGAGGTGAAGGGCTTCGGACGCCAGAAGGGCCATACGGAGCTTTACCGCGGCGCCGAATATGTCATCGACTTCCTTCCCAAGGTGAAGATCGAAGTGGTGGTCGAGGACAGCCTCGTCGACAATGTGGTGGAAGCGATCGAGAACGCCGCGCGGACCGGCCGTATTGGCGACGGCAAGATCTTCGTGTTCGACGTCGAACAGGCGATTCGTATCCGCACCGGTGACCGGGGAGCGGACGCGATTTGAACGAAAGCCGCCAAATGCTCGCCTCGATGTCGCCGGACGAGCTGCGTTCGTCGATGCGCAGCCTTGGCTATCGCACGCAGAACGATCTCGCCCAGGCGATCGGCGTCTCCCGCTCGGCAGTCAGCCTTTGGCTGGAGGGCAAAGTGGGTGTTCCCCGCCCCGTCGCAATGCTGCTGCGGATGCTGGTGAACGCCCAGCGGCGCATCTACTAGCCACCGAGAGCTGATCGGAGCCAAACGGCCTGCGGCATCGCTCGCAGGACCAACGTCACGGGATTAGCTCCCGTGACGGCCAGCCATGTTACTGAGGCTTCGCCGGAGCTGCAGCCGTGGTGGGCGCCGCAGCAGGCTGCCGCGGCCGTGCCTGCTGGCGCTCAGCCGCCGTCAGAATGCCATCATGGTTGAGGTCGGCCGCATCGAAGCGCGCGAGCGACTGGGTCTCGAACTGCTTGAGCGTCACGGACTGGCTGGATCCGAATGCCTCGTCGATCAACCGTTGAAGCCGGCCGCCATGACCGCGACTCTCGCTGCCTCGTGTCGCCTGGAAGTCAGTCAGTGCCTTGTTCGCTTCGTCACGGGTGAGCGTGCCGTCCTGATTGGCGTCGAGCATCTTGAACATCGTGTCCGTGCGCTGCTGGGCTTCGGCGCGCGTCTGGTCGCGCTGCATCAATCCGCCGCCGCTCGGGGCCTGCGCCAGAGCCGGCGCCGAAAACGCCGCCGCGCCGAGCGCGATCGCGACAAACAACTTCTGCATGCAATCAAATCCTTCCTGCACCCCTGTCCAGCCGCGCGACATTGCAGCCGGCTTGTGAACCCTCGATTTATGCTGACATTACAAGCCGGTAATTCATGGATCACGCCTCCGAACGGCGATTAGGCCGTCCGCATCGTTCCTTGCCTATACTGCTTGGGCGCGGCTATCCGCTCGACCGACACGAAATGCTAGCCCTCGACGACCAACAGCAAGCGGCAAGGGACTGGTTCGAGTCCCTGCGCGACCGCATCTGCACTGCTTTCGAAGAGATCGAGCGCGAAGCGGGGTCGGACTCAAGCTTCGACTTCACCCCTTGGGACCGCACCGATGCGACGGGCGAGCCCGGCGGCGGCGGCGTTCGCGGCCAGATGACCGGCCGGGTCTTCGAAAAGGTCGGCGTCAACGTCTCGACGGTCGGCGGACTTTTCAGCCCTGAATTCGCGAAGAGCATTCCCGGTGCCGAAGAGGACCCCAGCTTCTTCGCCACCGGCATCAGCCTCGTCGCGCATATGGCCAACCCGCACGTGCCCGCCGTGCACATGAACACGCGCTTCCTGACCACAACGAAACGCTGGTTCGGTGGCGGGGCGGACCTTAACCCGGCGATTCCCTACGACGACGACACGGAGGCTTTCCATGCAGGGCTTCGCGCGGTCTGCGCCGCGCACGATGCGACCTTCTACCCGCGCTTCTCGAAGTGGGCCGACGAATATTTCTGGCTCCCGCACCGCGGCCTCGCGCGCGGCGTCGGTGGTATCTTCTACGACCATCTCGAAGGCCATTTCGACGCTCATTTCGCCTTCACCCGCGATGTCGGGGAGGCGTTCCTCGACATCTTCCCCCAGATCGTCCGCAAGCGCATGGACACACCGTTCGACGAGAAGGATATCGACCGCCTGCTGACTTTCCGTGGCCGCTACGTCGAGTTCAACCTGCTCTACGATCGCGGCACGCTTTTCGGCCTCAAGACCGGCGGCAACATCGATGCGATCCTGATGAGCCTGCCACCGTTGGCGAAGTGGGCATGAGCTACGAGGCGCTTTCGGACGGAGAGCTGGCTGCGGTGGTCACCTATCTTGAGATGCGAGCGGCGCCGGAGCATGACATCCCGCCTTCCAGCCTCTCGCTCCACCGCGTCGAAGTCCCGCAACCCGAGCATTACCGCACCCTGTTCCGCCGCATCGGAGCGCCATGGCTCTGGTTCTCCCGCCTCCTCCTCGACGATGCCCATCTCGCCGCCATCATTCAGCATCCGAGAGTCGAGCTCGATTCGGTCCTGGACGAGGCGGGGCAGGAAGTCGGAATGCTAGAGCTAGACTTTCGCGAGCCGCACGAATGCGAGCTAGCCTTCATCGGCCTCATTCCCGAGCTGTCCGGACAGGGTCACGGCCGCTGGCTGCTCGCCGAGGCAGTGCGGCGGGCGTGGCGCGAGGGCGTTGACCGGGTTCACGTCCACACCTGTTCGCTCGATCATCCGGCGGCGCTCTCGGCCTATCGCCGCGCCGGGTTCAGCGCGTACAAGCGGGCCGTTGAGCGCTTCCCCGACCCGCGACTGCTCGGCGTGCTGCCAAAAGACTGCGCCGCTCAGGTGCCGCTGCTGGGTACGCTCGCCTGAGGCGCGGGCCCTCCGACCAGCTGAAGGTAGATTCGCGCCAGCATCACCGCGAACAATGTCGTGGCCGTGGCGCTCGCCAGCGCCTGCAGAAGCGCAAGGATAAGCGCGCCGAGACTGAACGGCGTGATCCGGCCGGCGAGGAGCTGGGCCACGATCCCACCAACGAATTGAGCTGCAGCGAGGAGGAAGACTGCGGCGACCAGCAGCAGACCGAGAAACGCGAGCAGCCGCCAGTAATTGCCGCCCGTCAGGCGCCAGCTCCGCTTGAGGATGTCCAGAGGCCCCACCTGTTCGGCGGTGGAGATGGGTACCGCCATCATGAACTTCACGGAAAATGCCAGCGACGCCAGCGCGAGGAAGAGGGCGAACATGGTGAACGAGGGCGGCGGCGGCTGCCCCTGGACCGGAACCGCCAGGACCCCCGCGTAGATCAGTACGAATATCAGAGGAATGACGATGATCGCCAGGCAGGCAAACAGGATCAGCAGCGCACCCACTGTGGGCAGGAACCGGCGCGCGCCATGACCGATCGCTTGGCCGACGGTCGTGGAAGGACCGAGCGCAAGCCGAACCAGCGCAATCTGCCCAATCAAACCGACGAGCGCGCCGATCAGCCAAACGCAGCGGCCGAGCAAGCTCATTGCGGATCCGCCCGGCGTGATCAGTCCGACCACCGTCTCCGGGAGCACCAGCATTGCGAGCGCAACGGCAATCAAAAGCCCGCCGTCGCGCGCAAATATGGCTCGCGTTTCGTCCCATGCACTCGACAAAGACAGCTGAGCCATCGAATCCCTCCCTGTTGTGAGGCGTTTATGCTGGCCCCGCTCCGACTGCGCAACGCTTGCCCTCGCTCTCTCGCAGAGCCATCTGGCCCGCAATGAGCCAGTTCCCCTCCGATATCGAATGGCGCATCAGCGATGCCACGGTCCCGTACGATGAAGCTCTTGCCTTCATGGAGCGCCGGGCGGCCGCGATTCGCGAGGGGTCGGCACGCGAGTGTGTGTGGCTGCTAGAGCATCCGCCCCTCTTCACCGCAGGGACGAGCGCAGATCCGGCAGAGCTCCTCAATCCGCAGGATTTTCCGGTGTTCGAAGCGGGACGCGGCGGCCGCTATACCTATCATGGCCCCGGCCAGCGCGTCGGCTACGTCATGCTAGACCTCGAAAAGCGCGGTAAGGATATCCGCTGTTTCGTTCATTCGCTCGAAAATTGGATGATCGACGCCCTCGCGGATCTGGGCGTCTCCGCCCATCTTGCGGAAGGCCGCATCGGGATATGGGTCGGAGAAGGCGCGGAAGAGAAGAAAATCGGCGCGTTGGGGGTGCGGGTGAAGCGCTGGGTGACGCTTCACGGCTTCGCGCTGAACGTCGCTCCCGACCTGTCACATTTCGCCGGTATCGTTCCCTGCGGCATCGCCGAATTCGGAGTCACCAGCCTCGCCGAACTTGGGAAACAAATCCCGCTGACAGGTGTTGATGCCGCCCTGAAGGGGAGATTTCCGTCGTTTCTCAACGCCTTGCGAGGGGCGTGCAAAGAGTCTTGATGGAGTATCCTCCTTCAGACTATTGTCCGCGCGATTTGCGGGACGGGAAACCGCTCTCAGATCGCAATAAATAGGGAGTCTTGAATGCGTGCTCTTATCCTGGTCGCTGGCGCGGCCCTGGCGGTTGCGGCTTGCAGCAGCAACGACAACGCCAACAACACCATGAACGTCGATGAGAATCTCACGACGACCGACATGAACGCGACGACCGACATGAACGCGACGGACATGAACGCTACGACGGACATGAACGCCACGGACATGAACGCGACGACGACGACCAACACGACGACCGAGACGACGACGAACACCACGACCAACAACGCGATGTAATCGTCTTGGCGCCTCCGTTCACGGAGGCGTTGGCTTTTGAAGAGGCTGTCGGTAACTGCCGGCAGCCTCTTTTTTCGTCCCGAGACATCTGGAGTTCGATGATGCGCGCCCCGCTCCTTATCACCGCAGCCCTCGTGCTCGCCGGCTGCGGTAACAACGACCAGACGGACAATACCGTCAACATTGGCGAGAACCTGACGGCGGAGAACATTGTGTCGAATGACGTCACCGCGATCGACGCCGTGACCGGCGACGCTGCGAACATGGCCGCAGACGTCGACATGAACTTCGGCAACCTAGACCAGGATCTTTCGGACGCGACTACGAATGCGCCTGCGAGCAAGCCGCGTCCTTCGGTGAAGAAGCCGTCGACAGCGCCGACTCCCTCCGCGGCAACCAACTCAGCAGCGACGACAACGAACGCCGAATAAACCTAGGCAAGCCCCACGACTTTGTGCGCTTGCAGTGTCAGGCGCCATTTTGGGCGGTCCATTGCAAGTCTGATCGCCGCGTCCAGCGCCTCCTCGCGCTCTTCACAGTCCATCGGCTGCACCAGGAAATACTCGAAATCCCAATTTTCAAACACTGCCGGGTCGACACCCTCTTGTGGCCAGACGAGCTTCAGCTCATTCCCTCGGCGTTGCACGATATCCGTACCGGATTTCGGACTGATGCAGATCCAGTCGAGGCCGCCAACCGCCGGAAGCGTACCGTTGCTTTCGACAGCCACGCGAAAGCGGCATTCGTGCAGGGCCTCAACCAGTGCATCATCGAGCTGAAGCATTGGCTCGCCGCCGGTGATCACTACCAACCGCTGTTCCTCGCCGTTCCCCCACAGCCCCTCAATGTGGGCCGCTAGTTCTTCGGCCGACGTGAATTTCCCACCGCCTTCCCCGTCCGTGCCGACGAAATCCGTATCGCAGAAGGTGCACTGGGCCTTCGCCCGGTCCTCCTCCCGCCCCGACCACAGGTTGCAGCCGGCAAACCGCAGAAAGACTGCGCGACTGCCCGACTGCATGCCTTCACCCTGCAGTGTAAGGAAGCATTCCTTGACGGCGTAGCTCATGCGTAAACCGTCGGATCCGCAACCCCCGCCTCTGCGAAGCCCTTCGCTCGTAGGCGGCAGGCATCGCACCGACCGCAATGGCGGCCGTCCGGCTGCGGATCGTAGCAGCTGTGACTCATCCCGGCATCGAGACCGAGCCGCTGCGCCTCACGCGCGATGTCGCCCTTGCTCATGTGTTGAAGCGGCGCATGGATGAGGAAGCGGTCTCCCTCCACCCCGGCCTTTGTCGCCAGGTTGGCGGTGCGCTCGAACTCGGCAACGAACTCTGGCCGGCAGTCCGGGTAGCCCGAATAATCAAGCGCGTTCACGCCGATGAACAGGTCGCGAGCGCCGCTCGCCTCCGCGAGGCCAAGCGCAAGGCTGAGGAAGATCGTGTTCCGCGCGGGAACGTAGGTCACCGGAATTCCTTTGCCCACGCCTTCCTTCGGCACGGCGATGTCGCTCGTCAGTGCTGAGCCGCCGAACGCGCGAAGATCGAGTGGCAGGACGATGTGCCGATCCGCAAGGTCCGCCGCGATCTTTCGCGCGGCATCAATTTCTATGCGGTGCCGCTGGTTATAATCGATCGTCAGCGCGACGACCGAATAGCCCTCTTCGCGCGCAATCCCGGCGCACACCATAGAATCGAGACCACCAGACAGGAGAACGACGGCAGTCTTCACAGCTTGATGCCCATTCGCGGTGCTGCCCAGAACCACGTTGCATAAAGCGCAAGCGTACCAACGACGCAGATCGCGAGGCTCGGCCAGAAGCCGATATTTGCCCGCAGCAGTATCGGAAGCACGAGGAACAGCGGGACCGATGGAAGGAAGAACCAGAACGTGCCAATCGATAGTTCGGCGACCTTCCCGGAATTTCCGCTATCGAGAAAGAGCCAGATCATCGCCAGCAACGAGGTCAACGGCAACGACGCAAGCAGCCCTCCCCAGCCGGGATAGCGACGAGCCACCTCTGAAACGGCGGCGACGATAACGCCCGACAGGGCGGCTTTGGTGATGAGGTACAACACGGTCGCGCACTTAAGCTCGGCACGCGCACAAAAGAAGGGCCGCCGGTCCGAAGACAGGCGGCCCAGGTATCGGGCATACCTGCCCGATTGGGAGGAAAGCGTGCCAAAAATCCGGCACGAGTCTGCTTTAGCTCAAAATGGTTAAACGTCGCCTTAATGGCGCGGCGCGGGCTCGCTTTTCTGGCAGTCGTCGATCCTGTGCGCCTGCAATACGTAGTTGAACGGCAGGCCGCCGGAGATCCCCTGGGTGCTGATCCTCAGCGAACGCGGGGTCAGAACCTGGATGTCGCTATGACCGAAACCGGCGCCGCCACAGCTGTATTCGATCTGAGTCGTGCTGCCGTTGTTCTTGAGAACTCTCGACGTGCAGTGGCTGGACCGGTGCTCGAAATGCGCGAAGACTGCCGGATCTGGCACGCACAGGCGAATCACTGCCCTCGTCCCGGGCAGTCCACTGATGTCCCACTCGCCCGGCTGCGCTTGCGCAAACGTCGGCGGCAACTGCGTTGCGGTGAGTGCCGCAGCGGTGCCAAGGCTAGCCAGCGGCAGGAAAAGTGCAGCGAAACGAGCCATCCCCCGCGCGCCTATCACCGAATCGTTAACGCCAGTAAATGGCAATTTGCGCGGCGTACCGGTTCAGGTCAGTTCGTTCGGCTGGATCGGGAAGCTCGATGAGCAGAAGGCGCAATCGACGCGGATCAGACCATCCTCGCCGACCATTGCCTCGCGTTCTTCCGCAGGGAAGCGCGCGATGACCGAACGGACATAGTCGGGATCGCAGCGACACCCACGACTGAGCTTTATGGCAGCAAGAGTGCGCACCTCTTCCTCTTCGTGGAACAGCCGCCAGATCAGATCGTCGAGCGGAAGAGCTGGGTCCGTCAGCTCCTCTGCTTTCACCGATCCCCCCATGATCGCTACATGCGGCCAGTCGGGATGGTCGAGGCGCGTATGCAGCCGCTCACGTCCCTCTTCGCCTTCCGGAAGGTGCTGAAGCAGCAGCCCGCC
>Ga0070670_100002913_pt1 | contig 14168 bp, 12 predicted proteins | sample KBSS63metaG_FD_64665 | JGI IMG/M metagenome (GOLD analysis project Ga0070670, IMG submission 64665) | Switchgrass rhizosphere microbial communities from Kellogg Biological Station, Michigan, USA - KBS S6-3 metaG | ecosystem: Host-associated > Plants > Roots > Rhizosphere > Soil ... | reverse complement strand
ATCGAGCTGGGCGGGTTGATGCGCTCGACCGACCGCGGCGAGACGTGGCAGGACCACCGGCCCGGTGCGCACCGAGACGTCCACTCGCTCGCCTGGCATCCGCGCGTTCCCGGTCGCGCGTACGAGGCGGGAGGCGAAGGTGCGGCCTGGAGCGACGACGGAGGCGACACGTGGAAGATCGGCGACGAGGGACGAGACCGTCGCTACACGTGGTCCGTGGCCGTCGATCCCACGGACCCCGAGCTCTGGTACGTGTCGGCGAGCACGGGACCGTTCGCCGCTCACGGGCGCGGCGATCCGCAGGCGTCCGTCTACCGGCGCCGGAACGGAGGCTGGGAAACGCTCGCCGGGCTGCCCGACCCGCTCCCGTCGATGCCGTACGCGCTTGTCGCGACCGAGGATCGACTGTTCGCGGGCTTCGCGAGTGGCGAGCTGTGGGAGAGTCGAGACCGCGGCGACACCTGGCGAGAGTGCCCGCTCGACGGGAACGGGCTCACACGCCTCGTGGCTCTCGTTTCCGCGCAACCGTAGCCGGCCGCCCGAGAGCGAGCCCCGCGGCGACCCACATGGTGAACGCGATCCAGTGGATGCCGATCACGTCGGTCTGCAGGCCGATGAGGAGCACCGTCGCGAGCGCCGCAGCGACCCAGGCCTCTCGGCGCCAGAGCCCCGCCAGGAGCGCGACGTTCCAGAGGACGAACGCGAGCATGCCCGCGATTCCGGCATCGACCCCGAGCTCCGTGTACGTCGACTCCCCCGCCTTGATGTCGACCTTGGTCCGCTTCGCCACGACGCCGGCGTTCCCGAGTCCGCGCCCCTGCGGGTGCTCGAAGACGACGCGCACCCCATCGCGGAGGTTGCGCCAGTGGCTCTCCGTCGAGGCTTCGCCGCCTCCGAACGGGTCGCCGCTCGTGTCTCCCTGCTTCTGTGCGTTCTCGCGAAGGAACTCGAGCTCCTCGGGCGTGTAGCTCGTCGACGGCCCGATCGACGGGTAGACGGCGAGGAAGAGGGCCCCGGCCGCGACCGACGCGGCGGCCAGCACGGCCGGCGCGATCCGCCGCTGGGCGAGCGCGAGCAGGACGAGCCCGAACGCGAGCGCTGCGAGCGCCGCTCGCGTATGGGTGTAGAGGAGGGCGACGTAGAACAGAGCCGCGAGCAGACCCCACCACCAGCGGAACGGACGGCTCGCGACGTAGATCAGCGCCACCACGAGGGCGTACCCGCTCGCAAGCGGAGAGAGGAACGTCGAGACGAGCCGTCGGATCGGGTTGTCCTCGTCGCCGGTGTTGTACACCCAGTTCTCGGGCAGCCCGGACAGGCCGAGGTACCTGAGGTCCAGCTGCTCGCGGTACCAACCGGGAACGCCGGAATCGCGCCAGGCCTGCAGCGACACGAGCGCGAGGTCGAGGAGCCCGACGACCGCGACGATCACCGCGGACATCACGACGAGGCCCCCGACGCGCCCTCGCTCCTCCCAGGCAAACGCCGCGAGGCGGCCGAGCACGTACGCCGCGACGGGGAAGAGATGGTGCCGCAGCGCGAGCAGCTCGCCCCGCGTGGTCGCCTCGCCTCCCAGCACGTCCTGCGGAATCGCGAAGTAGACGACGATGACGAGCGCGTACGCAGTCGCGAGGACGTCGGCGGCCTTGACCGCGGGGAGGCGGCGCACGCGCCAGGCGACCACGAGCAGAGCGACGAGGAGGAGCGCTTCCTTCCACGCCGCGACGACGTCGAGCGTCGTCCCGCGGACGCCGAGGTCCCACAGCTGAGCCATGAGGGCGTTGTGGAGCACGAGCCCCACGACGAGCACGGCGACCGCGATCCCGGTGAACCGGCGCGCGCTAATCGACGATCGCCACCAGAGTCAGCCCCAGGCTGACGATGCGAACGCGACCCGGGAAGAGCGCGGCGAAGCTCCGCCGCGTCAGCAGCTCGACCTCGGGGCCGATGTCCTTGCCCGTCGCCCGGTACACGGGATGCGAGAGCGCGTCGGGAAGCCAGTGGACGAACGGAAGCCGTGTGTGGACCTCCACCGGGAAGCGGCGGTTCGGCGTGGAGATGAAGGCGCGGCGGCCGACCCGGATCGCTTCGGACACGAACGCGCGCTGGCGCTCGCGACCCCCGACGTGCTCGATGACGGCGTTCGAGAACACGATGTCGAACGACCCGTCCTGGAACGGGAGCGCACACGCATCGCCCTGGACGTACGGAATGTGCGGGTAGCGCGAACGGAAGCCCACACCGTCGTGGAGACCGAGCGCGGTGACGCGCTCCGGCCACGGGTAGCGCTCCTCGAAGAAGTTCAGCGTTCCGCAGCCGTCGCCCTCGCCGAACCCGAGCTCGTCCGCGCCGACGTCGAGCACGGTCGTCTCGGACGTCGGGCGCAGCTCGTCGAGGAAGAGGCGCAGCTTGCGCTCTCGCGAGCGCAGCGAAATCGAGTCGGCAAGCCGCATCGTCGTGGAAGTATCGGGTCCGAGGGGGCCGGTAGGGTTCGCCGATGGTCGAGGCGGTGCTGCGAGCGAAGGGGCCGTACTCGCTCCGCCTGACCACCGGAACGCCGACCTGGTCGGCGCGCCTGACCGAGCAGCGCTGGGCGGCTGCGCATCAACTCCCGGACGGACGCCTCGTCGTGCGCGCGTCGTGCGAGCGGGCAATCGACGACGCGCGCTTCATGCTGGCGCTCGACGACGACACGAGCGAGTTCCACCGCCTGCACGCGCGCGACCCACTGATCGGCCCGACGGTCCGGCGGCTGCGCGGAATGCGGACGCGGCGCAAGGCAACCGTGACGCACGCGGCAATCCGCGCGGTCTCGGGGCAGCTCATCCAGGCGAGCCGGGCGCTGGCGATCGAGCGCGCCATCATCCGCGCGTGTGACGCCGATCCGCCCACGCGGGACGCGCTCGCAGCACTCTCCCCCGCACGTCTGACCGGCTGCGGTCTGGCCGCGAGCCGAGCGGCGGCGCTGTCGCGCCTCGCGAGAGCTCTCGATCTGGAGGCCCTCCGCGGGCGAGACGATGCGCTCGTCCGGCTCGCACGCGAGCGCGGCGTGGGCCCCTGGACGGTCGGCGTGATCGCGCTTCAGGGTCTCGGGCGCTACGACGCCGGTCTCGTCGACGACCTCGCGCTCGTGAAGCTCCTCGCGTCGCTTCGCCGCCGGTGGCCGGAGCCGGGCGAGACGGCTGAGATCCTCGCTCCGTACGCGGAGTGGCAGGGGCTCGCGAGCGTCTTTCTGCTCCAGGGGTTCAAGCGCGGCCTCGTGCCGGGCGCGAGCGCCGACCGCGCCCGGCTCGTGCGCGCGACGGCGCGAAACGCGGCCTAGACTCCGCGAATGGTCGACCCCCGCAAGGTCGCAGTGCTCGGCGCCGGACGCATCGGCGAGTCGCTCATCTCGGGGCTGTTGTCATCCGGCTGGCGTGAGCCGTCCGAAGTGTCGGCCACGACCCGCCGCGCGGAACGGGTCGCCGACCTGCGCGAGCGCTACGGGATCGACGCGACGCTGTCGAACCACGATGCCGCCGCCGGGGCTGCTCTCGTCGTCGTCTCCGTCAAGCCCCAGGACATAGAGGGGCTCCTCGGCGAGATAGGAGCACTCGTCCTGCCCGAGCAGACCGTCCTCACGGTCGCGGCTGCGATCCCGACGGCTCGCATCGAGTCGCGGCTCGCAGAGGGCGTCCCCGTCGTGCGGGCGATGCCGAACACACCGTCGACCGTGCACGAGGGAATCGCGGGCCTCTGCGCGGGCGCGCACGCGGGCGACGAGCACCTCGACCTCGCCGAGGAGGCGCTCTCGCACCTCGGCGCCGTCGTCCGCGTCCCCGAGGAGGCCATGGACGCGATCACCGCGGTGTCCGGGTCCGGGCCGGCGTACTTCGCGCTCCTCGCCGAGGCGATGATCGAGGCGGGGATCCTGCTCGGACTGTCGCGCGAGATCTCGACACAGCTCGTCGTCCAGACGATGCTCGGGACGGCGAAGCAGCTTCGCGACGAGAAGATGCACCCGGTCGAGCTCCGCGAGATGGTCACGTCGCCGGGCGGGACGACGATCGCGGCCATCCGCGAGCTCGAGATCGCCGGCGTGCGCGCCGCGTTCCTGAACGCGATCCAGGCCGCGATGGTGCGCGCGCGGGAGCTCGCCGCGGGCGAGCCCTAGCGGCACCACGCGGCCCGGCGGCTGCGTTACTTCACGACGTGGTGGAGCTCGTAGAAGCCGTCACGCGACGGCTCGGTGAAGGCATCCGGGTTCGGGAACGCCGACGGCCCCTGGTCGACGAGCGGCTGGACGTGCTCGGCGAGAAAGCGCTCCGCCTGCTCCCGCGTCTCCCAGACGTCGAGGATCCGGAACACACCGCCCTCCTCGTCGAACCCAGCCGTGTGCAGGATCAAGCCGTCGAACGGACCGTCGCCGATCTTGCCCGCGACGAAGTCGTAGTTGGTCGTCGAGCGATCCACGATCGGGAACTCCTGAACGTAGGCAACCGCCATCGGGACCTCCTTCGTAGGTCCTTCGATCCTACGGTCGCGGTGCACCGCTACGCGGCAGCATGATCGAGGTCAGTCCCACATGCAGTCCCCGCGCTGCCGCGAGGGCCTGGAGTGCGAGCACCGTGTCGGCGACCGGAACGTCCTCGAGGAACTCCTCGCGCGACTCGAAGTCCGCGACGAGGTCCCGGATCGCGAGGTCGAACTGCTCCGCGTCGGCCGCGGCGAGCGCCGCGAGCGAGCTCACCACCGGACGCGGAATCGCGTCCGCTCCGGCCAGCGTGGGAACCAGCGCCGCCGCGGCCTCGTCGTTGCCGAGGACGAGCTCGGCGAGCGTGGCCGCGTAGCGGCCGATCGGGCTCTCGGAGTCTGATGCTCCGGCAGCGAGCGCCCACCTCGCGTCCTCTCGGGCGCCGTCGGCGTCTCCGGCGATGAGGCGGCACTTCAGTGCGCCGATCGGCCTGCCCCAGCTTCCTGGCGGCGCGTCCGCCCAGCTCTCGCGGTAGGTCTCGGCGGCGCGCAGCAGCCACTCGTCGGCATCGGCTCGGCGGCGGAGCATCAGGAACGACAGACCCGCCCCCCAGGCTGCGTTCCCCATGCGCGTCAGCTGCCGCTGACGCTCGTCCGGCGTATCGGGGAGCCGCGCCGCGCCGTCTTCGAAGCGCGCCTGCCCGAGTGCGGCGCGTTCCTCCCAGCCCGCCATCGCCCGAAAGTATCGTCCCCGCCGTGGGAGAGCTTCGCGACGTCGTCTACGTGGACGGAGTCCGCACGGCCTTCGGACGCGCGACGCCCGACGGCTTCTTCGCCAGGACGCGGGCCGACGACATGGCCGTCAAGGCCGTGCGCGAGCTGCTCCGGCGGAACCCGCAACTCCCACCCGACCGCATCGACGACGTCGTCTTCGCGGCGACGGCGCAGGTCGGTGACCAGGGGCTCACGCTGGGCCGCGACGTCGCGCTGCTCGCCGGCATGCCGGCCAGCGTGCCCGGCTTCGCCGTCGACCGGATGTGTGCAGGAGCGCTCACAGCGACGACCGCCGGTGCCGGTGAGATCGCGATGGGCGCAGCCGACGTCGTGCTCGTCGGCGGGGTCGAGCACATGGGCCACCACCCGATGGGAGCCGACGTCGACTTCAATCCGCGCTTCGTGGCCGAGCGGCTCATCGACGAGTCGGCCGCCGTCATGGGCCAGACGGCCGAGAACCTCCACGACGAGTTCCCGCACCTGACGAAGGAGTCGGCCGACGCCTACGCGGTCGAGTCGCAGCGGCGCGCGGGCAGGGCGTGGGACGAGGGGGTGATGGACGACATCGTCGTGCCGATGTCCGTCTTCACCGACGAGGGTTGGACGATCGCCGACCGCGACCAGTTCCTGCGCCCGGACACGACGCTCGAGGGCCTTGCGACGCTGCGCACGCCGTTCCGTGCCGGCGGACGGGTGACGGCGGGGAACTCGGCGGGGTTGACCGACGGCGCGACTGCGGCGCTCGTCGCGTCGGCCGAGGCAGCCGCGCAGCTCGGCCTCGAGCCGAAGATGCGAATGGTCGGGTTCGCGTACGCCGGCGTCGAACCGCATCTGATGGGGCTCGGCCCCGTCCCAGCCACCGAGAAGGTGCTGGCCCGCGCCGGGATCGGCATCGACGACGTCGATCTCTTCGAGCTGAACGAGCCGTTTGCCGTCCAGGTGCTGACCTGGTGCGACGGCGTCGGCGTCGCACCCGACGATCCGCGCCTCAATCCGTACGGCGGCGCGATCGCCTGCGGGCATCCGCTCGCGGCGACCGGTGTCCGCCTGATGGCACAGCTCGCTCGGGGCTTCCGCGACCGGCCCGTATCGCGCTACGGGCTGACGGCGCTCTGCATCGGGATGGGCATGGGCGCGGCGATCCTCTGGGAGAACAGCCAGAACGGTGGCTGACGCGCCCACGCAGTTCAAGCTCCAGAAGGTCTTCACCCGCGTCGGCCCGATCGCGCTCGTGACGATGGACAACGGCGAGGACTGGCAGAAGCCGAACACGTTCGGCGAGGACGCGCTCCGCTCGCTCGAGGGTGTCCTCGACCAGCTCCGCACACGCGACTGGCGGGGCCTTCTTCTCACGGGCAAGCCGTTCGTGTTCGCGGTCGGAGCCGACCTCGGTGAGTTCGGCGAGATCACGCCCGACCGCGCGCGGCTCGGCGGACAGGCGGGCCACGAGCTCTTTGCGCGCATCCGCGACCTGCCGTTCATGACCGTGGCGGCGATCAACGGCGCGGCGCTCGGCGGCGGGGTCGAAATCGCGCTCCACTGCGACTACCGCACCATCGCCTCGTCCGTCCGGCATTTCGCCTGTCCCGAGGTCTTCCTCGGACTCATTCCGGGCTGGGGAGGCACGCAGCTCGTGCCCCGGCTCGTCGGCGCGGAAGAGGCCGTGAGGTTCATCGTCGAGAACCCGCTGCGCCAGAACCGGATGCTGAACGCGCAGCAGGCGCTCGACGCCGGCTTCGCGGACGCGCTCTTCGAGCCGGTCGAGTTCCTCGACGACTCCCTCGCGTTCCTCCTCGAGAAGGTGGAGGAGGAACTCGGCAAGCGGCGGTCGGCGGCCGATCTCTCCGACGTCGCGGAGGTGTGCCGGAAGGCGCGCTCTCGCCTCGACGGCCAGCTCCACGGAGCGACGCCCGCGCCGTACCGCGCGCTCGATCTCATCGAGGGTGCGGCAACGTGGTCGCTCGAAGACGGCTATCGCGCCGAGGAGGACGCTCTCGCCGATCTCCTCCCCGGCCCAGAGGCTCAGGCTTCGGTGTACGCGTTCAATCTCGTCGAGCGCCGCGCGAAGCGCGGCGTGGGAGTGCCGGACGCGGAGCCGCGACGCGTCCAGAAGGTCGGAGTCGTCGGCGCCGGGCTCATGGCGCGCCAGCTGGCCCTGCTGTTCCTGCGCCGGCTCGAGGTGCCCGTCGTCATGCGCGATCTCACGGAGGAGCAGGTCGACGAGGGCATCGCCTGGATCCGCGACGAGCTGGCCGACCTCGTGAAGCGCGGCCGCCTGGGCGAGGGGAAGGCACGATTCCTCACCTCGATCGTGTCGGGCGGGACCGGGTTCGACGTCTTCGCGGGTTGCGATCTCGTGCTCGAGGCGGTCTTCGAGGAGATGAAGGTGAAGAAGGAGGTCTTCGCGGAGCTCGAACGCGTCGTCTCGCCCGAGTGCGTCATCGCGACGAACACCTCGTCCCTCTCGATCACAGAGATGGGCTCGGGCCTCGACCATCCCGAGCGCGTCGTCGGGATGCACTTCTTCAACCCCGTCGCGGTGCTGCCCCTCGTCGAGCTCGTGCGCACGCCTGCGACGGACGACGTCTCGCTGGCCACCGCCTGGGCGGTCACCAAGAAGCTGCGCAAGACAGGTGTCCTCGTACAGGACGCGACGGCATTCGTCGTCAACCGGCTGCTCGGCCGCCAGGGCTCGGTGATCACGCATGCCCTCGATCACGGCAACACCGTCGAGGAGACGGACGAGGCCGTGCTGCGAATGGGCCTCCCGATGGCTCCTTCGGTCCTGCTGCAGCTCGTCGGCCCGAAGGTCGCGAACCACGTCCGGCATCAGCTGCACGACGCCTGGCCGGACCGCTTCCCGCTCTCGAAGACCCTCGAGAGCCTCGCGGAAGGCGGAGACGTCGTCGTCGTCGAGAACGCCCCTCGCTCGGTCGACGAACTCCACGAGGCCGTACTGGAGGCGCTCGCCGACGAGTCGCGCCACATCCTCGAGGACGGGGTCGTCGCCGAGGCTGCGGACATCGACACGTGCCTTCTCCTCGGTGCCGGCTTTCCGTTCTGGCTCGGCGGAATCACGAAGCACCTCGACCAGACCGGCATCTCGGAGCGCGTCGTCGGCCGGCCGCTCGCCGACGTGCGGCCCTTGGCGCCCGCGGTGGGCTGAGTCCGTAGTCAGTCCGGGGCGAGTGCTTCGCGCAGCCACTTCCGCGCTTCGACGACGAGCTCCGGATTGGTCTCCATCGAGTAGTAGGAGAGCGCGTCGACCGCCTGCGAGAGCGCCCATCCGCGAGCGCGCCACCACGTGGCGTCGTCCACCGAGAGCGCGTCGCAGAACGCCGCTCGAGCTTCCGGGGACACCACCTTCCATGCGACCGCCATGTCGCACGCCGGATCGCCGACGCCGAGGCAGCCCCAGTCGATGACCCCGCTCAGGCGCCCGTTCTCGACGAGCAGGTTCCGCGCGTCGAGATCGCCGTGGATCCACACGGGTCGTCCGCTCCAGTCGGGCGCCGCGAGCGCCGCCTCCCAGGCGGCAGTGGCGGCGGCGGCGTCGATCGACCCGCGAAGCGCATCGATGGACGCCCGCGTTCGTGGGTCACGTCTGCGCAGTTGCTCGCCGCGATAGACGTTGTGCTCGCCGGGCGTCGGCCCATCAGCGGCGTCGATCCGCCACAGCGCCACGAGAAACCGCTCGAGCGCTTCCGCCACGTGTGCATCGTCGACGAGCGTCCCCGCGGTCGCGTCGACGCCGTCGAGCCACGAGTAGACGGACCACTCGAACGCGTACCCGTCCGCCGGCACGCCGACCGCGAGCGGCACGGGAACGCGCAAGGGAAGCCGCGGGGCGAGCATCGGCAACCAGGTCCGCTCCTTTACGAGCGCGCTGACGGACCGCTCGATCCGGGGAAGCCGTACGACCATCTCGTCGCCGAGTCGGTAGAGCGCATTGTCGGTTCCCCACGACGGCACGGGGTCGATCGACAATGCCGCCCACAGAGGAAACTGGTCCGCGAGCAGGCGACGGACGAGCGCGACGTCCGTGTCGACCTCGTCTGCGTGCATTCGAGGCACGGCGTGCATTGTCGTCACGCGGTCGCACTCCCTTCCGCGCACTGAGGTATGCTCTGGCGGTACCGCTCGCCGGCAAATCGGGCGAGCGCAACTCTTCGGAAGGAGCGGCACGGCGATACGTGCTGCGTGAATGCACGAGGCTACGACCATCCCGACGCTGACGTCGGACACATCCGAGAACCTGACTGCTGCGGCGCGTAAAGCCGAGTCCTGGTTCGGCGAGCCGTTCCTGATGCCGGACGAGGATCCGCTTCAGGCACTCGCCCCTGGGACCGCGCGACGCGCGGCACTCGAGGACGCCTTGGCGGAGATGAACGCCGGTCTCGAGACGCCGTCCGCGCGCTGGAAGGTCCGGTACGGGCTGATGCTCGGCCTCGAGCGCGTCCTCACCGAGGACCCTGCGCACACGGCCGCCGGCACCGAGCTCCGTCGTCATCAGGTCGACGCGCTCGCCGGAATGCTCGCCGAGCTCATCGCCTCGACCCAGCGCTCGGCGGACGAGAACGGCAACGGGAACGGCCATGCAACAGGGAACGGAGCGGTCGCGGAGGTCGAGCTCGACGAGGAGGCCGACGACGACTACGACGCAGGCTACGTCGAAGACGAGGCCGTCGAGGGCGAGGAGTACGCCGGCTCCGACCCAGGCGCGGTTCGCCGCTATCGCTTCCGCCATCCGACAGCGTCAGGGAAGACCATCGCCGCCGCCGGGTTCGTCGAGGCGGCGCGACACCTCGGCATCCTGATCCTGACCCACCGCCGGCTTCTCGTCTCCCAGTTCAAGCGCGACCTCACGACCGAGGGCTACGGCGATCGCTTCACCGATGCGATCGTCTCGGGCACGACGCCTCCGACGGCGAACCCGATCACGATCCAGACGTACGCCTGGTTCGCACGGCACGGAGTCGAGCTCGACCGCAAGGCGTACCACCTCGTCATCTGCGACGAGGCGCATACCGCTCTCGGCGAGAAGACGAGCGGCGCGATCCGCGCCTTCGCTGAGCCGCTCTACATCGGCATGACCGCAACGGAGCAGCTCATCGCGAAGCAGGTGTCCGACGTCTTCCCGGCCTCGGTCGACGACCTGCCACTCGGCGACGCGGCACGGCGCGGCCTGATTGCGCCTCTCCGCTGCCTCCGGGTTCCGCCGGCGGCAGCCATCAACTCGGTGCCGATCGTGGGGGGCGACTTCGAGGAGCGCGCTCTGGCAGCGGCACTCGACCACCAGGCGCTGAACCACGCCGCAGCGAGCCTCTACCGCGAGCGCTTCGGCTCGACGCCCGGCATCGTCTACGCCGCGGGCGTCGAGCACGCGTACAACCTCGCGCAGGAGTTCCGCGCCGCCGGCCTGAAGGCCGAGGCGGTCTCCGGGCGCACTCCGCCCGCACGACTCGCGGAGACGCTCGCCGCCTACGAGCGCGGCGAGATCAACGTCCTCATCAACGCGATGCTCCTCGCCGAGGGCTGGAACTCGCCGCGCGCGACGGTGTGCATGCACCTGGCGCCGACCGCGTCGCGACGCGTCTATCAGCAGCGGATCGGGCGGATCATGCGCATCCATCCGCGCAAGGAGGCCGGCGTCGTCGTCGACTTCGTGCCCAAGAGCGCGACGCACTCGGAGCGCGTCGTGTCGCTGCACGCGCTCCTCGACTCCGACTTCTACCGCGAGGGTGCCCGCGTCACGCCTGCGCCCCGCCGTCGCCAACAGCGTCGTGCACGTCGCAAGCTCTCACCGGTGCCGTGGCTCGTTCCGGTCACGCCCGACGTGGCCCGCCGGCTCGCCGTCATCCAGCGGGAGTGGCAGCGGATCGACCCGAAGTACCTGGACGACGACGAGCAGCGGTTCTGGGCGACGATCGCCGGCCGCCAGATCCGCTTCGACCAGCGTGCGGAGTTCGCGAAGAAGTTCGCCGAGGGACGGGCGGGCAAGGGCGCGCTCGAGCAGTTCCTCTCGACGTGTGCCGCCGAGAACCCGAACCGACGCCTGCGGATGACGGCGCTGATGGACCGCGTTGCGACGCCGGTCGACCGCGCCGACTTCGACGACCTCGTCACGCTCGTGACGCAGGCACCGCCCTGGGAGAAGGATCGCTCCGCCGGAGTCCGCATCCTGCTTCGCGCGATCGGCGAGGGGAAGCCGGTGGCGCCGGACCAGATCCTCGCCCGCTGGACGTGGCGTCTCGCCCGTGCGACACGCAAGGTGCAGGACCGCCGGGTCTCGACGGAGTTCCCCGAGGCGAAGAGGCTGCTCGGCGCGGCCGCGAACTCGCGGGGCTACCGGCACGAGGAGAACGTGAACCGCCTCGTCCAGGTCGCGCACGAGATGCCGCTGCCGGTCGGCGCTGCACTCCTCGCCTCGGCCGACGGCTACACGCCCCGGGCGAACTCGGCGCTCGACCACGCACGCGAGGAGCTCGGAACCATCTCCGAGATCGCGAACGCGCTCGCCGACAACCTGCCGCTGCCGAAGCTCACCGCGCGGAAGTCACGCCGTCGGCGGCGCAAGCGCAAGTCGACGGCGCCCGCCGAAGCAGCTTCCACGGCCCAGGCGGCCGAGGCCGCCGAGGGCGAGACGGCGGAAGCCGCCGAATCGGCAGCGCCCGACGTCACCACAGACGTCGAAGACGCCGCGTAGACGCGCCTAGCCGGGGCCGCCGGACTCTGGCGTGTCCCCGTCCGCCTCGCGCTCGCGCAGGAAACGGGTGATCTCGGCCGCGAGCGCGTCGCCGGACGGAAGATCGTCCGATTCCTCGAGCCAGTCGAGCGAGTCGGCGCGGCGCTCGAGCTCCTCGACGTAGCTCGCGGTGTCGGCGTCCGTCGCGACCGCCTGTGACACCTGGTCGACGTACTCGCGTGAGGCCTCGTCGAGCTCGTCGACGTCGATCTCGGTTCCGAGGACTCCGCCGAGCCGCTCGCACAGCGCCTTGGCCGCGGGGGGGCTGGGCGCGAGCTGCACGTAGTGCGGCACCGCGGCCCACAGGCTCACGGACGGGATCCCGGCCCGGCGGCAGGAGTCGAGGAGCACGCCGACGATCCCGGTCGGGCCCTCGTAGCGCGAGAGCTGCAGACCGAGCTCGTCGACGAGCTGCGGATCGGTGGCTGCGCCCGTGACCGGTGACGGCCGCGTGTGAGGCACGTCGGCGACGAGCGCACCGAGCGTCACCGCCAACTCGACGCCGAGGTCGCGCGCGACCTCCGTGACGAGCTCCGAGAACGTCCGCCACCGATAGTTCGGCTCGACGCCCACGAGCAGGATCGCGTCGCGCGAGGCACCCGGGATCCGCGCACGGAAGAACGCGTTCTCGGGCCAGTCGATCTTGCGGGTCCGGCCCTCCTCGAGCGAGACCATCGGCCGCGTTGCCTGGAAGTCGACGAACAGCTCGGGGTCGATGTCGGCGAACTTGCGTGCCCCCCAGAGCTTCGCGAGGTACCCCGCGGCGAGCGTCGCCGCCTGGCCACCGTCGTTCCAGCCTCGGAACGCACCGATCAGAACCGGCCGCTCGAGCGCCGACGGCCGCTCGTGGATCCGGAGCTCACGGGCCATTGTTCAAGCCTACTTCCGGGCCAGCGGGGTGGGCGGACGCCAGAGGGCGAAGGCAAGCACGAGGCTGAACGCCCAGATCGAGGCAGCGAGCGCGACATGGACGAGCACGAGCCCCCACGGGAGCGCGTTGCGGTACTGCACCTCGCCGAGGATCGCCTGGGCGACGAGGACCGCCAGCAGCACGCCCCAGACCCGCACGAGGCCCGGATACGCATCGCGGATCCGCAACAGGAGCCAGCCGACGACGAGCACGCCGATGCCGAAGCCCGCCGCGACGCGCACGTGCACGTACACGGTGTCGACGATCCCGATGCCGAGACGCTCGACCTCGTCGCTCGAGCCCGGATGCGGTCCCGATGCCGTGGCGACGGCACCGGTGACGACGAGCGCGATGCAGGCCGGGAGTCCGACGCACGTGACGAGCAGGCGGAGCCAGCGAGGGCCTGCCGCGGCGGCGCGGCCGTCTCGAAGGCTCCAAGCCTCGAGCGTCGCGATCAACGCGAGGCCGAACGCGGCAAGGCCCAGGAGGAAGTGCGTCATCACCGCGAGCGGGTGGAGGTCGAGCGCGATCGTGATCCCGCCCATCGGGATCTGCGCGACGGCGACCAGGAACGCTCCCAGCGCCGCCCAGCGCCCCCAGCCCGAGAGCCCTTCGGTACGCCGCGAGGCGAGGAACGTGACGAGGGTAAGGACGATGCCGGCGAGGGCGACCATGCGGTTGCCGAACTCGACGAACGCGTGGAAGCCCTGCTCCGGATACGGCTTGTCACCGCAGCGCGGCCAGTTCTCGCACCCGAGGCCGGAGCCCGTGAGTCGGACGAATGCCCCCGAGGTGATGACGAGGAAGAGCGCAAAGCTCGACGCTGTGGCGATTCGAAGGAACGTCCGTGCAGAAACGGTGCGGGCGCGAGGGATCGCGACGGCCACTACCGGAGAACGACCCCCGAGCCCGTCTCCGTGCGGCCGATCCTGGCGGCGACGATCCCGGAGCCCACGAGCGTCGCCTCGAGGACCGCGGCGCGTTCGCCCGGCACCGAGACGAGCAGGCCACCTGCTGTCTGCGGATCGAATGCGAGCGCTTCCGTCGCCTCGTCGGCGCCGCCTTCCACGTACTCGCCTGCAAACTCCCGGTTGCGGCGATCTCCTCCCGTTCGCACTCCCGCGGCAGCGAGCTCGAGCGCTCCTGGAAGAGCAGGCAGTTCGCCGGCATCGAGCACCGCGCGGACTCCGCTCCGCGAAGCGAGCTCGTGCACGTGGCCGAGCAGTCCGAAGCCAGTGACGTCGGTGACCGCGTTCGGCTCGAATGCGCGAACGACGTCGGCGGCGG
>Ga0070670_100002910_pt1 | contig 14173 bp, 11 predicted proteins | sample KBSS63metaG_FD_64665 | JGI IMG/M metagenome (GOLD analysis project Ga0070670, IMG submission 64665) | Switchgrass rhizosphere microbial communities from Kellogg Biological Station, Michigan, USA - KBS S6-3 metaG | ecosystem: Host-associated > Plants > Roots > Rhizosphere > Soil ... | reverse complement strand
ACGGCCCGTATCGCGACAAGAAGGCGTACGACCTCCTGATCCAGAGCGAGGCCGGGCTCGTCTCGGTGACCGGCACGCCCGACGAGCCGTGCAAGGCCGGCCCGTCGATGGCCGACATCGCCGCCGGGATGTACGCATACACGAACATCCTGGCGGCGCTGCTGCAGCGCGGACAGACCGGGCGCGGCCAGCACATCGACATCTCGATGCTCGAGTCGCTCGCCGAATGGACCAGCTATCCGCTGTACTACGCGTTCGACGGTGCGCCACCGCCGCCGCGAACCGGCGCGGCGCACGCGACGATCTATCCCTACGGTCCGTTTTCGACTGGCGCCGACGGCGGCAGCGTGATGCTCGGCCTGCAGAACGAGCGCGAATGGGTCAACTTCTGCGACAAGGTGCTGCAGCGCCCCGAGCTGGCGCGTGACGCGCGCTTCAGCGGCAATGCCAAGCGCGTAGCGGAGCGAACGGCGCTGCGCGCAATCATCGTCGAGACCTTCGCGCCACTGACGACGCCGCAGGTGGTCGAGCGGCTCGAGGCGGCCCAGATCGCCAATGCCCGCGTCAACACGATGCAGGAGGTCTGGGAGCACCCGCAACTGAAGGCGCGGGAACGCTGGCGCGAAGTCGGCTCGCCGGTCGGAGCGCTGCCCGCCATGCTGCCGCCGGGCACCTGGAACGAAGGCCCGCGCATGGATCCGGTGCCCGCCCTCGGCGAGCACACCGATGCCATCCTGGGCGAGCTCGGGATCGACGCGGCCGGCATCCGCGAGCTGCGGGCTGCGGAGGCCATCTGATGGACCCGCGGACCTATCTGTTCGTGCCGGGCAACCGGCCGGAGCGATTCGCCAAGGCACTCGCGACCGGAGCCGATCGGGTCGTCCTGGATCTGGAGGACGCGGTAGCGCTGCCGGCCAAAGGCGAGGCGCGAGATGCGATCGCCCGCTGGTCGGCCGAGGCCGGTGACGCGGACCGCGCGCGCATCGTCGTGCGCATCAACGAAGCCCGCGCGAGCGCCTTTGCCGATGACCTCCGACTAATTCGCGACGCGCGAATCGAGAGCGTGATGCTGCCCAAGGCCGAGTCGGCGGACCAGGTGTACGCTGTTCGAGTCGCCGTGCCCCAAGCGCGCGTGCTGCCGTTGATCGAAAGCGCGTCCGGCGTGGCCAACTCGCGGCAGGTGGCCGGCGCCGAAGGAGTCGCGCGCCTGGTCTTCGGCACGCTCGACTACGCGCTCGACCTCGACCTCGACATCGCCGACAGTCCGGACGGCCTCGCCCATGCCGCCAGCGTGGTCGCGCTCGCATCGCGTGTCGCCGGCCTCTCGTCCCCGGTCGCAGGGGTCACGCCACAGCTCGACGACGAGCAGCGCCTGCTCGCCGACCTGGCGTGGTCGCGCCGCCACGGCTTCGGCGCCAAGCTGTGCATCCACCCGCGCCAGGTCGCGCCGATCCACGCTGCCCTCAGCCCGAGCGCCCAAGCCATCGACCTAGCTCGACGCGTGCTCGCCGCCGAAGCCGCCTCACCGGGTGCGGCCCAACTCGACGGCCGAATGATCGACCGCCCTGTCGTCCTGCAGGCCGAGCGCACCTTGCGCCGCGCCGGCGTCTGAATCTTCGCCCCCACTCAAGGAATCCAGCATGTCCGCCACCATCATCGACTCGGCCATCTTCCAAGGCATCTTCTCCAGCGACGAGATGCGTCACGTCTGGTCCGACGAGAACCGCACGCAGAAGTACCTCGACATCGAAGCCGCGCTGGCCAAGGTCCAGGGCCGTATCGGCCTGATCCCGGAGGACGCGGCAGACGAGATCGTCAGCCATTGCCGGCTCGACCAGATCGACATGGTCAAGCTGCGCCAGCAGACCGAGCGGATCGGCTATCCGATCCTCGGCGTCGTCTCGCAGCTCAACGCGCTGTGCCGCGACAAGCTCGGCGAGTACTGCCACTGGGGCGCGACCACGCAGGACATCACCGACACCGCGACGGTCCTGCAGATCCGCGAAGGCCTCACCATCGTCGAGCGCGAGCTGGCGGCGATCTCGGCGGCGATGGCGAAGCATGCGAAGGTGCATCGGCTCACGCCGATGATCGGCCGCAGCAACCTGCAGCAGGCGATCCCGGTGACCTTCGGCTACAAGATGGCGGGCCTCCTGAGCGCGATCGAACGTCATCGCGAGCGCCTGGCGCAGTTGAAGGAGCGCGTCCTCGTCGGCGAGTTCGCCGGCGCCGCCGGCACGCTGGCGTCGCTCGAGAAGGGCGCCATGGAAACCCAGGCCGGCTTGTGTGCCGAGCTCGGCCTGAAGCAGCCGGTGATCGCCTGGCACACGATCCGCGACAACATCGCCGAGGTCGGCACCTTCCTCGGCCTGGTCGGCGGCACGCTCGGCAAGCTCAGCATGGATGTCAAGCTGATGATGCAGACCGAGGTCGGCGAGGTGTACGAGCCCTACGCGCCCGGCCGCGGCTCGAGCAGCACGATGCCGCAGAAGCGCAACCCGATCTCGAGCTGCTACATCCACGCCGCGATTTCGGTCGTGCGCCAGCACGCCGCCGCACTGATGGACGCGATGGTGGCCGACCACGAGCGCTCGACCGGCCCGTGGGAGATCGAGTGGATCGTGCTGCCCGAAGCCTTCTGCCTGATGGCGGGCGCGCTCAAGCAATCGCGCTTCGTGCTCGAGGGGCTGGAGGTCGACACCCAGGCGATGCGCCGCAACATCGACATGACCCACGGCCTGGTGATGAGCGAGGCGGTGATGATGGGCCTGGGCCCGTACATCGGCCGCGAGTACGCTCATGACCTCGTCTACGACATCTGCCGCGACGCACTGAAGCAGCAGCGGCCGCTGCTCGACCTGCTGGCCGAGCATCCCGAGATCAACCGCCACCTCGACCGGGCCGCGCTCGCACGACTCTGCGATCCCGCGAACTACCTCGGCCAGTCGGGTGCGATGGTCGATCGCGTGCTGGCCACGCTGCGCTGACCCACCGCCGCCGCACAGGCCGACGCAGATCGGTCCGGCCAACTCATGCCCGCTCTCAGGAGACTTCCATGAAATCAGCCAAGTTGCTCAAGCTTCTCTACGTCCAGGTCCTGATCGGCCTGGTGCTCGGCATCGCCGTCGGCCACTGGTGGCCCGAGTTCGGTGCCGCGCTCAAACCGCTCGGCGACGGCTTCGTCAAGCTGGTGAAGATGATGATCGCGCCGATCGTTTTCTGCACCATCGTCAGCGGCATCACTTCGCTGAACGACTCGAAGCAGATCGGCAAGACGCTGCTGAAGTCGATGGGCCTGTTCTACGCCTTGACCATCCTCGCCTTGCTGACCGGTTTGGCTGCTGTCTTCCTGCTCCAGCCCGGCGCCGGAATGCACATCGACCCGAAGCACCTCGACGCGGCTGTGGCGGGGAAGTACGCCAGCCAGATCCCGCCGCGCGGCTTCACCGAGTTCGTGCTGCACATCATTCCGGGTTCCTTCTTCGGCGCTTTCGCCGACGGCGAAGTGCTGCCGGTGTTGCTGCTGTCGATCCTTTGCGGCTTCGGGCTGACGCGCATCGGAACGGCCGGACGCGTCGTGCTCGATGGCATCGACGGCTTCGCCAACATGCTGTTCGCAGCCTTCGGGTTCATCATGCGGCTCGCGCCGCTCGGCGCGTTCGGCGCGATGGCCTTCACCGTCGGGCGATACGGGATCAAATCGATCGGCTCGCTCGGCATGCTGATCGGCACCTTCTACATCGCCTGCATCTTCTTTGTCGTCGTCGTCCTCGGAACGCTGGCGTGGCTGCACAAGTTCAAACTGTGGCAGCTCCTGCGCTACATCCGCGAGGAGTTGCTGGTCGTGCTCGGCACGTCATCGAGCGAGCCGGTGCTGCCGCGCCTGCTCATGAAGCTGGAGCGCCTGGGCTGCAAGAAAGGCGTCGTCGGGCTGGTGCTGCCGACGGGCTACTCGTTCAACCTCGACGGCACGGCGATTTACCTGACGCTGGCCTCGATGTTCATCGCCCAGGCGTGCGACATCACGCTGTCGTGGGGACAGATCGGCGCGATGCTCGGGCTGATGCTGCTCACCTCGAAGGGCGCCGCCGGTGTCACGGGCAGCGGCTTCGTCGCGCTGGTGGCGACCCTGGCAGTGATGCCGGACCTGCCAGTAGCCGGCGTGGCGTTGATCGTCGGTATCGACCGGTTCATGTCCGAGGCGCGCGCGCTGACGAGCACGATGAGCAACGCGGTCGCCTGCGTCGTTGTGTCTATCTGGGAAAACGCCTGCGACCGAGAGGTGCTTGCTCGAGAGCTGCAGCAGAACTACGTCACCACCGAATTGGCGTTGGAACAGGACGCCGTGCTGCCAAAGGCCCCGGCGACGGCCGTCTTGCACACGGTGGCGCTCCACTGATGTCGATAGCCACGGCAGCGCAGAAAAGTCCGATGTCAGCGGTAATCGCTTGGCCGTGGCCAACGAGGGACAGGCGGACGGCGCGTCGCTGCTGAAAAGCGACATTCGCCGCCAAGAATTTTTTCTTCAACGCGGGAGGGAAGGCAACAAGTCAACGTCGCTGCCTGACTCGGGCGGCGTACGAGCCACGTTTAGGATCATGCACATCGATGTGAAGTAGCCGAGGACCCCGACCAGATCAATCAAGCCTTGGTCGCCCAGCTCGCCAATCACTGCATCGTAGGTGCCCTGCGCGACGCCCTTGGTGGTCAGCAGTTCCGACACGAAGTCATAGACAGCCGCTTCGGCCAACGACATCGAGGTGGGACGCCGTCCCTCGCGAATCGCGTCGATGATTTCCTGGCTCGTCCCGGCCTTGAGTGCCAGGGGCACGTGCACGACCCACTCGAATTGCTGCGACCACGAGCGAGCGACGCAAAGCGTCGCGAATTCGGAGATCCGCGGCGCGAGCGAGCTTTGGAAACGGAGATATTCACCGACCTTCTGCAGCCTGGTCATCAACGCCGGGCTGCGCAACAGTGGGATGAACGGACCCTTGACTCCCTTTCGCGGGCCGGCGATCAGGTCATTGGCCGCTGCTCGTTGGGCTTCGGTCATTGCTTCGAGCGAGGGAAGCGGCAAACGTTCTTGTGGCAGCGGCATCAGGAAGTCCTTTCGTAAGGGAGTTGCTGCCCTGCCGGCAAGGCATTGCCCTCGGTCAGTAGCAGAGATAGAGCGCTGCAGACGAGAAGGGCCGCGGCCACTGCACTCGGCAGCGTGAAGCCATTCCCAGCCGGAAGGCTCAAGCTGACGACGACAGGCCCCGCCAACTGGCCGAGAGCGAACGCTGCCGTCAAGGCGGCGATGAGCTTGGTTGGGTTACCGGCCGAAATGCGCCCGCCCTCTTCGACCGCGGCCATCGTCGTCACCATGAACGTACCACCGACGCAGACTGCGGAGACGGCCAGGGTATAGAGGCTCATGTCCACGGCCGGCGCGGCCACCCCCACGGCCATGACAAGAAGACTCAAGGCAGCGGTTCTCCGCGGCGCGGTTGATCGGAAGCACGTCGTCACCACGACCGTTGAAATCGCCGCCGCGAGACCGAACACGGGCCATGCCCACCCGAACACCAGCGGGTTCTGAACAAGAATTCGGGCAGCGGCAGGAATGAATGTCGCAGGAATGATGTAGCCGAAGCCGAATGCGCCATAGCATGCCACCAGGAGCCAGGCCGAGCGACCGAGCGAACCGGCCGCTGCCGACTCCTGAGCCCGAGACGCCGGTGTGGCCACGGACAGACTCGTCCAAGTGCCAACGGCAACGATTGAGGCGATGACACCGAGCGCGGCCCAGCCTTGCGCGGGTGCCGCGCGGACCGTCCCCAGGGCAAGTGCAACCAAGCCCGCGAGGCAGATTCCGGTTCCCACGCCGGCAAACACCCAGCCTGCCAGATCACTCCGCCGATGGCGCGAGAGGTGTCCCAGCGCCCACGCAGAGGCGCCGATGAGAACGAAGGCGCTGGCCACGCCCGACAGAAGGCGCAGAAGGAGCCAGAGCCATAGAGAACTGGTGACCGCCATCGCCAGTGTCGAGAGAGCGACCGCGACAAGGCCGCCCCTCGCGGAGACTCCGGCCCTCGGTGCCAGCAGGAAGCTAGCGCAAGCACCCAGCAAATAGCCGACATAGTTCGCGGTTGCGAGCCAAGCTCCTTCAGCAAGCGTGAGAGAGAGCTTCTCCTGCATCAGCGGAAAGATGGGAGTGAACGCAAAGCGGCCGATTCCCATCGCTGCGGCGAGGCTGGCAAGTCCAACCACGGCGGCAACCTTCGCGGAGACATGGCGACCGTCATTCATGGGCGGAGCCTAAAGACCTCGCCCCTTCTTGGATAGCGAATAATTGAGAATCGGATATTCTGAGTTCGAGATCGGTGCTCACAGCAGACCTGACCCTACTGTCGAATTGCGAGAGTTGAATGGACCTGGCCGACCTGGCGATCTTCAAAGCCGTTGCGGAAGAAGGCGGCATCGTGCGGGCGGCGCGCAAGCTTCATCGCGTCCAGTCCAGTGTGACTAGCCGTATCCAGCAGCTCGAGGCGTCGGTCGGAACGCAGCTCTTCCTGCGCAGTAAGCAACGCCTGCATCTTTCTTCGAGTGGCGAGGTGCTGCTGGCCTACGCCGACAAACTCCTCGGCCTTGCGGCAGAGGCCAAGAACGCCGTGGCTGATGGCAGACCGAGGGGCGTTCTGAAACTCGGGGCGCTGGAGAGCACGACGGCCAGCCGCTTGCCGGCCGTCTTCTGCGCGTTCCATGAGCGCTTTCCGGACGTGCGGATTGAGCTCACCACAGGCACGAACGACGCGCTCGTCGCCGCCGTCACCGACCGGAGACTGGACGCGGCCTTCGTGGCCATGGCGCCGAGTCGGCCTGAGCTCGCCCACTCGGCCGTGTTCAAGGAGCGACTCGTGTTGATCACTTCCCTTGCTCACGCGCCAGTGAAGAGGGCCGCGGACGTCGCCGATGACTCTGTGATCGCCTTTCCGCGCGGATGCGCCTATCGGAGGGTGCTCGAGCGCTGGATCGGGGACAAGGACTTGGCCTCAGTGCGCGTTCTCGAACTCGCCTCGTACCATGCCATTGTGGCCTGCGTCGCGTCGGGAACGGGGATCGCCATCGTGCCGCAGTCCGTTCTTGCGACGGTCCAATGCGTCCTAGTCGCGGTCCACTCGCTGCCCAAGGCGTTGAGCGACGTGTCGACGCCGCTCATCTGGCGTTCGGGAGAACAAACTTCTGCTGTCGTCGCGCTGCGCGAGCTGGTGCGGACCACGCCGACAACCGGTCGATCAGCAACCAGTTCGATCGGGGTCCTCTGACGCTGCGCGAAGATCAGGAACTCGGCGCCAGCCCATCGATGCGCGCGCCGAGAATCAGACTGGCCGCTTTCGATCCCGACCAAGGGAGAACGAACTTGGCGACCAGCGGATCAGTCTTATGCGCTTGGACCAGATCGTCGTTGCGCACGAGTTCCGACTAGGCTCGCGTTGCGGGTACCCGTCCCATGTCTGCGCGTCGCCAGGCGGCGAACGAGCGAGTGACGCGCTATCGAGCCACCGAGCCGCTCGATGTTTGCTTCTTAAAGCACTTAGGTAGTCGGATCCCACTCGGCCTCAAGATCACCTTCGTCGAAATTCGTGACCGCATCGATGGAGCGCAACAGCCCACGCATCGGCGCGTTTCTGCGATGGCAATGCAAGACGACGCGGTCAACACCTGCTCTTGTGGTGGACTCGCCCAACGCCTCGCAGAGCTTGCCAGCCAACCCTTTTCTTCTCCACGCCTCATCGGTGGAGAAGGCCGCTTCGGCCTTCAGACGGCCGCCCTCGGAGTAGGGAATGGCTTCGGCGAACGCCACCAACGTGCCTTCAACGTCGAAGACGCCGAGGCAGATTGCCTTCGAGAAGTCGATCCGGGCGACGTATGCGTCGATTGCCTGGTCAGGCATGACCTGAAGGAACCGCATATGACGATCCGCTTGGGACAGCCGCAGGAAATGCGCCAGCGTCGCAGGTCGGTCGCCGTCCCGTAGACGGGTCGGAACGGCGAGCGCGGCCTCCAGCGCATCCCGATTCCGACCGCGTATCCCGCGCTGGAGTTCGGGGGTAGCGACACCAGCCTCCGCAAGGTGGTCAGTCCGTGCGATGGCTCGCGAAAATGGGTGAGTGCGCTGAGGTAACTCTGGCGTGATTTGCATCTGAGGTCCTTGCTGACCGTCGTTGGTGCAGCGCTGGGTGAAAGGAAAGGGCCTGACCAAGTCCTTGGCTTCGGTGTGATCTCATCGACCTTTTCTCTTGACGGTCGAACGTCGTGTGATCGGTCCGTGCGATCAGAGATTGAGCGACGAAATCGCGCGCCGGTGTCCGCTTGTAAAGGCCCTCGAATGCATGGCAAGGCTAAGCGCTGACTTGTTCGACCGAACGTCGCAAGTGCGTTGCGATGGCGGGTGGATGTAACCCGAGAGTTACTTACGGCTTCCGAATCTCTGGCAAGCCCATAACAGCAACCGATCCTGACCGCCCCGCGGCAACCGCCCGGGAAACGCCGACCCACGGTCAGTCGCCGTGGCCTTGATCTTGGTCGCCTCTGTTTAAGAGGTAGCTGTACTGCGGAAGCGACGCCCGACGTTGTTGATCGGTCGCGTGTCCGCTTGTTAGGGCGACGCTCCCCCATGGCAGGCACCCTGGTGGCCGGTGGTCGACGGTGCGGTCGATCACCTCGCGATCGGCCGCCGCGACGGCGAGGCCATAGTGGGCCACGTTATCGCGGAACATCGAGGCGGCGCTCAGGCCAATGCAACTCGCGCAGATATCCAGCGCCGTCACCGCCACGCCTCGTGCCACAAGCGCCTCGGCTACCGCCTCGCGAGCAACGAGTTCACTGTCAACCAGGACTCCGTCGTTGCCCAATATGACCAAGTGCACAGACGGGCCAGCCGTCATGCCGTGCCTGACCGCGCAAAGAGGTAGACCAGCCGACTTGCAGGTGGTGCCTCGCGTCAAGCCCTGGCGCGGTTAGGGCGGGCGATGCGGCACTCGAGCGCACGTCGGCGAAATCGGGCTCGCCGACGAGCTGCAGACGGTGCGCCGTCCGAGATTGGTCGGCGAGCGCCTTCTGAGCCCAGAACACTTCGCCTCGAAGCGGACATCAATGTCGAGTAGCCAGTGCGCCGGCCTTCGAGTTCGACGCGATCGGCCAAAAACGGCCGGCTGCCAACGACTGCTATGAAGCAGTCGAACGCTCAGGCATACGAGGTTATCGAGACACGCTAACACGAGCCCGTTCGCCAGCTGGGTTCTCCTGGCATTCGGTCTACCAAGGCCACATCACCTTAGGCGAGCCGAGGGCTGAACAACGCCGGCGGCGCCGCTATCCAGCGCGCATCCAAGAGTGTCTTTCGACGGCCATGCGCAACCGGCCGGACCGATAGTGACCTCTGTCACCGAGTCCTTCTGCGTTAGTCTTGCCGCAGATGAGCCGCACCGACCGCCTGCCCGCCACGCAAGTCCAGCAGACCATTCCCGTAGATCAGTGGCGCGCCGATCGGGCGCCAGGCTCGGCAATCTGGCACAAGGAGATACTCGCCGGAGCTGTCGCATCCATCGCGACGCTCGCCGTAATTCTCACCCTGGGATTGGTTGGCTTCGCTCCCCTCGGTGGGCAAGCCTCGTCACTGGGAATCACAGCAGCTTTTGTCTCCGTCGTTTTGGGCGGCCTCGCCTACGGCTTGCTCGGTGGCAGCGCGATGCCCGTCAGCGGGCCCAGTTCAGCAACCGCTCTGATCTTCGCTTCGCTCGCGGCACAGCTCGTGGGCGATGCTCACGTATCCGCAACGAACGCGTCCGACCTCGCTTCAGTAATCTCGCTGCTCTGCGCGACCGTCATGTTGATGGGCGCGATGCAGGTCGCAATGGGCATCGCCGGCCTGGGCAAGCTCGCGAAGTTCGTTCCACAGCCCGTCCTCGCGGGCTTCATGAACGGGGTCGCGGTGCTCATCGTGGTCTCGCAGTTGCCGCCGTTGCTCGGCGTGGCGTCGCTCGACCTCGGATCGGGATCGGTTCTCGAGCGAATGCATCCGTTGGCCCTTGTCCTTGGCGTCGCGACCGTGACGATCACCGCCTTGGCCGGGCGCCGCTGGCCACGGCTGCCCGCGCCGCTGATCGGTTTGGCCGGCGGCCTCTCGCTGTACGCAATGGTCAGAGCGCTATTCCCGAACGTTGCACTTGGAGACGTGATCGGCCCGTTGCCGCACGCGATCCCCTCGCCCGACGCTGCGGCCCGCCTGTTGACTCCGCAAACCGCCGCTTTCGCATGGCGCCACGCTGGCGATGTTGTGACGACTGCGTTGGTCCTCGCCCTCATCAGCTCGCTGGAAACGGTGCTGGGCGCCTTGTCGATCGATCAGCAAGTCAACTCTCGTCACGACGCGGGCCGCGAATTGGTGGCGATCGGCGCCAGCAACCTGGTGGCGGGGCTGTTCGGCGGACTGCCGCTGGTGTTGCTTCGCGCGCGAGCGTTGGCGACGTTGCGCGCAGGCGGTACAGGACGTGGTGCGGCACTCGCTGGCACCGCGTTCTTCGGGGTGCTGTACTTGTGTGGCCCCGCGCTAGCCTTGCTTCCGAAAGCCGTCCTCGCCGGCATCATGCTCGTGATTGCCTTCGGTCTCGTCGACCGGTGGACACACCAGTTGGTCAAGCAGGTGAGCGCCGGCGAACGCTCCGCCGACGTGAAGCAAAGTCTGCTGGTCGTCGCTGTCGTCTGTGGCGTCACGATCTGGCAAGGCTTCGTGATCGGCGTCGGCGTCGGCGTCCTCGCGTCGCTCATGGTGTTCATCCACAGCATGAACCGATCCTTGATACGGGCGCGCTTTACCAGCGCGGCCCGACCGTCTCGCCGTGTGTATTCCGACCATCAGGAACGGTTCCTCGCCGAAGCTCGCCGCTGGATTGAAATCAGAGAGCTCGAAGGCGCGCTGTTCTTCGGCAGCGCCGACCGACTGGCGGTCGAAGCAGATGCGCTCGACTCGCGCTGCCGTTACTTCGTGCTCGACTTCAAGCGCGTCAGCACGATCGACGATTCCGGCGCTGTCCTGCTGCAGCAACTGTCGATTCGCCTGAGTCGCCGCGGCATCTCGCTGCTGATGGCCGGCGTGACAGACCGCAATCGTCATGGCTTGCGACTGCGCGCGTTCGGCTGCTTTCGCGAAGCTCCGCGCGACGACTGGTTCGCCGATGTCGACTACGCGACCGAAGCCGCTGAGCAGGCGCTACTTGCGCGGGCGGGCACCCAATGGGAAGGCGACGCCGGCGTGCCGCTCGAGACGTGCACGCTCTTCAGGGAGCTCGACCCGTCGCAGGTTTCCACGGTTCGTGAGCACATGGTCTGCATGCGGCTGGCGCGTGGCGAGCAACTCTTCCGGCAGAACGACCCGGGCGATCGGCTGTACGTGCTGACTCGAGGATCCATCTCGATCGTGGCGCATTCCGGCGGGACTCGCGTGTCGCGGCGCTTCGCCGCGTTCTCGCCTGGAGTCATGCTCGGCGAGACAGCGATGCTCGACCGCGGCGGTCGTTCGGCGGACGCGACCGCAGACACCGATACCGAGATCTACGCGCTCACGCAATCCGCCCTGGACACGCTCGCCGGCAGCGAGCCCGAGATCGGCGCTCGCCTGTATCGCAACATCTCGATCCACCTCTCCGACCGGCTCCGCCGGGCCACGTCTTTGCAGAGCGCCGACGGGAGTTGATCAGCGACACGCAGAGCGGCGGAGATTGGCGCACGACCAAACCGGGCCTAGGGGCAGCCGTCCCTCAGCGACTGCTATGTAGCAGAACGATTGCGAAGCGCTCCTCCGCGTGCCTACCTCATGAAGGAATGAACTCGAGTCCTTACTTGGTCGCGACAGCTCTCGCTTCCTCCGAGGCGGGACGTGTTGGGCTGCCGGTATCGAGCACCGTCACCTCGGCGATCATGGCGTCGAAGATGCCACCAGGGGAACTGATGATGATCTGGCGTCCTACTTCTGGACCCATGCTGACGAACCCATGCGGCGTTCCTCGCGGCACGAAGACCACGTCGCCGGGACCGAGCTTGAGCAGGTTCCCATCGAGGCGAAAGTCGTAGTGGCCTTCGCAGATGACAAAGGTCTCGTCATAGGTCAGGTGGCGATGATTGCCCGCGCCGGATCCGGGCGGCTCGATCGCTTCACAAACGGTGTAAGCGTTCCAGCCCTCGCCCGCAGTTGTCTTGAACGTCATGCTCATCCGTCCAATCTGGTACGTCGTGCCCGCACCAGGACGGAAGTGCTTCGGCTGTGGTGCCTCTTCCATGTTGATCCCTTTCGCCTGCGGTCCAGTTGATTCGAGACTCGGCAGTGTCGCCCCGGACGCCTGAGTGACGATAGAGGCTCAGGAGCGCTTTGCGACACCGAGATTGTCGAGGGGTGCTGCCGATGGTCGAGGCTCGACAGCTGCTCCGCTTCACGGGCTGCTGCGCGAAGCAGCGCGCGTTGCAGCGAGAGGCAAGCTTTTCGGAGCATCCAGACCGCGGGGTTGACTGCAGGCGCAGCGCGGTCAGGCGACTCCACCGCTCCCGCTACGCCAAATGGTGACCACTGCTACCGAGTTCACCTTCCGGCGCAACCGGCCCGATGTGCGCCCGCGGCAACCGCACGGTGAACGTCGTCGTACCGGCAGCCGACGTGGCCTTGACCTCGCCTCCGTGCGCCTCGGCAACCTCGTTGCAAATGAACAGTCCGAGACCGAGGCTTCCCTCCTCAGGAGGGCGCTCGGGACCGCGGCGCAGCGGGTCGAACAGATTCGCCAGCTCCGATGGCGTGATGGGCGCTCCCTCGTTCTCGACCGCAAAGAAGACATCGTCGTCGAGACCCGTCGCGCTCACGCGCACCCTCGACCCGGGCAAGCCGTACCTCAAAGCGTTCACGACCAGGTTGCTGATCACCTGCTGCAGGCGTCCCGGGTCCCATTTGCCGCGCAGATCGCCGGTCATGTCCAGCTCGATGTCGCGGCCCGGGTGGGCACTTCGCAGCTCTTGCACCTCCTCCTTCAGGATGGCTCGCAAGTCGCTCTCCGAGGGCGCCACGTGCAAGCCGATTCCCAGCCGGTGCCGGTTGAAATCCGTGAGGTCGTCCAGCAGCACTCTCATCCTCGCTCCGCTCCTGATGAGCATGCCGGCGGCGGAGGAGACGGCATCGCCTGCGTTGAGGTTCTTCAGGTGATGAGCCGTCAATTGAATGGCGCTCAGGGGTGTTCTCAAATCGTGACCCAGGATTCCCAGCAGCAGATTCCGGGCTCGCTCCTGTTCCGCGTAGAAGAAGGCGACCGACTCGCAGATCGCTTGATCGATGGCCTCGTTGAAGCGAAGCATGTCCGCCAGGTCTGTCGCTTGCGGATCGCCGGCGTCGACCCACAGGCCGAGCACCGAGGCACGCAGTGCCCGGTACTCTGCCGCCATCTCGTTGATGTCGAAGCCGGCCCGGGCGCGCAGGAGAGCATGCGTTTGCGCCGCGGTCTCCCGTGCGTCCATCGGCGGTCGACGACCCTTGCCCTTGAGATCTCGCTCTTCCGTGGTCTGAGGACGCGCGAGGTCCTGGCAGATGGCTCCGAGGATCTGTTCGGCGTGGTCCCGGAGCTCGGTCAAGCCCATGGATCGAGCATTGCGGAGCGAGCCGGCGAACTCCTCCCACCGACCCAGAATCTCCTCCATGTGTTGGAGGATGAAGTCTGCGAGCCGCATGCGTGCTCCCGTGAACCTTTGCCCCAGCCGAGGTTAGGTGCAATGTAGCCCCAAGCACCCACTCCGTCGGGTTCTTCCGACGAACGGGACATGACTGACTTTGTGGATGGAATTCGACTTGGTCTCGAGCTGAGCGCTCGAGCTGCGCTGTGGTGCCAAATTCCGCCGAAACGCGTAAGCAGCCGCCGGCTAGCTGGTCAGCTTCGCGCGGGCCTGTCACCACCCCCCGTCACGAAGGGGTCCGAACCGCCGGAGCCGTTGATGATCCTTGGTTGACCTCGGAGTCGCGGTCGCGCCCGTCATCTCCAACAAGCTCCCGTACCGCGACCCCGTATTCGCGCTGCGTTCGCGGGAGGCCCGCCTCCAACCATCTTGATAGATCCCGCAATGCCCAACGGCTTGAGCAACGTCAAACGAGCAGAGC
>Ga0070670_100002906_pt1 | contig 14177 bp, 11 predicted proteins | sample KBSS63metaG_FD_64665 | JGI IMG/M metagenome (GOLD analysis project Ga0070670, IMG submission 64665) | Switchgrass rhizosphere microbial communities from Kellogg Biological Station, Michigan, USA - KBS S6-3 metaG | ecosystem: Host-associated > Plants > Roots > Rhizosphere > Soil ... | reverse complement strand
CCGTCGTTTACGAGAACCAAGCTGTTCGTGCCGAGCTTGCTGATCATGTCCGCGGTGAAGTTCGCTATCGTCGTAATGTTCTACATGCACCTGAAATACGACGCGAGGCTCTTCCGCGCGCTGTTCACCGGGCCACTCATCATCGCCGTGATAACACTCATCAGCCTCATGTTCCTGTTCGGCCACATCGCCATTCGATTGGCGAGCTGACGGGACGTCAGGCACCGTCTGTTTGGACCAGTAGCACTTTCTCGCCATGTGGTTCGGTCTCGGGATCGTCGCGTTCGCCGTCGTCCACCCGGTCGCGCAGGTTGGGTGGCTGTCGTGGACGATCCACTGGAGCACCGTCATCGGTCTCGCCGCGTTAGGCGGTGTCTACGCCTGGGGCGCCCGTTACCTCGCGACCCGTGCACGGCTCGCCGGCACCGAGCCTCCTGTTCTGCGCCGGGGCCAGCAGGTAGCGTTCTTCTCCGGCCTGCTGGTCATCTTCCTGTCGCTGAATGGGCCGCTCCACGACCTGAGCGACACGTACCTGTTCAGCGCGCACATGGTCCAGCACCTCGTGCTTGCGCTCGCGGTGCCTCCGCTCCTTCTCGTCGGCACGCCAGGCTGGATGCTTCGTCCGTTTCTCGCGAACACGAAGATCGGCGCGATGGCGCGGGCGATCACCAAGCCAACGCGCTGCTTCATCATCTTCAACGTCGTCATCTCGCTCTGGCATCTCCCGCCGATGTACAACACGGCGATGACGTACCATCCGATCCACATCGTCCAGCACCTCACGCTGCTGGTCGCGTCGGTTCTGATGTGGTGGCCGTTCCTGAGCCCGCTGCCCGAGTTGCCCCGGCTGTCGTACCCCGGCCAGATGCTGTACTGCTTCCTGATGGTGATCCCGATGTCGATCGTGGCGATCTACATCGCGATGGCGGATCACGTGCTCTACCCGGCCTACTCGATCGCACCGCGCGTCTGGGACATCACTCCCTTGAGCGATCAGCAGATCGGTGGTCTCATCATGTGGATTCCCGGCGGGCTGCTGTTCTACGTCGTCATGTCGGTCGTGTTCTTCAAGTGGGCCGGGCGTGACACTGATTCCACTGCGGGCGCCCAGGTCGATTGGCGCCCCCCGCGACCGACCCCGCCGGTCACACGGCCACAGCGCTCGGTCACCGTTCGCCAGGATCGCTCGTCCTCGTTCTGAGGGTCCGTTTGACCCGCGACCCGCAGCCGGGGGCGGCGAGCGTCTCGCGCGGTGCCCATCCCTGCGCGTACTGTTCATAATGCACGACACCGAGGTGAGCTCATGAGCGCTGCGACGCTGACGCCAGAGCGGACCACGACGCCTGTCCGGACGTACGCACCGCCCCCGGCCCCCCGGCCCACCCGCGAGCGTCTTCTATCACTGGACGTGTTCCGCGGGATGACGATCGCCGGAATGCTGCTGGTGAACGACCCTGGTACCTGGAGCGCGATCTATCCGCCGCTCGAGCACGCGACGTGGAACGGGTGGACCCCGACAGACCTCATCTTTCCGTTCTTCCTGTTTATTGCCGGCATCACCACGCACCTGTCGCTCGAGGCACGGCGCGCTCGTGGCGACGACGAAGGAGCGCTGATTCGGCAGGTCGTTCGCCGAGGACTGCTGATTTTCCTCGTCGGGCTGCTGGTGAACGGATTTCCGTATTTCACGTGGACGTCGATCGACGGCATCGCAAACCCGACCTTCGTCGAGCGCGTCGTTGATCGCCTCCATCACTGGCGGATCATGGGCGTGCTTCAGCGCATCGGGCTCGCCTACATGTTCTCCGCGCTCCTGACGTTCCGCACGACGCTCAAGCAGCAGGTGGCGATTCTCGCGACGCTGCTGCTCGGCTACTGGTTCGCGATGACCCTGGTGCCGGTACCGCCTAACGGCTTCCTCGGCATCGATGTCCTGAACACGCCGCCGGAAACCCTTGCCGCCTATTTCGACCGGCTGCTGCTCGATTGGGGCAAATATGGCAACCATCTCTGGGTCAACAGCCTGACCTGGGATCCCGAAGGGCCGTTTTCGACCATTCCGGCAATCGGCACCGCCATGCTCGGCGTCATCTGTGGCCGGTGGATCAAATCGCCGCGGCCTTTGAGCGAGCGTCTCACGGGGATGTTCGCAGTGGGTAGCATCGCGATGATGGCCGGGCTCATGTGGAACTGGTCCTTCCCGATCAACAAGAGTCTGTGGACGAGCTCGTACGTCCTGTTCGCAGCCGGGATGGCGGCGGTTGCTCTCGCGACCTGCATGTGGATCATCGACGAACACCGCGTGACGGCCTGGACCAAGCCCTTTGTGATCTACGGCATGAACCCGCTGATCGCATTCGCCGGCTCAGGGGTCATGGCGCGGCTCATCTACTCCATCCTCAAGGTCGAGTCCGACGGGAAGCCAATCGCGCTGGAGACATGGATCTATCAAACGTTTTACGCCTCCTGGCTGGAGCCCCGTAACGCATCGTTGCTGTTCGCCATCACCTTCGTCCTCGTGTGGCTCGGCGTACTCTGGGTTCTCTATCGTCGGCGTATCTTCGTCAAGCTCTAGCGGTATAAGAGCAGAAAGCGCCCCGTCGTCGTCTTCTCGACGTCGACGGCCGGACGAGCCAATTCGCGCTTGTACTGTACCCGGAACGCCCGTTGCCACGTCTCACATCGTGATCCGCACGCACATTTCATCGCCTCGGCGTACGCTGGGGCTGCTACTCCTGCTCGCGTCCACGACGGGTCTTGCCGTCCCCCTCCGCACGTCCGTCGCGCAAAATGGCGGCGTTCGGCCGCCTAACGGCGGCACGAGCAGCTCCAAGGCGTCCCCGCGGACGAGGACCAAGTCCGGCAGCGGTGTTAAGACCAGCCGCGCGTCGGCCACGCGGCGACCGCCACCGCCAGCGCTCCGCTACACGGCCCCCACGTCCGCTGAAGCCCTGACCGCGGACATCGGCACGTTCCTGAACGCTCGCGTCCGCAGCGGCAACTGGGGCGCGATGATCGTTTCAGTGACGCGGGGCGACACCCTCTTTTCGTCGAACGCTGGTAATCTCATGCTGCCCGCGTCGACGATGAAGCTCTTCACAGCAGCACTGGCGTTCGACACGTTCGGCCCGGAGCACCAGTTTACCACCGCCGTCCTCCGGGACGGGACCGTTGGGCCCGACGGTACCCTCAACGGCAACCTCGTGCTGCGTGGCGGCGGCGATCCCGGCCTCTCGACTCGCTACTACAAGGCGCCTGCCGAAGGACCGATGGCGTCCCTCGCACGCATGGTGGCCGCGAGCGGCATCAAGCGCGTGAATGGCGACCTGATCGCGGACGCGTCCGCGTTCGAGTCCAAGCGAATTCCTGACGGCTGGCTCGCGCGCTACCTGGAGTCCGGATACGCCGCGCGAGTGTCGGCGCTGTCGATGAACGAGAACCTGGCGACGGTCGTGATCGCGCCGCAGCCCAACGGCAGTGCGAGTGTCACGCTCGATCCTCCATCGAGCACGGTGCCCGTGATCAACAACATGCGCACGATATCGGGGAGCAAGGCGGCAAAGCTGTCGATCCGGCGACTCCCCGACGGACGCATCGACGTGCGCGGGTGGATTGGCTCCAAAGCCGGCTCACGATCTTATCTCGTCGTGATCGACGACCCCGCACCGTGGGTCGCGGGGACGCTGCGATCGGCGCTGATCGCGCAGGGAGTGTCCGTCACCGGTCAGGTGAGAACCGGGGCGGCGTCAGCCAACGCTGTCACCGTTGCGTCGCTGTCTTCGCCGCCGCTCGCACGCCTCGCTGCAGCGATGAATCGCGAGAGCATCAACCACTTCGCGGAGCTCCTGTTCCGTGACGTTGCGCAGGTCAACAGCCCGGATCGCATCGGGTCCGCAGAGTTGGGCAATACGATCCTGAAAAGGTTCATGTCCGACAAAGTCGGCGCCGCCTCGAATGACGTGATGGCCACCGATGGCAGCGGCCTCTCCACGCTCGATCGCGTGACAGCCCGATCGCTCGTTCAATTGCTGTCGTATGCGCATCGTTCATCGTGGTCCGCCGATTTTCACGCATCGCTACCCGTCGCCGGCGAGTCGGAGCTGCTTCGACATCGCATGCGCTACACACCGGCTCAGGGGAACCTGCACGCCAAGACGGGCACGACGAACGACGTGATCGGCCTCGCGGGCTATGTGACCGCGCGCGATGGCGAAGTGCTGGCGTTCGCGTTCCTCTACAATGGCCGAGATCGCTGGAACGCCAAGGAAGCGATCGACGTGTCCGGAGCCACGCTCGCCGGCTTCACACGTCCGTAGCACCCGTTGGTTCAACTTCCGCTTCTCTCCGCGTGTCGCTACATCACGACGCGGGGGCAGAGCCCGTCGTATTCCTCTTTGTACTTGATAGCGGTCTCGACGCGATGCGGAGGTGGGTATGGGAATACTCGACACGGTTGGACAACAGTTAGGCGGCGACACGCTCAAGCAGATCAGCCAGCAGCTCGGCACCGATGAGGGCACGGCGGCCAAGGCCGTATCCGTCGCGCTTCCGCTCATGATCGCCGGCCTCTCTCGTAATGCGTCCACGCCCGACGGAAGTGCCGCTCTCGATCAGGCACTCACGACCGATCACAGCGATTCTCCGGTGCTGAATGCGCCGCAGCAGGCGGTCGCCGACCCTAACGCGTTCAACGCCGGCGGCATACTCAGCCACATCTTCGGCCAGCATCAAGCGCCCGTCCAGCAGGGCGTTGCCAAAGCGAGCGGCATCGACCTGCAGAGCGCCAGCAAGGTGCTCATGATTCTCGCTCCGATTGTGATGGCAAGTCTTGCGCGTGCTCGCAATGCGCAGGGCGCGAATGCGTCCGCCGGACAGGTCCTCCAGCAGGAGCAGCAGCATATCGAGCGTCAGGTCCCCGGCATCGGCGGGCTCGCGTCGATCCTCGATCGCAACCACGACGGAAGCATTGCCGACGACATCGCGAACATCGCCGGAGGACAGGCTGGCGGGCTGGGAGGCATGCTCGAAGGTGGTCTGGGGAAAGTGCTCGGCGGACTGCTCGGCGATCGTCGTTAGGCGCGTCGCGCGATCGACGACCCAGAAATCCAGAAGGGTCAGGACGGGTGGCAATCACCCATCCCGACCCTTCGCTTTGTCGCCGTCGCCCGTCGGGCGTCCCCGGCCCTCAGTCCGGAATTCCCGCACCCTCGTCGCGCGACCCGATCCGAATCCCGCGCTTGGCGAGTTCGTCGATGTAGCGCTTTGGCGGCACGCATTCGTCCGGTGTGTGCACGCCCGGCGGCGCAATCTCGCCCTTGACCTGCATCTGGCCGGTGATCGACAGCGAGTACCCCGTCGTTCGCATCATCGCGCTGATGCCGTTCCGCTCATCGTAGCGATCGATGAGCTCCCACGAGAGTGTGCGCGGCGCGCCGTTCTTCGTGCCCGCCACGATGACTCGCAACGCAACTAGGTCGCGGCCCTCCGGCTTCCTCAACTTCGGGCCGATCGTCGATACGACGACATCCCGAGGAACGACTTTCGTGCCCTTCACCTCGATCGGGTCGAGTGACAAGAGCCCGAGGTCGCGAATCGCTTCCATGATGTGCGCGTGTCCCGGATACCGGAGCGTCTTGTATTCCATCGACGCAATCTTTCCCTCGTACCGGAACGGCATCGTGGAAAGACCGCCCGCCGTGTGAAATGCCTCGAGCTGTCCAACCGGGCCACTGAAGTCGACCGTCTCGCGCTCCGAAAGTGCGCGCACTTGCTTTCGCTTACCGTCGCGAAGCACCCATGACAGAGTCGTGTAGTAATCGAGCACTCCCTCGAGCGAATACACGATCTGGTAGTTGAGTGGCGGCTCCGGCTGCTGCGGCAATCCGCCGACGAACATGCGCACAGCGCTGACGGTATCGAGCTGACTGATCCCGTACTGCGCGAGCACGTTCACCATTCCCGGTGCGAGCCCACAATCCGGAACGATCGTGATGCCCTTCGCCTCCGCTTGGGCGCTCAGTCCTTTCTGCTGAAAGACGATTTCGGTGTTTCCGCCGAGATCGCAGAAATGGACGCCGGCTTCAACGGCGAGCTCGGCCAGCGGAAAGTTGAAGTAGTACGGGATCGCGCTCATGACGGCATCGCTCTGACGCATCAGCGCCAGCACTGCCTCACGAGCGCGGACGTCTACTCGTGTCGGGATCAATCGCGGACCGGAATACGACGCGAGAAAAGGTGAAAGGTGGTCGACGGACAGGTCGGCAAGCCGGACCTCGCGGACATCGGGATTCTGAAGTAAATCGAACGCACAGGCCGAGCCCTGTAGGCCTGCGCCGAGCACTAGCATCCGCATTCGGTAATCTCCACGGCGGTCGTGAGAAACGCAGCCGTGTAAGGTAACCGAGGTCAGCCTCGCGTGTCATCCCGGTGTAGTACGTGCGCGCGCACGATACTGGCAGCGGTTCTCTCCATGACCACGACATCCAGCGCCGATTGGCGAACACGCTTGATCAATGCGACGGAGGAGATGCGCGCACTGCTCCGCCGCAGTCGCCGTATTGCCGTTCTCGGAATCAAGCCCGAAACGAGAGCCGACCAACCTGCCTACTTCGTCCCGGCCTACACCATGGAGGCCGGATTCGAAGTCATACCGGTGCCCGTGTACTACCCTGACGTGACGACAATCCTCGGCCAACCGGTATACCGCCGCCTGGTCGACGTTCCTGGAGAAATCGATATCGTGAACGTGTTTCGACGGCCTGAGCACGTGCCACCACACGTCGACGACATTCTCGCGAAGCGTCCTCGAGCCGTGTGGATGCAGCTCGGGATCAGAAACGACGATGCGGCCGAGCGGTTGGCCCGTGCCGGCATTGAGGTGGTTCAGGATCGATGTCTGAAGGTCGAGCTGATGCGAATGGGCCTCTAGCACCTGTTCTCGTCAGAACGTTCGGCATCGTCGATTCCCGATTCCCGATTCTATTCCCGATTCCCGATTCCCGACACCGTCGGGTCGTGCTTGGCTGCGAGCAGCGCCGCCTGCGTCCGGTCCTCTACGCCCAGCTTCTCGAAGATGGCACTGACGTAGCCTTTCACGGTGCCGATGCTCAGGTTGAGTGCGGCGGCGATCCGCTTGTTGCTTTCGCCTCGGGCAAGGAGCGCGAGCACATCGCGCTCGCGCGGTGTGAGCGCCGTGAATGGCGATGGCGTTTCGGGCTCTGCGATCCCACGCATCAGATGCTGCTGCGCGCGCGGATGCAACGTTGGCACCCCATCGGCGGCCAGCCGAATCGCGGCGAGCAGCTCAGCCTTGAGCACGTCCTTCATGAGGTAGCCAGTAACGCCGGCTCGTATCGCGTCACGCACACCTTCGCCGTCGGCGAAGCTCGTGAGGATGAGCACGCGCGACTCGATGCCTCCCTCGCGTAGCCGACGCGTTGCCTCGAGCCCGTCCACACGCGGCATGCTCAAATCCATCAGCACCACGTCGGGTTTCACCGCCGTCGCCAACAGAACAGCCTCCTCGCCGTCGGATGCCTCGCCGACGACGACGATCTCCCCGTCGCTTTCGGCGAGAATCATCTGCAATCCTTCGCGCACGACCTGATGGTCATCCGCAATCAGAACACGGATTGGCTTTCGCATAGTTCATCCTCAGCGCGACTGGAATGTGGCCAGGACGCGAACGTCGGGGTCGAACGCGACGCCACGCGGAGCGGCGTCAAGCTGGAGCGGAACGATCACGGTGGTGTTCGCCGTCGCCGGGACATCGATCGTCGCGCGATGCTCCTTCCCCGCCGCATCGGTGATCGCGACCGTGAGTGGGAAGCGATAGGCCCCGAAACGTGTGCCCTGCGCGACCGTGGCGATCACCCGACGCTGGGCCGCGTCGTAGCGCCACGATGTGCTGACCTCGGCGAAGCCGGGCCGGCGCAGCCACTGGTCGAAGAACCAGCCTAACGGTCTTCCGGATGACGCCTCGACGGCGCGCCGGAGGTCGTCCGTGAGCGCGTTCGAATGACGGTTCGCCAAATAGTACGAGCGAAGCCCGCGGAAAAACGCCGAGTCGCCCACCAGCGTGCGAAGCATGTGTAGCGTCCAGCCGCCTTTCTGATAGCTGTTGGTGTTCAGCAGCGCCATCAGGTCGGTCTGCGTCGTGTCGATCACCGGACGCGAAGCGACTTCAGGAGCCTTGAAAATCTGCTGCCGGGTCTGACGCATTTCGTCGCGGAAGGCGCTGTCGCCGGCGAATCGCTCGACCCACAGTGCCTCGAAATACGTCGCGAAGCCTTCCGAAAGCCACACGTGCGACCACTCACGCTCGGTGACGGCATCTCCGAACCACTGGTGCGCCGTTTCATGAGCGATCACACCCGGCTGCATGGTGCGTCGACGAAACGGGGCATCGGCGTAAAAGATCGCGCCCGCGTTTTCCATTCCGCCGTAACGTGTCGAGCTCTCGAGGTGCGCGAGCTTTTCGTAGGGGAACGGGGCGATGAGCTCCGAGAAGAGGCGTACCATTTCCGGTGCGTGCACGAATGGCCCAGGGAGGAAGTCGCGCGATTCCGGGAACACATACACGGACTGCCTGACGCATGAGCTGAACTCGCCGACGCCACAGCCCTCTCGTCCGAGATCGTAGTAGACCAGCGGCGCCGCGGCGATCACCATGAGATATACGGGAATCGGCCGGGACTCGCGCCAGCGCGTCAACGTTCGCGGAACCGACCCCGCCTGCGCCGGGAGCGGAGTTTCTTCCATCAACTCACCATTCGCGACGACGCGTCGCTCGCTCGGGGCCCGCACGGTCCATGTGACCGTAGCCTTGTCCGATGGGTGGTCGATGCTCGGGATCCAGTTGCGGGCTCGGTTCGGCCAGTTGTCGCCGAACGCGGTCCACCGACCCGCACTGTCGGTTCGGACGATCAGCCCGTCCTTCGGTTCGCCGGTATACCGCACCGTCACGGAGAACGAGTCACCGACCACGCTGGCAATGGGAACGCGCACCAGTGAATCCGTCCGCGCGAACGTCACCGGCTTCTCGTCCACGAGCACGCTGTCGACTCTGAGCTCCACGAGATCGAGCACGAGCGTATCGACGGGCGCCCATCGCCGCACGGAAAGAACGGCACGCCCCTCGATCGACGCTCCACGCTGCGGCAAGTCCAGCGTGATCGCGTAGTCCGTCACGTCGATGCCCGGTCGGTACGGCAGGGGCCCGGTGCCCTGACCTCTTACCATCGACGTAGTCGTTAGGCACGACACGACTCCCGCGACGACCGATTGCGTGAACCGCCGTTTCCATCGAATCGTGTTGCGCATTTGGTGTCGCTTGTTGTTGTTGCGTGTTATCGCTGGAGAATCTGGTACACCACGAGGGCGTTTGGCGGTTCGTACGACGCGGCCACCGGGTCTGGCGCGAGCGCGACAATGAACTGACCGTTCGCGGTGGCGGTCAGCGCAATGCCAGGGCCAACGATGTGCGGCGCGCGGACGCGCGCGCCGTCGTGCCCGTACACGCGGATCCAGCCGTCCTCACTCTCGATGTCTACGTCGCCGGCGCGGAACGCACGACGTTGTCGCATATCGACAGCGGTGGAAACATCGAGGTTTGGCCCCTGCGACCACTGATGGCGGGCGAGCGCCGTGGTGTCGGTGAAACCGCGAGCGTCGCCCGTTACCGGGTCGACGAGCCGCCAACGCGACGCACGCGCGTCATCGGCGATGACCTCCGGCGGCGCGCCGATCGCCAGTCGTGAGCCATCACGGGTCCACGCGATGCGCCACCCCTCGGCGATCGGTAAACCGCCGGCTGCCGCCGCCGACGTATCTGCGGCGGCATTGAGGCTGACGACGAAGGGCCGGGCAACTCCGTACGCGGTGACCATGCCGCTCGTCGAAAACACGTTCTTCCGGACGGTCGATTCCATGAGACCGACGCTGCCGGCCAGCCGATGCCACTCGCTCGGGGGGATCGAATCGGTCTCGCCGGCGCGCGTCGTATAGGCGCGTCCGTACGCGACGCGTTGCCAGTCCGGCGATGGCGCCACATCCCACACACTGTCGCGCTGCACCGGTAGTTTCCCCTCGCTGGCGAACACGAATGCGTTAGGCACGGGCTCGTTTTCGACAGCGCGCGGGTCCTCGACGACGAGCACCGCCCGTCGGTCATCGCTCAGGATCCACCGCACCTGCGCCGCCATGCCGTGACTGCCGCTGTTTACCGGCGTTACGCCTACGCTGAACGTCCTTCGGCTCGACCGCCGGCCGAGGAACACGGGCTGGAGACCGGATTGCCGGAGCGCGTGCTCGACCAGCTTGGCCAGTTCGGCGTCCCCAGGCACGATCACGCGAACCGCCCAGCCCGAGTCACCGGTGGCTCGCCTTGCAGCCTCCGCGTCCCAGCCTTCGCGCATCAGCGAGTCCGAGAACGCAGCTGCCCCCGTAGAGTCGGGGGCGAGCGTCACGCGTACGAGCGCGCCGGTTCGAGCCCCGGCGCTTCCGGTCGCGGCGACGGAATCGGTGCCGGGACGGCTCCGATCGCCGCGGGAGCACGCGGCAGCGAGGACGGATGCGCCCATCATCCAGCCAGCGCTCGCCAGCCTCGCAAGGCGTCGACGCGTCTGGCGCCTAACGACTATCGGTGCGCGTGACGCGGTAGATCGCGCCGGCGGCGTCGTCGGAAATGAGCAGCGATCCATCCGTATGCACCACCACGTCGACAGGGCGGCCCCACCGGCGGCCGTTCGGCCCCTGCCATCCCGTTATGAAGTCCTCGTACGATACCGGCTTGCCATCGCGAATCCGGATCCGCACCAGCTTCGCCCCCGTCGGCGCCGACCGGTTCCATGAACCGTGAAGCGCCACCATCGCGTCGCCTCGCCAGGCCGCCGGAAACGTGGTCGCCCGATCCAGGAACGTGATGCCTAACGGCGCCGAATGCGCCTGGATCTCCAGCGCCGGCGGGACCGTGCGTGCGCATCGCGCCGGATCATGGAATTCTTTGTCGGGACTGGGAATCCGGTTGCCGTAACAATACGGCCAGCCGTAGTCCCCGCCGTCCTGGAGGATATTGATCTCGTCAGGCGGCAGGTCCTCGTGGTCCGGTTCGATGTTGTCACGCTCGTTCTGCGTGACCCAGATCTGTTTCGTGACGGGGTTCACAGCGATACCGACCGCGTTGCGAAGTCCCGACGAAAATACACGCCCGTTGCCGCCCTTTTCGTCGTATCGCATCACAGCCGCGCGATCCGGCGTCTTTTCCACACACATGTTGCAGGTCGATCCGATCGCCACGTACATCCCGCTGTCGGGCCCGAACACGATCGACCGGCTCCAGTGTCCCCCACCAGAACTGTACGAGTTCACGCGCTCCGGCGCCCCTGACGCCGAGCCGCTCGGCCCGAGCCGCACGCGAACCACCCCGTCAGTGTTGGCGATGTACAGGTACCCGCCGTGGAACGCGAGACCATGCGGACGATTGAGGCCCGAGACCACGACCGTTTGCGATTCAGCCGTGCCATTCCGATCCGCGTCGTCCAGGCGAACCACTTCACCAGCCTCCGGACGGCTGGCGTACACGGCCCCATCGGGTGCGACGACCATGAAACGCACGCCGTCAACCTTCGCATACTCCGAGATGGTGAATCCCAACGGGAGCGTGAGTCTGCTCTGCAGCGCGTCCTGCGCGTGGCTGCTCGATGGTCCACACGCCGCGGTTGCGGCGACGACGACGGCAATCTTGCTCAGTCGCACAGGCAGGTCCTCGTGGTCGGATGGTCTCGGACAGCGTGGAGCGTACACACGATTGACCCGACCGACAACCCCGACCCTACTGCGCGACGCGTGCTGCGGACGCGAAAACGAAACGCGCGATCCGCCGGACTCTAGATGCGAACGCGATTCCTGCCTTCTGCCTTGGCGCGATAGAGTGCCTGATCGGCACGCATGAACAGGTCTTCCACGGTCGCAACCCGAGGCGCCGGGAACGTCGCCACGCCGATGCTTGCGGTCACCTGCAGTGTCGGGCCGTCATCGACGGAGAACGGATGCATCTCGATCCGCTCGCGTATGCGCTCGGCAAACGCGACGGCGCCATCCTCGCGCGTTTCAGGGAGGACGATCACGAATTCCTCACCACCATAACGGGCGACGAGGTCGACGCTTCGCACTTCGTGCTGGAGCAGTGACGCCAGCGCCATGAGAACATCGTCGCCCACGAGGTGCCCGTACGTATCGTTGATCCGCTTGAAGTGATCGATGTCGATCATGAGCAGCGTGACCATCGAATCGTACCGGCGCGCACGCTCGAGCTCAGCGTTCAGCCGGTCGGTCAGCGCTCGGCGGTTGAGCGCATCGGTGAGAGGATCGGTGTGCGCGAGCGCCTCGAGACGGCGGTTGTCCGCCCTCGTGCTCTCCATCATGTCGGCCCGTTGGACGGCGGCCACGGCCGCGCGAACGACCGTGTCCGCGAACGCAACGTCGTCCTCACGCAGCGGGCGCTCGTCCTCGCCACGCCGCAGGAAGAAAACTCCCGACTGTCGGGCGTCGGCGAGCGAGAACGGCATCGCGATCACGGACCGAATCGGCACGCGGGTGCCCTCCTCCCGCCACCGCTCGCGGATGTCCGCGTACAAGGGGCTCGAATGAACATCTTCCACGAGCACCGGTTGGCCTGTCTCGAGGGCCGCGCGGATCTCAGGGTAGCGATCGAGGTTCATCTCGAAATTCTTGACGAGCGCATGCTCGAACGACGCCGCTACAATACCGACCCGGTCTCCGGGCCGAGCGAGGATGACCGAGCAGCGGGTGAGGTCCAATGCACGCGCGACACGCCGCGCCAGCACATGGTAGATCTCGTTCGAGGTGAGATCTCCGGTGACCTCGCGAAGGATGTCGACGAGCTTCCGTCGGCTATCCGCCTCCGCTCGTGCACGCGCGAGCTCCTCTTCAGTCACGCGCAACGACTCGTACGCAGACCGGAGAATGGCTCGCATCCGGAGCTGCGCCTGAATGCGTGCCAGCAGCTCGCGAACGCGAAATGGTTTTCGCACGAAGTCCGATGCCCCGAGACCGAGCGTCTTCACCGCCGCCTCTTCCGGCGGCAGCGACGAGATCATCAGCACGGGCATGTCGCGCCACCGGACGTCGTTTTTGATGCGCTCCAGGAGTTGGAAGCCATCCACGTCCGAAAACATGACGTCGAGCAGGAGCAGGTCGGGCGTGCGCTCCTCGAGTAGCGTTATGAGGTCACGGCCACTCGTCGCTGAACCGACGTCGTAGCCGTGCTCCTTCAGCACCCAGGTCATGGTCTGGAGGATCGCCGGGTCATCGTCGGCGATTACGATGCGCGCGCTAGCCATCGCGAGGGAGATCCTCGGCGGCGGGTCGGACGGGCATCGAGTGGAAGGCGTGCACGAAGTGAGAGATGGGGAGCGCGTACGAGTTCAGAAGCGGCACGGAATGGCAGGGCTCGCTGGTGCATACCCCGAGCCTCGGTTCTTCGCTGCGAAGTAGTTGCAGTATAACCGATTACGTTGGCGCCGAACTCTACCATCCTCCGCGGCGTGGCGTCGTGACCACAGTGCTGTCGCGCACCGACCTCGCCTGACGACAGCGCCAGCCCCTCGTCACGTCAATCCGCGACGCGATGCGGGGCCTGCCTGTCGGCAGGCCCCGCCGCGCCCGCGAAGGTAGGGTTACGGGCTATTCCTCATCCGGCGCGACACCAAGTGGCTCGTCGGCCTCGTCGCCCTCGCCTTCGCCCTTGTCCTCCGAAATCACGCGAGCGACCGCGGTGACGACGTCGCCGTCGTCCAGCGACACGAGACGCACACCCTGCGCGTTGCGTCCGGTGACACGGACCTGATCCACCGACGACCGAATCACGATGCCGCCGCGCGTGATCAGCATGATCTCGTCCTCGGGCAGGACCTCCATCAGCGCGACCACGTCACCGGTTTTTTCGGTGCGGTTCACAGTGAGGATGCCTTTCCCGCCCCGCTTCTGCACGCGGTAGTCATCGATGTGCGTGCACTTGCCCATTCCCTTCTCGGTCACGACGAGCAACGTCGCTTCGCGCTTGATGACCACCATGCCGACGACGCGATCGTCCGGCCGCAGCTCGATCCCCTTTACGCCGGTCGTGTCGCGACCCATATCGCGAACGTCGCTCTCGT
>Ga0070670_100002903_pt1 | contig 14184 bp, 16 predicted proteins | sample KBSS63metaG_FD_64665 | JGI IMG/M metagenome (GOLD analysis project Ga0070670, IMG submission 64665) | Switchgrass rhizosphere microbial communities from Kellogg Biological Station, Michigan, USA - KBS S6-3 metaG | ecosystem: Host-associated > Plants > Roots > Rhizosphere > Soil ... | reverse complement strand
GACGTGCATGGCGGCGCCGGCGAGCAGTCCGTCGCACTCTATAATGCCGTCGCCGCGCGGCTGGGCGATGGTGCGGTCAGCGATGCGCAGATGGCGCAGGCCGTGGGCGCCGAAATGAGATCGCTGGCGGCGGCGGGCGTTTCACATGTTCCGGGCTTCGGCCATCGCTTCCACCCGCGCGATCCGCGTGCACCCCGCCTGCTCGAGCTCGTCGACGCCGCTGCCCGCACCGGCGCGGTGAGCGGACGCTTCGCCGCCATCGCGCGCGCGCTGGAAGCGCAACTGGCGACGGAGAAGGGACGGCCCATCCCCATGAATATCGACGGCGCCACTGGTGTCATTTTCGCCGAGCTCGGCTTTCCGCCCGCGCTCTGTCGCGGGCTGTTTGTCCTGTCCCGTTCGGTGGGCGCGCTGGCCCATGCCTTCGAAGAAATGCAATCCGGCCAACGCAACAAAGGCCCCATCCCGCGCCATCTCATTTGGACCTATACTGGTCCGCCGCCGCGAGAGCTGCCGTAAAGCCGACCAAGGCCCGCCGCAGAGCGCCGATGAAATGTTGTCCTGGAAAGGAAACGCCATGCTGACCCGACGTCATCTCCTGCGCGCCGCCGCGACCGCGCCGGCTGCCGCGCTGCCGCTGTCAATCCTGACTGCCGACTGTGTGCAGGCCCAGGCGATCGAGCTGCTCAAGATCTTCGTGCCGGCCGCGCCCGGCGGCGGTTGGGATCAGACCGCGCGCACCATCGAGCAGGTCCTGCGCGCGACCGGCGCGGTGAGGGGGGTGCAGATCACCAATGTCGGCGGCGCGGGCGGCGCGGTCGGGCTTCCCCAGTTCCTGAATCAATGGAAAGGGCAGGGCAGCGCATTGATGGTCGGCGGCATGGTGATGGTGGGCGCAATCATCGCCAACAAGAGCCCGGTCCGGCTGGCGCAGGCGACGCCGATCGCCCGCCTCACCGGCGAATTTCTGGCGCTCGTCGTTCCGGCGCAGTCGCCGTTCAAGAGCGCGAAGGATTTTGCCGCTGCGCTCAAAGCCGACCCCGCCAAGGTTCCCGTCGCCGGGGGCTCCGCCGGCGGCTCCGATCACATCCTTCTCGGCATGATCGCCAGGGCGGTCGGCGTGCAGCCGACCAAGGTCAGCTACGTCGCCTTCGCCGGCGGCGGTCCGGCGACCGCGGCGCTGCTCGGCAACCAGGTGGCGGCCGGCATCTCGGGCTACGGCGAATTCGCCGAGCAGGTGAAGGCCGGCAAGCTGCGGATCATCGCCGTCTCGTCCGACAAGCGTCAGGAAGGGATCGCGGCACCCACGCTGAAAGAGGAAGGCATCGACGTTGAGCTGTTCAACTGGCGAGGCGTATTCGCTCCTCCCGGCGTGAATGATGCGCAGCGCAAGGCGATGATTGCTCTGATGGAGAAGATGACGGCAACGCCGCAATGGGCCGAAGCCTGCAAGATGCGGGACTGGACCCCGATCGCCCTGTTCGGCGACGAGTACAAGGCCTTTCTGGAAGCGGAGACCGCGAGGATCGAAAGCATCCTCAGAGAACTCGGGCTGGCGTGACATGGCCGGCGGGGGCACGCCGCAACATCGGTTCGCGCGGCTGCGGCCCGCTCTCGGCGAAACGATCATCGGCGCCGGCGTGCTGGTGCTCGCGATCGTCATGGTCTGGCAGACGCTGTCGATCCCGGTCTCGCCGATCTACGCCCAGGTCGGGCCCACCATCGTGCCGATCATCACCGCGTGCGCGCTCGGTATGCTCGGCGTGCTTCTGCTGGTTGATGCCCTGCAAGGCGGCTGGCAGTCCGAGGATGAGAAAGAGATCACGCCGGATCGCGTGGCACTCCTCTGGATCGTCGCTGGGCTCGTCCTCAATGTTCTCCTGATCACCTCTGCCGGGTTCACCATCGCGTCGGTGATCCTGTTCGTCTGCGTGGCGCGCGGCTTCGGCTCGAAGGCCATCATCCGCGATGCCTTGATCGGCGCGGTTTTCGCACTCGTTGCCTATATCGGCTTCGCCAAGACGCTCGGCATCAATATCGGCTCCGGGCTGGTCGAGAATGCAATCGAACGGGTGATAGGCTCCGAGGGCGGCTGACATGGATGCGTTCTCGCAGCTTCTCAACGGCTTCGCGGTCGCGCTCACCCCGATCAATCTGCTGTGGTGCCTGGTCGGCACCACGCTCGGCACCGCGATCGGCGTCCTCCCCGGACTGGGCCCCGCGCTCACCATCGCGCTGCTCTTGCCGATCACCTTCAAGGTCGAGCCGACCGCGGCCTTCATTCTCTTCGCCGGCATCTATTACGGCGCGATGTATGGCGGCTCGACCACCTCGATCCTGCTCAACACGCCGGGTGAAAGCGCCACCATCGTCACCGCGCTCGAGGGCAACAAGATGGCCCGCAACGGCCGCGCCGGCGCTGCGCTGGCGACCGCGGCCATCGGATCGTTCGTTGCCGGGACGATCGGCACCCTCGGCATCACGTTCCTCGCTCCCGTTGTGGTGGATTGGGCGCTCAAATTCGGGCCCGCGGATTATTTCTCCCTGATGGTGCTCGCGTTCGTGACGGTGTCGGCGGTCCTCGGCTCCTCTGCGGTCCGTGGGTTGGCGGCGCTGTTCTTCGGCATCTGGCTCGGGCTGATCGGGGTCGACCTGCAGACCGGCCAGGCGCGTTTCACCTTCGGCCTGCCTGAACTGCTCGACGGCATCAATGTCATCGTCGTCGCGGTCGGGCTGTTCGCGGTCGGCGAGACATTATATGTCGGTTCGCGCTACCGCCTGGGCAAAGACGAGATCATTCCGCTCTCGGGCTCGCTATGGATGACGGCGGCGGAATGGAAGCGTTCGTGGAAACCATGGCTGCGCGGCACGGCCATCGGCTTTCCGATCGGCGCCATGCCGGCGGGCGGCGCCGAGATCCCGACTTTCCTCAGCTACTACATCGAGAAGAAGCTGACCTCCAAGCCGCAGGAGTTCGGCAAGGGGGCGATTGAAGGCGTCGCCGGTCCGGAAGCCGCCAATAATGCCTCCGCTGCCGGTGTGCTGGTGCCGATGCTGACGCTGGGCCTGCCGACCTCGGCGACCGCGGCCATCATGCTCTCGGCTTTCCAGAGCTACGGCATCAATCCGGGGCCGCTGCTGCTGCAATCGCAGCCGCAGCTGGTCTGGGGCCTGATCGCCTCGTTGTTCATCGGCAACGTCATGCTGCTGGTGCTGAACCTGCCGCTCATCGCGGTCTGGGTGAAGCTGCTGCAGATCCCGGCGCCGATCCTCTACGCCGGCATTCTGGTGTTCGCGACCATCGGCACCTACGGCATCACCCAATCCCCGGTCGACCTGATCCTGCTCTATCTCGTGGGCGGCATCGGCTACCTCATGCGCCGCTACGACTTTCCCGCCGCTCCTGTCATCATCGGAATGATCCTGGGCCCGCTCGCCGAGCAGAACTTCCGCCAGGCCATGACGATCTCTGCCGGCGATTGGACCGTGTTCTTCACGCGGCCGCTGTCGGCGACCATCCTGGCGCTGGCGGCGCTCGCCTTGTTCGGGCCCAAGCTTTATCAGCTCGCCATGCGGCCGAAGCCCGATCATGTGCCGGGGGATGCGTGACAATGATCAAACCCAGCCGTTGCGGTGGAAACGCCAATAGAGCGAGCTGCAGATGGCCGCGATCACAGCGATCACGAGAAAATAGCCATAGCGCCATTTGAGCTCCGGCATGTGCTCGAAATTCATCCCGTAGATGCCGGCAATCGCCGTCGGCACCGCGAGAATGGCGGCCCAGGCCGCCAGCTTGCGGGTGATGGCCGTCTGCTGCGCCTGCCCGGTCATCAGGCTCGCCTCGAAGGCGAACGCCAGCACTTCGCGCAGTGAATCGATTTCTTCCTGAACACGGAGAATGTGATCGGTGACGTCGCGAAACAGCGGCTGCATGGCAGCGTCGATCGCGATCACCTCGGCATGTTCGAGCCGGCGGCACACCTCGACCAACGGGACAACGGCGTTGCGAAGCCGCAGCAGGTCGCGTCGGATCATGTAAAGCCGCTGCACGTTGACCGGCGCGCCGGCTTTGGAGAACACGGTTTCCTCGGTTTCCTCTACCTCCGCGTGAAGCGTTTCCACCACAGGCGTGTAGTTGTCGACGATGAAGTCGAGGATGGCGTAGAGGATGTAGTCTTCGCCGTGGGAAAGGACCGCCGGACAGGACTCACAGCGCTCGCGCACAGCGGCGTAGGAGATCGAAGCGCCGTGGCGAACCGACACCACGTATCCGGGCCCGACGAACAGGTGCGTTTCCCCGAAGGCAATCTGACCGTCGATCGATTGGGCAGTGCGCGCGACGACGAACAGCGCCTCGCCATACTGCTCGATCTTCGGATGCTGATGCGCTTTGCCGGCATCCTCGATGGCCAGGTAGTGCAGGCGGAGCTGCGCCTGCACCCGTCGCAGTAGATCGGTGCTGGGCTCGAACAGGCCGATCCAAACGACGTGCCCGGGTCGCTGCGACCACTCGCCGGCTTCCTCGATCGCGATATCCTTGATCCGACGTCCGCCGCTGTAGACACTCGCGGCGACGACCCCGGCTTCAGGCGCCCCATCAGTCGCAATGGTTTTGTCAGTTTGGGCGTCCACGACTTCTCCACGCCATCGCTTGAAGGGTTACAGCATCATTTACCAATCATGCCACTCTGTCGACAGGCTCACCATTGATGCAGTCACTATTGACCGTTTTGGCATCTCGATCCTGCTAAAAATTGGGTACTGGCCGGGTTTGACCCTCAGTGGCCGGATTTGAAAATTACACTGGCTGGATTTGATTTTTGCCAGCGACGCAAGGCCACGACTGCCCAGATGGTCTCTACCACCCCGAACGGCCATGCGCCCTGCATGAAGCCGTAAATTGAGCCGAGCGCGCAGGCTCCGGCGAACGCTAGAATAAAATATGGGCTGCGATCTTCGAGCGCGTAGCAGACTAGCATGGGCGTTACGGCGAACAGGCCGAAGGCGGTCAGCAGGTCCATGCATCCTACCTATCTAACAGGAACTGCCGCCTCAGTTGGCGGACGTCCGGCTTTGAGCATCACCTGCCTTGCGGGAACCAGGGCAACAGCACCAAAAATTCGTATTGCGCCGGGCAGATTGATCTAAGAATCAGGTGTCTCCGATTGGACGATGCTGCTGGTGAGGCTATTCCGTATTTATAACATTGGTCGACAGCTCATCTCGAATTCTTATGCGCGCACGAACTAGTTTTGCGTCAAAGGAGATTGCGAATGGACCGTCGAGGGCCAAACGTAAGTACCGTAGTCGCCTCCTGGACGATGGCGATATGGCAAGGACTCGCGCGCACGGTGCGGGCCGCAATCCTGATCGAGGAAGTGAGGCCCTATCGCCCCGAGGCATACTATATGCGCGGACCTGGTCCGAAATGGCGCGAGAAACACGCCCGAGCACGCGGTTCGAGCCCGCGGTGAGCGCCCGTTTTGGGTGTCACCGTCGCCTTCGGCTGTGGCTCTGCTTGCCGCGCACATTGTCTCGAAAATGACTGTGCCGGGATCTGCCTTGCACGCCCGCGTCGGGCGGCGAAAGCAGTTTGCTGCGGTCAGGACACGACCTCAAACTTCCGTTGCGGCCGACTTTGAATGATCGGCTGACCAGCTGTCCGATCTCGCCTTGCCAGCTTCTCGATGAGGTAGCCCGGATGTTTCTCGGAAACCCGTGCCAGGACAGCATCGATCTCTGCTCTACTCGCGCTGCTCAATTCAACCAGCGGCAGGCGGACTCGAGGCGAGACGAGATCCATAGTGCTCAATGCGTACTTCACCGGAGCCGGATCGCTGTCCCGCTGGAGAGCAGCGGTCACCCTCGCGACCGCCATTGCGAGCTGCTGCGCCTGTGCAATTTGGCCCCGCATCCACGCCAGATACAGGGCGCGGCAAAGGCCCGGCACCACATTCGAGGTGACGGAAATGCAGCCGTCGCCACCCTGAGCAAAAAAGGCCAGTGCCGTTGCGTCGTCCGCCGACAGCAATCGAAACTCCGAGCCCACCAGTGAGCGCAGGCGCAGAGGACGCGCGACATCGCCCGTGGCGTCCTTGAGACCAATGAATTGCGGAAGCTCCGCCAGCCGCGCGATGGTGTCGTCTGCCAGACCGCACACGGTACGCGCCGGGACGTCGTGAACGATGATAGGGAGGCCGGTCGATTCGGCGACGGCGCGAAAATGCGCGATCATCCCCGCCTGCGTCGGCTTGTTGTAGTAGGGCACCACGGACAGCACGGCATCGGCGCGGGCGGCCTCGGCATCCCTCGACAATTCGATCGCCTGACTGGTCGAATTCGAGCCTGCCCCCGCGATCACGGGTATTCGGCCATGCGCTGCGCGGACGGCGGCTCGGACAACACTATCGTGCTCAGCTCGACTCAAGGTGGGAGCTTCGCCCGTCGTTCCGCATACGACCAAGGCGCAGGCTCCTTCGTCGATTTGACGATGACAGAGACGTTCGAGCGCAGGCAGATCGAGTTCGCCCGCGCCGTCGAATGGCGTCGGCAGCGCAGGCGCGTAACCGGAGAGCCGCAGAGCGTGACGTCCCGTCGCGGGCATGGTCTGGCCTTCACGCGACTTTGGAGATCGGGCGGGCCTCGCATCGCCGCGCTGCGACGGCGGAGCCGTAGTCGCGGACGGTGCCGGCCTCGACGACAAAGCCGTGGGCTTCCAGCATGGTGCGAAGTTTTCGGCTGCCGGCGCGCTCCTGGGGATCGACCCAGGCAACCAGTACACCGGATGGTCCAAGAAAGTGAACGAGCCAGTCCAGCGTCGTCTCGAGCGCGTTGATCGAGTGCTGGCGCCAATCAACGAGGGCCACATCGAATTGACCGTCCGGAAGGCCGCAAGTCATCGTTGTTGCGACGCGGCTATAGCCACGGCGATGGAGCTCGAACATGAGTTCGGAGCGTTTCGCACCGGCGACGATGATCCGATGACGCTTTGAGCAACGCGCGAGCCCGATCATCGGTTCGATGATTCGCTCGCCGGACGGCGTGAGATGGGACTGAAGCATGAGGTGTCACCAATCGGATCCATTCTTGGATCGCAGGGGACTTCCGGACGTCGGCTAGGCGGCTCGGGCGAGCGCAGTTTGCGCGTCAGCCTGACCGCTTGCGCCTGGCTTTCCGCTCATGTCGAGTTCGAGAATTCCAGGGACCATGATCACGGCCTGCGGGCGGTTGCCGTTTTCGAACATGGCAAATTTCACGGCTTCGGCGCGATCGATGAACAAGCCGCCGCAAAGGCCCTTCTGATCCTTGACCACCCAGTTGCCTCGGCTGTTCCTGCCAATCATGAAGAGCGACGATTTCGAGCAGCTCGGCGAGGGAGGTTTGTCCATGACACTTCTCCTTTGGTTTGGACTACAAATGCTTCAACGTACGATCGGAAGATCGTCGTCGTTTTTCGATGAGTGGTGATATCGGTTGGAGAACAGCTCTCGTTCGATCGTGCGCCGGTTCTCGCGCACTTCGACGACCACGTCACGCAAGCTCGAGACGAGATCGAGAGCCTTGGCGACGGTTCGACTGACGAAACGCTGACTGGCATGAGCGAACGCGATCATTTTCTGCTCCTAGGGATAGGAGGGGCGCGCTCGGCTGTCCGGCGACAACTGCCTGGGTTCCTGCGCGCCCCTCGCCGTACCCCCTCCCCATGTTGCGATAGCGACATCGTCAACGCGCGGTCCGTACCGTCTTTGCGGGCAATTTGTTCTTCGCGCGCATCAGCCGCCGAGAGCGATCGAGCTCGCGCTGTGCTCTACGCAGCTGCCAGGCCGGCACGGCGTTGCGTATCCTGGACTCGGCAAAGGCATCCAAGGCCTGCAGAACACGCTTGTAGACGGCCTGGAGCTTGGGTGCGACCATTTCGACAAAGGGAGTCGCTTGAAGAATGAGAGCGGTCATCGTGGTTCTCCATTATTCTTGGTCTTGCGGGATATCTCCCGATCCTTGCTTGTTTCGCCGGTGGCGACTCGCCGGATGCGGTTACTGTCCGCCCGGATCACCGACCCGTGCCGCCAATGTGCTCATCGACGCGTATGAATTCGAGAGAGAACGGAGCTGGATTTCATAAGTGCGGTATAAAGATCGCCGGGGCGCTGAAAGGTTCGTCGGCGCAGACACAGGACGACAACTATGGCGCGCAACCGCCGGCTCATACCGTCACCGCGGGACTTCAGCGCACCGCGAGCGTGCGTCGTGTGCGGCGCATTCGTTTAATTATTCGATCGTTTCGTCTTGAGGCCGGATTGATGCAAATCAATGCAGCGTTCTGACCCCAGGCTGATTCTTTATAATAGGTTTGATTTATCATCTGCCGAGCAAATGGCTGCCTATTTCAACCGCGCCATCCGACAGCGATCTTGAAGTCTGCGTGATCGACAAAAAAGGCACTCATTCCCTAGTGTTCCCCTGCCGCAAGAAGGGAACCGAGTGGGTCGACATGCTAACGAAGCAGCGGATCGATATCCGGCCGACGCACTGGCGGCTATGGTGCGAGGATCGCCAATTCGAGAGCTAGGCCTCTTTCGCCTCCGGTGTCGGCAATTGCTTCGTTCTCTCTTCGGCGAGAAGGCGAATGATCATAGCTCGTTTGGTCGGATCAGTTTCGGTTTTGAGCAGCAAGTTAAATCTATCGATGTTGGCTCGCACGATTTTATCCACGGCGCCCTCCATGATGAACGGTCTGGCGATGGCCGACTCGGCGGCTCAGATTCGGGGTGCCGTCCGCGCAGGTGGATCGATCTCTCTTGAGCAGGTCCGTACCGGGTGCAGCTTCTAAAAAATCCACTATTTAACGGTGCCCGTCTGTACAAAATTGCTCATTCTGGGGATTCAAATCTGGCCAAAAGCACGCGATCAGCGCTCAGGCTGGCGCTGCGCCAGAATCATGTCGATGCGCCGACCGTCCATGTCGACCACCTCGAAGCGCCAGCTAAGCCCAAACCAAGTGATCTCCCGGCTTCGGCAGTTCATGCAGTTGTGCGAGGATGAAACCGGCCAGGGTCACGTAGTCGCCGGAGGGCGCGTCGCTCATTCCTATGAGCTGCAACACATCGGAAAAGGGCACGGAGGCATCGATCAGGTAAGAGCCGTCCTCGCGCTGCGTGATTTTGGGCCGTAGCGGGGCGTCGATCTTGGGCAAGTCGCCGGCAACCGTCTCCAACAAGTCGGTCCGGGTGACGATGCCTTGGAGTGCCCCGAACTCATCGACCACGATGGCGGTGTGGACCGGGGTCTTTCGGAAAAGATCGAGCGTTCGCAGAATGGCGGTCGATTCGTGCACGATCAGGGGAGGGCGCGTGACCTGCTCCACGTCCGGCGATCGGCCATCCAAGACTTGATCGATCAAGTCCTGCTTGCGCACGATGCCAAACGACCTCATCGATCGACCCGCGACAGACCAGAAGCTGAGCATGCGGGCAAGAGCGGACTTGGCCCCGGATTTGCTCCTTGGCACCGTTGAGGTCTACCCACTGCACACGCGGCCGCGGGGTCATGATGGTGCGCACCGGGCTGTCGGCGAGGTCGAGAACGCCTTCGATCATGTCGCGCTCGACGGCGTGGATCACCCCCAATCTGGCACCCTCCGCGACAAGGTAGTGAATGTCATCCTCGGTCAAGGCGCGTTCGAACCGGGGGCGCAGACGCAGCAGGCGGAGGATGAGGCGGGTCGACCCGTTGAGCAGCCAGATCGCCGGCGCGGCCGCCCCCGCCACGAACGCGAGCGGACTGGCAACGCGAATCGCGATCGCTTCCGGATTGCTCAAGGCAATGAACTTGGGCGCCAGCTCCCCGATGACGAGCGCGGCGTAGGTCACGCCGATCGTCATGACAGCAATGGAAATCGGCTTGCCATAGTCCGCCAAACCAGGAACGATCGACAACGTTTGCTCGAGCCTCTCGGCGAGGGTGGCGCCGCTGAAAATTCCTGCGAGCATCGCGCTTGTGGTAAGGCCGACCTGAACGGCGGCCAGCATGCGAGCTGGGTCGTCGGCGAGCGCGAGCGCGAGCTGCGCTCCCGGGCGCCCCTCCTTCGCCAATCGCTCCAAATGCGCGCGGCGCGAGGACACGATGGCAAACTCCGCCATGGCGAAGAAGCCGTTCAGCACGAACAGCGCCAAGACAACGATGATTTCAAGGATCAACATTTTTCGCGGGTCGCCTCCGCTTGCAGTGGGGCCGCACGGGCGGATCGCACGGGAGCCCGGCTGGGTTGCTGCGGACCGGCGCCGACACGAGTATCAGGAATCCTATATGCTTGGCATAGCGGCGATCATAGCGAAGGCGGCCGACCTTGCATGCGCTTTCGCTGCAGATTGTCGATTTCAGGCCCAAGCGGGCGCCAAATGGCCCATGACGGCGTAAGCCGCCGCCTCATCCCAGTGCGTCAGCACGGGACCAAACACCGGCTCGCGGCGGATTGAAGCGACGACCACGCAAAAAATCGCCGACAGGGCCAAAAGGTTGGCGAGCGCCGTTCCGAAGCCGCGCGTGCTCAAACTCGCAAATGCGCTCAGAAGGACAAGCCGGAGCACGAATCGGAAGAGCACCTGCGACGAATGGAGCGCATGCGAAATTATGGGCCTCGGCTCCTGCATGATGGTTCGCTCCGCACTTCTCCTCGCAAGCCGTCGCCAAAGCGAACCTGGTCCGCCTTCGGATCAGGCAAAATTGTCGCAACACACGGCGTAGCCGGAAACCGAGCCGACTTGCGGAACCGCGGTGACACGGGTCGGGCGCTCAGCGACGGCGCGTCGCGCTTGCAGGAAGGAGATCAGGAGTGCCAGCGGAAGGATTTCGTGACTGGCCTCCGCGACATCATCGAGCCCAAGCGGAAGCTGTGGCTGCCTTGAAAGGCAACAGTGCCATTCACCGTCCTCGTACACGATCCTGCGAAGCTTCCATTGCGGCAGCTTAAGCTCGATCAGCGCAAGGGCTGCATCGGTCCAAGCGCCGGATTCGATCAGCCGATCGATCCGCAGTTTTGCGGCGCCTGCGCGCGTGGGGAGACATACGCATGCTTCGCCGATCACGTCAGACATCAGGTCCGGCGTCACCGTCTGGGCGCGACGAAGCCGCGTCTCCAGCCTACCAAGGTACTGCTCGGGTTTCGGATCGAACAACATGACACATCTCGCAAAGGCTGCGGTTTGAAAGCGCGGCCTCTCCGAGAGATGGGCAAAATGCCATAAAGAAGCGAGACGGAAGAAACGTCTGCGGCATAGGGATTTCATAAAGGTTCGAACGGGCGTTATAAAGATTTGCCAAGCCGGTTCATTTTGTCGGCAGGCCTTTCCACAAGTCCGGGTTCTTTCGTCGTTTGCTTTGCGCGATTTCCTGCTGAACGTCAGATGTCTCTTGAAGCCCGACGGCAGCTCGAAAGGCTCGCCTCAGTCGAGGGTCATCGATGCGTGCAAGGTGCCTTCGCAGAACGGCATGGCTGCTTCCCTCGCTGACGGTGATTATTGCGTTGGAGACTTCGACACTTGTTTTGACAAAAAAGCTCGGTGCCGTCCGTTTCCACCGTACACCCAAGGCGTCCAGTTCATCCGCCGCGGCAAGCGCCGCCGCCTGGTCTGTCGGCTCCAGCGTGACCGCAAAGAGAAGCAAGAGCAACAGCCACTCCCGTATCTTGCGCTCTCGCCAGTCGTGCGGGCCGAATTCAGCGACCATCGTTCCGTTCGTCAGTCGGCGGGCGAAGCTGCGCCCTCTAGCCAGCAGATACACGCATCACCCATAAGAAAACGAGACCAACTTGAAGTCAGCGAAATAGAAATTTCATAAACCCGACGGGACGGGAGTAATTTTCGCCGAACGCCGTGGGCGCCGAATAGGGCTTGCTGGCAGGAATGATACTCCGGCAATGGGCATCCCGCCTCGGCAGCTTGCGCGATAGTAGCGCCCCCCCGACCTTAGGACTGAATTGCTCCCTTGAACCGAAAGTCCGCCTCGAACGATCCGAGGAGGTCCAGCCAGTCTTCCATCAGGCGCGTCATCAGAAATCGACGTTTCACCGTCTCCGTCGCGTTTCGTCCCACCCGGTCCCGCAAGGCAGGATCCTTGAGAATGTCGACGATCCGGTCGGCCGCCTGTTCGACGTTGTCCACCAGGAAACCGTTCACGCCGTCCTCGATCTGATGCTTGATGCCACCAACATTGCCACCAATGACCGCGGCGCCTTTCCACATTGCCTCAGTGACGGTCAGGCCGAAGCCTTCGCGGAGCGACTTCTGGAGCACCACCGCCGCCCGGCATTGCAAGGCGTTTACCAGCGCCGAATCCTGGACCGAGAGGATGCGAATCCGCTCTTCGCTGCAGTCGCAGAGGGAGGCGAACACCTCTTGGCCCTCCGGATCGTCGGTTGCGATGTTGCCCAACAGAACCAGCGTGCAGTCGACCTGTTTGCGCGCGATCATGAAGGCATCAATCACGCCTTGCGGATCTTTCCACTTGTCGAAGCGAGAAACCTGAACCACGAGCGGCAGGTCGGTGGGAATGTCATAGTGGGCAAGGCGATCAGCAATCTCGACTTCGGATAAATCCTTGTTCGTGGTCGAGTACGGATTGATCGCCGGCATGATGAAGCGCTGAGGCTTTGCCAGATTCTGGGCGTATTCCGGCAACGACAGCACGACTGCGTCATATCGCTCGACCAGTGGAGCGAGGTAGGCCCACAAGTCCGGGTTGGGGCGGGACAGATCGATATGACAGCGCCAAATCCAAGGCGCCTTCTTGCGGAAATGCTGAATGAGGGGCAATGGTTGCGGGTCGTGCACGATCACCACGTCATGATCGAGATGCATTCGTGCTGCATTCTCATAGGCGACCTCCTCATAAATTTGCATCTTCAGCTCAGTGAGGTTGATCGCGGCGCCCTGCAACGCGTTGTGCATTTTCTTCGTTATGCTGAAGAAATCCGGGCGCCCCTGGATCACGCGCCAGCCGGTCTTGATACCGGCGGCGTTCATCAGCAGGGTCAACGAGGATAGAAGCTCGGCGACGCCTCCGCCGTAGTAGGTCGAGTTGATGTTGACGACGTGCAGATCGTGGAGGCGCTCCGCCTTCTGCAGGATGCGCTCAACCGTTTCAGCTCCAACGAGCGGCTCATAGTCCTCGACCGAGGTTAGTTTGAAGGTACGAGCTTCATCGGCGTGACCGGGTACAAGCATCGATCAGCTCCTCGGATGTGGCAATCTCGCCGCACGTCGCGGTTGTCGGGCTTTTCTTGTTTCGGCCTTTTCCTCGGCGTGGCGCCGATGCTGATTTCACTTCGCGACTGTCAACAGGCGGGCCGAGACCCTATTTAGAACCTATAAATATGGTCCAGATCACGTCCGGAATTCATATGTGCTGCTTTATATTCAGAGAATGCCAGCGCTGCCTTAATGCAGATCGACGCAAGTTGCAATCGATGACGCCGTAGCTTGGCGGGATGCATGCTTCCACATAGGAACTACGAGAAAAGACTTCGATCATGAAACCTGAAAACGAGGCGCGCCGAGCAATCATTCGTGAATGGATGTCGCTTCCACGCGAGAAGCGGGAGACTGAAGAGCAGGCCGCCGCCTTCGCTCTGAAAGCAATCGAGAAACATGACGTCCGATGCAGTGGTGATCGCCGGCGGAAGATCATGGCCTGGCTAATGCCCCGCATCGGCAAGTCCTAATCCAGACCGCGACCTCGCGGGTCCGCACGCCGCAGCGACCAGGTCGTTTGCGATCATCGGGCGCCCGACCTCGACCCGCCGGGCGCATGGCCTGATGCGCAAGGGGATGCTGCGTTCTCACAATGGCTTAGCGGAGAAAGGGCGGCGCACTGGCAAGCGTCCGGCGGTTGATCTTTATGAGATTCCTATAACGTCGACTTCCCTTCCATCTCGAAAACATACGGCACGAGTGGCACATAACGGCGGCCCAGAGGGGAGAAAGCTCGCCCGCTGTTGACGTACATCAAAATGGTTTTCGGAAAAGCGCAATCCACTGCAGCCGCTGTCGCAAGGAACATCCAAATGCTTGACCTCGTCATGCTGGCCATCGGGCTCGGCTTCTTCGCGCTGTCGGTCGGCTACACCATCGCCTGCGATCGGCTCTGAGGAGGCTTTCCCATGATGTTCGACTATTCGCTCGCCGGCCT
>Ga0070670_100002901_pt1 | contig 14188 bp, 9 predicted proteins | sample KBSS63metaG_FD_64665 | JGI IMG/M metagenome (GOLD analysis project Ga0070670, IMG submission 64665) | Switchgrass rhizosphere microbial communities from Kellogg Biological Station, Michigan, USA - KBS S6-3 metaG | ecosystem: Host-associated > Plants > Roots > Rhizosphere > Soil ... | reverse complement strand
GCCACGACCAACGCCGCGGTGCGCGCCAACGTGACGATCAACCCGGTGGACGCGCGCGGGCTGGTGGCGCTTTCGCCGCTCGGCGACGCGACGCAGCGGTCCCCCGGCGGCCAGGGCGCGTTCACCGGCCAGATCGCGATGAACGTGATGAACACCTTCCAGCGCTCGCAGGACACGCTGTTCGCGCTCGCCAAGGACACCGGCGGCACCGCGATGTTCGACAACAACGACCTGTCGGCCGGCATCGTGCAGGCTGCGCAGGCGATGACGAGCTACTACATCATCGGCTTCTACAGCACGCACCCGGCCAACGACGGCAAGTTCCGGCGCGTCAAGGTGACGCTGACGAACGGCCGGGAAGGGGAGCTCGCCTACCGGCAGGGCTACTTTGCCGACAAGGAGTGGGCGAGGCAGAACGGCGTCGAGCGCGAGCGGCAGCTCGAAGAAGCGCTGATGCTCGACAACCCGGTCACCGACATCACGATTGCGATGGAGCTGAACTTCTTCCAGCTCAATCGCGCCGAATACTACGTGCCGGTGCACGTGAAGATCCCGGGCAGTGAGCTGGCGCTGGCGCGGCGGCGCGGCGCCCAGCGGACGCTCCTCGACTTCATCGGCGAGGTGAAGGACAACTACGGCATCACCATCCAGAACGTCCGCGACAAGCTCGATATCCCGATCTCGGACAAGACCGCCACCGAGCTCTCGGCGCGGCCGATCCAATACGAGACCGGCTTCACGCTGCTGCCCGGCCAGTACGTCATCAAGTTCCTGGCACGGGACGCCGAGGCCGGGCGCCTGGGCACGTATCAGACGTCGTTTACGATTCCCAACCTCAATCGCGAAGAGGTGCGCCTGCCGATCAGCTCGGTGGTGCTGAGCAGCCAGCGGGTGCCGTTCGGCGAAGAGCTGCACACCGTCAAGAATTCGCTCACTACGCAGGCCCAGGCCAACAACCCGCTGGTGTTCCAGGGCGAGAAGCTGGTGCCGAGCGTCACCCGCGTCTTCAGCACCACCAAGGACCTCTACGTGCTGCTCCAGGCCTACGAGCGCGGCGCCACCGAGACGGCCCCGCTCGTGGCATTCGTCACGTTATACAAGGGCGACGTGAAGGCGTTCGAAACCCAACCCATTCAGGTGACCGAGGGGCTCGACGCGCGCTCGAAGGCGGTGCCATTGCGCTTCAGTATTCCGCTTCAGGGAATTGCCCCCGGGCGCTACGAGTGCCAGGTGACCGTGCTCGAGCCGGGCGGACGGAAGGCGGCCTTCTGGCGAGCGCCGGTCGTGCTCATTCCCTAAGCTTTGGCTGACGGGAGTCTGAACGCCTCGTCAGTAGACATTGGTGCCATTCGGCACTAGAATCGCCGACGCCTTGAACGGGTCGGCGAGTCAGTCCTCACTCCGCTCCACGCGGATTCCTTCCGTAACCCGACTCCGGGATTGAACCTATGGATACCACTCATCTTCATCTCCTGCTCAACCATGTCCCGACGATCGGTTTCGTCGTGGCGCTGGGCTTCTTCATCGTCTCCTTCTTCGGCAAGAGCGATCACGTCAAGCAGGCCAGCCTGGTCCTGATGGTCGGCATCGCCTTCCTGACCATCCCCACTTACGTCACCGGCAACGCGGCCTGGAATCACATCCAGAACATGGACGAGATGCACCAGACCGCCGCCGAAATCCACGAAGGCGCGGCGTTCCTGGCGATGGTGGCGATTCAGATCACGGGAGCGCTGGCGTTCCTGGGGCTGTGGTCGATGCGCCGCACCGGCTCGTTGTCGCACGCATCCACCGCCGTGATCTTCATCTTTGCCGCCGTTTCGTTCGTCCTCGTGGCCGGCGCGGCGAACCTGGGGGGCGAAATCCGGCACACCGAGATACGCCCCGCCCAGGAGAGCGCCACCGCGATCGGCCCGCTGGCGCGCACCGTCGGCAATTACGTGCGCGACACGCCGTGGACCTGGGTGACGGCCGAGACCCTGCACTTCGTCGGCCTGACGCTGCTGCTCGGCGTGCTGTTCCTGATCAACCTGCGGCTGCTCGGGTTCATGCCGAACCTGCCGTCGGGCGTGCTGATGCGGCTGCTACCGTGGGGCATGTTCGGCTACGCCATCAACGCCATGACCGGCATGCTGTTCTTTGCCGCCGCGCCGCAGCAGTATTACGACAATCCGGCATTCTTCTGGAAGCTGCTCTTCCTGATGCTGGGTGGCCTCAACGTCGTCTATTTCACGTTCGACACCGGATGGCAGGTGGAGACCGGACGCGCCGCGCCGAACCTGTCGAAGTTCCTGGCGGTGTCGGCGCTCTTCCTGTGGGTGGGCGTCATGTATTGGGGCAGCATGCTGCCCTTCATCGGCAACGCCTTCTAGGCCAGGCGTCACCAAAAGGGGAGAGAGTCGATGCCGTTGGCCGTTACTGTCGTGTCAATCGTGTTGTGTGTCACGCTCGTGGCCGTGCTGCTGGGGTATCTGGTACACCGGAACGCCGAACGTCACGATTCCAAGGGGGGCCGCTGATGATGGCGTTCTTCGGATGGCTGGAGACCTTGTCTTTCAGCATGTGGGTCCGCGAATCCGGATCGTTGTGGGCGTTCCCGATGTTTTTGTTCTCCCATACGCTGGGCATGGCGATGGTCGCGGGAGGCTCGACCATCATCAGCTTCGCGCTGCTCGGCCTGTGGCCGAAGGCGCCGATCAAGCCGCTCGAGAAGCTCTACCCGGTCATGTGGTGGGGTTTCGGCATCAATCTGTTCACCGGCGTCTCCCTTTTCTGCGCCGACGCGACGACGCGAGCCGTCAACATCGACTTCTGGGTGAAGCTGGTGTTCGTGGCGATCGGCGTGTGGGCGATGGCCCGGATGCGGAAGGTGGTCTTCGCCAACCCCGCGCTCGACCACGGCCCCGTGACGTCCAGTATGAAGAACCTGGCGTGGGTGTCGCTCGTGTGCTGGTTTGGCGCCATCTGCGCTGGCCGCCTGATCGCCTACGTCGGGCCAGTCGCCGGCGTGTAGCGAAGCAAAACCGTATCCCGACAGCGCGTCCGGGTGAGGCAGGGCACAATAGCGAATGCCTGCTTCCCGTGGCTCCACTGCGAAGGACGGCTTTCCAGCGCTCGGGCTGACCGAACCGCTGGTGGCGGCGATCACCGCCCTCGGCTACGAAGAGCCGACGCCGGTGCAGCGCGAAACCATTCCGCTGATGCTGACCGGCCGCGATCTGCTGGCGCAAGCCGCGACCGGCACCGGCAAGACGGCCGCGTTCGCGCTGCCCATGATCCAGCGCCTGACGCCGCGCGAGCCCGGGGCGGCCGGCCGGAAGATCGCGGCGGGGCACGCGTCGGGGCTGGTGCTGGTTCCGACCCGCGAACTGGCGATGCAGGTGTGCGAGGCGATCCACAAGTACGCCCGCGGCACCGGCCTGACCGTCGTGCCGCTCTACGGCGGCGCCTCGATGCAGCAGCAGATCCGCTCGCTCGAACGCGGTGCCGACATCGTGGTGGCGACGCCCGGCCGCGCCCTCGACCACATCCGCCGCAAGACGCTGGCGCTGCAGACGATTCGCATCCTCGTGCTCGACGAGGCCGACGAAATGCTCGACATGGGCTTCGCGGAGGATCTCGAAGCGATCCTCCAGGAGACGCCGGCGACGCGTCAGACGACGCTCTTCTCGGCCACCCTGCCGTCGCGCATCCTGAAGATCGCCGAGCGGCACCTCCAGGCGCCGGCGCGGGTGACCGTCGCCCGCGAGAAGACGGCGGCGGGCAAGCTTCCCCGGGTTCGCCAGATCGCCTACGTCGTCCGCCACGGCGAGAAGGCGGCGGCGCTCGACCGCATCCTGGACATGGAGAGCCCGGCCTCGGCCATCGTCTTCTGCCGCACCCGCCTCGAAGTCGACACGCTGGTCGAGGTGCTCAACGCGCACGGCTACCGCGCCGAGGCGCTGCACGGGGGCATGCAGCAGCGCCAGCGCGACGCGGTGATGAACCGTGTCCGTTCGGCCAAGACCGACCTGCTGATCGCCACCGACGTCGCGGCGCGAGGGCTCGACATCCAGCATGTCTCGCACGTGATCAACTACGACCTGCCGGCCGACGCCGAGTCGTACGTCCATCGCATCGGACGCACCGGCCGGGCGGGACGCGAGGGCACGGCGATCACGCTGGCGGAGCCTCGCGAGCATCGCCTGCTGCGTTCGATCGAGCAGGTCACCAAGCAGAAGATCGAGGTGGCGACGGTGCCGACCGTGTCGGACCTCCGGGCGCGACGCCTCGAGCTCACCTCGGCGGCGCTGCGGGAGCGGTTGACCGCGGGCGACTTCGACGACGTGCGCGTGGTGGTCGAATCGCTGTCGGAGGATTTCGATGTGGTCGACATTGCGGCAGCAGCTGTGAAGCTGGCGCACCTGGCAACGGTCGGCGAGGGTGAGGACAAGGACATTGCGGTGGTTCAGCCGCCCCGCGAGGCGGCCAGAGGCGCGCGAGGCGCGCGTCCGAGCCCGGAGGGCACCGCCCGTCTCTTCATCGGCGCCGGGCGGACGGGCGGGATCCGGCCCGCGGACCTCGTGGGCGCGATCGCCGGCGAGGCAGGGGTCCCGTCGAGCGCGATCGGAGGGATCCGTATCGCCGACAACTTCTCGGTCGTCGAGGTGCCCGAGCACCTCGCCGACGCGATCATCACCGCGATGCGCGCCGCGACGATCCGCGGCAAGAAGGCGCTGGTGAGGCGCGACCGCGATACCGCCGGCGGTCTTCCCTAGCCCCCCAGCCCAGCCCACGATTCGGCTTTACCTCGTAACCTGTTGGGGCTATAAGTCACGTCACGTTTTTCGGATACCGAAGGGCGAGGCTGCATCTGACGAGTAGACCGCTACGCCTCGCCAGGCAGCGTCTACCGGCCCGCCCTCCGGGCGGGCGTCGATTGGAGGCAGTCGAATGCGTACGTGTCTTCTGTCGTTCCGGTGGCTCCTTTACGCCGCGGTCGCGGTCATCCCGTCCACCGCCTTCGCCCAGGCGACCATCGCCGGCCTGGTGCGCGACACGTCGGGCGCGGTGCTGCCTGGCGTCACGGTGGAAGCGTCGAGCAGCGTGCTCATCGAGAAGGCGCGCACGGCCGTCACCGACACCAGCGGCCGATATCAGATCGTCGATCTGCGTGCCGGGAGCTACGTGGTCACCTTCACGCTCCCCGGCTTCGCGACCGTGAAGCGGGAGGGCATCGAGCTCACGGGAGTCGCCACGGCGGCGGTGAATGCCGAGCTCCGGGTGGGCGCGATCGCGGAAACCGTGACCGTCACCGGCGAGACGCCCATGGTGGACGTCCAGAGCGTGCGCCGGCAGGCCACGATCAGCAGCGAGACGCTCGGCTCGATCCCCACCGCGCGCGGCTACAGCGGCGTGATGCTGCTCGTGCCGGCCATCCAGACGCAGGGCACGTCGCCGGCCAACGTACAGTCCACGCCCGGCATGGTCGTGTTCGGCACACCCGGCGGCCGCAACGGCAACGAGGGGCGCCTGCAGGTGGACGGGCTCGGCGTGGGCGCTGCCCGCAACGGCGGCGGCGTGTCGGGCTATAACGCCGACATCGCCAACGCACAGGAAATCCTGTTCACGGTGTCGGCTGGCCTCGGCGAGGCCGAAGTCTCGGGGCCGACGCTGAGCGTCGTGCCGAAGACCGGCGGCAACCGCGTGCGCGGCTCCGTGTTCCTGGCCGGCGTCGGCCAGAGCATGGTGGACAACAACTACACGCCGGAGCTCCAGGCGGCCGGGCTCGGCACGCCGGGACGACTGCTGAAGCTATGGGACTACACCGGGGGGATCGGCGGGCCGATCAAGAAGGACCGCCTCTGGTACTTCCTCAACCTGCGGAGTCAGGGCGCGCATTCGTCCGTGTCCGGCATGTGGGCCAACAAGAATGCCGGCGATCCGGCGAAGTGGACCTATGAGCCGGACCTCACGCGCCAGTCGCGCACGGCATCGAGCTGGTCGGTCGCGAGCCTGCGCATGACCGCCCAGGCGACGCGCCGCAACAAGTTCAACATCTACTGGGACGAGCAGAAGCCGTGCACCGGCGCCACGTACTCGGCGAGCGTGGACGGCTGCCGTAGCCAACCCGAGGAGGGCGGCTACGTGTACGGCGGCGGCGCCACCGCGGCGCCCGAGACGGCCACCTACGAGAACCGGTTCCAGCGCGTGCAGCAGCTCACGTGGACGTCACCGCTGACCAACCGCGTCCTGCTCACCGCCGGCTTCGGCGACTACCTCACGCGGTGGGGCGGCGACGAGATGCCGGGCAACCCGACGCGCAGCCTGGTACGCGTCACCGAACAGTGCGCGCCGTCGTGCGCCGCCAACGGCGGCATCCCCAACCTCACCTACCGCTCGGCGAACTGGGCGTCTCACTGGATGGGGCAGCACAACTGGAACGCGTCGGGCACCTACGTCACCGGCGCGCACAACATGAAGTTCGGGTATCAGGGCACGTTCTACGCCGACGACGAGCAGTATTTCACCAACGACGAGAAGGTGGCCTACCGCGTCAACAACGGTATCCCCAACCTCATCACGCTGACGCTGCACTCCAACCTGCGCAAGCTGCGCACCCGCTATCACGCGGTCTACGCGCAGGAGCAGTGGTCGCTCGGCCGCATGACGCTGCAAGCCGCGCTGCGCTTCGACCACGCGTGGAGCTATTCGCCCGAGCAGATCGTCGGTCCGACGCGCTTCCTGCCGACCCCCATCGTCTTCCCGGTCACCGCCGGTGTCGTGGGCTACAACGACATCTCGCCGCGGCTCGGCGTGGCGTATGACGTGTTCGGCAACGGCAAGACGGCGCTCAAAGTGAACCTGGGCCGGTATCTGGACGCCGCCAGCAACAACAACGGCAACTACTCGATTACCAATCCGACGTCGCGCATGGCCGGCAGCACCGAGCTGGGGCGGCCGGCGGTGACGCGCAGCTGGACCGACAACGGGAACTACATTCCTGACTGCAATCTGAACAGTCCCGACGCGCAGGACAACCGGGCGACAGGCGGCGACTTCTGCGGCGCAATCAGCGACCGCAACTTCGGCACCGCGACGCTGAGCCGCAACTTCGACCCGGCGGCGCTCGAGGGATGGGGCGTGCGGCCGGCCGACTGGGAGTTCGGTGTATCGATCCAGCAGGAAGTGCTGCCGCGCGTGTCGGTGGAGCTCGGCTACTTCCGCCGCTGGCTCGACAACTTCTTCGTCGACGACAACCTGGCAACGGTGCCGGGCGACTACACGCCGTTCAGCATCACGGCCCCAGCCGATCCACGGTTGCCGAACGGCGGCGGCCAGACGATCTCGAACCTTTACGACGTGGTGCCGGCCAAGTTCGGTCAGGTCAACGACTACTACACCAAGGCTGAGAACTTCGGCGACTGGTATCAGCACTACAACGGGCTGCTGCTGAACCTCACCGCGCGGCCGGCCAGCGGCCTCACGGTACAGGGCGGTCTGCTCACGGGGCAGACGGTGCGCGACCTGTGCGGCATTCGCGACGTCAATCCAGAGCTGAACTACGTCACGCCGGCCAACGCCAGCGGTCCAGGCAACGTGTACGCGAGCCCGGTGTTCCCGTATTGCCACACCTCCACTGGATTCACCACACGCGTGACCGGTCTGGCCGCCTACACGGTGCCGAAGATCGACGTGCTGGTGAGCGGCACCTTCCGGAGCGAGCAGGGCGCGCCGCTCGCAGCCAACTTCACGGTGACGAACGCCATGGTGTCGGGGCAGCTCGGTCGCAACCTGTCGGCGCCCGGCGGCAGCGTCGTCGTCAACCTGATCGAGCCGGGCACGCTCTATGGTGATCGATTGAACGAGGTGGATTTCAGGGTCGCCAAGATTGTGCGCATCGGCCGCACACGCACCAACGTCGGCGTAGACGTCTACAACCTGTTCAATGCCAACCCGGCGCTCACCTACAACGCGGCCTACAGCCTGGCACTTCCGTTCCCGAGGCCCACTGGCGTGCTGACGCCGCGCTTCGCCAAGGTCTCGGCGCAGATTGACTTCTAGGGCGGTACAGACGACGGGCGGCCTGAAGGCCGCCCGCTACGTACGAATGTAGAAGGCGGGCTTCAGCCGCCCTGTAATTACGCCGTGCCACCACGCAGAATCGCCGGCTTGATCGGCAGGCTGTAGATTCGCTTGCCCGTCGCCGCGTAGACGGCATTCACCAGCGCGCCGGCCATCGCCGCGGTGCTGGGCTCGCCGATGCCGCCGGGCGCCTCGACGCTCGGCATGATGAACACTTCGGTCTGCGGCATTTCCGGGTGGCGCAGCGGCTGATAGTCGCCGAAGTGGTTCTGCACCACGCGCCCCTTGTTGATGGTGATCTCGCCCTTGAGCGCGGCGGTGAGCCCATAGGCGAGCCCGCCCTCCATCTGGGCCTTGATCGTGTCCGGGTGCACCACCCAGCCGCAGTCCACCACGCAGATGTTCCGATGCACACGCACCGCGCCGTTGGTCACCGACACCTCGCAGGCCAGGCCGATGATCGACCCGAAGCACTCGTGCACGGCAATACCGCGCGCACGCCCCTGTGGCGGCGGGGTCTTCCAGTTGGCCTTCTCGGCCGTCAGGTCGAGCACCGCGCGGTGGCGCGGGTGCTTGGCCAGCAGCGTGCGGCGGAACTCGTACGGGTCCTTGCCGGCCGCGGCAGCCATCTCGTCGATGAACGCTTCGGTCACGAAACCGTTGACCGAACTGCCGACCGATCGCCAAAAACCGTAGGGCACGCCCGGATCGGCCTCGGTGTATTCGACGCTCAGGTTCGGAATGTCGTAGGGCAGGGTGGCCGCGCCCTCGACCGAGATCGGATCGACGCCGCCCATCTGCTTCAGTGAATCCGGGTTGAGCTTCTTCATCAGCGACGACTGGACGATGCGCTGCTGCCACGCCGTCGGGTTGCCGCTGGCGTCGAGCGCCGCCCACATGCGCACATAGGTGACCGGGCGGTAGTAGTCGTGCTGGATGTCGTCCTCGCGGCTCCACATCACCTTGACGGGGGCTCCGACCTTCTTCGAGGTTTCCACCGCGTCGGCGACGAAGTCGCCTTCACCACGCCGGCCGAAGCCCCCGCCCATGAAGGTGGGATGCACGAACACCTTGGTCTGCGGCAGGCCCGAGATGGCCATCGCCACCTGCTGCGTGACCGTCTGCGACTGCGTCGGCAGATAGACGTCGCAGCGGTCCGCCGTGACGTTGGCCGTGCAGTTCATCGGCTCCATGCACGCGTGCGCCAGGTACGGCGCTTCGAATACGCGCTCGAATGTCTTGGCGCCCTTGGCATAGGCGGCGTCGAAGTCGCCGTCCTTGCGCGCCGACACGCCCGGCTTCTGCGCCAGCTCGGCGTACTTCCTGGTGATGTCGGCCGACGTGAGGGTGGCGAGCGGCCCTTCGTCCCAGCTCACCTGCAGCGCCTTCACCCCGTTGGACGCCGCCCAGTAGCCGTCGGCCACGACGGCGATCCCGTTCGCGATCTGCACGACGTGCTTCACGCCGGGCACCGCCTTGGCCTTGTCGGCGTTGAAGCTCGCCACCTTGCCACCGAAGACGGGGCAGCGCACGACACGCGCGACCAGCAGGCCCGGCAGCTTCACGTCCACGCCGAAGCCCGCGGTGCCGTTCACCTTGTTCGGGATGTCGAGCCGCGGCACGTCCTTGCCGAGCAGCTTGAACGCCTTCGGATCCTTGAGGATCACCGTCTTCGGCACCGGCAGCGCCGCCGCCTTGTCCACCAGCGACCCGTAGGTGGCGCGGCGGTTGCTCGGCTGATGAATCACGACGCCGTTGTCGGTGGTGAGGCTGCTCTCGGGCACGCCCCAGTCCTTGGCTGCCGCGGCGACGAGCATCGTGCGGGCGCCGGCGCCGGCCTCGCGCAGCAGCTTCCACATGCCGCGGGTGCTGTTGCTGCCGGCCGTCGTCTGCGACCCGCCGAAGTTCGGGTTACCGTAGCGCACGTCGGCGCCCACCCACTCGGTAGTGACGTGGTTCCAGTCGACGTCGAGCTCCTCGGCCAGGAGCATCGGCATCGCGGTCATCACGCCCTGGCCCATCTCGAGCATCGAGAGCATGATGCGGGCTTTGCCGTCGGCGGTGATCTTCACCCACACGTTGGGCTCGAACACGCCCGCGGCACTGGCGTCGCGCATGAGGCCGGGGACGAAGCCGCCGATCATCAGCCCGCCGCCGGCGACGGCCGTGGTCTTCAGGAAGAGGCGCCGGGTGACTGTCATGTCGTGTTTCGTCATGGCGTCCTCTGATTAGGCGCGCGCCGCGCGCTGAATGGCGCGGTGGATGCGCTGATAGGTGCCGCAGCGGCAGATGTTGCCGGTCATCGCCGTGTCGATCTGCGCGTCGGTCGGCTTCGGCGTCTTCGCAAGCAGCGCGGCCGCCGTCATGATCTGGCCCGACTGACAGTAGCCGCATTGCGGCACCTGCTCGGCAATCCAGGCGTTCTGCAGCGGGTGGCTCGAGTCGGCCGACAGCCCTTCGATGGTGGTCACCTTCTTGCCCGCCGCCTGCTGCGCCGTGGTGATGCACGACCGCGTGGCTACACCGTCCACGTGCACGGTGCAGGCGCCGCACTGGCCGAGCCCGCAGCCGAACTTCGTGCCGGTGAGGCCGAGGTTCTCGCGGAGCACCCAGAGCAGCGGCATGTCGCCGCTGACGTCCAGGTCGAGGCGTTTGCCATTTACGTCGAGGGAAATCATGAGAGAAGCTCCTTGTCGGCTTCGGGGGTCCGGGATGCCGGCCTCAGGCTGACATCCTAGCGCGGCGGGCGGGGCGGCGCCACTGCTGGCCCGGCGGTTGCTTCGTTCCGGGCCAGCACTCCCCGGAGCGGCGAAAATGCGGGTGAACCCGGCGCGAGCGTTGGCAATTGTCGTAGGCGTCGTTGCGGTATTGGCATCGCCCTGCGTAACCATTGCGCAGAACGTCTCGCCGGATCCCCTGTCGGTCCGGCTGCCGGATGACGCCACCGAGGCCGACGTCGAGCTGATCGTCTCGATCGCGGCGCGGCTGGGCGTTCCGCTCGGCTTCGAAGCGGCCGACGCTTTGGACGAGCGCGTGTCGATGCCGTTCGACCCCCGGACACGGCTGTCGCGCAAGATCGTGAGCGTGCGGCCGCGCCCGCTGGACGTACGCGGCGTGCCGCTGCGCCAGGCGCTCGATGCCGCGGTTGCGGCGGACCGCCGCTACGAGTGGCGCGAGGTGGACGGCGTCGTCGTGGTGCGCCCGCGCGCGGCGTGGCGCGACCGCGACCATCCGCTCCTTCGCGCGGTCACCGCCACCCAGCTGAGCGACGCCGGGATATCGATCGACTTCGACGGGGCCATCCTGTTCGACGTGATCAACACGGCGGTGCGGTCGCACGAACGGTTGCAGTGGTCGCTCAGGTCCGACGTCAGCACGATCTTTCTGGACCGTGGCCGGGCCGTGACCGTCAGCCGGCCGATGCTGAGCCTGGGCGGCCCCGCCGGCGCGCGCGAATTCCCGTTGCGCTAGGGGATGGTGCGGCAGTCGTTGACACCGGCAGGCTATTGCCGGATGCTTGCCACGCCCAGTCTCCACCCGTTTCTGCCGCACGCCGGAGCGTCTCATGAGCGCAAATCCCTCCCCGTCGAAGGATGTTCAGGTCAGCAGCCTTTACTCTGAATTTGCCAGCGGCCAGATCAGCCGCCGCGACTTCATGGGCCGCGCCGCCTCGCTCGGCGTTGCCGGTGCGGCCGCGGCCGCCCTCGGCTCGCTGGCCACCGGCACGGCCGACGCCGCCGGCCTGGCGCAGGCCGCGGTGGCCACGTCGAAGAAGATCCCGCTCGACGTCGCGGAGTGGAGCTTCATGTGGGTGAACGTCAAGCGCGCCGAAACCGCGCGCGGCGCCTTCGTGGGCGGCCAGCAGATGTACGTCGAGTACATGATCCCGTCGCAGGTGAAGCGCCCGTTCCCCGTGGTACTGGTGCATGGCGGCGGCGGACAGGGCACCGACTGGATGGAGACGCCGGACGGGCGTCCTGGCTGGTTCCAGTACCTGGTGCAGGAGGGGTACAAGGTCTACGTCGTCGATCGTCCCGGCCACGGGCGATCGCCGCTGCACCCGGATCTCCACGGCGGCTTCCCGGCCAATCACATCACGCTCGAGAGCCTCGCTGGGCGCTTCACGCCGCCCGCCGCCAATCCGGCGCAGACGCCGAATGAGTACCAGAAGAACCACAACCAGTGGCCCGGTGCGGGCAACGTGGGGTCGCCGGATCTGGATCAGCTCGTTGCCGGCCTTGGCGGCAGCTACGTTCAGACGCCGCCACTCCCCGGGGCGCCCGCTGCGCGGCAGGGTGGCGCCGGCGCGCGCGTCGGTGGCGCGGGCGGCCGCGGCGCCGCGGCGGCCGCGCCGCAGCCGGCCAACGCCGGTCCGGCCGGTCAGCTGAACATCCAGCATCTGGCCTGGCGCCAGGCCGGCGCCGATCTGCTCGACAAGATCGGGCCCGCGATCATCATGACCCACTCGGCGGGCGGCCCCTTCGGCCTGCTGGTGGCCGAAGCGCGGCCCACCCTCGTGAAAGCGACGGTGATCATCGAAGGCGCTGGATCCGGGTTTGCCGCTGGCAACCGCTGGGGCATGTCGAGCGTCCCGGTCACCTACGATCCGCCGGTCAGCGATCCCGCCGAGATCAAGACGGCCTACGTGCCAACCCCCGAGCCGGGCATAGCCGGCTACTTTCTGCAGACCGAGCCCGCACGCAAGCTCCCGAATCTCAAGAACACGAAAGTGGTCTTCGTCACCTCCGACTCCTCGTTCGCCTCGCCGGGCAATCCCGGCGGCGTCGCGTTCCTGAAGCAGGCTGGCGTGCAGGCCGAGGAGCTGCGTCTCGGGGCGCTGGGCATCAAGGGCAACGGCCACATGATGATGGCCGAAAAGAACAACCGCGAGGTGCTGCAGCCGCTCATCGACTGGATGAACAAGAACGTCACCGGCAGCAACAACCAGGCCCCGGCGCCGCGGCGGCAGGCGGGCGATTCGCTGGCGATGAAGCTCGCGGACTTCAGCAGCTTCTGGGTGGGCACCGAGCACAAGACGATGCCGTACGGCACGATCGAAGTGGCGCCCATGTTCGTCCAGAAGATCGAGCCGGCGCAGCCGCGCTATCCGCTGCCGATCGTGCTCGTGCACGGCGGCGGCGGCCAGATGGTGCACTACATGGGGCTCGGCGGCGCCTCGGGCTGGGCGCATCACTTCGTGCAGGCCGGCTACACGGTGTACCTCGTCGATCGTCCGGGCCACGGCCGCTCGGTGTATCACCCCGACGCGCTCGGCGAGATTGGACCGCTCGTCACCTACGACCTGCTTACGCGCGACACGATGACCTCGGCGCGCGGCCCGAACAAGCAGTGGCCCGGCACCAGCGGCGACGTCGGCGACCCGCTCGTCGATCAGCTGGTGGCCGCCGCCAATTCGACGCCGCGCAACGGCCAGCTGGCGCAGGACCTGTGGCGGCGCTACGGCGCGCAGCTCGTCGATCGCATCGGGCCGTGCGTCGTGCTGACGCACTCCGCGGGTGGGCCGTTTGGCTGGATCGTGGCCAACGAGCGGCCGAACCTGGTGAAGGCGCTGGCGTCGTTCGAGGGCGCCACCGCGCCGCTCGTCGGTCCGGGCGGCACGCCGGGCACGCCGCTGCCGGGGCTGAAGAACATGCCGGTGATGTACCTGCTGTCGGAGCGCGGCGGGCGCCCGGGCGGGCCGATCATCGACGCGCTCACGGCCTCGGGCGCCAAGGCGGAGCTCATCGAGCTCAAGCAGCGCGGCCTCCTCGGCAACAGCCACTTCGCGATGTTCGAGAACAACCGGCGTCAGGTGTTCGAGGTGATTCGCGGCTGGATCGAGAAAGCTGCACCGTCGCCGACGTCGACCGCGCGCGTATAGAGGCGGTCGTCAGCATGTAGAGGGCGGTCTGTAGACCGCCCTGATCCGACCAGCGATGAAGCGTATCCTTGTCGTCGCGCTCGCAATCGCGCTGACCGCGCCAGCGGTGGCGCAGAAGTACGCGCCCGGCCGCACGCCGTGGGGCGACCCCGATCTGCAGGGCGATTACACCAACTCCAACGAGTACGCGACGCCGCTCGAGCGCCCCGAGCGGTTCGCCGGCAAGCGGCTGCAGGACTTCAG
>Ga0070670_100002899_pt1 | contig 14191 bp, 11 predicted proteins | sample KBSS63metaG_FD_64665 | JGI IMG/M metagenome (GOLD analysis project Ga0070670, IMG submission 64665) | Switchgrass rhizosphere microbial communities from Kellogg Biological Station, Michigan, USA - KBS S6-3 metaG | ecosystem: Host-associated > Plants > Roots > Rhizosphere > Soil ... | reverse complement strand
TTGCCGTGGAGTAACGGGACCGCCGAGATCACGCCAAAATTATCGATACCCTCCACGGATGGATTTCCGCGGCGGACTCCTTCGTGTAGGGGTCGCCGCTCCTCATCCTCCTCTTCGCACCCACATCTTTCTGACGGTGCGCACGGCGTTCATGCAGCGCTACCTTGATCACGGCGAGCTCGGGCCCGGACCGATTGGCGAACCGGTAGCCCCTTCCTGTCGAATATCGGTTATCACCGTAGATCTCGGCCGGGGCCGCCGCTAGAATTGCCCGGCTCATCAGCGGAGGCTCTGTGAAACAACCCGTGCTTGGCCTGGTCGCGACCGCGATCGGCATCGTGTTGGCCCTGGCGTTCATCTCGCGGTTCACCCTGCCGGCCTTCAACGGCCCGGTGGCGTTTCACCTGCTGTGCGCGATTCCGTTTCAGGTGATGGCGGTGGTGATCTGGGGCGCCAATCCCTCGTTCGTGGCGAAGCTGTCGCAGCCGGGAAAGGGGATGGTGCTCCTGCTCGTCAACCTCGTGGCGATGGCTATCATCGCACCGCTCGTGTTGATGGTTACGGGCCAGGGCATCAACCCGCCTGGGCCGGTGCCGTCGCACTTCGCCATTATCGTGGTGCCGACGACCTTCTGGCTGGCGATCATGTTGGGCGGCTGGCCGTTCAACCTGTTCGGCAGCGACAACAAGGTGGCCGGCCTGGCGCTGCTCATCGGCGCCTACGTCCTCACGTGGATCGGCTTCCGTCTCTTCTTCAACTACGACTTCCTGCAGGGGGCGCCGCCGGAGGTGAACCTGGCGTCGGCGCCGCACGGCCTCTTCAACGGCGTGGTGGCGCTGGTGTTCTACGTCACGGCGCTCGCCGCCATGTTCCTGGTGCTGTGCTTCGATCTGTGGCCGCTCACCACGACGCCATCGGTGATGCAGCAGCCGGCGCTCGGCATCACTTGGTCGATCCTGTGCGTGGTAATTGCCTGGATCGCGACCTATGTCGGCGAGACCGTGATGGGAACCGACCCGATGGTGTTCCTGACGCGCGTCACCGTGCCGTTCATCTTCGGCAGCATCGTGGTGCTGAACATGCTGCAGAACTCGCTCGCGGGCAGCCTCGCGCAGCCGGTGAAGGGCATCGTGAACACCCTCCTGGTCGTCGTCATCGGTCAGGTGCTGGCGTTCGTCTACCGGATGGTCGCGCCGATGGTCACCGGCCAGCTCGTCTCGGGCCCGCCCGCGTACGACTTCGAGATCTGGCTCGCCAACGCGCTGCTGAGCGTTACGTTCCCGTTCCTGATCTTCATCGCGGCCTACTTCGCGTTCTGGCCACTCAAAAAGGCAGAGTAGGCAGAGTAGGCAGAGTGGGCAGAGTGGGCAGAGTAGGCTGAGTAGGGACAAGCGATTTCCCCACTCACTCTGCTTACCCCACCCACTCCGCCTCAGGCGAAGTAGCGGAACGCTACTTCGCCTGAATGTGGATGCCGCATTCGAGCTTCTGGCCCTGCCAGCGGCCCGATCGCGGATTCGCGGGATCGAAGGGGACGCTCGTGCACGGCTCGCAGCCGATGCTGGCGTAGCCGAGGTCGTAGAGCGGCAGCAGCGGGATGTCGTGCTCCTTCGCGTACTTCCACACGTCCTTCGCCGTCCACCCCGCAATCGGCGCCACCCGCTGGATCATCTTGCCGCTCGACAGCTTGAACGGCTCCACCTGCTGCAGGTTGGCGCGCGACGCCGACTGATCGCGGCGCAGGGCCGTGAGCCAGGTGTCGTAGCCGTCGAGCGCCGCGAAGAGCGGCTCCACCTTGTGGCGCGCGCAGCACGCGGTCGTGCTCTCCCGCTCCCACAAGCCGACGCTGGGCGCCTTCGCGCGCAGGTCGATCCGCGTGAGCCCATAACGCTCGGTCATCATGTCGCGATACTCGAGCGTCTGCGGGAAGTGATGGAACGTGTCGAGGAACAGCACCGGGATGTCGGGCCGCACCTGCCGCACGATGTCGGTGAGGACGACGCACTCGGCCTGGAAGCTCGACGTGATGCAGGGCGCGGCCGCATCGGCCAGCACGCGCGCCACCAGTTCGCGGGGATCCACGTCTACCAGGGCTGTCATGACAGCATCTCCTCCAGGGCCTTGCGCACCGCGACGGCGGCTTCTTCGTCCGATGCCGCGCGCCGTGCCATGTGGGCCAGCCGCTCGGCAAAACTGAGGGGCGCCGCATGCGTCGAGGTCGCGGCCTCGCGCACGGCGCTGGTGATCATCCCGGCGCCGCAGGTGAACTGCGTGCCGGGGTCGATCAGAATGAAGCTGCCCGTGGACCGGTTGTCGCCGTAGCGATCGAAGACGAGCGGACGCGCGGTGGACACCTGCACGGTGCCGATCTGGTTGAGCAGCAGCGGATGGTTGACTTCGGCGGTCACCGTGCGCGTGCCCTGCTTGAGCAGATACACACGGCCAGGATCGAGCGGGCGCTCGTCCATCCACACCAGCTCGGCCTCGAAGCGCTGGCTGACGAGCGGCGGATCGAGAGTCAGCACGTCGCCGCGGCTGATGTCGATCTCGTGGTCGAGCGTCAGCGTCACCGACATCGGCGCGAACGCCAGGTCGAGGTCGCCGTCGAAGGTGACGATCCGGTTCACCTTGGCCGATTTGCCCGACGGCCACGCCGTCACCGTATCGCCGACGCGGACGGTGCCGGACACGATCTGGCCGGCGTAGCCGCGGAACACGTCGTCGGGGCGCAGCACTATCTGCACCGGCAGGCGGAACGGCGCTCCCGTGGTGTTGCGCTTCAGGCTCACGGTCTCGAGATACTCGAGCAGCGGCGGGCCGTCGAAGTAGGGGGTGCGGTCGCTGGTCGTGATGACATTGTCGCCGAGCAGCGCGCTCATCGGAATGGCGTGCACCGAGGCGCCGGTGAGCAGGTCGTCGAAGTCGTCCACGATCTTCTCGAAGACGTCCTGATCGAAGTCCATCAGGTCCATCTTGTTCACCGCCAGGACGAAGTCGGTGATGCCGAGCAGGCGCGCGATGCGCGCGTGCCGCCGCGACTGCGTGCGCACGCCGTTGCGCGCGTCCACCAGCAGGATGGCCACGTCGGCGGTGGAGGCGCCGGTCGCCATGTTGCGCGTGTACTGCTCGTGCCCCGGCGTATCGGCGAGGATGAACTTGCGCCGCGCGGTGGCGAAGTAGCGATAGGCGACGTCGATGGTGATGCCCTGCTCGCGCTCGGCGCGCAGGCCGTCGGTGAAGAGCGAAAAGTCGATCGGCCCGGCGTTGCGGTTCTTCGACGCCTTCTCGATCGAGCTGATCTGGTCCTCGTAGACCGATTGCGAATCGTAGAGCAGGCGGCCGATGAGCGTGCTCTTGCCGTCGTCCACGCTCCCGGCAGTGCAGATGCGCAGCAGGCCGCCGGACGTGCCAGCCGCGCTCGTAGCCTGGGAGATCGCCATCAGAAATAGCCTTCGCGCTTCTTCAGCTCCATCGACCCGTCCTGATCGTGGTCGATGATGCGCAGCTGGCGCTCGGATTGGCGGGTGGCAATCAATTCCTCGATGATCTTCGGCACCGTGTCGGCGTCCGAGAGGATGGCGCCGGTGCACGGCGAGCAGCCGAGCGACCGCATCCGGCACTTCACCTTCTGCAGCTTCTCGCCCGGCATCGTCACGACGAACGGCTGCTCCTGCACGACGAGCGACGCGCCGCGCACGATCACTTCGCGCTCTCTGGCGAAGTAAAGCGGCACGATCGGGATGTTCTCGACGTGGATGTACTGCCAGACGTCGATCTCGGTCCAGTTCGAGAGCGGGAACACACGGATGCTCTCGCCCGGCTTCAGCCGCGCGTTCAGCAGGTGCCACAGCTCGGGCCGCTGCCGCTTGGGATCCCACTGCCCGTTGGGGTCGCGCACGGAGAATACCCGCTCCTTGGCGCGTGAGCGTTCCTCGTCGCGGCGCGCGCCACCGATGGCGGCGTCGAAGTTCCCGGCGGCGAGACCGTCGAGCAGCGACTTCGTCTTCAGCAGGCCGCAGCAGCGCTGGGTGCCCACCTTGAACGGCTGGGTGCCGTCGGCGATGGCTTCCTGGTTGGTGTGGACGATGAGCCGCGCGCCAACTTCCTTGGCCATGCGGTCGCGGAACTCGATCATCTCGCGGAACTTGTAGGTGGTGTCGACGTGGAGCAGCGGGAACGGAATGGGGCCGGGATAGAACGCCTTCTGGGCCAGCCGAAGGAGGACCGAGGAGTCCTTGCCGATTGAATACAGCATCACTGGCCGCTCGAACTCGGCCACCACCTCTCGCATGATCTGGATGCTCTCGGCTTCGAGCGCGCGCAGGTGGTCGAGCTGGAGGCTGGCGGACGGCGGCGGCGATGTGGCGACTGTGGACATATGAAAAGCAAAAAGGCCCGGCGGACATTGTCCCCGGGCCTCGAACTGCCTGCTGTTTTGTGGTTTCTGGGTATTTACCCGAACAGCCGGAGCGTTGCCGCGGGGACGTCGAGCGTCCTGTTACAACAACACGAGCAACGACAGCTCAAGGCAGACACGATAAGTCCGATTTTACCCTTCCGGCAAAGGGATTGCCAAGGACGGGCCAGGTCCAGGGGAGTCCGGGATGGGATAGGCTCCTGTAAAACGGAGGCGACCCATGAAAGCGCACCTCGCCCTGGCCACGCTGGTTATCGGGCTGGCCCTCGGCGGTCACACGGCGGCTCACCATTCCTTTGCCGCTGAATTCGATGCCAGCAAGGCGATTCGGGTTACCGGCACCCTCGCGAAGGTCGAGTGGACCAACCCCCACACCTACTTCTACGTGGACGTGAAGGACGACACCGGGGCCGTCGTGCGATGGGCCTGTGAGTCGGGCTCGCCCGGTGCGCTGTCGCGCCGCGGGTTCAAGCGCAGCCTGTTGAAGCTGGGCGACACGCTCATCGTCGACGGCTACCGAGCCAAGAACGGCGCCAACCTGATGGACGCGCGCCGCGTGACCCTGCCCGACGGGCAGGTGCTGTCTGGCGCTTCGGCCGGCGACGGAGGCCCGCAGTGAGTGCCTTCAGATCGGCGGCGCTGAAGCCCCGCTCCGCGCTTATCGCCTGCGGAGTGCTCGCACTCGCAGCGGTGCTCGTCGCGCAGGAGCGCCCGATGCAGCTCGACGACACCAAGGTGCCGAAGGGGCGGCCCACGCCGCGCATGGCCAACGGCAAGCCGGACTTGAGCGGCTACTGGAAGGGCACCACGCAGACGCGCCCCGGCGGCAACATCGGCAAGGACCTGCCCGGCTGGAAGCTGCCGCTCACGCCCGCTGGTGAAGCCGCGCTGAAACACAACCTCACGGCGACGGTCGATCCGGAGGCGGTGTGCATCATCGGCGGCATCCCGCGCCACAACGCCAGCGGCCTGCCGTTCGAGGTGCTCCAGGGCAACAACAAGATCACCTTCATGTACTGGTACAGCTACTTCCGCCTGATCCCGTTCACGCCCGGGCTGAAGCACTCGGACGATCCGGACCCGTCGTTCTTCGGCGAGGAGATCGGGCGATGGGAGGGCGACACGCTCGTCATCGACTCGATCGGCTTCAAGGACGAGAAGGTGTGGATCGACGAGAACGCCAACCCGCACAGTGACGCGCTGCACGTCGTCGAGCGCTGGACGCGGCCGGACTACCACCATATTCACGTCGAAACGCTGATCGAGGACGCGAAGTTCTACACCAAGCCGATCACCTACGCGCGCACCTGGGCGCTCGGCGAGCCCGACGAGCAGATCCAGGAGTACTCCTGCAGCGAGAACAACGTGGACGCGGCGCATCTCGGGTTTGGTCCGGGGCCGATCCGCTCGGACGGCACGCGCGGCTACGAGAATCCGGCGCCGCTGCCGCCGCCGGTACAGAAGAAGTAGTTCTGGCAGCCGCCTCACGCGACCGCATCCCGTAAGATCCCCTCCCAATGCCTGTTTCACGCCGTTCGCTGTTCGCGCTCGCCGCCCGGGCCGCAATGGGAGGGGCCGGCGTCGCGATGCTGCCGCGCGACGTGTTCGGCGGCTTGCAGGCGGGCCTGATCGCACGATCGGCGCGGCCGGTGGATTTCGAAACACCGGTGGAACTGCTCGACTCGTTCATCACCCCCACCGACGCGTTCTTCGTGCGCGGCCACATGACGGCGCCCGCCGTGGACGCGCCGGCCTGGCGCCTGATCGTGGACGGCGAAGGAGGTGAATCGCGCACGTTGTCGGTGGCCGATCTGCGGGCGCTGCCGGCGGTGAGCGTTACCGCGACGCTCGAGTGCGCCGGCAACGGCCGTGCGTTCTTCGACCCGCCGGTGGCCGGCATCCAGTGGCGCAAGGGCGCGGTGGGCACCAGCCGCTGGACCGGCGCACGGTTGCGCGACGTGGTCGCCGCGGCCGGTACGTCGAACGGTGCGACGCACGTGTGGATGTATGGCGGTGATCGGCCGCTCGGTACGCAGCCGCCGTTCGTGCGCCAGGTGCCGTGGGCGAAGGCGATCGACGCCGACACCATCGTGGCCTACGAGATGGACGGTCAGCCGATTCCGCTGCTGCACGGCGCGCCGCTGCGCGCCATCATCCCGGGCTGGGAAGGCGCCTATTCCGTGAAGTGGCTCCAGCGCCTCACTGTGGCGTCGAAGGAGCACGACGGCTTCTGGGTGGCGGGTGCCTATCGATATCCGAAGAGTCGCGTGATGCCCGGTGCCACGGTGGCGGCCGGCGATCAGGCGGCACTCATGGGGTTGGCGGTGAAGTCGCTGATCACCAGGCCGTTCGAACGCGCTGTGGTGATGCCCGGCCCGGTGGAGATCGCCGGCTTTGCCTGGGCGGGGGAGTCGCGGATCGCGCGGGTGGACGTTTCGATCGACGGCGGCGCCTCGTGGACGGCCGCGCGACTCACCGGACCCCTGCACAAGTACGCGTGGCGCCGGTTCGAACACCGGGCCATGCTGCGTGCGGCCGGCGTCGTCACCATCCTGTCGCGCGCGACGACCGATCGCGGCGAGGCGCAGCCGATCGTGCCGCGCTGGAACCCGGCCGGTTATCTGTGGAACGCCCCGGATCGGATCGACGTCACCGTGGGCGGCACATCCACGCCGCCTGCTCCGGCGGCGTCGCACGACACCACCTCGACCGACGTCACCTTCGAACGCGCCTGCCGTGTGTGCCACGACGACGACCTGGCGGCGCAGCAGCGCCTGACTCGCGAAGGCTGGGGACGCGAAGTGGACAAGATGATCCGCTGGGGCGCCCGCGTCACGCCGGAAGAGCGGAGCCCGCTCGTCGAGTTTCTGGCGTCCCGCTGGGGCGTCAGGTAAGCCCACCCCTTCCCACGCGTTCACAGCGACAGGGGCTGTTACGGCTGTGTCGTTGACAACGCCGCCCGCGGCCCTCTATCCTGATCCGGACTTCGAATGGCGTTTCACCTGTCCACCTGTCGCGTCTGCTGCCCGTGCACCGCATGTCGGTGCGCGTGTATCCAGCCGACGGCAGGCAGGTGAGGCCCTGGCGATCTCGTAGTTCCACCCTCCGCTCAGACCTCTCTACAGCCCAGCCGCTCGGCAGCACCCTCTAACTCTTAGAACGGTGATGTGCGGTCTCGTTTTGCCGCGCGGAGATTCACAGGCTGTGGCGCCACGTGCGCCCGAGAAGGGGAAGGTCTCAAGGTCATGGTCAGCAAGTTGGTGGGGATTCTGGTGCTGCTGACGGTGGTTGCGCCCGCGGGTGCGTTGGCGCAGGGTAGCGCTTCAGTGAAGGGTTCGGTCAAGGACTCGTCGGGCGGCTCCATTCCCGGCGCTGTCGTGAAGGTCGTCAGCGACGGCGGCGCCACGGTTGAGGCCGTTACCGACGGCGAGGGCGCGTTTGCCGCCGCATCGCTGGCCGCTGGCGCCTACCGCGTTGAGGCCTCGCTTGACGGCTTCGAAACCGCAAGCCGCCGCGTGACCCTCGACGCCAACCAGGTGCTCGACGTGGACCTGACGCTGGCACCCGCTGGGATCTCGGAAGGCGTCGTCGTGACCGCGCGTCGCAGCGAAGAAGTGGCGCAGGACGTGCCGATTCCATTGTCGGTCGTCAGCGGCCGGCAGATGGCCGAGGCGGGGGCCTTCAACGTCAACCGGCTGAAGGAGATGATTCCGACGGTCCAGTTCTATTCGACCAACCCGCGCAACTCGTCGATCAACATTCGCGGCCTGGGCGCGCCGTTCGGTCTCACCAACGACGGCATCGAGCCGGGTGTCGGGCTCTACATCGACGGCGTCTTCTACGCGCGTCCAGCGGCGGCGTCGCTCGACTTCGTGGACGTGGAGCGCATCGAGGTGCTGCGCGGGCCGCAAGGGACGCTCTTCGGCAAGAACACGACGGCCGGCGCCATCAACGTCACCACGCGCAAGCCGACCTTCCGGCCCGAAAGCGACTTCGAGGTGAACTACGGAAACCTCGACTTCGTGCAGGCCAAGGCCTCGGTGTCGGGTCCGCTCTTCAGCCAGAAGGTGGCCGGGCGCCTGTCGTTCTCTGGCACGCAGCGCAACGGCACCATCACCAACGTCAGAACCGGTAGCCAGGTGAACGATCTCGACAACGCCGGGTTGCGCGGCTCGGTGTTGATCGTGCCCAGCGAGCGGGTGGTCATCACCGCGGCGATCGATCACACGCGGCAGCGGCCCCAGGGGTACACTCAGGTGGTGGCCGGCGTGGCGCCGACGCTGCGGCCGGCCAACCGCCAGTGGGCGCAGATCGCCTCGGATCTCAACTATGCGGCGCCCAGCTACGACGCCTTCGATCGGGTGACGGACGTAGACTCGCCGCTGCGCTCCTATCAGGATCTCGGCGGCGCGACGTTCAACATCGAATTGCCGCTCGGTGGCGGCCGTCTCACGTCCACCACGTCCCGCCGCTACTGGGGCTGGAACCCGTCGAGTGACCGCGATTTCATCGGTCTGCCGGTGACGACGATCTCGGCGGCGCCGTCCAACCAGGTGCAGTGGACGCAGGAAGTGCGCTGGGCGGGTGATCTGTCGCGACGTGTGAACCTGGTGGTGGGCGGCTTCGGCTTCCACCAGTCGCTCGATTCCAACCCCGCGTTTCGGCAGGAGCAGGGCTCGGCGGCCGCGCGGTTCCTGCTGGCGCCGAGCGCCAATGCGGCCACGCCCGGCCTGCTCGACGGCTACGGCTACGACCAGTACGTCCGCTTCCGCAACACCAGCGCCGCACTCTTCGGCCAAGTGGCGTGGCAGGTGACCGACCGGCTGCGCCTGCTGCCGGGGCTGCGCTTCAACTACGACCAGAAAAACGTGGACTTCGATCAGCAGGTCTATGGCGGCCTGCAGACCACGAATCCGGCGCTCATCGCGCTGCAGCGCTCGATTCTGGCGCCGCAGCAGTACGCGACGAACGTCGACGACACGAACGTGTCGGGACAGTTCACCGCGGCCTACAAGGTGGGCGCCAAGATCAACGCGTACTCGACCTTCTCGACCAGCTTCAAGTCGGTCGGTCTCAACTTGAACGGTGTGCCGACCGATGCCAACGACCAGCCGGTGCTGTCGGCGGCAACGGTGAAGCCCGAAGACGTGAAGCACTTCGAGGTGGGCGTGAAGACGGAGCCCTTCCGCAACGTCACCGCCAACGTGGCGGTCTACAACACCGGCATCCAGGACTTCCAGACGCAGGTCGTGAATGCGAGCGTGGGCGTGCTGCGCGGCTACCTGGCCAACGCCGAAGAGGCGCGCGTGCGCGGCGTGGAGTTCGACAGCTCGGCGCGCGTCAGCCGCAACTTCACGCTCTACGGGGCGGCCGCCTATACCGATGCCCGCTACATCACCTTCACCGATGCCCCACCGCCGCTCGAGGAGACGGGTGGTCCGCAGGTAAAGGACGTGTCGGGCTCGGTGCTGCCGGGCATCTCGAAGTGGGCGCTGTCGTTCGGCGGCGAGTACTCGCACGAGGCGCGGCTCGCCGGCTATCAGGGCCAGCTGTTCGGCGCCTTCGATACGAGCTACCGGTCGGACTTCTCCTCGAGTGCGAGCGCGTCGCGCTACCTGGTGGTGGACGGCTACTCGCTCGTGAACGCGCGCGCCGGCTTCCGCTGGCACGACGGCTGGTCGCTCACGGTGTGGGCGCGCAACCTGCTCGACAAGAACTACTACGACCTGCTGACGGCGGCGCCCGGCAACTCCGGCCTCTACGTCGGGCAGGTGGGCGACCAGCGCACGGCCGGGGTCACGCTCCGCTTCGGCTTCCGCAACCGCTGATCACGAATTCGTAGATCGGCACAATAAAGTTAGCCGGTCTTTAAAGGCCGGCAACCTGGTAAGTCGTGAAGATGATGCCGGACGGAAATGCTTTCGTGCTGACGAGCTCGAATGAGCGTGCCGGGGTTCCCTCCGCAAAGAAGCGCTTCCCCTTGCCCAGGAGGACCGGATAGACGGCCAGCAGGACTTCGTCCGCAAGACCATGTTCGAGCAGCGTCGATGTGAGCGTGGAGCTACCCGAGAGAACGAGGTCCGGGCCGTCCTGCGACTTGATGCGGCGAGTGCCCTCGACGAAGTCCGGTCCAAGGCTTTCGAACGGGCCCCATCCAAGACTCTCCGGACGATGGGTAGCGATGAATTTTGTTGCCGCATTGAGACCGTCCGCGATCGGGCTGCTCGGTGCCTTTGGCCAGAAGTCCGACCAGATGTCGTAGGTGCGTCGGCCAAGCAGCAGATCGAACCTCCCGCCATAGGCCGCGAGCATTGCATCCCGGCCAGCGGGGGTCCGGTAGGGCGCGGTCCAGTCGCCGTAGGGGAAGTCGCCCTCATCCGCTGAATGCTGGATCACGCCGTCCAGCGAAATATGTTCGATGATTTTGAGCTTTCTCATTTGCACTCCAGTCTCGCGCCCACCCGCGCCCTTCACGAGGCGCCCCTTCGCGGCCTCACGAGCACGTCGAACGAGACCGGTCAGAATCGACACGAGCTTCGAGAAAGCCGTAAAACCGTCGCGTCGCAGAACGTCAGCTCATTTCGGCGATATCAGCGCCATCATCTCCCGGTAGTGATACGTGCGGCTGGTCGCGGGGTGGTGCTTCGCGGTCGCGATCATGGCCTTCGCGATCTGTTCCACGTGGATCGATTTGTACTTGGCCGGCGTGGCGAACGAGAACAATGGCAGCGTCTTCTCGAGAATCCACGGCGTGTGCTGAGAACCGATGATCATCGCCGGGCGGAACACGCTCACCACTGCCGGCCCGCTCGCGCGCACGGCCTCTTCGGACTCGCCCTTCACGCGCCTGTACCGCGACATGCCGGCGCCACCACTGCCGCTGGCCTCCGCAGTGGGGTCCGCACCCACAGCGCTCATGAACGCGAGATGCCGGACCTTGCCCGAATCCCGCAGCGCCCGCGCGAACGCTTCATTCAGCGCAACGTCCACCGCGCGATGCTCCTCGAGCGTGAGGTTCGCGGTGCCGGCACCGACGCCGAGCACACTGAATCCTTCCACATCGCCGTCGAGCTCTCTCGCTGCATCGATCGTCGCCGCGGCGAGCGGCGCGGGCGTCATGTCGGGAACGAGCTTCTCCACCAATGTGCGCCTGGCGGTACGAGCCATCGCAACGGCCTCGGGGAGCGATCGCCGCGATAGTGTGATGACGACCTTGAAGCCATCGTCGTGGAGCAACTCGCGGAGCAGTGCGGTGCCGACCGACCCGGAGCCTCCGAGGACGATGGCGGTGCGTGTGCTGGTCATGCCGGCGCAATGATACGCGTGAGCCGCGGTCGAAACTGGTGCTCGCGTATCCAGCGTCCATTTCGGTGAGTTGGTACATCCCGATCGCGCTCGGTCCCTGTGCCTTGACGGTCCTGGGCCAAGGCTCGCTAATATTCGTCTCACCATGCGAGTCGTCACCGGCCGTTCTCTTGTCGCCACTACCCGAGGCATCGTGGCCGCCAGTTCACCTCTGGCCGCGCAGGCCGGCGCCCAGATGCTGGCGCGCGGCGGCCACGCGGTAGACGCCGCGATCGCGGCCAACGCCGTGCTCGGACTGGTCGAGCCCTACATGAACGGCATGGGCGGCGACCTGTTCGCGATGGTGTACGACGCCGGCCGCGACGCCCTGCACGGGCTCAACGCCAGCGGGCCCTCACCTGGTGGCCTGTCGCCTGAGCTCCTGCGGCGCCGCGGAATGGCGACGATGCCGGCGACCGGTATCCACAGCGTGACGGTACCGGGTGCGGTGGCGGGATGGGCGGCCTTGCACGCGCGCTTTGGGCGACTGCCGCTCGCCGAGGTGCTGACTCCTGCGGTGCTCTACGCCGAAGACGGTTTTCCGGTGGGGCCCGTCGTTGCCGAGGGGTGGGCGGCGCTCGAGGAGGCGATCGCGGGCGATCCGTCGGCAGCGGCCACGTATCTTCCCGGCGGTCAGGCGCCGGCAGCGGGCACGATCTTCCGGAACCGGGACCTGGCGCGCTCGCTGCGGCTCGTCGCCGCGCACGGCGCCGACGCCTTCTACCGCGGCCCGATCGCCGACGCGATCCTGGCCCTGTCGCGAGCCAGCGGCGGCACGATGACCGCGGCCGACCTGGCGTCGTTCGAGGCCGAATGGGTGGAGCCGATCTCCACGATCTATCGCGGGTGGACGGTCTACGAGCTGCCGCCCAACACGCAGGGCATCGCGGCGCTGATGATGCTCGATCTCATGGAGACGGCGCCGCTCGCGCGCCACGGCTTTCACAGCGTCGACGCCTTGCACGCGATGATCGAGGCCAAGAAGCTGGCCTATGCCGACATGCTGCGGTGGGTCGGCGATCCCCGCTTCGCGGCGGCGCCGGTGGACGCACTGCTTTCGAAGGCGCGCGCGGCGCGCCGTGCAGCCGCCATCGACATGCAACGGGCGGCCGCGGACGTCAAGCCCGATCAACTCGCAGGGTTGACCACCGGCGCGGGCGGCGACACCGTGTATCTCTCCGTCATCGATCGCGACGGCAACATCGTGTCGCTCATCCAAAGCATCTTCCACGGTTTCGGCAGCGGGTTGGTGGCGCCGGGCACCGGCTTCGCGTTGCAGAACCGCGGCGCGCTGTTCACGCTCGAACCCGGCCACCCGAACCAGCTGGCGCCGGGCAAGCGCCCGCTGCACACGATCATTCCCGGCTTCATGCGCAAGGACCGCGTGCGCATCGGTTTCGGCATCATGGGCGGTTTCAACCAGGCGCAGGCGCACGCGCAGTTCGTGGCCAACGTCGTCGATTTCGGTCTCGACATCCAGCAGGCGCTGGAAGCGGGGCGGTTTACCAAGCCGACCTTCTCGGGTCTGGACGTGTCGGTGGAGGAGACGATCCCCGACGCCAGCCGGCGAGGCCTGTCGGCCCGCGGCCATGACGTGATGGTGGTGCCGCCGCGCACGCACGTCTTCGGCTACGGCCAGGCGGTGATGAGCGACGGTACCGGCGTGCACTACGGCGCGTCCGAGCCGCGCCACGACGGCGCCGCTATTCCCGAACCGACGCCATAAGAGCCTTTGGCCTTAGCCTCTTGTCTTTAGCCTCCAGGGCGGTCTGAAGACCGCCCTCTACACTTCGACCGCCCTCGCTACGACTGCACGTGTAGCGTCAGCGCCGGAAGGTCCAGGCCGTCGACGGTCGCGGTCCACACCTCTCCTGACGCGATGAGGCGCGACTCCGTCAGCGTCCCCGAGCTGATCAGATCGCCCGCAGCCAGAGGCGTGGCGCCCGCTCGACGGGAAATCGCGCTTGCCAGCTCCGCCACACAGAGCGCCGGGTTGCGCAGGGAATTACGTCCGCCGCCCTGCTCGGCGGGCTCGCCGTTGCGCAGTAGCTGCAGCTTGAACGCGGCCAGCGCGTCGGCGAGGGCGGGTGTGCTCGCCGCGTCCACCGCCATCGGCGCGCCGACAATCAGCGCCGCGTGCAGACCGTAGCACGCCACGAAGTCGGCAGGCTGGAACTTCCAGTCCTGGTAGACGCAGTCGATGATCTCGAAGCCGAGGGCGATCCACTCGACGGCGCCGAGCACGGCCGCCGGCTCGCTCAGGCCTGGCGGCACCGCATGCTTCAGCCGGAAGACGATCTCGGGCTCGATCTTGGGCGCCACGAGCGGTGCGATGGACAACGCCGCGTCGTTCTGCGGCGCCTGACGCACGGTGTCGTCGTACATGTCGGCCCACACCAGCGTCTCGAGCTTGAGCGCGCGCCACACCGC
>Ga0070670_100002894_pt1 | contig 14202 bp, 17 predicted proteins | sample KBSS63metaG_FD_64665 | JGI IMG/M metagenome (GOLD analysis project Ga0070670, IMG submission 64665) | Switchgrass rhizosphere microbial communities from Kellogg Biological Station, Michigan, USA - KBS S6-3 metaG | ecosystem: Host-associated > Plants > Roots > Rhizosphere > Soil ... | reverse complement strand
TGCCGAAGTCAGGGTGCTCCTGTCTACGGACATGAAGCCGTCGTCACTCGGTTGGGGCTTGAAGCGATCCGTCCCCGGCACGCCGTCCTGAAAGTGGTTCGGGTGGATCTGGCGGAACAGGATTTCGCTCAGATTGGCCAGCTTACTGGACATTGAGGCCGACCCTCCGCACGAACTCGTCGATCAGCGCATCCACGCCCTCGAACGCGGTGGGCTGCATTTCGTCGGGACCGTCTGCCTCGATTCCGTACATTTCCATCACGCCGCTCGGGCCGAACTCGACTGAATACTCCCAGCCGCTAGCAGTCAGGTCGATAAGGACCCCACCACCGTCTGTCGGGAAGATGCGATAGAACTCTCGGGCGCGAGGCGTGGCGGCAATGAAGCTCTGCGTATTGGCCAGGGCGATGCGGGCGATGCGGTTGCCTTCCCCATCCTGCCAGCCGTCCTGGAGCCGCTCCAGTTCTTCAAGGCGCTCGTTGATCTTGGCCATGACTGGATCATCGACGACGCCCACGTCGAACACTTCGACCACTGCCCTGAGTTTATCCTGTCGATCAAGTTCGACCATCAGGTCAAACTGCACCTCACTGTTCAGCGCGGACGCGAACTCCTCGTAGAGTTGCAGTCGGTCCAGCGGAATATGGATAATGCCGTGCTGATCGGTCTGCACTTGTACGTGGCACTGCGCAGCGGGATCACTAGGCGAGAGCGTACCCACCAACTCCCCACTGCCCTCGAACCGCGTCTGATAGGTTTCGCGCGCGCCCATAATGAGCTGCTTTCTGCGCAACATGTCCAAATAGACGACATTGTCGGTGCCTCGGACGGGCAGCTCGATCTTTTCATCCTCTTTGAGGCTTGCGCCGAAGCGGTTCAGAGCTCGTACCTTTTCGGTGCTGAGCTCGGGCGTGACGGTGTCGCTGCCCACAATTAGCGCAATGACATCGGCATAGGCACCCTCGACGATCTCATCCATTTCATCGGGCAGACCAAACAGAGTCGCATCCTCGAGGCGCCGGGACCATTCTAGCTTGGGCCGGGCACTCCCGTCGGCGATCTCGAACAGCGACATGGTGAGGTCCTTGTCGAAGTTTTTCGGGATTTGCCTGCGATCGGGGTGCCTGTCGCGCCATTGATCTTTGGCGAAGGACAGCAGCAGGTCGCGGAAGGCAGGAAGGTCGGACAGGACCTCGACAGGCATGCGGTGATTGCGGAACCGCTCACCCATGTAGCGCAGGCTGAATATTCGCTTGTCGTCTGCCATTGGGTCCCTCACCGGACTGCATCAAGTATCGATCGGATCGTCGGACGCAATCAATTTGTGTAGATCCAGATAGCGCGCGGCTTGGTGCACACTGGGAGCCGCGTGTCCCGTCCCTTGACCGACTCGCCAAATGTTCTTCATATGTTCACATGCGTCTCCACCATCGCTTTCGACTGACCCTGACGGGGTCGACCTCTCATTTCCTCACCCGCGACACCCTGCACGACGACTTCGCGCCGCTACATTCGGCACATACTGCGCGGAGAGGAGTTCACCCCTGATCTCCTGCGAACCTGGGGCATCGCCATTTCGGCGGAGCCTGATCTCCGTGAACCTTCGAAGCCGACGGTCAGCTGAATTCCGGGGCGATTTAATGGGCGAACTGGATGAGATCGCCGGACCTAAGGTGGGGAACAAGGTGGGGAAGGATCTCACAATCGGGCCGAAAGCCACGGTAAAGCGTTATAGTTCGAATCCCTCCCTCTCCGCCACAACTAAGTTATTGATTTTCCATCATTTTGTTCCAATTCGCGGGTGCGGCGGAAGTGCGCCATTGTCGCCGATGCTCTGGACTGCGGAGCGTTGATGGGGGCGCGACATTTCGCCGAAATGTCGCACGATTCTCTCGAGGCCAATTGGACAGTACCGGATTTCATAGATGACCCGGGGCCGCGCGTGGCTCAACTGCCGGACCGGTTCTCTCAGGCGAGGGCGGACCGGCAGGTCCGGGGAGCGCTGAGAGTTCAGGAGATCATGCTTGCCGGGGGCCGGATCCCGGAGGTTAGAAAGGTCGGCCGAGCAGGAGGGCGCGCTTCTGCTGTTCCCAGTCGAGCGCGATGGAGTCCCTTGCGCTCAGCGCTCCGCCATCGACCCAGACCGGTTGCTTGCCCGTCATGATGGACTTCAAAACATCGGGCGACAGGAAGGCCAGCCTTAGAATGCGGGTGACATAGGCGGCCATAAAATGCCCGCCGAGAGCCGGATGAGATTGTCGTCACCAGCGGCGGCAGCGAGGCCAACAATCTTGCACTCAAGGGCAGCTTCTTCGCCCTGCGCGACAAGGGCGATCACATCATCACCCAGGTCACCGAACATCCGGCCCTGAACCCGCTTCGATTTCTCGAGCAACTCGGGGCGAAGGTGCCCTATCTGCCGGTCGATGGCCATGAGCGTCGGTGGGGGGACTTAGCCGAATGGCCGGTTACGGGTCTGGAAGCGAGGTTAGCGGACATTGGTTGCCCGTCTTGAGCTCTGACTGCCTCCGTCGACATCCCGGTCGTTTACACGCCGAGCGACTGCTCCTAAAAGCTGCCTTTGGTTCATATCCGAAGCGGCAAAGTACTGCTCATCCATCATCGCATCGAAGAGTTGCGGCAGATCGGTAGCACCTGGTTGGCAGCTATCGCGCGAAACGGTCAAGGAAGGCCTAGCCAGCAGCCTAGGCCTTTATGGGTTCAGGCCTAGTATGATCGCCGGTCAACAGTCGTAACCTCTCCATTCCCGATCACGAGGTGCAGCTCGGCTGAATCCTGCCCGTGCTCATCCTGCTCAACAGAAGCCAACCAGAACCAAGGAAGTCTACAACGACACTGATGCCCTACGTCGTAGTCTTCCGGTACCAACAGAACTTGATCGCACGTCATGCACTGCACATGGAATTTTCCACAGCGATCGCATTTTCCGACGTGGTGAATGAAGGAGCGCCTTGTTCGCGCCTGCGGGCTGAGGCTTCCGATGGGTTGTAGTCCCATGTTGATCTCAGGATATCCGTCCCAAAAAATCCTGCCATGATCGCAACTCGCGCGCATACAACGAGGCCAAGTTGATGGATCAAAATTTTCGATATAATCGAGCGGAACTAGACAAATCATGACGGCGGATTGTGCTCTCCTTTCAGCCGCCTTCGTATGACCTGCCGGGCATACCAAATAGCCATGCGTGGCCCCGACATCCTCCATCATGCCGCGAAACGCCTCGACGTCCTTCACGTCAACTTTCCGCTTTTTCTGTTTCGCATCGACGATGATGCGGCGGCTGTTATCCGTATCGTGTCTTGAGTCGATCAGGACATCAATCTGCCTTTTTCGGCCGCTGATTCGACCTTGAATGCGCGCATTGGGTGTCACGCAAAGCCCAGTCGATAGTTGGTCGGCCATCAAGCGCGCGATCATTCGCTCATAGACCTCCCAGCTCGTCGACGATGGATTCATGGCATTGGCCTTCCTGGCACGTGGACTGTGCGATACCAACGGCGTGTCGAGCCATTTATCTCATCGTACCGTAGTCAGCTTGAGAGCGGGCGCGTCGAGTTGACGCACGGTGACACAACATCAACTGCCGGAAAATCTCTCACGGTGGCGCGCCAGAAATGAGGGATGAGGCCAAGCGCTTCGGTTTGCGGGCAGATGTATCAATTCTGATTGTTCGCCGAAGAGGGATCTGAGTTCTGGAGGCACCCGGTTGTGCGCGACGAGCAACCGATAGTCGTCCGTCAGGGAAATCAGGTGTCGATCGAAGAGCCAGTGAATGGTGGCTGATAGAGCGATGCCGTTCTGCACTACGTCGGGCCCGCCATTGGCCACAGGCCATATATGTGCGGCCTGAACCTCCGAACGGCCACCGCCGTTGATGATCCTCAATCGCGATACGGCGCACCGATCGTCGTACGCGCCGCTCGCCGAAAACTCGCGTCGCGCACGTGCCGATTTGTGAGGGCAGTCGCGATTTTCCAGACGCGCTCGCCGAGCGGTACCGTAGCATGAAACGCTGTAAGGTCGGGATTCGCTGGGTCGAGGCCGTATCGCCGTGCGTTAGCCGGGTTGGTCGTGTCGTGCAGTCCAGCGGTGACGATCGCCACGAAGTCTTCGTCGTCGAGCGGACGAACCGATCTGCCGCGAAGGAAGACGCCGACCTGCGGTCGAGGAAGCTGCCGCAGCGCGCTTTCGGCATACCGCCCGTTCGAAGTCCAAGGGACCGGTACATCGAACGGAAGGAAATCGGCCAGCCGGGCATAAGCGAGGGTCGTGTTGCGTGGATCGGGCTCGACTGTGGTCACCCGGGCCACCGCAAAATAGGCCAGATTTCCTCCGTCGGCTCGTGGCCGTCGCAATACCACCCAGCCGCCGGCCGATCCCGCTACTGTGGCTGCATAGCGCCTGGGAAAATGATATCGCTCGGTTACTTCGTCGTCATAGGCCGAGCCCGGTTTAGTATCGAATACGGCCTTCATGCGTGATCACCAATTAGGCCGGATTGCAACCTCCGCTGGAGAACCGACCACTGCCCGCCCACTCGTCGGCTTGCCTCCTGAAGTGCTTGTCCACCGTCCAAGAATTGTGCTTCCCGATTGCCTCTGCGAGCCGTCAGCCCTACGATTGGTAGTAGCGCATTGCTACCGCCGAGGCTATCATGCCTCGTTCTTACATCACGTTTCATTATCGGAAACGCTGGCGAGGCGTTTCCGACTATAGGCATTCGAGCCGCGCAGGCTATAAGACCGCGTGATCAGGAAGCGGGCTAGAGATAGATATAGTGGTTCCAAGCGTTCCGACCCCAAGTGGGGAAGGGCGAGATTGCGGCATTCCGATCGGTCGGAATTGAATGCAGGAACGGCTGACGCGGCGACCGGCGCACTGCCCGTAGACGTGGTAGGTTGCGATCTTTTTGCCGGCGCCGGCGGATTTTCTCTTGGCGCGCTGGAGGCCAAGATCCGGGTTGCAGCAGCCGTCGAATTCAATCGGTACGCCGCCGCAAGCTACAGAAACAATCTGGTTAAATCAGCGCGATCGCAGACTCTTCTCTATGAGGACGATATCGAGCAGCTTGATCCCGCTGTCGTGCGTTCTGCCGCCGGCTTCGAGCAGTCTGGTTGCGACATTCTGATGGGCGGGCCGCCATGCCAGGGCTTCTCCGCGCATCGGATCAACGACGCTGGCGTCGGCGATCCACGCAACGCCCTTTTGCTCCGCTATTTCGAGTTTGTGCGGGTCCTGCGCCCCATGTTCTTTCTCGTAGAGAACGTGCCCGGCCTCCTTTGGCCACGCCACAAGAGTTTCTTGGATGCTTTCTATCAACTGGCCGATGCCGCCGACTACGAAGTGATGAAGCCGGTGGTCCTCAACGCGAAGGACTTCGGCGTGCCGCAAAGCCGTCGTAGGGTATTCATCCTGGGAATGGACCGGCGCCGGCAAGCGGCGATGCCCGCTTGGCCTCCCCCCGCGACGCATGTCGCTCAAGCATCGCCGGATATGATCCGCGCCCAATTTGGCTTAGCGCTGCAGCTACATTCGAGCGTCCCGTACCGGCCGACGATAGCAACGACATACACATGCAACATGGCGAGAAGCTGCTCGAAACCTTCAAGGCGACGCCGCCAAACGGTGGCTCGCGAAAGGATTCCGGTCGCGTCCTCGACTGCCACCGCGATCATGACGGCCACAAAGATGTATACGGGCGAATCGATCCGACACGGCCTGCGCCGACTATGACGACCGCTTGCGTCAACCCATCTAAGGGACGCTTCGTCCATCCGACGCTCCATCATGGGATTACACTACGGCAAGCAGCGCGCTTGCAGACTTTTCCGGACTGGTTCGTCTTCGAGGGCGGCCTAATGGCTGGAGGCGTGCAGGTAGGGAATGCAGTCCCGGTCGATATGGCGGCAGCTCTGCTGAGCCCATTGCGGGACGCGGTTCTAGCGATCAAGTCCTCCGAGTGTTCCTAGTTCGAAGCGACGGCCGCCTGAGAGACAGGGGAAGCTTGCCTTGACAGTGTCGTCGGACAAACTGACGCCGGAAGCGCGAAGCGCGCTCATGGCCAAGGTGCGTTCGAAGAACACTGCGCCCGAAATCCGCGTTCGTAGAGCAGCCCATGCGATCGGGCTCCGCTTCCGGCTCAGTCGGCGCGACCTTCCCGGTAGCCCCGATCTCGTCTTGCCAAGGTACAGGCTAGCTGTCTTTGTACATGGATGTTTTTGGCATCGCCACCCAGACTGTCGCCGCGCCTCAGTGCCAGCCACGAGGCCGGAATTCTGGGAAATGAAGTTTGCTAAGAATGTGGCGCGCGACCTCGCCGCCACGGCTGCGTTACACGATCGGGGTTGGAAAACACTGGTCATCTGGGAATGCGAAACGAAATGCGACGCGCATATCCAACAAGCGCTTCGAGATGCCATCGCACAAAATTCGTGAGACTGCGCTCGCAGACGCGTCAATCCAGCAGGCTGGCGAAGTAGCCGATTTCTGGGGCAGTCGCGGTGCCGATCGCGAATACGCGGTCGAGAAGCAAGTTTCCCTCCTCGCAGCTTGTCTCGGGCAGCAACGCGCACGAATGACATGCCGCCCGATTGAGGGAATGCGTGCCCTGACCCTCGCTCTCGATACATAACGGATCAGACGAGCAAATCGCGGCATTAGCCATTGCTGCGCGGATCGTCCCATCCAATCGGCCAGGTCCGCCCTGACGGACCAACCCGCCGAGCGTTCCTTCCGAGTCTCCGCTTGCCGTGTAGATCAGTAAGCCCGCCATCCCCGCTCCCGGCGATGATGAGACGTAGAGCCGCTCGCGTAAACTCGACGAATCATAACCGCATTCAAACGACAACTGCCGGATCAGTAGATGCGCAAAGCTATGGATAAGGATTCGCTCGGCGGTCAGCACCCGTGCCGGCCGACCGCGCTCCGCAGCCAAGTGCTGGATCTGCCTTTGTAGGCTCCGCGTCCGCTTCTCGATTTCCTCATTTTCGCGCCAGTCGGCCAACGCCTTGTAGGAAAATTGTAGAAATATGCCTTCACCCCGCACCGAGAAGCCGGGCAGCCAACGCTTGGGGTGGAGCGACAGTTCCGCCGGCAGGCCGCGCGCGGCATCGGGCGGGAATATCCGAGAGAAGCCGGTAAGCACCCGCGTTTCTCGCAGCCGCCGTACCAGCACCACCGCATCGAACAGTTCGGCGAACCAGGGCGAATACTCGCCGAGCGCATTCGCCTTGGTGTCGAAGTCGTGGCGCTCCGCCGCAGGTGGCCTCGGCGCGGTGTAGGCGCGATATTCGTCGAGCCGGTAAAGCTCTTCATCGATGGGGCCCGGCTCGTCGTCGGGCTCCGGCGGAGTGTTGTGCGCGTTGAACCGTTCGTTCGCCGCGCGTATGAACGCCTCCTCGTCGAGCCCCAGATTCCTGGCCTTCGCGCGCAGAAAGTCGAGGTGAAGCTTGCCGTCGACCGTGACCGAGAGGATCTCGCTCCAAATGTCTGGTCGATCGAGCATCTGCTCGACCTGCGCTGAATAAGGCGGGATCAGGATCGAACTCGTCATCTTTGCGAAGTAGGCGTTCGACGCCCCGCGCTGGATGGTCTGCGGAATTCCGCCCGGGCAGTTGTTCTGTTGTCCGTCGGGTCCCAACCACGGACGCTCGCCGGGGCATGTGCCCGCGAAGATGGCCCTCAGAGCGTCGCGTTGAAACGCGCCCGCCATTGACCGACTCGCACCGCAGGTCACGCATTTGACCACCACGCCTGCAAGTCCTGCGGCCGTCGTCGAATATAAATAGAGTTGCGCTTGATCCTCGGTGCAGCCGGCGCGGTCCCCCGAGTGTGGCCAATCTAACCACGGAAAATCCATGATGTGCCCGCTCTCGCACGCCACAACGAACCGAACCGGCGAGAGGCGCGGACGCCTCTTGGCGTGAAGCTCCGAACAGGGTTTGGCTTTGCCTTCGGCACGCCGCCCAGCGTTGTTGCAGCGTAACGTCTCCGAGCGCCACTGCGCATTCCAAGGAACATATTTGAGAACTCTGCAACGTGGGCAGAAATGCCAGTTGGGAAATCGGACGAACGGCATCGGCGCCCGATCGATGCGTGGCGCGCCCTGGCCCGGTCGATAGTCGGGCGCCTCGTTCGGGGTCAGGAAAAAGTCGATTGGTCGGCCAAGTTCGGTGCGTAGCCGCCGTGCCAAGCGGCCGTCCACCACTTGGGATGTCTTCAAAATCTCGGTCCGGGTGGCAGGGTCGGCGAGTTCATAGGGCCAAACATCAAGCCCAGCGGGCATCAACGACTCGTCGGTGAAGTCGATGATCGAGCCGACGCCGAACGGCACCACGCCCTGCGATGTCCGGAATTCGGGGCGATCCATTTCAGTTCTCCTCGTCGGCGGACGACGCGTAAACGTTGAGCACGCGTGCCATTGAAGTGCCGTCGACATTCCGCATTGACGTGGGAACCGGCCATGCGTCGCGCTGGAAGGTGTCGTCGGGAACCGACCCGAATGGGTACATCAGCGTCTGGTCGGTCGGAACACCGCCCATCCGCCCATATTGCGGTGGCGAGTAGTTTCCCCAAAACGCCAGCCACTCTGCGAGTTCGCGCTTCGTATCCTGAAACTCGCCTTCATCGATGCTTTCGGCGCGCTCCAGGATCGCCTCGATTTGCTCCTCGACCCCATCGAGCATCGCGGCAATCCGGTCGGGCTTTTCGACGTCCGCCAACAGCCTCGCCAGCGCCACCAAGACGCCGCGCATGCCGCGTTCGCGCGCCTGCGGCGAGAACGGTGTGACGCTGGTCGGTTCGACATGCCGATAGAGGCTTTGGTGGTAGGCGACGAAGCGCTCATAGTGCGAGCGGTCGCGGCTCTTGGTTTGGGTGTACACCGTCAACACCAACCCGGGAAACGAGCGGCCGACGCGGCTGCTTGCCTGGATATATTCGGACGTTCCTTTAGGTTGACCACTCATCACGATCAGTCCCAATCGGGGCACATCGACTCCGACAGCGATCATATTGGTCGCAAGCAACACGTCGACCGGAGGGCGTCCCTCCGGTTTAAGTCGCCAAGGGATTTCCAACTGTTGCAGGATCTCGGGAATCTCTTCCGCGCCGCGGCGACTCGTCAGCTCGACGACCTCACGGATGTAGCGCCGCCGTTCGGGCCCGATGCCCTTGCGATGACAATGCCCTTTGAGAAATTCCGGGATATCGCCGACGCACAAAGTCGCGGCATGACCGAGCTCACGCAGCGAATTGAAGTACCAAACCAGCGTGCCGTATGGGTCGGCGATCGCGCGTTCGCATTCCTGGTCCTCCGTCAGAGGGTAACAAACGCTTTGCAGCAGCGGCGCACAGGCCCGAACCAGCGCCGTCTGGTGCGACTTCACCGCATTGCCCATGAAGCCGACGTATCGTCGGCCGGGTGAGGCGTTGTCCTCGAGCGCAAAATAGGAATCCCCCGCCCGCAGCGCCTGCGGCGGGAATTCGAAGCAATCGCGATTGTAGAGATCGCGACATTGCTCCTTGGCTCGTCGGATCGTCGCAGTTGAAGCGACAATCTTATGGATATGGCCATCGCGGGTGCACAGCCGATCGATCGCTGTCTCGTAGAGACCGACGATCGTCCCCAGCGGCCCCGAGATTAGATGGAGTTCGTCCTGGATAACCAGGGCAGGGGGCGGAGCGCCCGTTCCGATGCCGGACAGCCGACCCGTATTGTCGTCCCACGCGATCTGCGCGAACTTGTCGACGGTGCCGATCAAGATCGTCGTCGGGTCGGCGTATATGTCTTCGTCGATCACCAGGACCGGGAGACCGCCGCCGGACTTTCCGAAGCGGCATTGTGGGTCGGGGCAGACGAACGCCACCGTCCGCGCTCCGCCGCTCACGGGACGGACTTCCTCATAGCCGAGCTTGGTGCGGTCGGTGAAATCGACACCGCACCACGGGCACTGCAGAACCTGGAAAGGATTCGATGCGAACTTGTCTTGGCGGAGCGCCTTTAGCTTATGACGCGCGTCGTCACGATTGTTGGGCGACAGGCTGCGCCCCACCCAGAGGCCGATTGAGATTCGCGCCTGCCCAAGGTCGGCATCGAGCGTGCGATCGAGCCGCAGCGTCTCAAGAGCAAGCACCAACGCCGATGCCCGCTGAAATTGCTGCGCGGTCAAAAGACGCAACGTGTAGCGCATCAGTACCGTGCACCCTGCCGCTTTGCCTTTGAGCCGCGCCGCGATGATCGTGAATGCACTCAATCCCAGATAGGCTTCGGTCTTGCCGCCGCCGGTGGGGAACCAGATCAGATCAACCAGATTGCGCTCGGGATCGTCTTCGCTGAACGCTGCCGCCAAATTCATCAAAATGAAGCCGAGCTGAAACGGGTACCAAGTGTTGGTGTTGCCGTCGCCGACCGCGGCAGGTTGTGGCGAGCCCGAATCCCGACGCTTCAGTCGCGAATGGTGCTGCTGAACGAACATCGCCTTGTTCATCAAGCGGTAGGCGAGGAGGGCGGTAGGGCCTGTCCGCAGGAGCTCAATCCCGCGGCGCATCCGATCTAGGCAACTGCGGCAATTTGCCAGATTGGCCTGTGCCGCCTCCAAGATCGGCCCCGACAAGTCGGCTGCCGTCAGGCTCTGAGCATCCTGGCTCCTGGGGCGAAGGCATTCGGGACGAACTCGACGAGCTTATTAGGCGTACGGTCGTTACCGAGATCGACAATCTGGTTCCCGCAGACGCGGCCGCTCCCATAGCCAAAATTGATTGGTCTCGCCTGCTGCTCGCCGGCAGCATCCTGGCCCGGTCCGATCAGCGGCTGCATCAGGAAGCGGCATTACGGATCGCAACCGGGGCGGTCACCCTTTCGACAAGTGAAGCGGTCAAGGATGCGGGTAAGCGACCGTCGATATTCAACAGCTTTAAGCTGCCGCCTCCGACCGAGCCGAACCGGGTGCTTGTGCACAATTGGACCTTCGCATCGCTCGCCTTTGCAAAGGCGATTGGTAAACCTGACGCGATAGAAGCGGCGCTGGAGCACGCTGCGCAGAACCCGGCACTTGCGCCCTATATGGCAATGGCGCAGGCGGTGCGGATCGGCCACGGAGGCGGTCAGCCATTCGATATCGTTGCAATCGCAAATGAGCCACGTGATGCCTTCTACGCGGCGTTGGGGCAACGCCTGATCCTTCTAAAGGGGCTCGAACGGGAAGAGCAAAGCTCGGCTAGATGGCCGTTGCATCTGCGGCATCCGGGTTCGACAGCGTGGTAACGTCGACCACGTCGTTCCTGGGTCCAGGCAAGCTCATTGCTGGCTCAGCTTGAGATGCCTGGAGAAGAACCTGGTCATCACGTCGAAGGCCTCCTTCGTTTCCGGCAGGTCGCTATCGTAGAAGAAGGCATGGCCGAGACCGTCCCAGACGTGCAATTCCGCGTCAACACCCGCCTTCACCAGTTCACGATGCGTGTTGACCGCCCCGCTCATGTCAAATGCGCGGGTGGATGTGATAACCAAAGTAGGCGGGAACGCCCTGAGAAGTTCAGGGGATACGATCGGCGATACCAGCGGATCAGACAGGTTTGCTCCATCGAAATAGGGCCGCTTCCAATCCAGAGGAGAAAGGGCCTGGAAAGGTCGGGTGAAGGCCTTGCTATCGCCCCAATAATACGCGTCCGCCCCGGCAGAGAATATGCCGATGGCGGCGGGTAGAGGCAGCTTCTCCTTGAGCAGCCAACCTGGCGCCTCAGCCGTCAACACGCCCCCAGACGAGCAACCAAATACTGCGATGTCCTGCGCACGGTACGTCTTTAGCAATGCCCGATAGACGGCGACAAAATCCTCATTGGCAGCAGGGTACTTGTATTCTGGACTCTGGCGATAAGTAATCGAGATCACCTCCACCTGGGCCATCGCGGCCAGCGGAATCGATTCGAGCAGACCGGTTCCCCGCGCATTGGCGAGCGCGAATGCGCCGCCCGGTAGATTGATCAGGACCTTGTGCGCGTTGCCTTTGGGCAACGGCGCAACTGGCCGGATCAAGACCGCCGACAATCCGGCGATAGTGGTGTCGGTGATAGTGACGGGGTAGCGTTCAGACAGCTGCCGGACTTTTGGTTCCATCATTTTAGGAATGCTGGCGCGAAGCTGGCCGGCCGTGCCATTGGCCACGGCAGCCCGCAGTGATTCTTCGGGATCGAATGGACGTCGCGGCAAAGCGGCGCGCGCTTCCGGGCTGAGATAGGGAGACGGTGGAAGTCGAAAGGTGGGCACATTCACTGTGCCATCGGCCTCGATCGGATTGGACGACGTGCCTGTTGCTTCTGGTGGAGGAGCGGGGGAGGAATTGGAACCCCAGGCCGTCGTAGTTCCGATTGCAATCGACAACGAAATCGCCGCCGCCGCGAAACGCCGACGCGTGCGTGGCCCGAAGGGCAAATTTATTCGCGCAACATGTGATGCCAACATCCGCTATCCTCCGTGGGACTGCCCTTAAAGGCATTTATGGTTCCGGTCTGGAACGATTGTGATTAATCCAGGGCACGTTATGCAGGTCATGGTTCTCTTTAGATCGACCGCGCCCGTTAGTCATGTCGCCAATTGCCGCTTCTTTTTCGGCAGCTCGGAGGCCCGACCCAAAAGGGCGGGAAAACACTTACACGCGTCACGCCAACGTCACAGCAGGATGTGACAGACCTCTGGCACAGTCGGAGAAAAACAAGTGATGCGGATATTCTCCTGACCGACGCGGTGCGACATGGCACAATTCCGGCTAAGCCGAACACCAACGAAAGGCGCGTGCATGCATGAAGATGGATTTCGCGCGTTCCTCGCCACACATCTCTCACCACGATCTGTGAGCAGCTACATGTCCAACGCGCGACGTGTTGAAGCGGTCCTCGGGATTGATCTCGACGGGGCAAGGGTTTGGCCGCTCTTGAAGATGCGCTGAGGGCGAAGGAGGTCAACCATTTCACCAACGGCAGCTTGTCCGACTGCTTGACCGCGCTGCGGCGTTATATGGAATATGCTGGTCGCGCTGGAAACAGTGGCCCGCCGCATGCGGGCTCGCGCAGTCTCATCCCGGCGTCAGCGCGCAAGCAAGCGCTATCGGAGGAAGCGCGCGAAGCGCGAGAGAGACCCGATGTCGTCACCCAGGCCGGTGTCCGTGATCTTCTCATCCTGTACGGTCAAATCATGGACGAGCTGCGCGATCGGAAGATCGTGCGAACCGGTAATCCCGTCGGCGACTTCGCCGAATATCTATTCGCCAATGCCTTCGGCTGGGAGCTGACAGACAATTCCTCGTCGGGCCACGACGCCGAATATTAGGGTCCAAACCCAATCAGCCTCTTGAAAAATCTGCGTGCACATTGATTCAGGGGGTCTGCGCTGAGGCAGGAGGCTGTTGGGAATGTCGCGTTCGTTGTTCTGGTTGTCGGATGAAGCATGGGCGGCGATTGAGCCGCACTTGCCGAAGAACCAGCCCGGAGCGCGGCGCGTCGATGACCGGCGAGTGATCTCGGGCATCATTCACATGCTCAAGTGCGGTGGCCGTTGGGCGGATTGCCCTTCCGAATACGGCCCTTCAACGACGGTCTATAATCGATGGAATCGGTGGAGCCGCCGGGGCATCTGGACGCGCATCCTGACGGCGCTGACGGAGGAAGGCTGGATCGCGGAAACGGGCCAAATCGACAGCAGCTACATCAAGGCCCACCGCTCTGCTGGTGGCGCAAAAGGGGGGCGCGGGCCAATGCCATTGGCATCTCGCGTGGCGGCGGGACAACGAAGATCCACGCACTCGTCGATGTCCTCGGGCGACCACTCCGCCTCGTCCTGACGCCCGGCAATACGTCGGATGTGAAAGGGGCCGACCTGCTGATCGGCGAGACCATCGGCATGAAGCGGGTGATCGCCGACCGCGGTTACGATGCCAACCGCATCAGGACCGCCTTGCGCGAGCAGGGCACGATCCCGGTGATCCCCGGTCGTCGTAATCGCAAGCGCCCAATCCAGTATGACGAACGCCGCTACAAGGACCGCTGCCGCCTCAAGGACTTCCGCCGCATCGCCACCCGTTACGACAAGCTCGCCAGGAACTTCCTGTCAGCGGTCCATCTCGCCGCAGCAATCGCGTTCTGGCTCTGAACAAGTCTCGATTCTACTCGTCCTTGCAGCCCAGCATGCGG
>Ga0070670_100002891_pt1 | contig 14215 bp, 13 predicted proteins | sample KBSS63metaG_FD_64665 | JGI IMG/M metagenome (GOLD analysis project Ga0070670, IMG submission 64665) | Switchgrass rhizosphere microbial communities from Kellogg Biological Station, Michigan, USA - KBS S6-3 metaG | ecosystem: Host-associated > Plants > Roots > Rhizosphere > Soil ... | reverse complement strand
ACCGCGAGTCACCTGGACCAGCAGTTCCTCGTCGTCGGCGCTCAGCTACCCGAGCCCACCGTGAACGTCACCGCCGCGATCTGGCGAGGAGCGTCATCCCGCGGATGGGAAGTTCCGGACACGACCTCGTCGTTCGACCCCGCCGCGTTCACGCCCGCGCATGCGGGCGATGCGATTCGAGCCGGCGTCGCGAGCGTGCTGAGCGACATCACCGGCATCGTGATATCGCTCGACCCCTAGACTGATTCCTTTGCGGGCGTGGGTTTCCACGCCAGTCCACTCAATAGTTCGATCGGCAGCGGAAAGACGATGGTGGTGTTCTTTTCCGTGCCGATCTCGATCAGCGTCTGCAGGTAGCGCAACGTGATGGCCGCTGGCTCGCGATTGAGCACCGCAGCGGCCTCGGCCAGTTTGGCGGCGGCCTGGAACTCCCCCTCCGCGCTGATGATCTTGGCCCGCCGTTCGCGTTCGGCTTCGGCCTGGGCCGCGATGGCCCGCTGCATCTCCTGTGGCAGGTCGACCTGTTTCACCTGCACCTGCGTCACCTTGACGCCCCATGCCTCGGTCTGCTCGTCGAGAATCACCTGCAGCCGCCCGTTCAACTTCTCGCGCTGGGCGAGGAGGTCGTCGAGTTCGACCTCGCCGAGCACGGAACGCAGCCCCGTCTGGGCTGCCTGCTCCACGGCATAGCGATAGCTCTCCACCGCCACGACCGCTTTCGTCGCGCTGACGACTCGAAAGTAGACCACTGCGTTCACTTTGAGCGACACGTTGTCGCGCGTGATGACGTCCTGCGGCGGCACGTCCCAGGTGACGACCCGCAGCGACACGGTGACGAGCCGGTCGATGGGCCAGAAAATGAGCACGAGGCCGGGCCCCTTTTCCTGCTTCAGCACCCGGCCGAGCCGGAACACAACGCCCCGTTCGTACTCCTTGAGGACGTTCAGGCAATTGAACAGCCAGGTCAGGAGAACGGCGATGGCGACGGTGATGGGCAGCAGAAGGTAGTCCACGACGCCAGCCCTATCGTGCGGTTTTCCGCGCTGGCATTGGAGCAGCCGCCCGCCGCGCCTTGTCCATCTGCTCTTTGTCCTTTTGCTGATGTTTCTTCACCTGCTGTTGCAGGTTCTTTTCCTTGTCCTTCTTGCCGCCTTTATCTCCCATGAGTGCTCCTGCAACGGATGGTAGGGAGAAAAGGCGGCGTGTGCTGTCCAGAAACAGACACCAACCTGCCGGGCTTACCCGACCGGGCTATTTCAACGCGAAGTCAAAGTGATCGGGCGTAGCGCTGAGACACGCGCGGTCGACCGGGCGCGTCGGATCAGCCAGGAAGGCGCGAATCATCTGGCGTCCGCAGGGGCTCACCCTGTGTACACCGTGCGTGGTGTTGGGGAGCAGAACGAATTGCGATCGTGCAAAACGCCTGGCTGCGGCCTCCGCTAAAGGCGGCGGACAGCCGGGGTCGAACTGCGCCGACAGGAACAGCGTCGGGACGTCGCTCGCCACCGGCCGGCTCTCCATCGGTTCCGGCGCGCCCACCGGAAATGAGGCGCACACGTCGAAGTAGCGTTGGAAGCCCTTCACGGAGACGAGACCGATCGGATCGCTGCCAACGCCGTCGGCGACGTGATCGCGCCGCTCGGCTCGATACTCAGGCGGTGCCCGCGAGAGCAACCGCCGGCGTCAGCAGCAGGGCTGACAGAGCGAGACCGGCGCCGCGCCGGGGACGGATGTGGCGCGCCGGAGACGTCGAGCTCATTGCCTAAGACTACTTCGGCGTCTGCAGATGATCCCGATATGGCGCGAATGAGGGGCTCTGGCCGACGAACGCGGCACAGGCGGGTGCGGCCGCGCGTGCGGTGGCGAGATGCTGCAGCGCCACCGGAAACAATCCCGCCTGGCAGTACACCAACGTAGTGTCGAGCGCGCGCATCGCACGCGGACCGCGGGCGATGACCGCCTCGAACCGGCGTGCGGCCTCTGCGAGGTTGCGGCGCAGCAAAGCAATGGCGGCCATTCCCCATTCATCCTGCGCGCTGCTCACCGATTCGGTCGACAGTCGACGCAGGTGCTCTTCGGCCTCGTCGATCCGGTTGAGCCGCAGGAGCGCCGTAGTCCGGGCACGCAGCAGATCGATGTGATCCGGCAGCAGTGCCAGGGCGGCGTCCGCCGCGACCAGCGCCTCGCTGGGCCGTCCGTCCCAGGTCAGGTGATAGACCAGCGCGTTATGGCCAAGGCCGAACCGCGGATCGAGCCGGAGCGCTCGTCCGAAATAGTGCGCGGCGAGGTCCGCGTCTCGGAGTCGGGCAAAGCCCCACGCGGGCGCCGCGAAATACGACTGCCCGAGCAGCACGAACGCCTCCGCCATCCGCGGGTTGAGCTCCACCGCCTTCAGCGACGCCAGCCGCCACTGTTCGACGTCTTCGAGCCCGCGATGGGCAAGCGCCAGCGCGATCTGCGCCTCGTACAGTGACGGGTCGAGCGCCGCCGCCCGTTGCGCCGCACTCAACGCCTTGCCTTGGAATTCGTGGCGAGTCTCGTCGTCGGAGGCCGCCGGCGACGTCATGCGCGCGTAGCTGTTGGCCAGCAGCGCCCACGCATCGGCATACTCGGCATCCTGGGCAGCGACCATTTCCAGGTGATGCGCGGCTTCGCGATAGCGTCCGGTCCGGTGAAGCTCGCCGGCGAGGACGACTCGCTTATACGCCGTCAGCGACGCCGTTCGGTTCGGCACCAGAGGCGTCGGTGGGCCTTCGAACGCCGCGGCGAACCGGCCGCCGATCGCCTCCTCGAGCGCCAGCAGGTTCGAGGACCGGTCGGTGGCGCTCGCCTGGAACGTGATGGCCCCCGTCGCGGTGTCGATCAGCCGCGCCACCACTTTCAGATCCTCGCCGATGCGCTGCACGCTGCCTTTGACGCAGTACCGCACGTCGAGTGTCTCGGCGAGCTGGCGCACTTCGGCCGTCGCATCCGACTGCTCGCGGTTGACGATGATGATGTTCTCGACGTTGCGCAGGCCAAACGTCAACGAATCGGCGAACGCCGTCGCCAGCCAGGCGTCGTCGGTCCGCTCCGCCACGATGTCGAACGGCAGCACGATCAGGCGCAGCGGGCCGGACGACGCTGCCGCCGCCCGGGCCGGTACCCTGATCGGACGCGCGCCCGCGTGACTGCCGGCCGTGCTCGCAAGCGTGTCCAGCGTGAACGCGAGGTCGCGCGCGGACTGGAAGCGATCGAGCGGATTCTTTTCGAGACAGCGCCGCACCACGCGATTGAGACCGGTGGAGAGCGGAGTGGCGTCCGGCAGCCCTTCGGGCTCCTGCTTGAGAATCGCGCCCAGGGTTTCGATGGCGTCGTGGCCGGGGAATGCGCGACGGCCCGAACAGAGCTCGTAGAGGACGGCGCCGACGCTGAACAGATCGCTTCGATGATCGACTGGACGCCCGGTGATCTGTTCGGGGCTCATGTAGCCGACCGTCCCGACGACCGCGTTGGGGGTCGTCATCACGATGGCCGCGCCGCCAGTTGCTGCGCCATCGAGTCGCGGACCTTCGGTCAGCTTGGCCAGACCGAAATCGAGAATCTTCACCCGGCCGTCCTGCGTGATGAACACGTTCTCGGGCTTGAGATCCCGATGCACGATGCCGGCGTCGTGCGCCGCCGTCAGCCCGCGACACAACTGCACCGCATACTCGACGATCTTCGGCGCCGGAAGCGCACCGGCACCGGCGGCGCGCCGCAACGTCTGGCCTTCGAGAAACTCCGACACGATGTAGGGCTGGCCCTCGTGGGTGCCGAGGTCGTGCACCGCGACGACATTGGGGTGGTTCAAGGCCGCGGCTGCGCGGGCCTCCTGTTCGAAACGGCGGAGCCGGTCGGGGTCGGCGCTGAAGGCACGCGGCACGACTTTGATCGCGACGTGGCGTCCGAGCCGCGGATCGTGCGCCCCATACACCTCGCCCATCCCGCCGGCGCCGAGCAGGCTGTCGATCAGATAGCGACCGACCCGTTCGCCCGGCTGGAGCCGCATGGCAGGCTGGACCACCGGCGCCACGGGCGACGTCTCGATGAAGCTGGCCGCCTGCTCGTGCGCGGCGAGGAGGCGATCGACTTCGGCGCGAAGCTCCACGTCGGGCCCGCAGGCGTCGGCCAGATACGCCGAACGCGCGTGGGCCGGGCGCTCGACCGCCCCTTGAAACACCTCCTTGACCCTTGCCCACTGCGCCGCTGTCACGATCGCGTTCCGGCGAGCTCGGCGTAGAGCCACGCCTTGGCCAGCGTCCATTCGCGGCCGACGGTCGCGGGCGAAATCTGAAAGAGCTCGGCGGCCTCGTCGATCGTCAGGCCACCGAAGAACCTTGCCTCGACGAGTCGACTCTGCAGCGGATCGAGGGCCGCCAGCCGCGTCAGCGCCTCGTCGAGCGCAATTACGTCGAGACTCGGCGCCGTTCCCGCCAGCCGTGCCTCGTCGAGTGAGACCGGCGACTCCCCGGCACCGCGCTTGTCCGCGGCATGCGCCCGCGCATGATCGACCAGGATCCGGCGCATGGCCTGCGCCGCGATGCCGAAGAAGTGGGCCCGGCTCTGCCACCGCACCGCCCGTTGATCGATCAGCTTCAGGAACGCCTCGTGGACGAGCGCGGTGGGCTGGAGCGTGTGATCGACCCGCTCGTGCCGCATGTAGCCCGCGGCCAGCCGTCGCAGCTCCGCATAGATGACCGGGAACAGCTGATCGCGGGCGTCGTTCCGCCCGTTGCTCCATTGCTGAAGCAGCTCTGTCACCTCCGGTGAGGGTGCCATGGCCTTTGACCGGAATCTAAGCATACGGAGACGGGTCTGTCACCCGGCCGGACGTTCGTGACCATCTGTACTTAACGCGCAATCCGGCGCCGATTTCACTCACCCCATCGCCGCACCGTCCTTCCAGGGCTCCGTGAGTGAGTCCGCCCGCCATTTCCGCGTAAGGGGGCAAGGAGGCGGATATGACGACGACCTGGCGATGGGTGACGGCGGTGGTAATGGCGGGCCTGACAGCCTCTGCTGCCCAGGCCGGGGAAAGTGACTTCGGCCCGCAGGGCCGCACCCTGATCGTCAGAACCTACAACAGCGCCGGCGTTCCCGCCCGCGACCTGGCAATCGCCGAGGCTACGGCTGGCCACGTGTTCGAGGTGATCGGCATTCGAGTGTCGTGGAGGCACTGCGAGTCGAGCCGCCACGCCCTGCCGATCGCGTTGCTCCAGTGCGACAAACCGGTGACGGCGGCGGAAGTAATCCTGCGGCTCGGCGCCGCGGGCCCGGACGCCCCGCAGGAATACGCCTCGATGGGGTTTGCGCTCGTGAGCCCGAGCGCCGGGCGGAACTCCGTGCTTGCAACTGTTTTTCCCGATCGCGTGCTCGATGTGGCCCGCTCGGCTGGCGTCGACCCCTGTCCCCTGCTCGGCCTGGCCATCGGGCACGAGCTCGGCCACCTGCTGCTCTCGACCCACGCCCACGCGTCGAGCGGGTTGATGCGCGCCATCTGGTCGCAGGCCGAGCTGCGCCGGACCAACCCGCGCGGGTGGCGGTTTCTCGACGATGAAGCCCACCTCATCCAGGATGAGGTGACACGACGAACTTCAGGCTGCGCCACCGAGGCCCAGAGCGTACAATCCCCCAACGAGTACGGCGGCCCATACGATTGGAGAGCTGATGGCTGCAGACATCTTCGCGAAGCTCGGTGACATCAAGGGCGAGTCGTCCGACGACAAGCACAAGGACGAAATCGAAGTGCTGTCGTTCTCGTGGGGTGTCACCAGCCTGAGCGCTCCAAACGGTCCCGGCGCCGCCGCGGGCAAGCCGGCGTTCAGGGACCTGTCGATCACTCACACCATCGACAAGGCGTCTCCCCTGCTGCTCAACGCGTGCGCCACGGGGACGCACCTGAAAGAAGCCACGATCACGCACCGCAAGGCCGGCAAGGGTCAGCAGGAATTCCTGATCATCAAGATGAACGACGTCATCATCACCGGCGTCCAGCACGGCGGTGGAGACGGCCAGACCTCGTCCGAGATCGTGAACCTGACGTTCGCCAAGGTCGATGTCGAGTACCGGCCACAGAAGGCCGACGGCTCGGTGGACGCGGGCCTGCACTTCAAGTACGACCTCAAGACGAACAAGACGTTCTAGCGACAGAACCGGGCGGGCACGATGGGACAGGACGAGGGCACGCGCGAGCTGTCGCTCGACGAAGCCGTGGCCCTGGCCAACCTGCTGCAACGCGAGGAGCGGCTCGACGAGGCCGACGCCCTCTACCGAGCCGTGCTCGACGCGGCGCCGCAGCACGTGGACGCATTGCATTTTGCCGGCGTGCTCGCGCATCGCCGGGGGCACCACGACGATGCGGTGGCGCTCATCGAGCAGAGCCTCACCCTCACGCCAGATCGCGCCGACTGCTACAACAATCTCGGGATCGTCCTGCAGTCCGCCGGCCGGCTGGAGGCCGCGATCTCGGCCTATCGGCGCGCCATCGCTCTCGATCCACGGCACGCGAACGCCCACAGCAATCTGGGCGTGCTGCTGAGAGCCAGTGGCAGGCCGCGCGACGCCGAGGCGTCGTACCGCACGGCGATTGAGCTCGATGCCGGACACGCGGACGCCTACACCAACCTCGGGATCCTGCTGAACGGCCTCAAGCGCACCGACGAGGCGGTGGCCTGCTTCTGCAAGGCGATCACGCTCAGGCCGCGTCATCCCGATGCGCGACGGCTGCTCGCACTCGCCCACTGCACGCTGGGCGAGGTCGACGCGGCGGTCGTGATTTTCGACGAGTGGCTCGCCGAGGAGCCCGACAATCCCATTGCGCTGCACATGCGTGCGGCGTGCACCGGCCGCAACGTGCCGCCGCGCGCCTCGAGTGGCTTCGTCGAGCGTACGTTTGACGGCTTTGCCGCCACCTTCGAATCGAAGCTGCAGAAACTGTCGTACCGCGCGCCGGCCCTCGTGACCGCTATGCTCGAGGACGCCGGCCTCCAACCGGCCGCGTGCCTCGACGTGCTGGACGCCGGCTGCGGGACCGGGTTGTGCGGACCGTTGATTGCTCCGTATGCCAAGCGGCTGGTCGGGGTGGATCTGTCCGCAGGCATGCTCGCGCACGCCCGTGAGAAGGGGATCTACACCGAGCTGCTGCAGGTGGAGCTGAGCGGGTTCCTTCGCGACAACGTCGAGGCGTTCGACCTGATCGTGTCAGCCGACACGCTCGTGTATTTCGGAGCGCTCGACGAGGTCTTCGGCCACGCCTCGGCCGCGCTGCGCCCCCACGGCCTGCTCGTGTGCACGCTCGAACGTCTGGTCGGCGGCGGCGATGCCGTAGACCATCGCCTCGAAATGCATGGACGCTACAGCCACGCCGAGTCGTATGTCGAGCGCGCGCTCACCGGCGCGGGGCTGCGCGCCGAGATGGCACACGCGGAGCTGCGGCTGGAGGCTGGGACGCCGGTTGCGGGCCTCGTGATCAGGGCGCGCAAGCCTGCGTGAGACGCGAAAGACCTCTCCGCCTCAGCGTGCTGGAGGCGCTTTCGGCTTGCCGCTCTCGTCCACCTGGACGGTCCTGACTGGCCCCATGCCGACCAGCACCAGGACCGCGGGTTCCTTTTCGCCCAGGCGCGCCCCATCCCAATGCACCGTGTTCGCGGCGTCGATGGCGACGGTGCCCGCCTGCACGGGATAGGTGGTCTTCTCGTCATAGACGTTGCTCGTCGAGACCCACCAGGTCCCTGAGATCACATAGGCGTATCGCTCCTGGTCGTGAAAATGCGGCTGCGAGAAGTTACCCGGATACCACTTGATGACCACGCCGTAGAGCCCGGGCTTGCCCGGATCGCCGAAGAGCACCGCCTGCTGCTGGCGGCCTTCCTGGCCGGTCCACTTGATGTCCTTGGGCAGGACGATGGGAATATGGGTGGGATCCGGCAGTGGGCCCACCGGGTCGTTGATGGTTGCCTTGGCGCTCTGGGCGTGCGCGACCCCCGCAAACGCTGCGCAGCCGACGGCCGCGGCGATGGCCACGCTCATCATCTTCATTGTGGTGAAACGCATCTTCGTCTCCCGTGTGTGAATGGCAGGCGCGCGGCTATTTCCAGCGATCGATCGCCTTGCGGTGCAGCGATTCCGGCGTCAGCTCGGCGAGCTCGACGCGACCCATGTAGGGGTCGGTGATGTTGGCGAGAATCGCCTTCGTGTCGCTGACAGTCGTGTCGCTGACCATCGCGCCCCGCCGACGGAACATCGCCACCGCCGCCTTCGCATCCTCGACGTGCAGACCGTAGTGCGTGAAGCCGGCCGGCCGCTCCGACGTGGCTTTCTGCAGTTCGAGGAAGGTCGTCTTGCTGATCTGCATGTAGACCAGCCGCGGCGTTCCGTCCGGATTGTTGGCGCGAAACGCCTCCTTGTACCCCATTTTCTCTGTGTAGTATTTGATGGCTTCGGCGATGTCGGGCACGTTGATGCCGACGTGGTTCATCATCACCACGCCCTGGTTGGCATTCTGCGCCACCACCGCCTGAACGGTCAGACCGACGGCGAGTCCGGCCACGAACAACATCATTGCGCGCATTGCGCCGCTCCTTTGGGATGCGCTGCTAGCGCATCGTCAGCTTCTGCACCCGGAAATTGCCAACCTCGCCGACATACAGGGTGGTTTCGCTGCGACAGTCGATGGCGCTGACGCTCCCGAACTCCCTGAGGAGCTTCCCGGCGCGACCGAACTTGCCGACCATCGTCCCGTCGAGACGTATCTTGTAAATCTCGCCGGCCTTGTCGAGATCGTTCGGGGGGTTCGAGTTCGAGACGAACATCACCTGGTTGGCACCCGGCGTGATGCAGATCGCCTGGGCGTTGCCGACGTTACCGATCTCGCGCTGATAGGTGCCGTTGTTGTCGAACACCTGGATGCGCCCGTTGCCCGCGTCGGCCGCGTAGACGTTGCCGCGTGCATCCACGACGATGCTGTCGACGTCGGCGAATTGACCCGGCGCGCTCCCCTTCTGCCCCCACGACTTGACGAAGACGCCGTCTTTCGAAAACTTCGCAATGCGCGCATTTCCGCGACCGTCGGCCACGAAGATATTGCCCTGCGCGTCCCAGGCGACGTCGGTGGGACGATTGAAGACGTCCTGATCGGCTCCGGCGCCAGGCGCCCGACCGCGACCGCCTCCGCCGCCTTCGGCGCCACCGGCGCCGCCCGCGCGGGGCGGATTGTTCACCGCTTCAGGTTTGCGGCCGAGCAGCAGCGCGACCCGCCCTTGCGGATCGAACTTGATCACCATTCCCGACATCTCGTCCACGACCCACAGGTTGTCCTGCGGATCGACGCGGACCTGCGCGGCGAACAGGAACCCATACAGCCCCTGGCCGATCTCGCGCGTGAACTTGCCGGAGCGGTCGAACTGAAAGAGCCGCGATCCCCCGTGCGCAAAGGGGCGGGCCGTGGCCATCGACAGCGTGGGATGACCGGTGCGCGTGTAGACGAAGATGTCGCCGCGCGTATTGGTCGCAACGCCGCCGACTTCGCCGAGATAGAGATCATCCGGGAGCGCCAGCACGTTCGCCGCGGAATCGAAGTTCATGGCGGGCGGTACGTTCTGGGCCGCCAGCGGAATCGACGCGCAGACGACGGTCGCGAGTAATGCGAACGCTTTCATCGACGCTCTCCTCGTGTCCATTCAGCGTGCCGCGGTGCGTGACGACGCACCACCCTGGAGGACGTATTTCTGGACGCGCCACGACTCGATCTCGCCCAGGACGATCTCATTGGGATTGCGACAGTCCAGCATATGGACGACCTGAAATCCGGGCGACACCTTGCCAGGCTTGCCGAACTTGCCGATGACGGTCCCATCCAGCTCGGTCTTGTAGATCTCGCCGGTGGTGTCCCACGAGCCGGGAGGATTGCCATTCGGGTTCGAGTTGGAGTGAAAGACGTACTGGTGCGGGCCGGGCGAAATGCACAGGGTCCAGCCGGTGCCGAGATTGGTGATCTCCTTGATCGGCTTCAGATTGTTGTCTAGCACCTGATAGCGATTGTTGGTGCGATCGGCCACCCACACGTTGCCGCGCTCGTCCACCTGCAATCCATGCGGCAGATTGAATTCGCCGAGCGCCGTGCCCGCCTTCTCGCTCCCCGCCTGCGCCACGAATCGGCCGGCCTTGTCGTACTTGACCACACGATTGTTGCAGTAGCCGTCGGAGATGAAGATGTTCCCCTGTGGGTCCCACCCGACGTCCGTCGGCCGGCAGAGGATGTATTTCTCCGCGGGCTTGTTCGGGCCGGCCGGAAACACCACCGGACCATCGAGGGCGGGAGGTCTGCGGCCCACCACCATCAGCACCTTGCCTTCGGGGCTGAACTTGGTGACGAGGTTGGTCCCTTCGTCGACGGTCCAGATGTTGTCGTCCTTGTCGACGCGGACCGAGTGCGCGAACTCGAAGCCGTAATAGCCCTTGCCGATCTCCTTGACGAAGTTGCCGTTGCGATCGAATTGGAACAGCCGCGTCGTGTCGCGGCGGTGATAGACGTAGGTGTTCCCCTTCGAGTCGGTCGCGACGGCGACCGATTCTCCCAGGTACTCCCCTGCCGGAAGCTTGAGGAAGTTCGCGACCGAGGTGAACGGGATGTCGGGAACGCCGGTGATCGTCGCCTTCTGCTGGGCGACGACGGTTCCAACCATGAGCAGCATGAACGCGCCGCTGGCGGAAGCAAGCAATCGTTTCATGCGGCGGAGCGTATACCAGCACCGACCATCGTGACCAGAAGGCTCGTCAGCGTCCCCCGGTCAGGGTGATGGCTGCCGTGTCGCCGGCGATCTGGAAGGCCGTTCCAAACGGCCGCGACAGACTGGCCAGCCGCTCCAGGATGTAGCGGGCCTGCGGGCCCGTCACGGGGTGTGGCAATCCACGCGTCTGGAGGAAGAGATTGATGGTGGACGGGTCGTGCGCGTCGGGTTGTCCCTCGCCGATCTTGTTCATCGCGATCGGCCGGAACGCCACCGACTTCAGCCCGCGGCCCTGAAACTCGACGGACGCGACGACGCTCTCCCAGATGATCGGCTCGTCGAGCATGGTGATGGTCGGCGGCGACTGAAAGATGAAGTTGCCCAGGTCGTAGAAGATCGGCCGCCCCTTGTAGATCTCGACGCCGTGCAGGAGCGGCGCGCCGTGCATGACGATGACGTCGGCTCCGGCGTCCACTTCCGCCTTGGCCCATGCCTTGAGCCACGACGGCGGCACCAGGCGCTCGGGCAGCTCCTCGGCCATGATCGTCCCGAACGGGATATCGAAGACATGATTGTGCTGGTAGACGACGACCAGGTCGGCGCGCTCCCGCGCGGCGCGGATGCTCTGAAGAATCCGCCGGGAGTCCTCGGCGTTGGGCGTCTTCCCGTCGTCCACGCGTAACTCGTTCACGCCAGGCCGCGCCGCCGTCGCGGCACCACCGTCCGGCACGAACCCCGACGCCATCGCCACGAGTGCCATCGTGCCTTTCGATGTCCGCAGGTAGCCGGCGCCGCCGGCTTCGTCGATCGCGTTACCAATGCCTGCGTGGGTCAGGTTCAGACGGCCCACTTCGCGCAGCGTGCTCTGGATCCCGGGGACTTTGAGATCGAACGAGTGGTTGTTCGACAGCGCGACCAGGTTGAACCCGAGCGCCTTGAGCGCGTCGAGCGACTCCGGCGGCGACAGGAACCCGCGATCGCCGCTCGAGGTCTTCTCACCAACCGTCGCTTCGTAGTTCGTGAACACGGCGTCGCCCTGCAGGAGCGGCGCGAGCGTCGTCACGAGGTCCGGCGTGTGGACTCTGACGTCGGAGCGAATCATCGCCTGGCCGGTGAGTACGAGTCTGATCGCTTGCGACTGCCCCGCTGGTGAGACCGCCGAGGTGAGCCCCGCCGCGAGAAGCACCACGAAGAACGCGAGACGCCGGCGGGCGATTCCGATTGCCATGGCGGGAATCTACCTCAGGAAGTGCCCGATCAGGAGGTGAGCGCGAACGCGTGCAGAACACCATGGAGCACGATGGCCCAGCGACGCCCGTCTGGCGAGACGGCCTCCGAGAGGCGCGACCCCATCGAGACGTCGCCCAGAGGTAGCGCGTACCAGGCCGCCGGCGCACCATCGGCGGCCCGGACCTCGACCCCGCTGGCCGACACGACCAGCCGCCATTCGGATGGCGCCGGTACCGGCGAATTCGAAGCGTCTTCCCACGGGCCCGTCTCTCGACCGTCGATGCCGACCACGTGCACCGAGCCGTCGTCGAGCGTCATCGCAATCCGGTCTCCAGCCAGCGCCCACGCCATCTTGGCGATGGTTCGGCCCGTCGGCGCGCGGAACTGACGGACCGGCGGCGGCTCGCTGGCGAACGTCGAGCCCCACACGCGCACCGTGCCGTCGCCGGAGGCGGTCGCGATGAGTTCGCGCACCGGCGACCACGCGACATCGTGCAGCGTGCCACCAAAGGTGTGGCGGCGGGCCAAGACGCTCATGGTGACGGCATCGAGCAAGGTGATCACGCCGTCGAGCGTCACGACGACGAGCCGGCGGCCATCACGCGACCAGCCCACGCCGCTCACCGCCTCGTCGAGATGCACGGCCTGCGCCGGGGTTTGACCCGGAGTCGGCCTCCATATACACACCGCGGCGTCGGCGCCGCCGCTCGCGATCATCGTGCCGTCGGGTGACCAGGCCAGATCGGTGACCCAGCGCTCGTGGCGCTTCATCGTCTCGCCAACGACTTTTCCTTCGACATCGTAGAGCGTGATGTCGTTTTCGTGCCCCACGGTCAGGAACCGGCCCCGCGGATGCCAGGCCAGGGCGCCGATCATGCCCGACGAGAACTGGGCGAACAGGTCGCCATCGGTCATCTGGAAGACGCGCAGGTGCCCGCTCACCGTGCCGGCGGCGAGCCACCGGCCATCGAGCGACAAGCCAGCGACGTCACCGGGCCCGACCGAGGCCATTCGAAGACCTGCCGGCCGTACTCGTAGTCCCACAGACGCACGACTCCGTCGTGCGCGCCACTCAGCAGCCTTCCGCCCCCTGGCGCCCAGGCCACCGCATCGATCCGGCGGCGCCGCGCGTATCGACCGCCGGGGCGTCCGAAAATGTCGTACACGGTGTCGTCGCCCGTGTGCGTCAGCCGCACGACTTCGACGCTGCGGTCCAGGTGCCAGACACGCAGGGTCTGATCGTGAGAGCCGCTGGCCAGCAGCTGGCCGTCGCGCGACCACGCCATGCACGTCACCGCTGCCTCGTGACCGGAGAATTCCGCGATCAGCTCGCTGTCGAGGCCGTGGACTGGCGGCCTGAGCGATTCGATCCACAGGGCGCCCATGCCGTCGGCGTCGCGATCGCGCCGCCAGCGTTCGAGCAGTTCGTGCAGCCTCGGGCCGGGTCGATTCCAGGGCGCATCACGATCCCGCGCCGGGTGGGGTTCCACATGCGCGGCGGTGGCCGGCGCGTCGTACCACCAGCCACGATTCCACAAGGCCTGGAAGAGTGCCGTCGGATGGGCGGCGATGAACGGCCGATCGCGCACCAGAGCGCGGTGCAAGAGGCGGATCAGATGCACGGCGGGGTGCGCGTGGGGCATGGCGCCCGCGGCCGCTTCGAAGGCTTCGGTCAGGTCGTGGAGCTGGCCCGACTCCACCTTGGCTTCGAGAAAATCGAGCGACAGCAGCAGCGCCGCAATCGCGTCCCAGTTGCCCGAGCGATACCGGTGAAACAGCAACACATCCAGCTTCCGGTAATTGGCGAGCCGCGGCGTCGGCGGCCGGCTCTTTCGACGGGCGCGCCGCGTTTCCACCGGCTCGGCCCAGAGGTCCTGGGCATCGAAATAGTCCGCCAGCCGAGCGTGACACTCATCGCGCCCCGCCGTGTCTTCGAAGTAGAACCGCCTGACCGCGTGAGCCAGCGCCACGTGATAGAACGTGACCAGTCCGGATTGAGTCGCCAGGTAGGGTCGCAACTGGCGAAGCACGGGGTAGAGATCGTCCGGGCGAGTGGTGCCGCTGGTGAGGTCGCGAAGTTCCCGCTCGGTCAATCCGTGCCGCGAGACTTCGAGCAGGGTCAGCACGAGCGCGACCAGGTCAGGGGCGAACTCCGACTCGAGACGCAGGATGATCTGCGTGAACAGCGCCAGGATCGGATCGCCAACGCGCCGCATCGCGGCCGGACTGAAACCGGC
>Ga0070670_100002886_pt1 | contig 14221 bp, 14 predicted proteins | sample KBSS63metaG_FD_64665 | JGI IMG/M metagenome (GOLD analysis project Ga0070670, IMG submission 64665) | Switchgrass rhizosphere microbial communities from Kellogg Biological Station, Michigan, USA - KBS S6-3 metaG | ecosystem: Host-associated > Plants > Roots > Rhizosphere > Soil ... | reverse complement strand
GCCTTGGTGGTGAAAAACGGCTCGAACACCTGTTCGATGATGTCCGGCGAGATTCCAGAGCCGGTGTCGCTGACCGCGATCATGACATATTGGCCGGGCAGGATTTCCGCCGTCTTCGCTGCATAATCGTCGTCGAGGAATGAGTTCCGGACCTCGATGGTCAGCTTGCCGTGACCGTCCATCGCATCGCGCGCGTTGATTGCGAGGTTCAGCACCGCATTTTCGATCTGGGTCGGGTCGACGAAGACGTTCCAAAGCCCGCCCGACACGACCGTTTCCATCTCAATCGCTTCGCCGATGCTTCGGCGTACAAGCTCCTCCATCCCGACGATGAGGCGCCCGATGTTCGTGACCTTGGGCTCGAGCGGCTGGCGGCGACCGAACGCCAGCAACTGACTGGCAAGCTTGGCGCCGCGCTGAACGCCCGCCATGGCATTGGCGATGCGCCGTTCGGCCCGCTCGATTCCCGCAACGTCGGACTGCAGAAGCTGGAGGTTGCCCGAGACGATTTGCAGCAGGTTGTTGAAATCGTGCGCTACGCCGCCGGTCAGCTTGCCGATCGATTCCATTTTCTGCGCGCGCTGAAGCGCGACTTCGGCCGCGCGCCGTTCAGCGATTTCCTCCACCACGCGCGCTTCGAGCGTCTCGTTAAGCCTGCGCAGTTCCTCCCGCGCGGCGCGACGGGCGGTGACGTCCTTGAAGAGGACCGCCACCAGCCGGTCGGCAGCGCCGCCGAGCCGAAATGCGGAAAGCTCGAGATGGCGGCCAGTCGCCACCAGCTCCTGCTCGAAGCGGATCGGCTCGCCCGTCCGAAGGACCTCGCCGTAGCGCGCGATCCAAGCGTCCGCCTCGTCAGGGACCATCTCACGCAGTTTTTGCCCGATGACGTTCGGGATTCCCGCATTGGTGGCGTAGGCCGCGTTGGCTTCGATATGGATATAATCGCTCAAAGGTCCGTGCGGACCATCGAGAAACTCGATGATGCAGAAGCCCTCATCCATCAGATCGAAGAGCGTCCGGTAGAGGTCGAGGCCGAGAATGGCGCCTTCCTTCGGCGCCTCCGCCTCGCCTACATATGCGTCGTTCACTCGCTGCTGTTATCAGGGCCGCGTCAGAATTGGCACCACAAAAGCCGTTCAGCGGGCATTCCCGCCGTTCGCCCATCGATTGTTTGGTCGCTCCGTCTAATTTGCATGGTAAGCAGGCCTCACCCCCGATAGCTTGAGTCATTCATCTTGGCGGAGGAAACGTTGCGTACGCGTCGCTGCGGTCTTGTCCTTGCATTCGGCATCATGATCGCGACCGTCGCGGGCGATGTCGCTTCGGCGGCCGAGCCTCCCAAGATCAGGAAGCCGCAGCCGCCTCCGCCGACGGCGCCCGAAGAGGTGATTCCTCTACCGCCGGCAGAGTTCGACCCCACCCTCGCCGTTGGCGGAGAGGATTTGAAGGCACGCAAGATCGAGACGCGCCTCAGCGTCGCAGTATTCGTCAACGGGCGCGGCCCATATCAATTCATCGTGGACAGCGGAGCGGACAGTTCGGTGGTCGGCCTGCGCATCGCGAAAGACCTGCAGCTGCCTCTCGGCACCCCCGCCATCCTGAATGGGATGACCTCGCGGAACCTGGTTGATCGAGTGAAGGTCGATCAGCTGACGCTGGGAACGATTACGTTCACCAACCTGCAGCTTCCGGCTCTGCGCGAAGTGGACCTCGGCGGAGCGGGCATGATCGGCATCGATGCGCTCGTCCAACAGCGGCTTATGATGGATTTCGAGAAGCGCATGATCAAAGTCGAGGACGCGCGCACTCCTGAAAGGCGCTATCCCGGGGAAATCGTGATTACGGCGCGGCGGCAGCGCGGGCAGTTGATCCTGACCCACGTCACGGCCGCCGGCCTGCCGCTCGACGCCGTCATCGACACCGGCTCTCAGATCACGATCGGCAATCTCGCGCTGCGGGACAAGCTGATCCGCGGCAATCGGGACAAGTTCATCACGGTTCCGGTGACCGGGGTGACTGGACAGACCGTCGACCTGCAACTGGCCACGATCGGTGAGCTCCAATTGGGGCCGGTGATCCTCCGCGATGTGCCCATGGCCTTTGCCGACGTACCGCCTTTCAAGCTGTTCGGCCTTTCCGAAGAGCCCGCGCTTCTCCTAGGCACGGACCTGCTCGAATCGTTCCGGCGGATCTCGCTCGACTTCAAGGCGCGCAAGGTCCGCTTCCAGCTGAGAAGCTGCCAGTCGCAAGGTATCGTCGTCAGCACTTCGCCGAGCACCTTCACGCGCATTTCGGCTACCGGCGGACTGGAAGTCTGCGGGGGCTAGCGCGAAGTAGAGCGGCCTCGTTTCGCTGGCGTTAAGGTAGGACGAACCGAGTGCTTCATCCCTTCGGCCGGGCAACAATCGGAGTGCAACTGCCGTTGTTGCCGGGACTGAAAGGAGTTCTTTGTTTATGCGTATGTATATTCTTGCGGCTGCCGGTGCGGCCGCCACCCTGGTTGCAATCTCGCCGGCCGTTGGCCAGTCGTGGCAGTGGGACGAGCGCGGCTGGCGCACTCTGGGTTACACCCGCGTGGATGGGCGAGACAGCGACACGATCTACCTGCCGGGAACAACGCGGCAGCGCGAGATCCGCTTGTGCGCGATGAACCAACCGCTACGCCTTCGCGACTTCGACATCCGCTTCGCCAACGGCGGGCGCCAGGATGTGAACACGCGCGCGGTTCTGCAGGCGGGACGCTGCACCCGGGCTGTCGACCTGAAGGGCAATCGTCGCGACATCGCCAGCGTGCGACTGCGCTACGAACCGATCCACCGCGTCGCATCACGGCCGGTGGTTCGCGTCCAGGCTCGCGCCTAGTTCAATTCGGGGGTGAGCCGGCACGGCTCACCCCCGACCATTCAGGCCTCCCCGTGGCGGGAGCAAGCCGGTTCGTCGAAGCCGGATTGACCTTTGGGGGGCAGAGCCGAAGCAGTAGACCTGAGACGCCTAATCGGGAGGGGTACGTTTCATGCGTATAAAATTGCTTCTGGCGATTTCCGCCTCAGCCATGGCTTCGGCGCTTCCCGCGGCGCAGGCGCCTGCGTACGATGCGCCGATCGTCGTCGAAGGCGAACTGCAGCGTGACGCCGCCGTTCGCAATTACGTCAACGCACTCGCTATCGCCTCGCCAGGCGAGAAAATCGCTCGCTTCGAGAAGTCGATCTGTCCTGCGAGCGTCGGGCTATCGGACGAGATGAACCGGCAGGTCGAACAACGTATCCGCCGCGTCGCTGCCGCAGCGAGTGTCCCCGTGGCGGCACCAGGTTGCGCCGCCAATCTGCTGCTGTTCGTCGCCCCGGACAGAGCCGCGTTCATCCGGCAGCTCCAAAAGGAACGGCCAATGCTGTTCGGGTTGATGACCGACTCCCAAGTCCGCGGTTTGGCCGAGCAGACGGGAGGAGCCGTCACCTGGCAACTGTTCGAGCAACGCGGGGCCGACGGTAGAACATTGAACAATGCGGGTGCCAGGGACGAAGGGCCCTCGACCCTGGCGGGCGTAACCTCCTCCCGCCTGCTGCCGCAGACCCGCACCGACCTGGATATCACGGTCGTCGTTCTCGAGCCCGCAGCGTTCACCGGCGCGACCATCACCCAGCTCGCCGACTATGTCGCCATGAGCGGACTCATGCAGACCGCTCCGCAAGGTCACCCGAAGGCCGCCGCTCCGACGATCCTGACCTTGCTCGAAGACAAGCGGCTAGGACGTCCGGCGCCGATGAGCGTGACGGCCTATGACCTGGCGTATTTGAAGGCGCTGTACACGATGTCCAACACGCTGCAGGCCGCGCCCCAACGCAGTGAATTGGTATCGAGGATGAAGGCGAACCTCGCCGCTTCCAATTAAGCCGTCGAACTTCGTCTATTTCTTGAGCGACTTCACTGCCGCGAGCGTCTTCGCAACGTGCTCGCTCCAGTCGAGGTCGGAGTGCACGAAGACGATCTTGCCGCTGCGGTCGATCACATATGATGTGCGGTCGGTCAGCTCCGGCTTTTGCTTCAGGACCACGTCATAGGCCTTGATCGTCGCCGGGCTGGCGGTCGCGACCGGGAACGCGTTGCGGCATTCCTCGACCGAGAATTTCTTCAGCGTTGGAAGGTCGTCGGCGGACATTCCGATCACCCGGGCACCGGCTTTCCTGAACTCGGCCGTCGCTTCGCTGAAGGCATGGGCTTCGAGCGTGCAGCCCTTGGTGAAGGCCTTCGGGAAGAAATAAAGCACCACGGGGCCGTTCTTCAGCTGATCCTTCAGGTGCAGTTTGAACGGCTTGCCCGCAATGGCGCCGGTGGTTGTGAAGTCGGGAGCCTGGGCGCCGACGGTAAGCGCGGCATCAGCCGGCTGGGCAAAGGCAAGTGCCGCGGTGAGCAAAAGCAATTTGCGCATTGCTGAGTCTCCTTCGTACCCTTCCCTATTCCGCCTGCCCCAGAAGCGCGAGCGTTAGATCGTCCGGATCGTCAAAGAAGCTTTGGAGTGTCTCGGCGAAAATCCCGTTCGGGCATGCGCGGTCAAACAAAGTGCCGCTGGAGCGCAGCTTTAACGCATCGACGGGACCGAAAATCTGCTCGGCCGAGCGCCGGCCTCTCCACGACAGAAGTGCATCGAAGCTGCTTGTCAGGCGCGTGCCAAGAAGCGGGTGGGCGAGATAGGCTTGCGCCTCAGCCAACGATCGTATCCCATAAAATTGTGCCGTTGGGCTGCGGCCGAGACCGGCCAACTGCGGGAAGACGAACCACATCCAATGGCTCTGCTTTAGTCCGGCGCGAAGCTCTTGCAGCGCTTGCTCGATGACGCCGTCCTGAGCGTCGATGAAGCGCTGGAGGTTGTGGAGATCGGATGGATTCACCCGAGCCTATTGGGGCAGCGGGCCCCCGCGGGAAAGTAAGGAAACGGCTGGCGCCTATCGAGCGGGCGCCAGCAGCCCCGCGAGCAAATAGAAAAGGATCATCACCGGGCCGGTGATCAGCGTCGCCGCCACGAAGGCCAGGCGAATGATCAGCGGATCCATGCCAGTGTAATCGGCAAGTCCGGCAGCGACGCCCATAACCTTGGCGTCGCGCCGGTTGATCAGGAAACGTTGGTTCATTTCAGTTCCCTTGAATTCGGGGGCGTTCAGGCGATCGGAAGCGAGGTCGCGGCCGAGACGAACAGAAGCGCAGTGATGAAAGCGCCGGCAAAAGCAGTGGCGGTTTCACGGGCAGAAGCGAAATTGGCAAACATTGGTAATCCCCATTTTTCATTCGGATCCGACCATCGGACCCATGCCGGAATAAATGCATGGGGTGTGCCAATTCGGAATTTTCCTTATAATTCAGTACCGCTGTCTACGAGGTGGCAGGATGTACCGGCAAACGACGCCGTGAGTTGGTGGATTTCACCAGAACCAGCGAGGGCTTTGTCCGGAAGTGGACATATGCGCTACAAATGTAGTTCAGTTCCGGACAATCAGCTCGACGTCAGGTCTCCGCCGTTCGGATGCAGAACCTGCCCGATCATGTAGCTGGAATCCTCGCACGCGAGGAACAGGAAGGCTGGCGCGACTTCGTTCGGCTGTCCGGGCCTGCCCATGGGCGTATCCTTGCCGAACTCCGGAATATCCTCCGGCTTCTGCCCACCGAAAGGGTTGAGCGGAGTCCAGATGGGTCCCGGCGCGACGCCGTTCACGCGGATCCCCTTCTCGATCAGATTTTTCGACAAGGACCGCGTGAAGGCCGTGATCGCGCCCTTGGTGGAGCTGTAATCCAGCAGTTGCGGCGAGCCCTTGTACATCGTCACCGACGTGCAGTTGATGATCGCCGATCCTTCCTTGAGGTGGTCGAGTGCCGCCTGGGTCAGGAAGAACATCCCGAAGATGTTGGTCTGGAACGTGCGCTTGAGCTGATCCTCGGTGATGTCGCGAATGTCTTCGTCGGGATGTTGCTCGCCGGCATTGTTCACGAGGACATCCAAGCTGCCGAACTCCTTGACCGTCTGCTCGACGGCGCGGGCACAAAAATCCTTGTCTCCGACGTCGCCCGCGATCGTGATCGCCCGCCGACCCTCCTTCTCGACGATCTTCCTAGTCTTGGCGGCGTCGTCATGCTCGCACAGGTAGAGGATCGCGACGTCCGCCCCCTCGCGCGCAAAAAGCGCCGCGACAGCGCGGCCGATGCCGCTGTCGGCACCGGTAATTAGCGCAACCTTGCCTTTCAAACGGCCGGAGCCCGGATAGCGCGGCTCCCAGTCGGGCTTGGGCTCGAGCTTGCTTTCGTGACCCGGCAGCCGATCCTCATGGATCATTGGCTCCATGACGTCAGACATGGCTTACTCCTTGGGCGCGATGCCCATTTCTTCTTTTTCAAACTCGTCTGTCGTACCTTGGTTAAGCTTCGTTCCCGGCGCGTGTCCGGTGTTGCGGCCGCGCGGCGTCTTTCGCGTATTCTTGGATTCTTTGTTGGCCATGCAATTTGCAAACCGCGACCGTGGGTTGCGGTTCCCGATTGCCGTTCAGCTGCGAAGGGTGGCCTCGGAAGGCTTCAACTCCTGCTGGTCGGAGGCCGATGCGGGGGCTGTCATCGACCGGCAGCGCGCGATCAGGGTCGGATAATCAAGATTGCTGGTGTCGAGCAGCGCGTCCGGTGTAGCCGCAATGCACTGTTCTTCCGACGCAAAATGGGCGGGCACGGTAGCAACGGGGGTACATTGCGAGCCACCGTCCGCGCATCCCAGGATTGCAATCACGAAATAACCCGGACCCATGTTCAATTCCCTTAAACTCGGGTCCCACAACTGCTGATTTTCCGGGCGGTTCCAAACCTTTCGCCGCAATTCATTGGCACTGCCTTCACGCCTCCCTACCTTGGCAGCGATGACGAACGAGGTAATGGGGCGCCCTGCGAAAGCTAATGGCGGTTTTGGAGCGCTGTGGCGCTTCCTGCCCATGCTGTGGCCGAAGGGTCAGGCGGAGCTGAAGGCGCGGGTCATCGTCGCCGTCGTGCTGGTGCTGGCGGGCAAGGCCGCCGTGCTGGTAATGCCGTTCGCCTACAAAGCGGTCATTGACGGCATGTCCGGCGGGAAGGTCGCATTCGCGGTCGTTGCCGGGCTTGTCGCCGGCTATGCGACGGCACGCTTCGCCGGCGTCCTGTCCGACAATTTGCGCAACGCACTGTTCGAAAAGGTCGGACAGGGCGCCGCGCGCCGCCTTGCGACCAATGTGTTCCGGCACGTCCATGACCTGTCGTTGCGATTTCATCTGGAGCGGCGCACCGGATCGCTCACCAAGATCGTCGAGCGCGGGACCAAGAGCATCGACATGATGCTCTATTTCATCCTGTTCAACATCGCCCCGACGGTGATCGAGCTTGCTGCGATCTGCATCATCTTCTGGGTGAAGTTCGGGCCCGGGCTCGTCGCCGCGACGCTCGTCATGGTCGCGATCTACATTACCTTCACACGCAAGGTGACCGACTGGCGAGCCCAGATCCAGCGGCAGATGAACGAAGTCGACAACAAGGCGATCGGTCGCGCGGTCGACAGCCTGCTGAATTATGAAACGGTCAAATATTTCGGCGCGGAGGAACGCGAAGCGAAACGCTACGACGAAGCGGTCGGCGCGTTCACGCACGCTGCCGTGCGCAACGAGACTTCGCTCGCCTGGCTCAACATCGGCCAGAGCTTCATCACCAATTTGATGATGGCGGGCGCAATGATCTTCACGGTCTGGGGCTGGAGCCACGGCCGCTTCACGCCGGGCGATGTGGTACTCGTCAACTCGCTGCTGATGCAGCTGTTTCGCCCGCTCGACATGCTCGGCTGGGTCTACCGCTCGATCCGTCAGGGCCTGATCGACATGGAGGCGATGTGGGACCTGCTCGACACGCCAGCCGAAGTCACGGACGATCCGGAAGCAAAGCCGTTGAACGTGGCGCGCGGAGAAGTGCGGTTCGAAAATGTCCGCTTCGGCTACGAGCCCGAACGCGAGATTCTCAAAGGGCTGGATCTCACCATCCCCGCCGGGACAAGCTGCGCAATCGTTGGCCCGTCAGGAGCGGGGAAGTCCACGATCGCACGCCTGCTCTATCGCTTCTACGATCCGACCGGCGGAAGGATCGCAATCGATGGGCAGGATTTGTCGAAAGTGCAGCAGCGCAGCCTTCGCGCAGCGATCGGTATCGTTCCGCAGGACACCGTCCTTTTCAACGACACTATCGGATACAACATCGCCTACGGGCGTGATGGAGCGACGTCCGCCGATATAGAAACCGCAGCTCGCGGCGCGGCCATTGACCGCTTCATCGAGGCGCTCCCGGCCGGCTATGAGTCGATGGTGGGCGAGCGCGGCCTGAAGCTATCGGGCGGCGAGAAGCAGCGCGTGGCGATTGCGCGGACATTGCTCAAGAACCCGCCGATCCTTGTCCTCGACGAGGCGACGTCAGCGCTCGACAGCAGGACCGAGCAGGCTATCCAGGAGACGCTCGATCGTGTGTCGGAAAGCCGTACCACGATCATGATCGCGCACCGGCTTTCCACCGTGGTGAACGCCGATCAGATAGTCGTCCTAGACGCCGGGCGCGTCGCCGAATTGGGAACGCACGAGGAGCTTCTTGCCCGCGACGGGCTCTATGCGGACTTGTGGCAGCGGCAGGCTGCCGAGCGACTGGCGGAAGAGATCGCGGAAGCTGCAGAATAGCCATCGGATCCGCTACGGCCTTGAAATTGCTGGAAAACATTCATGCTGACGAAAGCGTCGGCCTGTAATAGTGCAGCATCTGCCTATTCGCTCTCGAAACAGGAATTTCCATGATCCGCAAACTCTTGCTCGCTTCGGCAGCCGCAGCGGTACTTTCCGTTCCGGCCACCGCCGCAACCCGGAAGCCTGCCGACACCGCTTCCGCAACGCTCGCGGCCTCCAATCCCTTCGCCAAACCCAGTGCGCTGGCGATGCAGGCGCCCGATTTCTCCAAGATCAAGGACAGTGACTATTTGCCGGCGCTGCTCGCGGGGATGGCGCAGCAGAAGAAGGAAGTGGCAGCGGTCGCCAACCAGGCGGCAGCTCCCACATTCGAAAACACCATCGTTGCGCTGGAGCGCACGGGCGAGCTGCTTGAGCGCGCGAACCTCGCCTTCTCGGCCGTCAATGGTGCCAACACCAACGACACGCTTCAGGCGACCGATACGAAGACCGCGCCGCTGTTCGCCGCGCATAGCGATTCGATCTACCTCAACGGCAAGCTGTTTCAGCGTGTCAAATATCTGCACGACCACCAGGCAGAGCTGAACCTGAACCCCGAGCAGGCGAAGGTCCTCGACGTCTATTACAAGCAGTTCGTGCACGCCGGCGCGGAGCTTCCCGCCGCCAAGCAGGCCCAGCTCAAGGTGATGAACAAGCGCCTGAGCACGCTTCAAACCTCTTTCACGCAGAAGTTGCTGGCGGCGGCCAAGACCGGCGCTCTGCACGTGACCGACGCCGCAGCGCTCGCCGGCCTTTCGCAGGAGCAGCTGGCGGCCGCGCAGGAAGCCGCCAAGGACCGCAAGGTCGCCGGCTATATTCTACCGCTTCAGAACACCACGCAGCAGCCGACATCCGATGCGCTGACCAGCCATGACACCCGCCAGAAGCTGTTCGAAGCAAGTCTCAACCGCGCCGAGCATGGCGATGCGAACGACACCCGGGCGATCATCAGCGAGATCGCGCAGCTTCGTGCGCAGAAGGCCGCCTTGTTCGGCGAAAAGAATTGGGCCGACTACACGCTCTACGACCAGATGGCGCAGAACCGCGAAACGGCCCTGGGTTTCCTCCAGCGACTGGCTCCGGCGGTTTCGGCCAAGCAACGCCAGGAAGCGGCCGACATTCGCGCGCTCGCGAAGTCGCAAGGCGCCAATTTCGAGGTCACGCCGGCCGACTGGAATTTCTACGCCGAGCAAATCCGCAAGCAGCGCTACGCGCTCAACAGCGACGAGCTGAAGCCCTTTTTCGAATTCAACAAGGTGCTGACGGACGGCGTCTTCTACGCCGCCAATCAGCTTTACGGACTGACCTTCCAGGAACGGAAGGATCTGCCGACGTGGAATGCGGACATGCGCGTGTTCCAGGTCAGCGACCAGGACGGCAAGGAGCTCGCACTGTTCTACATCGACCCGTGGAAGCGCGACAACAAGTCGGGCGGCGCGTGGATGTCGAACCTTGTCAACCAGTCCTACCTGCGCGGCACGAAGCCCGTGGTCTTCAACGTCGAGAACTTCACCAAGCCCGCACCCGGCCAGCCTGCGCTGATCAGCTGGGACGATGTGACCACCATGTTCCACGAATTCGGCCACGCGCTGCACGGCATGTTCGCGGCGCAGACCTATCCGACCCTGTCGGGTACGAACGTGGCTCGCGATTTCGTGGAGTTCCCGTCGCAGTTCAACGAGAACTGGGCGCTCGATCCAAAGATCCTGCCCCACTATGCGGTCCATTATCAGACCGGGCAGGCGATCCCGCAGGACCTGGTCGACAAGATCAAGAAGTCGCGGACCTTCAACCAGGGCTATGAGCTCGGCGAAGCGCTGACTGCCGCGCGGCTCGACCTCGACTGGCATTCGCTGCCGGGGAACACCGGACGGCCCGATGTCGACAAGTTCGAGGCCGATGCCCTTGCGGCCGGCGGCTTCGACGTTGCCGACGTTCCGCCGCGCTACCGTTCGAGCTATTTCCTTCATATCTGGAGCAATGGCTATTCGGCAGGCTATTATGCCTACCCATGGACTCGCATGCTCGGACAGGATGCCTTCAACTGGTTCGAGACCCACGGCGGACTGACGCGTGCGAATGGCCAGCGTTTCCGGGACATGGTTCTGTCGCGCGGCAATACGATCGAATATGCCGACATGTATCGCAGCTGGGCCGGACACGACCCCAGCATTCAGCCGTATCTCGATTATTACGGGCTGACTGCGGGGTCCGACACGGTCAGCGCTCCGCCGCCGCCCCCGGCGCCCGCGGCGCCTGCCCCTAAGAAGGGCGAGAGAGGACGCTAGATTTATGATCCGCCAGCTCGATGACCGTACATTCATTAGCGGGCAGATCGCCCCTCATGAGGTCGCCGGGCTGGCTGAGCGTGGCGTCACAATGATTGTGAACAACCGGCCGGACGGCGAAGACCCCGGTCAGCCGCTGGCTTCCGAAATCGAGCAAGCGGCGAGAGCGGCAGGGATCGGCTATCGCTTCCTGCCGATCCGCCGCGGCCCCGGTCCGGCCGAAGTCGAAGAATTGCAGGATACGATGCGTGAATGCGGCGAGGGCAAGATGCTGGCCTTCTGCCGCTCCGGCGCGCGTTCGACGTTCGCCTGGGCGCTCGCTCGGCGCGAGGAAGGCATGGACCGCGACGAGGTCGAGCGGATTGCCGAAGGCGCGGGCGTCAGCCTCGCACCGATCTCTCACCTGCTTTGAATTCATTCACCAGGGGAAGACGTCGCCTGCCGCAATCTCGTCCGGCCGCGGGGCGCGGCCTAGCATTGCATTGCGGTGGGGAAAGCGGCCGAAGCGCTCGATCACATCGTGATGCTTTTTCGCGAAGGGCAAATAACGAGCGCTATCCAGACCGCTGAACAGCAAGACTGATCTGTTCTGGTCGTCGAGGTTCTCGCTGTGCTGGAAGGGCATGTAGAGGAAAGCGCGCTCGTCGGTCTTGAGCTCGTCGTCGAAGCCTCGCTCGATCGCGCCTTTGGCGATCGCAAGCGCCAGGTGATCCGTTGCGAATTGATCGGCAAGCCCGCGGAACATGTTGCGCGGGAACTGGTCGAACAGGATCACCGCGGCGAGGGCAGTCAGCGGATCCGTGAAGAAACAGTCGGCGGGAAGCTCCCGCTTCTCGGCCCAGAGCTTCAAGAATTGCTGCCGGACCCGATGGTCCAGCGCATCGTCGGCCTTCCACCATTGGTCGTAGCCGAGCGCAAACCAGAATTTCAGAACGTCACCGCGCCAGTCGGCGCTCACGCCGCGGTGCCTCCGACCGTCAGGCCTTCAATCAACAGCGTCGGCTGGCCGACGCCGGCGGGAACCGACTGCCCGCCCTTGCCGCAGACGCCGATCCCTTCATCGAGCGCGAGATCGTTACCGATGCCCTTCACGCGGGTGAGCACCGTCGGCCCGTCGCCGATAAGGGTTGCGCCCTTGATCGGCTCCGCAATCTTTCCGCCGCGAATGCGGTATGCCTCGGTGCAGGAGAAGACGAACTTCCCGCTGGTGATATCGACCTGCCCGCCGCCGAAGCTCTTCGCGTAGATCCCGTCTGAAACCCGCTCGACCAGTTCGCCGGGATCGTCATTGCCGGCCAGCATGAAGGTGTTGGTCATGCGCGGCATGGGCGCATGCGCGAAGCTTTCGCGCCGGCCGTTGCCGGTGGGCTCGACGCCCATCAGCCGCGCATTGAGGCGGTCCTGTATGTAGCCCTTCAGGATGCCATCCTCGATCAAGACATTGCGCCGCGTCGGCGTGCCTTCGTCATCGATAGTCAGCGATCCCCGCCGCTTCTCCATCGCACCGTCGTCGATTACGGTCACGCCGGGAGCCGCAACGCGCTCTCCAATGCGCCCGGAAAATGCAGACGTGCCCTTGCGATTGAAGTCGCCCTCGAGACCGTGGCCAACCGCCTCGTGCAACAGGACGCCCGGCCAGCCTGGTCCCAGCACGACCGGCATTTCGCCGGCTGGCGCCGCGACGGATTCCAGGTTGGTCAGCGCCTGCGCGAGAGAGATGTCGATCGCGCGGTTCCATTCCGTCTGGTCGAACAGACGGCCGTAAAGATAACGCCCTCCAACCCCGTGATAGCCGGTTTCCCGGCGTCCGTTCTGCTCGACGACAATCTGGACGCCGAGGCGCACGAGTGGACGAACGTCATGGGCGACGAAACCGTCCGCGCGCACGATGTCGATCACGCTCCAGCTGGCGGCAAGCGCAACGCTTACCTGGACGACGCGCGGATCGCGAGCGCGTGCGGCGGCGTCGATCGCCTCGCACAAAGCAACCTTTTCGGCGAACGGGACCAGCACCAGCGGATCGTCGGCGCCGTACATCGCCTGATTGGTGCGCGCAGGCGGAGCCGCCGGATTCGCCGTCCGTGGATCGAGCAGCCTTAGCGTCCCCGCCGCCCGCTCGATCGCCGCTTCGCTGATCTCGTTGGCGTGGGCGAAGGCCGTTGTTTCGCCGGTCACTCCGCGCAGGCCAAAGCCCGACGTCGTGTGATAGTCGGCGGTCTTCAAGCGCCCGTCGTCGAACCCGAAGGCCTCGCTCGCGCTATATTGGAGGTAGAGCTCACCATCGTCGCATGCGCCGAGATGCTTCGCGGCGAGTTGATTCGCCGATTGCGGGTCGAGGCTGCGGTACAGGAAACGCCGGGGATCGGGCGTGGTCATGCCGCCTGACTGTCCGCTGGTCCCCCGATGAAAACGAAGCGCCGATCGCAATAGCCGCACTCGACGTAACCCAGCTCCGGATCGATGCGCAGGTAAACCCGCGGATGTCCGAGCGCAGGCGAAACCTCACCAGAGCCATCGCAGGCAACCTGCAACGACGATACGCGGAAGACTTCGGGCGGAGGGATCGACGACATGTCCGCCACTTAGGGCTGCGGCCGCGGCGTCACAAGATCACTGATAGCTTGCGATGACGTCGAAGGTCGCTTCGTAAATGCCTTCCGGCTGATTTGCGCCGACCAGGATGATCCCGCCCACGCCAAAGAAGAACGCTCGGGTTACCGGGTCGACGGTCTTCAGCGGTGAGCCCTGAACCGGCATCGCCAGAACCGTCACTTTATCGGCGGGGTTTGTGGTGCTCGTCAGTTCAGCGGGCGGGTCGACCGCGACGAGGACCAGCTGGTTTGCCGACCCTGCTCCCGCGAAATAGGCGCGCTGACCGACCTGGCTGGGGACGCCGGTCACTCCACCGGTGATCGTGCGCGCGCCCGTCGCTGCATTGATGGTCACCGTTCCCGGAAGCGCCGACGGAACAACCGCGCCGAAATCGAGATCCTCGATCTTGGTCAGGGTCAGCGGCACGAGGATCAGCGCCCGCCCGTCCGCGTCCTGCGTTGCATTGATCGGCGCGGCCTCGGCTGGCAACGCAGCGGCGCTGATCGCCGCCACGGCGATGAGAAGTTTGCGGTAAACCACTTGGATTGCCCCCACGCGAATACTCTGATCCCGTTGAGTATCGCCGGGGCC
>Ga0070670_100002878_pt1 | contig 14238 bp, 9 predicted proteins | sample KBSS63metaG_FD_64665 | JGI IMG/M metagenome (GOLD analysis project Ga0070670, IMG submission 64665) | Switchgrass rhizosphere microbial communities from Kellogg Biological Station, Michigan, USA - KBS S6-3 metaG | ecosystem: Host-associated > Plants > Roots > Rhizosphere > Soil ... | reverse complement strand
TCGCTTCTTCGGTTATGGCGCGATCAATCGCATCGTCTTCAGGCAGGGCAGACCCCCGGCAACCGCGCCGAAACCCGAGCGCCCGCAGCTGCGGCCCGTCCCGAGACAGCTGGGAGAGGGGCTGCGTGAAATCGCCGATCCCGAGCTACGCCATTGCCTGGAGTCGCTTGCTGCGCAAATTGCAGCTAGCAGCGGGCCGCCGTCATTGTCTGCGGAGGATGACGAACCGATACCCGTGATAGACCGGAGCAATTGAATGAAGCCCTCAATTTTCCTTGCAAGCGCCGTCGCCCTGGTCGCGATCGCCGGCTGCAATTCCAAGCCGGGCGATGCCAAGACCAATGCCGAAGCGCCAGTGAAGTGGGAGATGACGACGCCTCCGAAGGGCGGCGACTGGACCATGGTGATCAACGCCACGCCGGCCGGCGGCTTCATGATGGGTAATCCCAACGCGAAGGTGAAGCTGGTCGAATTCGGGTCGCTGACCTGCCCGCACTGCCGCGAGTTCGACGAACAGGGCGTTGAGACCCTGATCGGCAATTATGTGAAGTCAGGGAAGGTGAGCTGGGAATTCCGCAACTACGTTCGCGATCCCTTCGACCTGACCGCAACGCTCGTCGCGCGTTGCAACGGCGCCAAAGGCTTCTTCCCGCTCGTTCGGGCGCTTTACAAGGACCAGGCCGATTGGGTCGGCAAGATCCAGGCGACTCCGCAGGCGCAGCTCGAAGGACTGCAGAACCTGCCGCCCAACCAGGAATTCGTGCAGGCCGCCAAGTTTGCCGGTTTCCCGGAATGGGCCGCGGCGCGTGGCATTCCGGCAGCCAAGACGAACCAATGCCTGTCCAATGAGGCCAGCATCAACCAACTCGTCCAGATGACCAGTGACGCGACGACCCAATACCCCGATTTCCCGGGTACGCCGACCTTCATCCTCAATGGCAAGATGGTTGAGAATACGGCGACCTGGGCAGCGCTCGAGCCTCATCTCAAGAAGGCAGCCGGCGGGTAAGCAGGTCGAGGGGGAGGGTGAGACAGGTTGCGGATTAGGCGGCTCAAGCTCAGCGGCTTCAAGAGCTTCGTCGAACCGGCCGAACTTCGGATCGAGCCCGGACTGACCGGAGTCGTCGGCCCGAATGGCTGCGGTAAGTCGAACCTGCTCGAAGCCATCCGCTGGACCATGGGCGAGTCCAGCCCCAAGTCGCTTCGCGGCGGGGGCATGGACGACGTCATTTTCGCCGGGACGGCCTCGCGTCCGCCGCGGGATTTCGCGGAAGTTTCTATCCTCCTCGAACGGGGTCCCGGCGATGAGGACGGATCGAGCGAAAGCGAGATCACTCGGCGGATCGAGCGCGGTGCGGGGTCGGCTTACCGCATCGACGGCCGAGACGTCCGCGCCAAGGATGTCGCCTTGCTGTTCGCCGACGCAGCCACCGGGGCTCACTCGCCTGCCCTCGTTAGCCAGGGCAAGATCGGCGCGGTGATTGCCGCGAAGCCGGTCGAACGGCGGCAATTGCTCGAGGAAGCGGCAGGCATCTCCGGATTGCACGCACGCCGCAAGGACGCCGAACAGAAGCTTCGGGCGGCGGAAGCGAACCTCGCACGGCTGGGGGAGATCCTTGGCGACCAGGAGCAGCGCGCCGCCCAGCTTCGGCGCCAGGCGCGCGCGGCGGAGCGCTATCGGAAGCTCACCGATCAGATTCGCGGGGTCGAAGCCCGGCTGCTCCATGCTCGCTGGGTTGAAGCCGAGCACGCAGCTGATGCCGCGACGGCCGAGGCGCGAGCCGCAGCAGAGGAAGTGGAACGGATCGCGCAGGCGATCACGAACGCGCAAGCCGCGCATGACAAGGCGAACACCGAGCTGGCCGCCAGGCGCAATGCCCTGGCGGAGCTTCGGGAGCATGGTCACGAACTTGCGCATCAATTGGCGACGGCGCGGGCTCGGCGCGACACGGTCGCCCGCCGGCTGATCGAGCTGGAGCGTCTTCAGACCTCGCTCGCTACCGATATCCAGCGCGAGGAATCGCTCAGGAGCGACGCGGGCCGCGGCATCGCAGGGCTCGAGCAGGAGCGCGCCGCGATCGCGCAGCGGCTCGAGGATTCCGAGGCCCATTCGGCGCGGATCGCCACAGAGCTGAGCGCCGCCGAGGCAGCATCCCGCGAGGCGGAAGCAGCATTGGCGGAGCTGCTCGCCCGGCAGGCAGCGATGCGGGCCGAACGGCGTGTCGCGGAGGCCGCGCTTGAAGCTGCCCGAGCCCAGCTTGCGCGAACCGAGCAAGAGCGGGACAAGCTCGGCGATCAGCTCCAAGCGCTCGGCGATGGGAGCGAACAGAGGTCCGCGCAGACTGAAGCAGAGACCCGCGCGAAAGCAGCCGCAGATGCGCTGGCCTCTGCCGAGGCGAGACGTGTGGAGGCCGAGGAGGGCCGCTCTTCGGCAGCAGAATCGCGGGATGCGGCCGAAAGCCAGTTGGCGTCCGCCCGCGCCGCAGTCTCCGCGGTGCGGTCCGAGCATGATGCGCTCGCCCGTGCGCTCGAACATGGCGGCGGAGCCGCAATTGCCAGCCTGAAGGCTGAGCCCGGATATGAGCGGGCGCTTGCGGCAGCACTGGGCGAGGACGCTGACGCCGGCATCGGGGGAGACGGACAGCGTCGGTGGCAGGGCAGCGATACGTTACAGAGCGATCCGTCCCTGCCGGCAGGGACGACGTGCCTGGCGGATCACGTGGAGGCACCGAAAGAGTTGCGGCGGCGCCTGAGACAGGTCGCGGTCGCCGACGAGGACAATGGGCAATTGCTCGCGGTCGGCCAGCGCCTGGTCACTCCGGACGGGCGCCTGCGCCGATGGGACGGGTTCGTCGCGGTGGGCGCGGGCGCCGCTGCCGCGGAACGCCTGCTTCGCGCGAACCGCCTCGCGCAATTGGCCGACGAATTGCCCGGGCTTCAGGCAAAGCTCGAGGCGGCGGCGGCGGAGCGCGACCGCGCCCTTTCGGCAATGGAGCAATGCCGCAAGTCCGCCGAGGAAGCTCGGACGGCAGCCTTGGCGGCTGAACGTGACGCCCGCGATGCGACCAGGGCGATTGACGCGGCGGCGGCGGCGTTGGAGCGAATCGAAGCCCAACGGAGCGGACTCTCGCAGCGCGTCCACGACCTGCAGCCGGTACTGGAAGCCGCCCTGGAAGCCGTGACAGCGGCGGAGCGGTCGTTGGCCGCCCTTCCCGACCCTTCCGCGCTCGAATTTGACGTCGAGGGTTCGCGGGCCGGTGCGGCCGCTACGGCTTCGGCCGTTGCCGACAAACGTGCGGAGGCCGCAACCAAGGCGCGCGAAACGGCAGCGGACCGCGAGCGGTCCAGCGCGGCGGGCCGCGAGCAGGCCGAGTGGCGCAAGCGCCAGGCCGATGCTGAGCAGCGCCTTGCATCGGCGCTTGAGAGACAGAAGCAACTCATTGCGGAGCGCGCCGAACTTCAGAAGGAGCCCGGAGAGCTCGACGCGAAGATCGATGAGCTCGAGCATGCCAACGACCAAAGCCAGGTGAAGGTCGGCGAAGCGACTGCCGCGGAGCGCGAGGCCGAGGAAACGGTAATCGCGGCTACGCAGCTCGTCTCAGCGGCAAACGAGCGGTCGGCCGATACTCGGGAGCGGCGTGCCGCGGCGGCGGCGCGAGCCGAAGCTCAGCAGGCTCGGAGCGCCGAATTTGCGCACCAGGCGGTCGAGAAGTTCGACGTCGTTCCGCAACGGCTGCCGGAGAAGCTGGGTTTCGACGCGGAAGAGCCTCGCAATGCCGACGGAGAAGCTGCGACACTGGAGCGACTGATCGCCGAGCGCGAGCGGATCGGGCCGGTCAACCTGGTCGCCGAGCAGGAACTGGCCGAGCTCGACGCTGCCCGCACCAAAGGCGCCGAGGAAGCCGATGAGCTATCCCAGGCGATCCATCGCCTCCGTGGATCGATCGGCAGTCTCAACCGCGAGGGCCGGGTCCGCCTGCTCGAAGCCTATGAGAAGGTCGATGCGCATTTCCGGCGACTGTTCCAGACCTTGTTCGAAGGCGGGCAGGCGCATCTGGAGTTGGTCGAGAGTGACGATCCCCTCGAGGCGGGCCTCGAAATCATGGCGCAGCCGCCCGGCAAGCGTCTTTCGACGCTGACGTTGCTGTCGGGCGGCGAGCAGGCGCTGACGGCGGTTGCGTTGATCTTCGCCATCTTCCTCACCAATCCGGCGCCGATCTGCGTGCTCGACGAGGTCGATGCTCCACTCGACGACGCGAACGTCGAGCGGTTCTGCGATCTGCTGCACCGGATGACCCAGGAGACCGATACACGCTATCTGATCGTCACTCACAATGCCGTGACGATGAGCCGGATGGACCGGCTCTATGGCGTGACCATGATCGAGAAAGGCGTCAGCCGCCTTGTCTCGGTCGATCTTGGCAGCGCCGAGACCCTGCTCGCCGCAGAGTGATATTCGCTATTGCGAATGACTATCAATAACACTAGACGGTCCAAAAGAAGTCCAAAGGGGAACGAATGGACCGCCTGTTGTACCCGCTCGCCGCGGCGCTCATTTGCGGCGCAGCTCCTTCCTACGCCGCCGACACGGATGCGACCGCATCGGCGGACGCGGGCACTGGGCCCGATATTGTCATTACAGGCGAGCGCGTTCCCTACGGGGTCAAGGTCACCACCACAGCGACCAAGACCGCCACCGACATCCGTAACGTCCCCCAGGCTTTGACGATCGTCTCGAGCCAGCAGATCGCCGACCAGCAAATCCGCTCGGTCGGTGAGCTGCTGTTGTTCGTTCCAGGGGCTTCATACAATTCCGGCGAGGGCAATCGCGACACGCTCGTGCTGCGCGGCAATTCGAGCACCGCCGACTTCTTCGTCGATGGCGTGCGCGACGACGTCCAATATTTCCGCGACTTCTACAATATCGACCGGGTCGAGGTGCTGAAGGGCCCGAACGCGATGATCTTCGGCCGCGGAGGCGGCGGCGGCATCGTCAATCGCGTGCTCAAGCGTCCGAGCTTCACGCCATCGCGCGGCGCCGTCGTGGCAGGCGATGGATGGGGGGCGCGGCGGTTCAGCGCTGATCTCGACCAGCCGATTTCCGGCGCCTTCGGTCTTCGGCTGAACGGCGTCTACGAGAACAGCGACAGCTTCCGTCACGATGTGGAGCTGAAGCGCTACGGGATCAATCCAACCGCTGCGCTGCTGGTCGGGCCGGACACGCGCGTCGACCTATCCTACGAATATTTCCATGACCGGCGCACCGCCGACCGCGGCGTGCCGGCGGACGGCGACGAGCCGATCCGTGGCTTCACCCGCACCTTCTTCGGCGATCCGGAAAAGAGCTTCGCCAAGGCCGACGTCAACCTGGCGACGATCGCCGCCGAGCATCGGTTTGCCGAGGGGCTGACGCTCAGGAACCGGACGATGTTCGGCGACTATGACAAATTCTATCAGAACATTTATCCGAACAGCTTCAATGCGACGACGGGCCGCGTCGCTCTCGCCGGCTACAACAATCGCAACGACCGCCGGAACCTCTTCAGCCAGACGGATCTCATCTGGGAGAATCGTCTCGCCGGAATCGACCAGACTATCCTGCTCGGCTTCGAGGTCGGCCGCGAGAAGTCACGCAACAAGCGGCTGACGGCAACCTCGATCAGCCCGAGCAGCGTTCCGGTGAACGATCCAACGGTGGATGCGGACGTGATCTTTTCGGCACTGCCCAGCGACGCGGACAATCGCGTTCACGCGAGCGTCGCGGCATTCTACGTGCAGGACCAGATCCGCCCAGCCAAATGGCTCGAGATCGTCGCCGGCCTCCGCTTCGACAGCCTGAAGATCGACGTGGACGATCTCCGCGCGGTCGGCGGCGGGGAGTTCGGCCGCCGCGATCATCTCTGGTCGCCGCGGCTGGGCGTCGTTCTCAAGCCGACCGACGATCTGTCGATCTACGGCAGCTACAGCCGGTCCTACCTTCCCCAGTCGGGTGACCAGTTCAGCAGCCTGACCTCGGTGACCGAAGGACTGAAGCCGGAGCGGTTCGACAATTATGAGATCGGCGCCAAGCTCCAGCTCCCGGGCAACCTGCTGGCGACGGCTGCGATCTACCAGCTCGAGCGAAAGAACACGCGCGCTACCGACCCGCTCAATCCCTCGCGAACGGTGCTGACCGGCGCGCAGCGCAGCCGCGGCCTCGAGATCGGCCTGGAGCGCAGTATCACCAGCCGCTGGCTGATCGCGGGAGGTTATGCGCTCCAGAAAGCGGAGATTACCGAGACGACTGCCGCCGCCCCGGAGGGCCGCGAAGTCCCGTTGGTTCCGCGCCACAGCTTCTCGCTGTGGAACCGCTACGATTTCACCAAGACGATCGGCGCCGGCGTCGGGCTCATCGCACGGTCAAAGTCCTATGCGACGATCAGCAATGCGGTGAAGCTGCCGGGTTACGCGCGCGTCGACGCCGCGCTTTACTATCGTCTGCCCTGGGGTGTCGAAGCGCAGGTGAATGTCGAAAATCTGTTCGGCGCGCATTACTTCCCCACGGCCAACGCCGACAACAATATCTCGCCGGGCGCACCGCGCACGGTGAAAGCGAGTGTCGGCTACAGGTTCTAACGCGCCAGCTCTTCCGCCCGCGCCTTGATGCGCTTCAGGTCGCGGATGAAGAGCGCTCGCTCCTCGCGCCTTCGATCCTCTTCCGGGATGCGGAGGAGGAAGCTCGGGTGAACGGTGATCCAGCACTCGCTGCCGTCGGCAAGCTTCATCGGCGCGCCGCGGTTTTTGCCGATCGCCATCGTCTTGCCGAACAGGCTTTGCGCCGCGGTCGCGCCAAGAGCCACCGTAACGGGCGGACGGAGCAGCTCGCGCTCATGCTCGATCCACCAGCGGCAGGCTTCGATCTCGCCTGCCCCGGGCTTGCTATGGATGCGCTTCTTGCCGCGCGGGACAAACTTGAAGTGCTTCACGGCATTCGTGACGTAGACGCTCGCTCGATCGATCCCTGCTTTCTCCAGCGCCGCATCGAATAGCTGCCCGGCGGGTCCGACGAACGGCCGTCCTGCGATATCTTCCTGGTCCCCCGGCTGTTCGCCGACGAACATGATCGAGGCATCGAGAGGTCCCTCCCCGAACACGGTTTGCGTCGCAGGTTTGTAGAGTTCGCACCGCGTACATTTACGCGCGTCCTTGAGCAGGGCCTCCCATGATGCGCGAAAATTGCCGCCGGGCTCGATCGCACGCTCGGCGTCGAGCGCGTGCTTCAACCCATCCCGGACAACGGTCGCGTCCGCCGACGAGCGCTGGATCATCTCGGCTTCCCTCGCTTGGGCTCCGGCAATGAGGGGCTGAACGAGCGAAGTCTCCGGCATGTTGCGCCAATATTTCTTCGGCATTTCCTTCAGCATCGCACCGACCTTCAGCCGCGCGGGGTTGAAGATGCTGGCGTAATAGGTGCGCCACGTCTCCTCGAGCGGATCGCCCGAGGGCGCGTCGGAACGCGTGGCGCCGGGGCCCTCCCTAAGCGCGCGCCCATCCCAATGGATGGAGAGCTCCGGCGTCAGGATCGACCAGCGCATGTTGGTGAAGCGATTGACGAAGAAGGCGGCGGCGCGGCGGATGATATGGTGCTCCGGCTCGAAGAAGGCGACGAAGCGGTCGTCGAGCTCGCGAAAGCGCACGAAGGCATGCATCTTGTGGATGTCGCGGCGTACGGCCTTCGCGAGATCCTGCAGCCGTCGGACCAGCGGGTCGGCTTCGTCATCGAGCGCATGCCGGTTGGCCTTCAGCCGAAGCAGCATGCCGTACAACAAGGCAAAGCGCTCAGGGTCGGAATGGCAAATCACGTCGCGGGCCAGCTCCACGAAGGCGCGCGGTACCGGAAAGCTGGGCGCCGGAGGCTGATGCGATTCCGAAGCGAACAGGTCCGCCTCGCCGCCATCGACCTGCCAGACGGCCGCGCTTGCCGGCACGCCAGCCTCGGCGAGGTCACGCGCCTTATCGCGCCAGCCGTCGAAGTCGTCCGGCGCAGCCAGCGTCACGCGATGCGCGTCGATCATTGGGCCCTCGCGTAGCACGTCAGGCCGCGAACAGCTCCAGCTGGGTTTCCTTCCGCGCTATCAAGGTCCGAAGATCGCTTCGGTCTGTCAGCAAGGTCGGGCGCCAATCGATCGTCGCAATGAAGGGCCGAACCTTCGCGATCGACAACGTAAGACGCGCGACATCGTCGAGGCGGAGCCTCCGCATGCGTCGGGATGAGAGAATCCGGTCGACGGCTTTCGTCCCAAGGCCCGGGACGCGGAGCAGCATCTCCTTCGGCGCACGATTCACGTCGATGGGGAAACTTTCGCGATATTTAAGCGCCCAGGCGAGCTTGGGGTCGATGTCGAGTGGAAGCATGCCCTGATCGTCGGTCGCGCTTTGAACCTCCTTCGGAGCAAAGCCGTAGAAACGCATGAGCCAATCGGCCTGGTAGATGCGGTGCTCCCGCATCAGTGGCGGCCGCCGCAATGGCAGAACCGCACTGGCGTCGGGAATCGGGCTGAACGCCGAATAATAGACGCGCCGCAGATTGAAGCGATCGTAGAGAGCGCTGGCACGCTCAACGATGTCGCGATCGGTGGCTCTGTCCGCCCCCACGATCATTTGAGTGGACTGGCCGGCTGGCGCAAACTTGGGCGCCGATTTGAACCGCTGCGCTGCATCGCCCGCGTCGGCGATAAAGGCTTTCATGTCGCGCATCGCGCCCTCGATTTGAGCGGCGCTCTTTTCCGGAGCGAGCCTGTTCAGGCCGGTTTCGGTCGGCAGTTCGACGTTGATCGATACGCGGTCGGCGTGAAGGCCCGCTTGCCGCACGAGTTCGGGGTCGGCGTCCGGAATAGTCTTGAGATGGATGTAGCCGCGAAAATCATGGTCCTCGCGCAAGCTGCGAGCGACTTCGACGATCTGCTCCATCGTATAGTCAGACGAACGGATGATACCGGACGAGAGGAACAGGCCTTCGATGTAGTTGCGCTTGTAGAAAGCGAGCGTCAGGCGGACGACCTCCTCGGCCGTGAACCGGGCGCGGCGCACGTTGGAGCTCTTCCGGTTGATGCAATAAGCGCAGTCGAAAATGCAGCTGTTGGTCAGGAGAATCTTCAGCAGGCTGATGCAGCGCCCGTCCGGGGCATAGGCATGACAGATGCCCATTCCTTCGCTCGACCCGATGCCCTTGCCCCCTCGACTGTCACGCTTCGCCGTCCCCGATGATGCGCAGGATGCATCATATTTGGCGGCGTCGGCGAGAATTGCGAGCTTCGCCTGCAGGTCCAGTTGAGCCATTCGTTCTATTTATGTTCCCGTTCATTCTCTTGCAAGACAATAGGTTAGCCGAGGCAAGCCTTTGTCTGCCTAAGACCGGCAGCCGGGGAACGCACGGGCCGCGATGGCCGTTCTTGATGCACGACATAAGGAGATGAACATGGCTAACGACCGCGAGATCGAGGAACAGTTCTGGGGTGCCCTTGAGGACAGCCCGTTCGTAATGCTCGGACTAGACGAGGCGCGCGATAGCGCGATGCAGCCGATGACGGCACGGTTCGAGGATCAGGATCGCGAGCGGGGCTGCGTCTGGTTCTTCACGGCCAAGGACCATGACCTCACCCGCGCGCTCGGCCAGGACAATCGTGCCGTGGCCAGCTTTGCTGCCAAGGGGCACGACGTCTTCGCCAGCCTTCGCGGCCAGCTGATACTGGACAACGACCGTGCAACCCTCGACCGCTTGTGGAACGCGATCGCTGCCCAATGGTACGAGGGCAAGGAAGACCCGAAAATGGCCCTCCTCCGCTTCGAGATCGACGACGCCAAGATTTGGCTCAGCGACATCGGCGGTTTTCTGAAGCCCGCGCTCAACAAGCTTTTCGGCCGTAAACCCGAAGCCGGCATGAAAGAAAAAGTGGCGGAAGTCAGCTACTAAAGGGCCCAATGACGCGCTTGCGGCGATAGGAGTGGCTGCCTATCGCCGGCGAATGACCAGAACGCTTCTCCGCTCCGCCGCTTCCCTCATTTCCCTCGTCGCTGTGGCGGCGGCGCCGCCGGCGCCGGTCACTCCGATGACGCCGGATGTAGTCGCCAAGTACGACCCCGTCCTGCCGGAGGCCGACTATGTGAAGCGGGTCGAGATGGTGCCCATGCGTGACGGCACCAAGCTCTACACCGTCATCGTCATGAAGAAGGGCACGAGGAACGGCCCGATCCTTCTGTCGAGGACGCCCTATGACGCGAAGGCCAGCATGAACCGGGAGGCGAGCCAGTCCGTCGTCGACATCCTGCCGATCATGTACAAGGAGTTCGTCAACGACGGTTACATCATCGTCCAGCAGGACATCCGCGGCCTTCACAACAGCGAAGGCACGTTCGTCATGAACCGACCGATCGTCGGACCGCTTAACAAGAGCGGCATCGACGAAAGCACCGACGCTTACGACGCGATCGACTGGCTCGTGAAGAATGTATCGGAGTCGAACGGCAAGGTGGGGACGATCGGTTCCTCCTATCTCGGCTTCCTCACTCTGGCATCGGAGATCAATCCGCACCCGGCGCTGAAGGCCGCGGTGCCGCAGAGTCCGATGGTCGACGGCTGGATGGGCGACGACTGGTTCCACAACGGCGCTTTTCGCACCGGCAGCCTCGACTTTGCCGTATCGCAAAGCACGGGGAAGGCCGAGGGGAGCGGGATCGCTGCGGGACCGGGCGACGACTACAGCCGTTACCTCGAAGCGGGCTCGATGGCCGACTATGCGCGCCGGCTGAAGATCGAACATTATCCATTCGTCCAGAAGCTGTTCCAGAACCCGGCCTACACCGAATTCTGGTCCGGTCAGGCGGTCGATAAATGGCTAGCCGCGCGGCCGCTCACCGTGCCGACCCTGATCGAGGTCGGGCAGTGGGACCAAGAGGATAGTTACGGCGGTCCTGCGGTCTACAAGGCGCTGAAAGACAAATATGAGGGCAGCGGGCTGCTGCATCTCGCAATCGGCCCGTGGCGTCACTCCGGCGCCAATCACTACGGTTATGACCTGGGCGACATCATGTTCACCGGGGACACGGCCGCCGAGTGGCGGGTGAAGTGGGTGAAGCCCTTCTTCGACCATTATCTCCGCGGGGCGCCCGATCCGAACACGCCCGATGCGCTCACCTATGCGACCGGTATAAACGAGTGGCAGGCGAGCCCTCGCTGGCCGATGGGGACGCCGACGCCACTCTATCTCGGAGGCAACGGCACTGCCGGCTTCGAGCGTCCGACAACGCCGGGACGCGACGATTATGTGTCCGACCCCGCTAACCCGGTGCCCTATCTACCTCGACCGATTACCGGCGCGCAGTGGCGCGCCTGGCTCGTGCAGGATCAGCGGTTCGTCACGAATCGGCCGGACGTGATCAGCTACACGACCGCGGCGTTGACCAAGCCGGTGCACATCATGGGGGCGCCACAGGTCGACCTGTTCGCATCGACCAGCGGCACGGACAGCGACTGGGTGGTAAAGCTGATCGACGTCTATCCGAATGAGGCGCCCGAGGGCGCAGCGCAGGGCTCCAAGCGCGACATGTCAGGCTACGAGCTGCCGATCGGAATCGAGATTTTCCGCGGCCGCTATGTCGACAGCTTTGCGAAGCCGCGCGCGCTGCGGGCAGGCAAGGTCGAACATTATCGCTGGGGCCTGCCGAACGTGAATCACGTGTTCCTGCCGGGGCACAAGATCATGGTGCAGATCCAGTCCAGCCTCTTCCCGGTCTATGACCGCAACCCGCAAACCTTCGTGCCGAACATTTTCTACGCGAAGGCCAGCGATTATCGGAAAACGACCCAGACCGTGTATCGCGGCGGAGCGAACGCCACTGCGGTTCTGTTACCGGTCGTTCCCTAGGCTCTGACGCTTTCCTCGACCTTGCGTTTGATGTGCTCGGTCGGCGGCTTGTGGATCGACCGGTAGCGCGCTTCGACGAGCGAATAAGCGCCGAAGAGCGCGAGCCCGGCCGCGACAGGAAACTGCAGCGGGCCGCGAAGGGCGTCGAGCGCCTCTTCGAGACCGCCGGCTTCGGACGGCCTATGGTCGAGCGTGGCACGGGCCAGCAGCCAGCCGACCGTCAGGAAGATGACTCCCCGTGCAGCGTAACCGATCCGGCCGAGCCATTTGGCAAACGGCTTGTCGGCGGCCTCGTCGAGATGGTGGAGGAAGGAGCAGCTCGCTGCCTTCCACATTTGCACAATTCCGGCGCCGGCGAGCACCGCAGCGGCAACGAATAAAGCGAGGTCGCCTGCGGGCAGGTGCAGCGCGGTCGCAGCATGCTGCTGCACGTCGCCTACATGACCGCGTTGGCCGAACATGATGCGCAGTGCCTTATAGGCGAGAAACAGGTAAATGCCGCCGCTCGACGCAGCTGCGATCCGCCGGCGCCAGGCCTTGGGATGATGCCGGCCGCTGTCCATGCCGAAGGCCGCGTCTGAAAGGCGCCACAGGCCGTAGCCGGCCATTCCCGCGACCACGAACGCCATGAGTCCGCGACCGATCCCGTGGCCGAGATATTCCATCGCGCCCGTAAGGTCCTCGGTGCGTCCCGTACGGATCACCAGCCAGGCGATGACGATGTAGAGCAGGCCGCGGACGACGAAACCGAACCGCGCCATCCACTGGAACTTGCTTTCGCTGGCGAGATCGTCGGGCACGATCAGGACAACGCTGCAGCCTGCTCCTTCGGTCCAGTCGTCATGCGATGCCCGATCACCATCTTGAATATGATGAACGCAACCAGCCCGAACGCCGCGCTCGCCACGTGGATGAGCCAGAAGGTCGTTGTCGGAAGGCTCGAATATAGCCCGCCGACATAGCCAACCACCGCGTTCGCGATGAAGAAGGACAGGTAGTAAAGCCCGATTACGGTCGCGGTGATCTGCTTCGGAGCGATTTTCGAGAACAGGGCCAGGCTGATCGGCAGAGTGTGCGCGAAGCCAATGCTGTTGAGCACTTCGAACATCATCGGCCAGAACAGGCTGATCTTGCCACCGGCGGGCTGCGTCAGCGCGGCCATGAACAGGCACAGGCCCCCGCCGACGGTGAACACGCTGCCGATGATGATCTTGCTGATCTCGTCGGGCTCGCGATGATGCGTGCCCCACCATTTCCAGAAGCCAGCCACCGCGACGAGCATGGTGAAGCTGACCGCCGCGTCGACGGTGATGAGCCAGCTGCTAGTGTTGTTGAGCAAGGTGAGATCGAAATGCTGGTCGCCCCAGACGAGGTAGGCGTTGAAAATCTCCTGGTTGGTCAGGAGCGAGATTGCGAGCACCGGAATGAGGATCACCAAATAAGCGACGCAGAGCCAGTCCGCGCGTGACAGAGGTTCGCTTACGGCTGCCTGGCTGGAAGCCGATCTGGCCTGTTCCGGAGCGAGATAGCGGCGGCCGGAAAGGTAGATGAAAAGCCCGATCACCATCACCACACCGGCGCAACCGAAGCCGTAATGCCAGCCTACCTTCTGGCCGAGCGTACCGGAGATCAGCGGGGCGATGATCACGCTGACGTTGATGAAGATGTAGAAGATCTGGAACGCCATCGCGCGGCGGAGATCGTTTGGCCCGTAGAGCGCGCCGACCTGCGTCGCGATATTGCCCTTGAAAGCGCCGACGCCGAGCAGCAGCGCGAAAAGAGCGAGCAGGAAGGCGGACTCGATGGCCATCAGGAAATGGCCGATCGCCATCAGAATGCCGCCGAGGATCAGCGTCTTGTTCCGCCCCAGCCACTTGTCCGCAATGATGCCGCCGATGATCGGCGTTCCGTAAACGAGGGACGTGTAGGTGCCGAAGATCGCAGAGGCGAGCGGCTGGCCGGAGATGCCGTGGTAGATGTGCTCCTGCATCCAGGTCAGGCCGATCACCTTCTCCATTCGGCCCGGCACCAGCAGATAGTTGACCATGTAGAGGGTCAGGAGCGTCTGCATGGAATAATAAGAAAAACGCTCGCAGCCCTCGGTGAAGCCGAGATAGCCCAGGCCCTTCGGATGACCGACGAATGCGCGATCGTTGCGGTCGACCTGCTCGAGGTCCGGGGTGGCGTCGGCGATGCTCAACGGTTCATCTCAGCGGTAATGACGGAGGATTCGAGTCCCCCGAATTGCGACCTCATAGGCGCAATGGATGGCAGGCTGCTCATCAAGATGCCGGCTCCCCTTCCGAAATGTGCAGAAGGGACTAGCCGGAGGTCC
>Ga0070670_100002877_pt1 | contig 14242 bp, 14 predicted proteins | sample KBSS63metaG_FD_64665 | JGI IMG/M metagenome (GOLD analysis project Ga0070670, IMG submission 64665) | Switchgrass rhizosphere microbial communities from Kellogg Biological Station, Michigan, USA - KBS S6-3 metaG | ecosystem: Host-associated > Plants > Roots > Rhizosphere > Soil ... | reverse complement strand
CGTCCGGCTTCGAACTGCGGTTTCACCAGCGTCACGACATCGGCCCCCGGGCGCAGCACTGTGGCCACCCGCGGCAGGATCTGGCGGAGCGAAATGAACGACACGTCGATGACCGCGATGTCCACCGGGCCGGGCAGGACGGCGAGCGTCAGGTGGCGTGCGTTGAAGTGTTCGATCACGGCCACGCGCGGATCGTTGCGCAGGCGCCAGTCGAGCTGACCGTGGCCGACGTCGAGCGCGACCACGCGAGCCGCGCCGCGCTGGAGCAGGACGTCGGTGAAGCCGCCGGTCGAGGCGCCCACGTCGAGCGCTTCGCGCCCGGTCACCGCGATGCCGAAGGTGTCGAGCGCGTGCGCCAGCTTCAGCCCGCCGCGCCCCACGTAGGGATGATCGGGTGCTTCGAGTGTGACCTCCGCCTCGGCGTCCACCAGCGTGCCGGCCTTGCTCACCACCGCGCCGTTCACGCTGACGAGCCCCGCGAGCACGACGGCTTTCGCGCGCTCACGCGACGGCGCGAGGCCTTTGTCGAGCACGAGCTGATCGAGACGAATGCGAGCCATTCGCTGGCGCGGGTCTAAAGACCCGCGACGACGTACGTCAATTCCGGCGTTCGACAATCCAGCGCCCAATTCCGAGCAGCCAGGATTCTCCCAAGCCTGCGTCGGCGAGCGCTTCGCTCGCGCGAGCAATGCACGCGTTCGCCATGGCTCGAGATTGGTCGATCCCGTAGAACGCCGGATAGGTGGGTTTGCCCGCCGCCGCGTCCTTGCCCGGACTCTTGCCGAGCTCCGCCGCGTCGCCTTCCACGTCCAGGATGTCGTCCACGATCTGGAAGGCGAGGCCGAACTCGGCGCCGGCCGTGTCGATGGCGGCGATTTGCGCTTCGTCCCCGCCGCCGAGGACGGCACCGACGGCCGCGGCGGCGCGAATCAGCGCGCCGGTCTTCTTGGCGTGCATCGCGGCCAGGCCGTCGGCGTCGAGCGGCGACGCCGCGCGATCCTGCAGGTTCGGGGCTACCGAGGCCAGGTCGATGACCTGTCCGCCGACCATGCCCACCGGTCCGGCGGCGGCCGCGATCAACTGGATGGCACGCAGCACTCGCCCCGGATCGCCGTTGACGCCCGCCAGCACGTGAAACGCTTCCGTGAGGAGGCCGTCGCCAGCCAGGATGGCCATGCCCTCACCGGCGACCACGTGAAGTGTCGGGCGTCCGCGGCGCATCGAGTCGTCGTCCATCGCGGGCAGGTCGTCGTGGATCAGCGAGTAGGTATGAATGAGTTCAATCGCGCAGGCGGCGGGCAGCACGGCCTCACGATCGCCGTGCACGGCGTCGGCACTGGCGAGGCACAACACCGGCCGGAGTCGCTTGCCGCCGGCGGTGAGGCTGTAGCGCATCGCCTCGGCCAGCGAGAGCGGGCAGTCGGGCGGGCCCGGCAGCAGGTCCCACAGCAGGGCGTCCACCTCGGCGCGGCGGGCCCGAACGTAGTCGGCGACGGCTGTCGCGTCGGTCATCGCGGGCGTGGCGTCGCGTCGTCGTCGGCGTCGAGGTCCGCCGGCGCCGCCCGGAGCTGTCCGCGTTCGTTGAGGATCTCGATGCGCCGCTCGGCCTCTTCGAGCCGGCTGTGGCAGAACCGAGACAAGTGGACGCCGCGCTCGTAGAGCTGCAGCGAGGCTTCGAGCGCCAGGTCTCCCTCTTCGAGCTTCTTGACGATCGACTCGAGCTCCGCGATCGCCGCCTCGAAGTCTTTAATGGTCGTCGGTTCCATCGCGGCTCATGATCTCACGGACGTCGCAGCGCAGTTCGCCCTCGTGCAGCCTGACCGTCACCGACTCCCCGGGCGCCGTCTCCGACGCGCGGCGCAGGACGCGGGTGCGCGTCTCGTCCCAGCACACCGCGTAGCCGCGCCCGAGCACGGCGAGCGGGCTCAGGCTGTCGAGCCGCGCCGCGGCGTTGCCCAGCCGGCTCTCGAGCCGCAGCCGCCGCTGCGAGACGCCGGCGTCGAGGGCGGCGGTGGCGGCCTGCAGCCGGCTCCTGATGGCAGCGAGGCGGTGCCGGAGGTCGAACGTATCGAGCGCCGCACGCAGCGCGCGATGCCGGCGCGCGCGCGCGTCGAGGCCGGCCAGGATGGCGTCCCGGAGGTCGGTCGTCAGCTCGGTGGCCCGCCGGCTGCGCATCAGCACGCGGCCGTGAAACCCCCCGTATCCGGGCCGGGCCTCGAGGCTGCGCAGCCGCGCTTCGAGCCGATGCAGTCGCGAGTGGTGACTGGAGTCGAGCCGTTGCGACAGCCGGTCGATGCGCGCCTGCACTTCGTCCTTGCGCGCCACCACCAGTTCCGCGGCGGCCGACGGCGTCGGCGCCCGCAGGTCGGCTACGAAGTCGGCGATCGTGATGTCGGTCTCGTGGCCGACGGCCGAGATCGTGGGCACCGCGCAGCCGGCGATCGCGCGCGCGACCACTTCCTCGTTGAAGGCCCACAGATCCTCGATCGAGCCGCCGCCGCGGCCGACGATCACCACGTCCACTCCGGTCACCTTGCAGATGGCGGTGAGCGCGCGCGCGATCTCGAGCGCCGCCCCTTCGCCCTGCACGCGCGCCGGGCGGATGACGATGTGCGCGTTGGCGTAGCGGCGGCGCAGCACGCGGATGATGTCGCGCACGGCGGCGCCGTCGAGCGAGGTGACGACGCCGATCTTGCGGGGGAGGACCGGCAACGCGCGCTTGCGGCGCGGATCGAAGAGCCCCTCGGCGGAGAGACGTTCCTTGAGCTGCTCGAACGCGAGCTGGCGGGCGCCCAGCCCCTCGGGCTCGAAGTGCTCGCACACGAGCTGGTATTCGCCCTTCGGGTCGTAGACGCTGACGCGCCCGCGCGCGACCACCCGCATCCCGTCCTTCGGGGTGAAGCGCAGGAAGCGAAGCGAGCCGCGGAACATCACGCCGCGGATCTGGGCGCCCTGGTCTTTCAAGGTGAAATAGAGATGGCCGGTGTTCCAGACCTTGCAGTTGGAGAGCTCGCCCTCCACCCACATTTCGAAGAACTGGCGTTCGAGCGTGGTGCGGATCTGGGCGGTGAGCTCGGTGACGGTGAGGACGCGGCGGGCACGGGCCGGCCGCTCGTCGGCGACCGTCTCCTCTGGCGGCTCTTCGAAGGGCAGATCGAAGAACGTGCTCATGTGGTGCCGCCGAGCGCCAGCAGGTCGCGCTCGGCCAGGTTGACGCGCATGATGCGGGTGGCTTTGCCCGTGGCGTCGTCGGCGTCCACGATGACGCCGTTCAGACGCGGGTTGCCCGTGGCGGGCTCGAACTTCGCGGGCAGCCCGGTGAGGAAGCGCGACAAGGCCGGCTCGCGCTCCATCCCGATGATCGAGTCGTGCGGCCCCGTCATGCCGGCGTCGGTGAGGTACGCGGTGCCGTTCGGCAGGATGCGCTCGTCGCCGGTCTGGACATGGGTATGGGTGCCGACGACCAGCGTCACCTTGCCATCGAGATGCCAGCCCATGGCTACTTTCTCGCTGGTCGCTTCGGCGTGGAAGTCTACGATGACGATGCGTGCCTTACCGCGGACGGCCTCGATCTCCTTCAGCACCACCGCGAAGGGATCGTCGATCGGCGTCATGAACACGCGTCCCATCACGTTGACGACGCCCACCGGGCGTCCGTCGCCGGACTCGGCGACATAAGAGCCCCGCCCCGGCGCGCCGGCAGGGTAGTTGGCGGGACGGAGCAGACGCCGTTCGGTGGCGATGTAGTCCAGCGCCTCTCGCTTGTCCCACACATGGTTGCCGGACGTCATCACGTCGACGCCGTACTCGAGCAGGGTATCGCCGATGTCCTTCGTGATACCGAAGCCGGCGGCGGAGTTCTCGGCGTTGGCAATCACGAAGTCCACGCCGTGGTGATTGACGAGCCCCTTGAGCCCTTTTCTCAGCAGCTCGCGTCCTGGCCGTCCGATGATGTCGCCGATGAAGAGCAGCCTCATGCCACGGGGCTGTCCGACACAGTGACCGGAATGCGGTGCGCGCGGCCGCGGCGCTCGATCAGCTTGGGAAGAACGACGGTGAGCTGGCCCATCCGCAGGGTGGCGCTTGCCCCGGCCACGTCGAAGGCGCCGTTCAGGCGCACGGCGCGCGCGAAGCGCCCGAAGTCGCGTTCGACCAGGTGATAGGTGGCCTCGGGCATCGTCGGGACGGCGGCCTTCTCGCCCGCGACGATGATGACGCCGTTCCGGAACAACACCCGTAGCGCGTTAGAGGCGACGCCGCAGGTGTCGACGACCAGCTCAAGCGCGGCATCGGTCTCGAAGACGTCCACCAGGGGGCGGCATTGCCCGGGGTAGGCAGTGGGGTCGCTGCCGAGGCTGCGGGTGAGATCGTCGAACAGTTCCCGGATGTCGTCGCCCAGCTCGCCTGATTCGCCGGGGGGAAATAGCGTGAAAGGCGCCACGATTTGCCCATCATGGCAATCTCCCGCAGGCCCGTCAAAGGCTAAATATATGAGTGTATAGACATCATAAAATATGCTTGCATGTAGCTAACTATCTGCTATGATTTGTCTCGGAGCCGGAAAAGCACGAGCTCCCGATGGAGCGAGCATGAGCAAAGTGATTGGAATCGACCTGGGCACCACCAACTCGGTCGTGGCGGTGATGGAGGGTGGCGAGCCCGCGGTCATCGTCAACCAGGAAGGCGCGCGCACGACGCCGTCGGTCGTTGGCTTCTCGAAGGACGACCGGCTCGTCGGCCAGGTCGCCAAGCGTCAGGCGGTCACGAATCCCGAGAACACCGTGTTTTCGATCAAGCGGTTCATGGGCCGGAAGCAGGGAGAAGTGGCGTCCGAGACCAGCCGCGTGCCGTATCGCGTGGTGTCGAACGACAACGGCGATGCGTGGGTGGAAGTCCGTGGCAAGAAGTACTCGCCGCCGGAAATCTCGGCGATGATCCTGCAGAAGCTGAAGGCGGCGGCGGAGGACTACCTTGGTGAGAAGGTGACCGACGCGGTGATCACCGTGCCGGCCTACTTCAACGACGCACAGCGCCAGGCCACCAAGGACGCCGGCAAGATCGCCGGGCTCAACGTCCTGCGCATCGTCAACGAGCCCACCGCGGCCGCGCTGGCCTACGGGCTCGATAAGAAGAAGGAAGAAAAGATCGCCGTCTACGACTTCGGCGGCGGCACCTTCGACATCTCGGTGCTCGAGGTGGGCGAGGGCGTGGTGGAGGTGAAGGCCACCAATGGCGACACGCACCTGGGCGGTGACGACCTCGATCAGCGCGTCATCGACTGGATCGTCGCGGAGTTCAAGAAGAGCGACGGCGTGGACCTGTCGAAGGACCGCATGGCGGTGCAGCGTCTGAAGGAGGCGGCGGAGAAGGCCAAAATCGAGCTCTCGACCGTGCTCGAGACCGACATCAGCCTGCCGTTCGTCACCGCGGATGCCACTGGCCCGAAGCATCTGCAGCTGAAGCTGACGCGCGCCAAGTTCGAGCAGCTGGCTGCGGACCTCTTCGATCGGTCGATGGGGCCGGTGCGCCAGGCGCTCGCCGACGCCGGACTCAAGCCGTCGGACATCGACGAGGTGGTGCTCGTCGGCGGCTCGACACGCGTGCCGAAGATTCAGCAGCTGGTGAAGGAGTACTTCGGCAAGGACCCGCACAAGGGCGTCAACCCGGATGAAGTCGTCGCCGTGGGCGCGGCCATCCAGGGCGGCGTGCTCAAGGGCGAGGTCAAGGACGTGCTGCTGCTCGACGTGACGCCGCTGTCGCTCGGGCTGGAGACGCTGGGCGGGGTGATGACCACGCTGATTCCGCGCAACAGCACGATTCCGTTGAAGAAGAGCGAGACGTTCTCGACTGCCGCCGACAACCAGACGAGCGTCGAGGTGCATGTGCTGCAGGGCGAGCGCGAGTTCGCGCGCGACAACCGCACGCTGGGCCGGTTCCAGCTGGTGGGGCTGCCGCCGGCACCGCGCGGCGTGCCGCAAATCGAGGTCACGTTCGACATCGATGCGAACGGCATCGTGAACGTCACCGCCAAGGACGTCGCCACGGGCAAGGAGCAGCGCATCGCCATCACCGCGTCCTCGGGGCTCGACACGAGCGAAGTGGACCGGATGGTGAAGGACGCGCAGGCGCACGCGGCCGAGGACAAGACCCGCCGCGAGCTGATCGATGCGCGCAACCAGGCCGACTCGCTCGCCTACGCGGCGGAGAAGACGCTGACCGAGAACCGCACCAAGGTCGAGGTCGGCACGGCAAGCGCGCTCGAAAGCGCCATCGCGTCGCTGCGCGAGGCGGTAAAGGGCGACGACCTGGGCGCCATCAAAGCGGCGGCCGAGCAGCTACAGCGTGCGTCGCACGCGGTGGCCGAGCAGCTGTACAAGGCGCAGGCCACGCCCGGCAACGACAACAACAACCCTGGTGCCACGAGCGATGTCGTGGACGGAGAAGTCGTCGAGGTTTGATTACGTAGAGGGCGGTCTCGAGACCGCCCTGATGAAGGAGAAGCATGATGACCGTAACCAGAATCGACCCGTTTGCTGAATTTGCGCGTCTACTCGGCGACGCCGACGGCTGGGTGCCGCCGGTGGACATCTACGAAACCGAGGGGCACGATCTCGTGCTGAAAGCCGAGCTCCCGGACATGGCCCGCGAGGACATCGAGCTGACGGTGGAACGCAATACGCTCACGCTGAAGGGCACTCGTAAGCGCCCCGCGGACGTGAAAGAGGATCAGATCCGCCGGATCGAACGCCGCTACGGCACGTTCTCGCGGTCGTTCGCGCTCCCGACGACGGTGGACTCGAGCAAGGTGACCGCCGACTACAAGAACGGCGTACTGACCGTGAAGCTGCCGTTCCGCGAGGAAGCCAGGCCGCGGACCATCCAGGTGGAAGTCGCGGCGTAAGGTTTACCGGTGGACCGGGTCCCGGACCCGGTCCACATTCTTCCCAACCCGTGGTAGTCTAACCGTTTATGGCCGAGACCACAGACCTCACCCCGGAACCCGGGGCCGAGCTTACTGCTCCGCCCGCCCCGCGCCCCAAAGCCCCGCCGATCGAGAGCCGCTTCCTGTTCGTGGACGTGGCGGCGATGCGCGCCAAGCAACTCCGCCGCGGCGCCGTGCCGAGGCTCGACGACGCCGACGAGGAACAGGCCGAGCGGGCCCATCGCGTGCAGCCCTTCAAGTCCGAACGCGTGGCGATGGAGGAAGTGCGGCGCAACCTCGTGCTGTACGAGGTGCCCGAGACCACGAAGCCGGCCGCGGAGTAGTCAATCGCCGACCGCCCGCGCGAAGCGCGGGCCAGAGGTGCCGTCCGGAACCCCGACCGGGGTGCCGCCGTAACCACCGATTGACGATGGGCACCTTTCTCCTGGTCTGCATCATCGGCGTGGTTGCGTGTATGGTCGTCGGCACCGTGGTGGGGGCGTTGCTGCACGCGCTCTTCTGGATCGTCACCCTGCCGTTCCGTATCTTCTTCAAGCTGCTCTTCGGGCTGGGCGGCCTGCTGTTCGGCGTCATCCTGGCGCCCTTCGTGGCGGTCGTCGCCGTGATCGGCCTTGTCGTCGCGATGCTCGGAGCGCTGCTGTCGCTCTTGACGCCATTGCTGCCGCTGCTCCTTCTCGGCCTCTTCGGCTGGACGGTCTTCCGGGTTGGATCGAAGAAGCCGTCCGCGCCGCCGCCGTCGCAGCCTGGCTTCTGGTCCTAAAGAACCTGGAGGGCGGAGAGGGCGGAGAGGGCGGAGCAGGCAGAGTGGGTTACGCTCTAGCGCGATGCGTCGAGTGGTCTTCGTCGTCGCGGCAATCGTCCTGGCCGGCTGCGCGCTGCGCGGCTCCACCGCGGCCCAGCAGCGTCCCGACCCGCCTCCGTACCGCATTCTCGTGAGCAACGACGATGGCGTGCGTGCCCCTGGCATTGCCGCCGTGGCGCAAGTGCTCCAAGCGATCGGCGACGTCACCATCGTGGCCCCGGCCGAGAACCAGAGCGGCAAGGGGCATTCGATCGTCACGAGCGAGCCGGTCTTTCGTGAGGATCTCACGCTGCCGAACGGCATGAAGGCCATCGGGCTGACGGCCACGCCGGCGAGCACCGTCAACATCGCCATCCGCAACATCGTGAAACCGAAGCCGGATCTGGTGGTGTCAGGCATCAACCGCGGCTACAACCTGGCCTACTCCGTGTATCTGGCCGGGACGGTCGGCGCGGCGCGGGAGGGAGCCATCCACGGTGTACCGGCGATTGCCGCTTCCTTGTCGGAGGAAGCGGCGCCGCGGGATTTCGTGGCCGCCGCCGAGGAGGTGCTCGGGGTGGCGCGGCGCGTGAAGCAGTACGGCCTGCCGGCCGGCACGTTCCTCAACGTCAACATCCCTGGCGTCCCGCCCGGCGGCTACAAGGGCTACCGGGTGACGACACAGGCCCGGGCCAAGAGCGGCGACGAGAGCTTTGCCGAGATGAAGCACCCGTCTGGACGGACCATTTACTGGAACGTGTTCAAAGAAGGAGCGGGCAACTCGCCCGAGGGCACCGACGCCTGGGCGGTGGCGCAGGGCTACGTATCGGTGACTCCGATGCGTCTCGGCGAAGAGGATCCCTCGCAGATGGACACCTGGCGCCAGCTTTTCAAACAATAGGACGACGATGATCCGAGCGCACGTGGCGATTCTGGTGGCGGCGTTGTCGGCTGCCGCGTACCCGGCGGGGGCGCAAACCCCGCGGCCCAACATCCTGCTCATCGTCACCGACGACGTGGGTTACGGCGACATCGGGAGCTACGGCGCCCCGGACGTCAAGACGCCCAGTCTCGATCGCCTGGCACGCGAGGGCACGCGGTTCAGCGATTTCTACGCGGCGCCCACCTGCTCGCCGACGCGCGCGTCGCTCATCAGCGGCCGCTACTACCAGCGCTTCCGGATCGAGCGGCCGTTGCCCGCGCCGGGACCGGCGGGCGATCAGGGGTTGCGCCCCACCGGCCGGTCGCTGCCCGCGCTCTTGAAAGGCGCCGGCTATGCGACCGGCCTCATCGGCAAGTGGCACCTTGGCTACAAGCCGGAACTGAGCCCGAACGCGCACGGCTTCGACTACTTCTACGGCTTCAAGAGCGGCTTCATCGACTACTACCAGCACACCGGCGGCAACGGCGACCACGACTTTTTCGAGAACGACAGCCCCGCGCACCCGGCCGGCTACAGCACTGATCTGTTCACCGAGCGCGCCATCAAATTCATCGACGAGCACGCCTCGTCGCCGTTCTTCCTCGAGATCGCCTACAACGCGGCGCACTGGCCGTTCCAGATTCCGGATCATCCGTCGGTGGCGCCGAACAACGGGCGCTTCGTGCAGCCGGTGGACGAGAACACGTCGAGCCGCGCGGATTACGTGGCGGTGTTGGAGCGCGCGGATCAGGGCATCGGCCGGGTGCTGGCGACGCTTGCGGCGCGCGGCCTCGACCGCAACACGATCGTGGTGTTCATGAACGACAACGGCGGCGAGTGGCTGTCGCGCAACGCGCCGCTCTTCCACCGCAAGGATTCCGTGTGGGAAGGCGGCGTGCGCGTGCCCGCGATCATGCGGTGGCCGGGACGGATTCCGGCGGGCAGGACCACGCCGCAGGTCGGCAGCGTGATGGACGTGACGGCGACCTTGCTGGCGGCCGGCGGCGCCACCGTGCCCGCCGACGCGCGTCTCGAGGGGATGGATCTGCTGCCGATTCTCGAGGGCAAGGCGGCGCCGGTCGAGCGCACGCTTTTCTTCCGCAACACCGTCGGTGGCCGGCAGCAGCGCGCGGTGCGGAGGGGCAACTTCAAGCTCGTCGTGGACGGGCCCAACACGTTCGTCTTCGACGTGGCGAAGGACGTGGGCGAGCGCAACGACCTGGCGTCGACGCGCACCGACATCGCGCGGGCGCTGCGTCCACTGCTGGCGGCCTGGGAGAAGGACGTCGACGACGAGGCGACGGCGACGCTCGGGCCGGCGCCCGCGCCCGGCCGGCCCGGCGGACCGGGGCGTCAAGGCGGCTCGGGGAACTGATCAGCGCGGCGGGGTGGGTACGACGTTGAGGACGACGAGCGGTCCGTCCGGGCGTGCCGGAGGCAGCGAGTCGAACTTCACCGAGGTCTGGATTGTTGCGCCCGCGGGTAGCTCGATCGGCTGGACGAACCAGTAGCGTCGCTCCCATCCGCGCTGCGCCGTGAACTCCAGGATCCGCTGCGCCGCGCCGTCGGCCGTCACGTCGATCGAAATCTTCGCGCCCGCCGCTGCCGCCGTCGGGTAGACGGCGAAGAGGCGGGTCGGGACCTTGATCGTCTCGTGGGTCACGTCCGTGCCGACGGACGCCACCGCGGTCGCGCGCGCATCAGCGAAGTAGAGAGCGACGGTGCTGCGGTCGCTCATCGCCTCGCGCTCGTGTTCCCAGGTCTTCTTGAGGCGAAGGGTCACCACCAGCTCCCCGTCGGCCGGCACGGCGAATCCGATCCCGGCCGGCAAGCTCACCGGGTGATCTCCGGGAACCCAGAGCGCCACCACCCGCTCGACATCGGTGCGCGCCGGCGCGGAGCGCACCGCGACGCGCGCGCTGCGCACGAGCGACCGGGTGCCTGGCCGCAGGTCTACTGCGCGCAACGGACGCCGCGCGGCGGCGTCCAGCGGCACCACGAACTCTCGCGTGACTTCGCTTTGATCCGCCGCGACCGACGCTTCGGGGAGCGGCAGTGTCAGATCCGGCGGGCCGAGCGGCCATTCGGTGGACGGCGGCGCGGCGGCCGCCGCTTTGGCGTCGCCCGGCGGCGTGCCACCGGTCACCCACGTGAGCAGCACGTTCAGCTCGCGCGCGGAGAGCCCCTCCGCGTGACGCAGCCGCGTGCCGCCCGACATTGCCGACCATGGCGGCATGTGACCCGCGATGAGCTCGAGCCGGATCGACTCGCCCCACGGCACTGTTTCTTCGGCGGTGGTCAGCGGCATCGGTGCCGGGCCGCCGGCGACATGGCACGCGCCACATCGATCGCGGAGGATGGGCAGCACGTCTTCCGTGAACGTGTAGGGCGACGTGATCGGCTTGTGTGCGTCGAGCGGCAGGCTGGCGCCCGCCGCGAGCACCACGCCAAGCGTCAGAGCGGCGGGAATGGTGCGCATGGCTACGGCGTCGTGGAAAACGCGGCGAGGAGACGGGATACGGCGTCGGTAAACAGCGTGAACGCCTTGGCGACCTCGTCGGCATTGCCCGTATCGCCGACAGCGTCGAGCTGCCAGGCCGTGCGCACCACATCGGAGAGCGCCGGCTCGGCATGGCTGCGCGCCTGCGGGGTCAGGTGGCCGACGTGCGGTTCGAGCGCCACGGCGGCGTCCTTGGCTTGAAACGCCGGCACCCAGATGGCTCCGAAGTCGCCCTTCTGGACCAGACCGCCTACCTCGTCGCGGCGCCTGGCGAGGTCCGCGAGGAGTTCGGCCATCGTGCCGGGAAGCAGCTCGGTCGGAACGCTGTAGGCAGGAGCGGCCGTCGCGGCGGGCGCGGCCGCAACCGCCGTCGTCCCGGCGGGCGCCGGCGATCGACGCGCATTGCGCGAGGCCGGAGTGGCCGCCCGCGGCGCCGCGGGCTCGCGCGTGAGCTCGCGAAACGTGAAGTCGAAGCGATACTCCGGCGTGTCGGGCTTGAAGCGCACCTTGACGCTCAGCGCGGCCGGCAGCGGCGCCCGTGCGATGGTGGCCTCGAGCGACGAGCCATCCTTCGACGGCTTCAACGTGAACACCTCGTCCTCGATCGTCGCGCGCGTGGCGGCATCGAAGCGCTGGCGCGTGACGACGCGCGCCTCCATCGCCGCCAGCGCCGCCGCCGGCAGCGGGCGCGCGTAATCGTCGTAGAGGTGCAGCCGGAACAGCCGTTCGCGCGGCAGCGTGCCCTCGAGGTGGTGCCAGGTGTCGGGCGCCATGAAGAACTGGCCGCCGTGCTGCGGGTTGTGATTGCCGTGCGGACGCAGCGTGCGCTTGCCGATGCGTGGCGAGCCGTCGCGGCAGACGCCGGGCTCGAGGAACTCGGCGTTCACCTCGCCGCGGCAGCTCCAGGTGAGCGACACCACGACCGGGACGAGCGGGCGACCGCACAGCCGGCAGGTGCCGGCCTGCGGCTCGATGACCACCGCGTGGACCGGGCACATCCACGACGCGTCGAGGCGCACCGGCACCAGGTTCATCTTGCAGATCGGGCAGCTGCCCGGCTTGGACTCGACGACGTCCGGATGCATCGGGCACGTGAGCGACACCGGCGGCAGTGCAACGGCCGGGGTAGCCGAGGTGCGTGCGGGCGCCTGCGCGGCCACCAGCACCGCGCCGGCCAGGACGAGCGCCAGCGCGAGGAGCGTTCTCACCATCAGAGCTTCAGCAGGCCGTGAATCTCCTCGAGAACCATGTCGGGGACGTCCTCCTGAAGATTATGTCCTCCAGGAAGCGGACGGCCGGTCACCTTGGTGCCGTGGGTCTTCCAGATGCCCAGCACGTCGTACAGGCGTCCCATCGGTCCCTTCTCGGACCACAGCACGCGCAACGGAATGGCGATCTTCTTCTTCTCGTCGGCCTCGTCCCACTTCAGATCGATCGAGGCGCTGGCGCGGTAGTCCTCGCACATGGCGTGGATGGTGGCCATGTCGGTCATCGAGCGCAGATATTCCTTCTGCACGTCGGTGGTGGCGCGCGCGAGCGCGGCGTCGTTGGTGGCCTTGAGCTCGTTCTCCGGCGCGGGCGCCGGGCGCAGGTAATTGAACCAATGTGGATAGGCCTGCGCGAAGTCGATGGAGAAGTGCGTGTAGAGATAGCGCGTCGGCACGATGTCGAGCACGGCCGCGTGCGACACCTTCTCGGGGTGATCGAGGAGCAGGCGGTGCGTCACGCGGCCGCCGCGATCCTGGCCGATCACCGGGAAGCGATCGTAGCCGAAGTGCTTCATCACCTCGACCTGGTCGAGCGCCATCGCGCGCTTCGAGTAGTTGACGTGGTTCTCGCCGTCCGGCGGCTTGCTGCTGTCGCCGTAGCCGCGCAGGTCCGGCACGATGACGGTGCGCGACGCCGCCAGCTTGGGAGCGACCAGGCGCCAGGTGATGTGGCTCTGCGGCGCGCCGTGCAGCAGCAGGATGGGCGGGCCCGAGCCGCCGACGACGCCGTTGATCTCGGCGCCGGTCGTCTTCACTTTGAAGGGTTTGAAGCCCGGGAAAAACCGCGCCTCACCGCGTTCCTGGGCGTCCACTCCACCGGCCATCAGGGCGCCCGCGGCGAGCAGCGCTCCCTGTCGAATCGCGTCGCGACGGTCGATCATGTGGCAATCCTACCGCAGTCGGCAGGTCGAAAGACCTGCCGCTACGAGGGTGGCGCAACCGTGGGCCAGCGCGTCAATCGCTCGTACGCATCGGCCGCGCGCAAGAGTGTGGGTTCGTCGAACGAGCGCGCCGCCAGCTGGAACCCGATCGGCAGCGTGTCGCCGCCGCGCTCGACGAACCCGCACGGCACGCTGATCGCCGGCACGCCGGCCAGGTTGGCGCTCACGGTGAAGATGTCGGCGAGGTACATCTGCAGCGGGTCGTCGGTCTTTTCTCCCAGGCCGAACGGCGGGATCGGACTGGTCGGCATGGCGATGACGTCGGCGATCTCGAAGGCGCGGTCGTAGTCGCGCCGCAGCAGCGTCCGCACCTGCTGCGCCTTCAGATAGAAGGCGTCGTAATAGCCGGCGCTCAGCACGTAGGTGCCGAGCATGATGCGGCGCTTCACCTCGGCGCCGAAGCCCTCGCTGCGCGAGTGGGTATACATCGCCTGCAGCCCGTCGGCGGCGGCCTTGGAGCGGTAGCCGTACTTCACGCCGTCGTAGCGAGCCAGGTTCGAACTGGCTTCGGCGGTACACACCAGGTAGTACGCGGGCACGCCATACGGCGCGTGCGGCAGCTCCACGTTCACGAGCCGCGCGCCGGCGCCCTCGAGCACGGCGAGCGCCGCGTCGAAGGCGGCCTTCACCCCCTCGTCCACCCCGTTGGACACGAAGGTGCGGGGGACGCCCACGCGCAGCCCCTTGACGTCGCCGGTCAGCGCCGCGCGCAGGTCCGGCACGGGCTCGCGCGACGATGTCGCGTCGGCGCGATCGGGGCCGGCGATGACGCCGAGTGCCAGCGCCGCATCCTCGACCGTCCGGGCAAACGGGCCAATCTGATCGAGGGAGGAAGCAAAGGCCAGCAAGCCGTAGCGCGAGACGCGGCCGTAGGTCGGCTTGAGGCC
>Ga0070670_100002872_pt1 | contig 14262 bp, 13 predicted proteins | sample KBSS63metaG_FD_64665 | JGI IMG/M metagenome (GOLD analysis project Ga0070670, IMG submission 64665) | Switchgrass rhizosphere microbial communities from Kellogg Biological Station, Michigan, USA - KBS S6-3 metaG | ecosystem: Host-associated > Plants > Roots > Rhizosphere > Soil ... | reverse complement strand
GGCGCCGCGGTCGGATTCATCAACGGATTCTTCGTCATCTACTTCCGCATAAACTCGATGATCGTGACGCTCGGCGTCGGCACCTTCGTGCACGGCGTCACGCTGTGGCTCGGCAACCAGGAGACCATCAGCGGCATCTCCTCCGGCCTCGTCGAAGCCGTCATCGTCAGGCGCCTCTTCGGGGTCCCGCTGAGTTTCTACTACGCGCTCACGCTGTGCGTGATCATTTGGTACGTGTTCTCCTACACGGTGCTCGGCCGGCGCCTGTTGTTCGTCGGCCGCGGCCGTGAGATCGCGCGGCTGAGCGGCATCCGCGTCGATCGACTGCGCTGGGGCTGCTTCATCGTGTCCGGCCTGATGGGCGCCATTGCCGGCATCCTCTATGTGGGTACGGTGGCGGCGGCCGATCCCAATTCGGGTCTCTCGTTTCTGCTGCCGGCATTCGCCGCGGCGTTTCTCGGTGCGACCAGCATCAATCCGGGACGCTTCAATCCCTGGGGAACGATGATCAGCGTCTATTTCCTGGTCACCGGAATCACCGGGCTTTCGATTCTCGGCGTCAGCACCTTCATCCAGGACCTGTTCTATGGCGGCGCGCTGGTGGTATCGGTGACGCTGTCGCAGATCGTCCGCGGACGCGAGGAGCGGCTGACGTGACGGTGTTGCCTGAAGGCGAACTTACTGTCGCAGTCGGTGGCTTTGGCGCCATCGGGCGCCGCGTTGCCGAAGCCCTCGACGGTGGCATTCCCGGTCTGCGCCTTGTCGCCGTCTCTGCACGCGACGTGGAGAAGGCGAAGCGGGGGATGAACGCGTTCTCCCGTCCGGTGCCCGTCCTTCCGCTCAGCGCTCTCGCCGACGTCGCCGACGTGGTCGTCGATGCCGCGCCGGCTCCTGCCTTGCGTGAACTGGCGGAGCCCGCCCTGCGCGCGGGGAGACAACTCATCGTCATCAGCGTCGGCGCGCTGCTGCAGGCCGGCGATCTCATTGAACTGGCGCGACGGCATCGCGCCCAGATCATCGTGCCGAGCGGCGCGCTCCTCGGGCTCGACGCCGTGACTGCCGCCGCCGAGGGCAAGATCAACACGGTGCGCATGATTTCGCGCAAGCCCGTCAAAGGCCTTCTCGGCGCCGCCCATCTCGTGGCCAAGGGCATCGAGATTTCGAACATAAAAGAGCCGATGAAGGTCTTCAGCGGCAGTGCCGCGGAGGCGGCGATCGGCTTTCCCGAGAACCTCAATGTGGCGGCGGCGCTGGGCTTGGCGGGAATTGGCCCCGAGCGGACGATGATCGAGGTGTGGGCGGACCCGCAGCTCACGCGCAACACGCATCGGATCGAGGTCGATGCGGACAGCGCCACGTTTTCCATGACGATCGAGAATATTCCTTCGGAGAACCCGAAGACCGGGCGCATCACCGCGCTGAGCATCATCGCCTGCCTGCGGAAGCTGACGTCGCCGCTCCGCATCGGCGCGTAAGGAGCTCGGTGCAATTTCGGCGGCAAGGTCAGGGAGCGATGCTCCCAGAGGTAGGCTTCTGCATCCCGCGGATGCGCCGTTCGGACGCCAAAGCTCCACCCCGACCGCCGAAAATGTGTTGGCGGTCACTGTAGGCCGGGGCTCTCCAGGCGAAATTTCGGCCCAAGGTGCCAAGCGACATCACACGTGCACCAGGCGTCCCTCTGGGCGCCGATCAGCAGACAGGGACAGGTGTCATGCACGCAGTGCTCGATCGCGTCTTGCCGCTGGGAGGCCTCGCGATTGCTTTGGTCGTCACGGTGGCTTGGATCGGCCTTCTCGGATACGCGGTATCCAAACTTTTCTAGTGGGAGAGCGGCCTAGTTCGGGCCCGGCCTTTCCATTTTGCCGGCGTCAACCGTGCGACGCCGCCGGCTGCTGCCTTTGAGCCGTCGGATCTGATCCGCGTTAGCGGCGTATTCGAACGGGGTCGGCTATCGCCAACGCCGACCCTCCACAATTACTCAACCGATCGAGCGTATCCGCCCTGCCGCCGGTGGGCCGAAGCGCGCGCTGTATTGCCATATGCTACGATACTCGCGACTGGAACCGCGGCATGGCGGCGACATGCGGAAAAGCCGGCAATCTGTCCGGGTCGCGCAGTCCGAAAATTGAGGAGACGCCCCGATGAGCGCATTGGCCTATGAATCTTCACCGGCCGACGTTGATCGCACGTTGGCCGATGTCCTTGGGCAGTTCGCCCTGCAGCTTGCCTATGACGACATTCCGGCCGCGGTTCGCGAGCGCGCCAAGCACTTGATCCTGGATTCGGTCGGAATAGCGCTAGCGTCGACAAAATATCCTTTCGCATCCGTTTCCCTGGCTGCGATGGAAGAATTGGGCACCGGCACGTCGGCCGTCATCGGCGTCGGCCGCCGCCTGTCGCTTCGCGACGCCGTGCTCATGAACGGCATCCTCGTCCACGGCCTCGACTTCGACGACACCCATTCGCGCGGCGTCATTCATGCGACTGCGAGCAGCTTTCCTTGCGCCCTGGCGCTCGCCGACCGGGACGACGCGGATGGCCAAAGACTGCTGGCGGCATACGTCGCGGCGATGGAAGTTGCGACGCGGCTCGGGTCGGTCGCCAAGGGCGGCTTCCATCAGGTCGGCTTCCACCCGACCGGATTGATCGGCGCGTTCGGCTGCGCGCTCGCGGCGGCGAAGCTTCTCGGCCTCGATGCGCACCGTGCCACCATGGCGCAAGGCATCGTGCTGTCTATGGCGAGTGGCAGCCTCGAGTTCCTCGAGGACGGCGCCTGGACCAAACGCATGCATCCGGGCTGGGCCGGCGTTGCCGGCATCACGGCGGCGACGCTTGCGAAGCACGGATTCGTCGGGCCGCGGGGCGCCTATGACGGCCGCTTCGGCCTTTTCGCCAGCCATCTCGGCAGCCATTTCGCGCAGGCGGACCTTGCGCTCGCCACTGAAGCTCTCGGCCGGAGCTGGCAGATCGACGAGGTCGCGGTGAAACCGATTCCCGCCTGCCACTTCGCGCACGCCGCGGCCGACGCGGCCGTGGCGCTGCACGAGAAGCATCAGCTGGCGGCCAAGGACATCCGCCGGGTGCGCGTGCTGGTGCCGCAGGAAGTGGTCAAGACGGTCTGCGAGCCGATCGCCAACAAGCGCAATCCCGCCAACAGCTACGACGCGCAGTTCTCGATCCCCTACATCGTGGCGACCGGCCTGTTGAAGGGACGCTTCACGCTCGCCGAGCTGGAGGACAAGGCGCTACGCGACGCCGCGGTGCTCAATCTGGCATCGCGCGTCGACTACGCCGTCGATCCCGCCTCGACCTTCCCGCGGCATTACACGGGCGAAGTCATCGTCGAGGCGGAGGACGGACGCAGCCTGCGTCATCGCGAGGCGATGAATCGCGGCTGCGCCGATCGGCCGTTGAGCAATGACGAGGTGGCGGCCAAGTTCTTCGACAATGCCGAGCGCGCCGTGTCGCGCGAAACGGCGGACCGCATCGCCGATGCGGTCTTGCGGCTCGATCGTCAAAACGCCCGTACGCTCGCCGACGCCCTCTGCGCTGGGCGCTGAGGAGCAAACGATGGACGCCGTCACCGACAAGGTCGAAACGGCCGCGAACGAGCGGCTCGTTCTCGACATGGTCGACAAGTTCCTGGCGACAGAGGTGAAGCCGCACGTCCACGCCTTGGAACACGACGACGTCTACCCGGCGGCCATCGTCGAGAAGATGAAGGAGATGGGGCTGTTCGGCTGCGTCATCGCGACCGAGTACGGCGGGCTCGGCCTCTCGACCTCGACTTATGCGAAAATCATCGAGCGCATCTCGGCGGTGTGGATGTCGATCAGCGGCATCATCAACTCGCACCTGATCATGGCCATGGTGGTGCAGCGCAATGGCACCGAAGGGCAAAAGGCGGCGTTCCTGCCGCGCTTCGCGACCGGCGAGTTGCGCGGCGGCGTGGGTTTGACCGAACCCGACTGCGGCACCGATCTGCAGGCGATACGAACCACGGCGCGGCGCGTCGGCAGCGACTACGTCGTCAATGGCCGCAAGACCTGGATCACCAACAGCCTCTACGGCAACTGCCTCGCCCTGCTGGTCAAGACCCACCCGGACGCCAAGCCGCGGCATAAGGGCATGAGTCTCCTCATCGCCGAAAAGGGCCCCGGCTTCACGGTGTACCGCAAGCTGGAAAAGCTCGGCTACAGAGGCATCGACACCTGCGAACTCAGCTTCGATGACTACAAGGTCCCGGCCGATCGCCTGATCGGCGGCGTCGAGGGACGCGGGCTGCAGCAAATCCTCAACGGTCTGGAGCTCGGTCGTATCAACGTCGCCGCGCGCGGCGTCGGTATCGCCGACGCCGCGCTCAAGGAGGCGGTTGCCTACGCGCAGGTGCGCAAGACCTTCGGCAAGCCGATCTGCGAGCATCAAGCGATCCAGCTCAAGCTCGGCGACATGGCAACGCGGCTGGAAGGCGCGCGGCTCCTGACCTACCGCGCCGCGGAAGCCTATGACCGCGGCGAGCGCTGCGATATGGAAGCCGGCATGGCCAAGCTCGCCGCCACCGAAGCCGCGGTCGAGAACAGCCTCGAGGCGATGCGCATCCACGGCGGCTACGGCTACTCGAAGGAGTTCAGCATCGAGCGGCTCTACCGCGACGCACCGCTTCTGGTCATCGGCGAAGGCACCAACGAACTGCAGCGGATCATCATCGCTAAGCAGTTGATCGAAAGGAACCGCGCATGAGTCTGCCGCTGTCCGGCATACGCATCGTCTCGGTCGAACAGTATGGCGCCGGGCCGTTCGCTACGTTGCACCTGGCCGACCTCGGCGCCGAGGTGATCAAGATCGAAAACTTCCAGGAAGGCGGCGACATGGGCCGCGCGGTCGGGCCGCTGTTCTTCGCTCCAGGCGACAGCTACTTCCACGAAGCCTTCAACCGCAACAAGCGCAGCCTCGGCCTCGACCTCAAGCAGGCCAAAGGCCAGGAGATCTTTCGCAAGCTCGTCGAGACCAGCGATGCCGTGTTCGACAATCTGCGCGGCGACCTGCCGGCGAAGCTCGGTTTGACCTACGCGCAGCTCGCCAATGTGAACCCGCGCGTCGTCTGCGTTCACCTCTCCGCTTATGGCCGCAGCGGCAGCCGCGCGGCCTGGCCGGGTTTCGATTATCTGATGCAGGCCGAGGCCGGCTATCTGTCGTTGACCGGCGAGCCGGACGGGCCGCCGGCGCGGTTTGGATTGTCGATGATCGACATGATGACCGGCACGACGGCGGCGATGGCGCTCCTCGCCGGGCTCGTCGAAGCGCGATCGAGCGGACGCGGGCGCGATCTCGACGTCAGCCTGTTCGACGTCGCGCTGCATAATCTCGGCTACGTCGCCACCTGGTATCTCAACGCCGGCGTCGTCACCAACCGCGAGCCTCGCTCGAGCCACCCCTCGCTGACGCCGAGCCAGCTCTATCGGACCAAGGACGGCTGGCTGTTTCTCATGTGCAACAAGGAAAAATTCTGGCCGGTGCTGGCCGAAGCTCTGGGTAAGCGGGAATGGGCGACCGATCCGGAGCACGCGACTTTTGCTGCGCGGCTGAAGAACCGCGAGCGGATCACCGAGGAGCTTGACGCCGTGCTGATGACGGCGACGACCGAGGAGTGGATGTCACGCCTGCGCGGCAAGGTCCCGGTCGCGCCGGTCTACGACGTGCGCCAGGCGCTGGACAATCCGTTCGTCGCCGAACAGCAGCTCGTGCTCGATTTCGAGCACGCCGAGCATGGCAACATTCGCGGCGTTGCCTCGCCGGTGCGCGTCGATGGCGGTGACGCGCATCCGCGGCGGGCGGCGCCGCGGCTCGGTGAGGACACTGATGCCCTGCTCGAAGAGCTTGGCTACGCGCCCCACGCCATCTCGGCGCTGCGCGAGCAGGCGGCGGTAGCGTAGCGGAACGTTGGGCCCGATCAGGTTAAAGAGCCAATCGGCCATTCACAAAATTTAACTGACTTTCTGCAAATTATTTGCTCGCTCGCGCCGTAGCCTTTACCCATTGCGCTTTGTGAAAGTCTTCGCTGGCGCGAACCGTCCGCGTTGCTCAGGGTAGCAATAAAAATTTCGCGCGAATTGTACGGATGGAACCAATAGCTCGAGAACAGCTTCGGTCCTAGTTAAATGAGGAACGTCATGAGTAGGCTGACCATAACGAGTGTTGCCGTGGGTGCCGCTCTCTTGAGCGCTGCTCCCTTCTCACTTCGCTTCTCGCCAGAGAACAGCGTGTCGCTTGCTATCGACACGGCCAACGCGGTGATTGGTCGTCCGCTCACGCCGTTGAGCGTTGCGGGCGTTCATCGCCGAGCCATGCGGCGCTGGTCTTACGGCTACGGTGGCGGCTACTATCCCTACAGGTCGTACGGATACGGGTACGGATCGTACAGCGCATATCAATCGAATACGTACGGATACCACCCATACCGAATCACCGGTTCCTGGAACAGTTACAGCTCCACGTGGTATTCCCCATACTGGGCGAACGGCGGCTACAGCTCCCCAGCGTACAACCCGTGGAGCGCCTATGGTTCCACAGCGTACAGCCCGTTTCCGTGGGGCGGGTATAGCTCCGCAGCGTACAACCCGTATTGATGCGGTATCGCCGCCACGGTGAACTACGCGCGCTAGAACGCGGCCGGTTATCGGTCACAGCGGCGACACAGCAATAATTCAGAAAACCGGGATTAACTTTGTACTTCTGCGCGATTGGCCAGAACCTGATTGCGTAGCGCGCCTCGATCGACCTTTCCGGTGCGTCCGGTCGGCAGCTCCTCGCCGAAATGATAGACGTCGGGCCATTTGAATTTCTCAACGCGCGCCGACACCCATTGCCGTAAATCCTTCTCGTCGATGCTGGCGTTCGCTCGCGGCACCACCAGCGCATGGATACGCTCGCCCACCATCGGATCAGGCACGCCGGCGGTGAGCGCAGCGGCCACGTCGGGATGCTGAGCGAGAAGGTGATCGAGCTCCAGCGGCGAAACATTGGCGCCGCCGCGGATGATGATGTCCTTGATGCGTCCGGCGAGTTCGACACGGCCGTCTTCACGCGCCCGCGCCAGATCGCCGGTGCGGAAATATCCGTCGACAAAGGCGGCACGAGTGAGCTGCAATTCGTCAAGATAGCCGTTCATCGCGAAGGGCGTGCGGATCTGCAGTTCGCCCGTGGCGCCGCTCGGCACCGCGCGGTTTTGCGCGTCGGCGATGCGGAACTCGACGCCCGGGCCGGGCCTGCCGATCGTCCCGGCGAACGGTTCGCGCTCTTCCGCTGTAAGGAAAAAGTCCGAGCTGCATGTCTCGGTCAGCCCGAAGATGTCGACCACGCGCACGCTGGGCAGGAACGCCTGCAGCTGCCTGCTGAGTTCGCGGCTGAACGGTTCGCCGCCGGTCAGGATGCGCTCGAGAGGGGCGCCGGCGATCAGCGGCCGCGCCACCGATTCATCTAAAGCGAGGATCTTGCGCAACATGGTGGGGACGAGCGCGACGTCAGTTATGCCTTGCGCCTCGAGCGCGCTCAGCAGCGCTGCGGCTTCGAACCGCGACTGCATCCACGCCGTGCCGCCCCTGAGCAACGTCAGCAGCAGGACCCACATGCCAAAAACGAACGTGATTTGCAGCACCAGCATGGTGCGCGTGCGCGATGTGAAGCCGAGCATGCTGTCGATTGCTTCGAGCTTGCCCACAAAGGCCTGGTGGCCGAGCACGACGCCCTTCGGCTGTCCGGTCGAGCCCGACGTGAAGACGATCAGGGCCGCTCCCTCGAGCAGCGGCCGGAATGGCGGCGCCACGTCGGCGATCGTGGCGACGCGCTCGTCGTCGGCGTTGGTCACGGAAAATCTGGCGCCGGTGGCCCCGCGTATGGCTTCGATCGCATTCGCCGGCGCATGGCGCGCGACCGGCACCGCAACCCCGCCGGCAAGCCAGGTGCCGATCAGAGCCGCAGCATCGCGCGGCTCATTCGCTACCGGCACAAGCAGCGGCTCATCCGGGGTCAAGCCGGCCTTGCGCAGAGCGTGCTCGACGGCAATCGCCGCTTGGGCAAGCTCGCGGTAGGTCAAGGCGCTGCCCGCATCGGCGAGCGCGGGGCTGTCGGCATAGGCCGCGAATCTTTCTGCGAGAAGGCGACCGAGGTTAGTCATCGGCGCTTCCGGCGAAACGCGCGTCGCGCCAGGCGATGGCTTTGCGCAGTCCTTCGCTGCGCGCGATCTCCATGAACTTGCGCTTGTCCTCGCTGCCTTCGCCTTCAATGGCGAGGTCGATGTCGAGCGCAGCTTCGAGCGCGCGAACGAGTCCCATCATTTCGAACGATTGGTTGATCGCGCGCTTGGTCCGCTGCACCAGCGAGGGGTCGATCACCGCGATGTGGCGGGCAAGCGCGAGCGCGGCGGATTCGACCCGATCCGGCGGCACCACGCGGTTGACGAGACCGATGCGTGCTGCCTCCGCCGCCGGGATACGGTCGGCGCCGCTGAGGATGATCTCCTTGGCGCGCTTTGGACCGACCAGCCACGGCAGGATCATGACCACGATGCCGGCGCCGAATTTCAGTTCCGGCTCGCCGAACATCGCGTTCTCGGCGGCGATGGTGATGTCGCACGCGAGCGCCAGCTCGCAGCCGCCGGCGAGGCAATAGCCCTCGACCGCGGCGATGGTCGGCTTCTTGCAATGCCAGAAGCGCATCACCGCGGAAAAATCCCGGTCGAGGATTTCCCGCCACGCGTCGAAGCCGGTCGGGCGCGCCTCCATCTGCTCCTTGAGATCGAAGCCCGAGGAGAAGTTTCCGCCGGCGCCCTTGACGACGAGCGCACGGATTTCGTCGTCGCGCTCCACGGTATCGACGGCGCGCTCCAGCTCGCCGAGCATGCGCTTGTTGATGGCATTGAGCCGCTCCGGCCGTGACAAGGTCAGGAGCGCGACGACGCCGGACCGCTCCAGCAGAATGGTCTGATAATCATCGCTCATGCTGACCTGAGGACCGTGCTGGGCGCGCAGCTAGTGTCAGCCGCGAGCCGAATATCCGCCGTCGACCGCGAGCGACACGCCGGTGACGTAGTCCGAGGCCGAACTGCACAAGAACACGGCGGCACCGGCCAGATCGTCAGGCTCTCCCCATCTCCCCGCCGGCGTGCGCGAAACGACGATGGCGTCGAGACCTTGGATCTGCTCGCGCGCACCTCGGGTGAGGTCGGTATTGATCCAGCCGGGCAGGATGGCGTTGACCTGGATGTTGTCGGGCGCCCAGGCGGCGGCGAGCGAGCGGGTGAGCTGCACGACGCCGCCCTTGCTGGCCGCGTAGGCGGCAACAAGGGGCGCCCCGAACACCGAGTACATCGATCCGATGTTGAGAATCTTCCCGCGCCCGGCGGCTTTCATATGCGGGTACACCGCTTGCGCGCAGAACATGGTGCCGCTGAGATTGACGTCCAGCACCTCGTGCCAGTCCGCTTCGGAAAACTGTTCGGGGCGTTTGCGAATGGTCGTGCCGGAATTGTTGATGAGGATGTCGCAACGGCCGAAATCGGCCATGACGGACTCGACCATTTTCAGGCACGCCGATCGCGATGAGATCTGAACGGGGTAGAATTGACAGCGAATGCCGGCATCGCTCAGTTCCTTGACTGCCTTCTGCGCCTTGCGCTCGTCGCGCGCCGCAATCGCTACAGCCGCTCCCGCCTGGGCGAGGCCGCGCGCCATGCCGAGACCAATTCCGCCGTTGCCGCCGGTAACGATGGCAACGCGGCCGGTAAGATCAAATGACTTCAAGGCAGCTCCCTCCGTATCGCCGGCCGAAGTTAACCCGGCGCGTCAGCTTACGCATCGGACGAACATTCGCACAACCACCTACGCGTGCCGCGACGGCCTTCTGGCTTGCGTTTTGGTCAGTGCGACTACTCGACGGGTTATCGCGGACTGCCCAGCGTAGACGCTAGGCGCGGAGCGCGCCCGCTTTCTCGGGAACCCCGCGGCATGCTATCGTACTTCTCCGTTGCACAGTTTATCCGGGGAAACGGCGGCATGTCGGCAACGAAAGTCCTGAAAGTACGGGTCGACCGCGAGCGCTGCCAAGGCCATGCACGCTGTTTTGCGCTGGCGCCGGAACTGTTCGAGCTTGACCAATTCGGCAATGGACGCGAGCGCGGTGACGGCAGCGTTCCGCCGGCGCTCGAGCACAAGGCCCAGCTCGCGCAGGCGAACTGCCCCGAGCTTGCGGTCGAGATCATCGAGGAATGACGGGGCGCGACATGAGCACACGGCCACCTTCTGCCGACTGGTCGACTGACTTCGATCATCTCGATCCGCGCTGGGCCGAGGATCCGTACCCGATCTGGGACGAGTTGCGGCAGAAGTGTCCGATCGCACACACCGAGCGCTTCCAGGGTGCCTACTTTCCCAGCCGCTACGAGGACGTGCGCGCCGTCGCCTATGACACCGAGCATTTCTCCTCGCGGCGCCCGGTCGTGCGCGAAGTGCGCCCGCCGCTCATCCCGGCGCCGCCGATCACCTCCGACCCGCCCGAACATCGGCCGGCGAAGCAGGTTCTGCTGCCCGCTTTCACGCCTGACGAAATCACGCGCCACGAGGCGCGCACCCGCGAAATCTGCCGCGAACTCCTTGCGCGCATTGGCGACCGGAAACGCTGCGACGGCGCGGTCGAGTACGCGCAGGAAATTCCCGTGCGCGTCATCGCCCACATGCTCGGCGTGCCAGAGCAGGACGGCAATCTGTTCCGCAAGTGGATCAAGGAAATACTGGAGATCGGCATCACCGATTTCGACGTGCTGATGCGGGCCCAGCGCGAGATGATCGCCTATTTCGCCGAGAAGATCGCGGCGCGGCGGGCGGACCCCGGCAGCGATCTCATCGGCTATCTCGTCAACGTGCGCGTCGAGGACCGCCCGCTGACTGACGACCACATCAACGGCACGCTGCGTCTCCTCCTGATCGCCGGCATCGATACGACCTGGAGCGCCATCGGCTCGTGCCTCTGGCACCTCGCGCAGCACACGGACGACCGGCGCCGGCTCACCGCCGAGCAGGGTCTCATGAACTCGGCCGTCGAGGAGTTCCTGCGCGCTTACGCGCCGGTAACCATGGCGCGCGAAGTCGTCAAGGAAACCCAGATCGCCGGCTGCACGTTCAAGCCCGGGCAGATGGTGCTGCTCTCGTTCCCGTCTGCAAACCGCGATCCGGCGATGTTTCCCGATGCCGACCGCGTGATCCTCGATCGCGCCCAGAACCGCCACGCCGCTTTCGGCCTCGGCATCCACCGCTGCGTCGGCTCCAATCTGGCGCGCATGGAAATCCGGGTGGCACTCACCGAGTGGCTCGCGCGCTTTCCCGAATTCCGGCTGGATCCCGATGCCCGGATGACTTGGTCCAGGGGCACCGTGCGCGGACCGCGCGAGCTGCCGCTGCTGCTGGGCGCGTAACTTCCTGATCGCGACGCAGCTGGCTTAAGTCTGGAGAGCCGCTGCCCTCACAGCAGGCCGCGGCGTGCCAGATTGCGCATCAGGTGGCTTATGCCGAAGCGCCACGGCTCGCAGTCCGGGCAGCGCCGCATGCGGTTGATCAGGCTGCCAAGCTCGGGCGCGGCGACGGTGACAACGTCGCCGACGTGATGGGTGAACCCTTGGCCGGGCGCGTCGCGGTCCTTGGTCGGCGCGAACAAGGTGCCGAGGAAGAGCACGGCGCCGTCCGGATACTGGTGGTGCGGCCCGACCATCTGGCCCACGAGGTCGACGGGATCGCGGCTGATGCGGTTCATGTGCGAGACGCCGTCGAGGCGGAAGCCGTCCGGACCGATCACCGTCAGCGTGATCGTCATGGCGCGCACCGCGTCGAGCGTGAAGGTCGCGTCGAAGAAGCGCAGGAAAGGACCGATTGCGCAGCTCGCATTGTTGTCCTTCGCCTTGGACAGCAATAGCGCCGAGCGGCCCTCGATGTCGCGCAGGTTCACGTCGTTGCCGAGCGCGGCACCGACAATGCGGCCGTCGGAGGCAATGGCGAGCACAACCTCGGGCTCGGGGTTGTTCCAGTTCGACAGCGGATGCAGCCCCGCATCCACGCCGCTGCCGACCGCGGCCATGGTCTGTGCCTTGGAGAAGATTTCCGCGTCCGGCCCGATGCCGACCTCGAGGTACTGGCTCCACATGCCGCGCGCGATCAGCGCCTCCTTGAGCGCCGCCGCCTCGCGCGAGCCGGGCCGCAGCGCCTGAAGGTCGTCGCCGACGATGTTGACGATGTCCTTGCGGATCCCTTCCGCCGCTTGCGGGTTGCCGCGGGCGCGCTCTTCGATCACCCGCTCGATCATCGACACGGCGAAGGTCACGCCCGCCGCCTTGATCGCCTGCAGGTCGACGGGAGCGAGCAGCCACGGCTTCGACGGGCTGCGTTCATCCGGCGGCGTGTTGGCAAGGATGTCTTCCAGCGCGCCGAGCCGCTCGCCCGCAGCCGCCCGCAAGCTTGCGGCCGGGTTGGCGGTCTCGCACAGGTCGCGCATGGTCGAAAACGTGGCGCTGATGTCGAACACCCCGCCGGCGCGGACGGCGACGACTGAGGGCCCCTCGACGTCGGGCCGCCACACGCGGCCGGCAAGCGCGCCGGCGTAACCGTCGGCGGGCAGAGTCTGTTCGGCATTCAATGTCACTGTCGCGGTCATGCGTACCGTCCCGGTGCTCTTGCGGCGTTGCTTGCGGCGTCAATCATCGATGATCGATTTACCGCAGCAGGGCCGTGGCTTCATCCTTTGTTCGGAGCAGGAGCCGCGGCGGGCGGCGCTTTCTCGAGCGCGTGATCATGGCCGAGCAGCAGCACAATGATCATGGCGACGACAGCAAGCGCGGAGATCAGCAATAACCCGCCGGTGAAGCTGCCGGTCGCGTCCTTGATCCAGCCCATGGCGTAAGGCCCGGCGAAGCCGGCGAGATTGCCGATCGAGTTGATCACCGCGATGCCGGCCGCGGCTGCTGTGCCGGAGAGAACGGCGGTTGGCAGCGTCCAGAACACCGGAAGCGTGCCGAACACGCCGCAGGCGCCGATGGCGAAGGCTACGACGGTCAATGTTGGGCTTCCGGCCAACGTTGACCCGGCGATGCCCGCGGCCGCTATCGCGAGCGCGACGGCGGCATGGACCTTGCGTTCGCCCTGCGCGTCGGACCGGTAGCCGTACCAGACCATGAAGGCGGCGCCGACCGCATAAGGAATCGCAGTGACCCACCCGGTCATGGCATTCGACAATCCGAAGGCCTTGATGATCTGCGGCAGCCAGAAGCCGACGCCGTAATTGCAGGCCACCAGACCGAAATAGACGAGCGCCAGCGCCCACACCCGCGAATTGTACATCACCTCCCAGACCGAGAGATTGTGCACGGCCTCTCGCTGCTTGCGCTCGGCGGCAAGCCGTTCGGTCAGCCACGTGCGCTCGTCAGGCGCCAGCCAATGCGCGTCGGCCGGGCGGTCGGTGAGATAGAAAAAGGTGACGAAGGCAAGCACGACCGCGGGCGCCGCCTCGAGAATGAAGAGCCACTGCCAGCCCTCCAGACCGGCGATGCCATGCATCCCGAGGATCAGACCTGAAATTGGCGACCCGATCGCTGACGATAGTGGAATGGCAGCCATGAACGCGCCGATGATGCGGCCGCGATAAATCGAGGGGAACCACAGCGTCAGATAGAAGATGATGCCGGGGAAGAATCCGGCTTCGGCGGCGCCGAGCAGAGCGCGGATGACATAAAAAGTGGTCTCGTTGCCGAGGCCCGTTGCGCGCGCGATGGCCGGAATCGCCGCCATCAGGCCGGACAGGATGCCCCAGCTGATCATGATACGGGCGATCCACTTGCGGGCGCCGAAGCGGTCGAGAAACAAATTCGAGGGCACCTCGAGCAGGAAGTAGGTGAGGAAGAACACGCCGGACCCGAATCCGAACATGGTCGCGGTGAGACCCAGCGCCTTGTTCATGGTGAGCGCCGCAAAGCCGACATTCACCCGGTCGAGATAGGCGATGAAATAACAAATAATCAGGAACGGGATCAGCCGCCTGGAGACCTTCCCGATCGTCCGAGCCTCTAAGTTCTGCATGGTCGCTCCTTCGTCCCCGGGACGACCGACCTGCGCTGACGCGACATGGTTCTTGGTTTTCCGCCCCCGATGCGGTCGTTATAGCACAGACGGCAAGCGACGAGCCGCCGGCGCGTCGGCTTGTTCGCCGGCGCGAGCCGCCCTATTGGTA
>Ga0070670_100002871_pt1 | contig 14263 bp, 8 predicted proteins | sample KBSS63metaG_FD_64665 | JGI IMG/M metagenome (GOLD analysis project Ga0070670, IMG submission 64665) | Switchgrass rhizosphere microbial communities from Kellogg Biological Station, Michigan, USA - KBS S6-3 metaG | ecosystem: Host-associated > Plants > Roots > Rhizosphere > Soil ... | reverse complement strand
GCGACATCTCAGCACCGGCATCGAGACCGTGGCGGCGCCGAAGCCCTACGAGTTCGGCGACACGTTGAACATCGATCCGAGCGGAACGATCCTCAACGCCGTGCAGAGAACGCACCGCGACCGGGATCAGGGTTCAGGGACGGTCCCCGATCCCTGGTCCCTGGACATCGATTATTCCGATCTCATGGTCGCCCAGAGCGAGTATCAGAGCTCGTGCGCGACGGTCATCATGCTCGACTGCAGCCACAGCATGATTCTGTACGGCGAGGATCGTTTCACGCCCGCCAAGCGCGTGGCGCTGGCGCTGGCACACCTGATTCGCACGCAGTATCCGGGCGATTCACTGCACGCGGTGCTGTTCCACGATTCCGCGGAAGAAATCCCGTTGAAGCAGCTGGGGCGGGTCCGCGTCGGCCCCTATTACACGAACACGCGTGAAGGCCTGCGCGTCGCCCGTCGCATCCTCGAGCGTCAGAAGAAGGACATGCGGCAAATCGTGATGATCACCGACGGCAAGCCATCAGCCCTGACGCGCGCCGACGGGCAGATCTACAAGAACGCTTTTGGCCTCGACCCGTACATCGTCGCGGAAACGTTCACCGAAGTGAACGCCTGTCAGAAGGCGGGGATCATGATCAACACGTTCATGCTCGCGCGTGACCACGACCTCGTAGCGTTCGTGCGGCGGGTTGCCGCGATCTGCCGCGGCAAGGCGTATTTCACGACGCCGTACACCCTGGGCCAGTACGTGCTCATGGACTATATGGACAGGAAGACCAAGACCATCCATTAACCAGGCGTTCACAGTTCCAGTGCTCGCGGCCCGGTTCGTGTTCAGGTTCAGGTTCGGGTGATGCTGCCAGCGACGATCCCGATTTTTCCGCTGCCGAACGCCGTTCTCTTTCCGAACGTCTTCATGCCGCTCCACATCTTCGAGGCGCGCTATCGGGCGATGGTCTCGGATGCGCTGGCGGGGGATCGCATCATCGGGATGGTGCTGCTGAAGGCCGGATTCGAGCGGGATTACGAAGGCCGGCCGCCGATCTTCCCGGTCGGCTGCGCCGGCGTGATCACCCATTCCGAGCCGCTGCCCGACGGCCGCTTCAACATCGTGCTCAAAGGCCTTGAGAAATTTCGCATCACGGCCGAGGACAGCACCAGGACATATCGGCTCGCGACGATTGACGCCCTGCCCGAGCAGATGACGGACCCGGAGCGGACCGAGCTGCGCCGGCTCCGGCAGCGGGTCGAAGCGCTGCTTGCCGCCGCCGTCGAGCGCGAAGGCGGTGACCCGAAATTTCCGCCAGCGGTCGCCGATGAGGATCTGGTGAATGCGCTCGCGCAGTACACGGGCCTCGAGCCGATCGAACGACAGGCGCTCCTCGAGCGAAGCAGCGTGCTGGAGCGCTGTCGCGGATTAATCGAACTGATCGAGATGAAAACGATTGGACGCGGCGCGACCTGGAAAGGCCGCGCCGTTCACTAGACAGATCCGGCTGAAGCAGGCACGGCGCTACTTCGTCACCGATAACCCCGTGATCATGTTTTCCGGCATCGCATGGTTCACGCGGAACCCGTAGATGCCGTCCGTGGTCACTGCGCTCTTTGGCGTGGAGGTGACAACCATGCCGTTCACAACGTAGTCAACCTTGTCGGCGCTGACCCGCACCTCGAGGGCGTTGGTCGCCTTGCCGGATGCGTCAAGCTGTACCACAGCGGCATTCTTTGACCTCGGCACGACATCCTTCGTCTGCTCGCCGGTCCGCTGCTTGAGCAGCCACATGCCGTTCTGCGGGGCGACCAGGAAATACGTGTAGCTCTGGGTCGCCTTATCCAGATCCTTGCCGCCAAAGATCAGCCCCAGGAAGTTCGGATGGCTGCTGCGCTGGTTCTGCGCGAACGTCGCCTTCAGCGTGTAGTTGCCGGTCGCGGTGTTCGCCGGATTCCAGAAGATCGCGGCCTTCGGGTTAACGGTATGGAATCCGCCACCCATCGCCATGAACTTCACCTCGCCCGCCGGATCCGGATCCGTGGCGTCGGCGCTGAGGTCGACGCGCTCCTTCCAGCCGGGCGCTTGAGCGGCGATGCGCGCCGCCGCTGCCACAATCAGGGTGATGGCCACTGCCACCGCGAGATAACGCTTCATCTGCTTCTGTCCTCCGATTCAGTCAAACAGGCCTTGTGACTCTATACCAGAGTCCCGGCGAAATCGTTTACGGATAGGTTGAGCTCTAAAGGTGGTCGAAACGCGCCGCGAGCTCGGCAATGATCTTCTCGCCATGAAAGCGGCCGTTTTCGATGAAGATGTTGCCCGTCGCCTTCCCTGCCACGCAGCCGCCCGCGAGGAACAGGTTCGGCACGTTCGTCTCATAGGTCTCTGGGTTGAGCGCCGGCGCCAGCGTCTCCGGATCGCACTGGATGCCGGCCGCGGTCATCAGTTGCGCGTCGGGATGGTAGCCGGTCAGCAGAAAGACACCATCGGCCGGAATCTCTTCGCGCGTACCGTCAGCACGCTGCACGACGACGTCGGTCGGGCGGATCTCACACACCGTCGTCTCGAACCTCGCCTGGATCGATCCCTCCTTGATGCGATTCTCGATGTCGGGCCGCACCCAGTACTTGATCGAATCGCCCAGCGCCGCGTGACGGTGGACGAGCGTGACGTGCGCGCCGCCGCGAAACAGCTCGAGCGACGCTTCCGCCGCTGAGTTCTTGCCACCGACGACGACGACGCGCTGGCGGTAGTACGGGTGCGCATCGGTGTAGTAATGCGAGACGTGAGGCAGGTCCTCCCCGGGGATGCCCAGATAGTTCGGCAGGTCGTAGTAGCCGATCGCCAGCACTACGGCGCGGGCGTGACGGACACGCGTGACCCCGCGCGGCGTCTTCGTCGTCACCGCGAACACCGCGGTGCCGCGATCGTCTTCGCGCTCAATCGACGTCACCGCTTCGTGAAAGGAAATCTGCAGCGAGTAGGTGTCGACGACGCGCCGGTAATAGCGGAGCGATTCAAGCCGCATTGGCTTGTCGTACGGCGTCACCAGCGGCAGGCCGCCGATTTCCAGCAGCTCCGGCGTCGTAAAGAACACCATGTGCGTCGGAAAGTTGAAGATCGAATTGACGAGCACGCCCTTCTCGACAATGACGTAGTCGAGGTTGCGCTGCTTGGCGGCGATGGCGGTGGCAAGCCCGGACGGACCGGCGCCGACGATCAGGACATCACGAATGGACATGGGACCTTGGCGGAAACAACCTACGGTTGTGGAAGGACGACGCGCACATCTGTCAGATTGCCGGCCTGGACCACGACGTCGGTTGGAGTGGCAACTCCACCTCTGTAATTGACGGATCGTGCCGTACCGCCCCCTGGCAATTGCGTGACGACTGGAACCCCGGCAATGGCACGGTACGCGCCAGCTGGTACGTTGACGATCCGGAACGTGCCATCAGTGGCACTTGGTGCGCTTTCCAACAATTCGAAAGAAACCCTGCCCCTCTGTGTCAGTTGCACGATCACACCTGCGAGAGGACGCCCGTCCGCATTCACAGCTATGCCCGAAACCTGATAAGCCGGTACCGACAGCATCGGAAAGTCGATCCCATTCGTCGTCGCCCCGCCGATAACGTTGATTGGACTGGCCATGGTGGCGTCGGCGAATCCAGGATAGTACGTTGTCACAACGGCCACGTTCGCTCGTGGTGGAGGCACTCGCGTCGTCGGGGGAGGCATTTGCACGTACACAACGTGCTGCCCCGGCTGGAGCCCGGCGAGCCTGTACTCACCCTGGTCGTTCGTGAACGACTGGACTGTCGAAAAAAACTGACGCATGACGCCGTCCGTCGATCGGACCAGCTGCTGTGTCATGACCAACAATCCACTGAGCGGGTTGCCCTTGACGTCGAGCACCCGGCCCGTGATCGCGCCACCGCGCTCGAGGCGGATCTCCGGCACCGCCACATTCGGGCCTGAGGCTTCGACAATCAATTGCGAAGGGAACTGGCCAACCGTGATGTAGCCATCCTTCATCACCCGAAGGCCCCACCGTCCTTGCGGCACGCCGCGCATCTCGAAGATGCCGCTCGCGTTTGTAACGGTGGACGAGGGAAGCTGAGGACCGGTTGGGCGCGAACCTGCCGGCGGTTGCCCAGGCGGTGGCCGAAACGGAGGTGGTGGCGGAAGCTCCCCCGGCGCAGTTGTCGGCGCCGTAAAGATCATCAGCCGGGCGTCTGCGACGGGCTCACCGGTTATGGCGTCAACGACCCGACCGGCGAGGCGGCTGGTCGATTGCGCTGCTGCTTCGTGTGCGCTTAAGACCAGCGCGACGAGCAGCAGACTGAAAGGCACGCGCGCCATCGAACTCCGATCCTGCCACAGGTTCGAACGGGCGCGAACTGGAGCCTCATGGCCGAATCTCCACGCGCACGTCCGTGACGTCTGCGGCATGGACCACGACTTCGGCATTCGGTCCAGCGGCCGGCCTCACCTGTGTCAACGTGGCGCTTCCGTTTTGCACCACAACGGGAACCACGGCCGAAGCTTGGTACACGCCCGGCGGAACGTTCACGATCCTGAATGTGCCGTCGCGCGCGCTGGGGCCACCTTGCAGCAGGTTGAGCGTTACACTCTTGGCTTCAACCAACCGAACCAGCGCGCCGGCCACCGCGCGTCCTTGCGCATCAACGACGACGCCCGACACCTGATACGCGGCGACCGGCCGCATCGGAACGTCGATACCGTTTGTGGTCAAGCCTCTGGCGACATTGATGGGAGTCGCGTCCCTCGCCTCGGTGAATCCCGGATAGAAGGTCGTGATGTACGTCACTGCTGCCGCCGGCGGCTGGCCGCCGCCGAACGGGTTGATCGGAGTCGGACGGGTGACCGCAGCGACGTAGTACTGGCCGGGCACGAGACCCGACAGCCGGAACTCGCCGAGGTCGTTCGTCTGCACGGACATACCTGTTGACGTGGGGCGCACGCTTCCGTTGGCCGCGCGGAGGAGTTCGTAGGCCTGCACGGTCACGCCGCTCAGGACGTTTCCCTTCGCGTCAAGCACGCGCCCGGCAATCGCCCCGCCGCGCTCGAGGCGAATCTCCGGAATGAGAACGCTCCCGCGCGAGACTTCGATGGTCACTGGCGAGCCAGCGGTACCGAACTGGACGTACCCCGGCTTCTGCGCCTGCACCCGCCAGCGCCCTGGCGACACGCCAGCCACGTCGAAGACGCCATTCGCATTGGTCTCAACGATGAAGGGAGTCATCGGCGTGGACGGCACAGAGCCCGGGCGTGCCACCGGCGTGACGTTGCTGATGAAGACGCGCGAGCCGACGATCGGCTCACCGGTCTCGGCGTCGACAATTCGTCCGGTGACACGGCCGGTCGGCTGCTGGGGCGCAGCCTGTACGCCGGCAGCCAGAGCCACAAGCAACAGGTTGACGAGCAGGTTGGCCATGCCGGGCACGATCCTGCCACAGCTTCGCCGGAATGATCCGAACGACTCAAACGATCCGAACGACTTAGGACAGCGGGGCGGGAAGCTGCGACTCCCCCATCAGGTGTTGGTCGATCGCGCGCGCGGCGCTGCGGCCTTCCGCGATCGCCCAGACGATGAGCGACTGGCCGCGCTGCATGTCACCGGCGGTGAACACGCCGGGCACGCTCGTCATCCAGCGGGCGTCGCGACCCACGTTGCCACGGTCGGTCATCGTCACGCGCAAATCGTCGAGCAGCGCACCCTTCTCGGGACCGGTGAAGCCCATCGCGAGCAGGACCAGGTCGGCGGCAAGCTCGAACTCCGACCCTGAGACCGGCTGCACCTGCACGCGGCCGTCTTTCTTCACCATCTCGACCTGCACGGCGTGCAGGCGTCGAACGTCGCCCTTCTCGTCGCCGCTGAACCGCTGCGTCGACACCGAGTACAGCCGCTCACCGCCTTCTTCGTGCGCTCCCGAGGTGCGGTAGATCAACGGCCATTGCGGCCACGGGTTGTCGGCCGTGCGCGCATCTGGTGGAATCGGCATCAGCTCGAGCTGGTGCACCGCCAGCGCGCCCTGCCGATGCGCCGTCCCGAGGCAGTCGGCGCCGGTGTCGCCACCGCCGATAATGACGACGTTCTTGTCCTTCGCCGTGATGAAGTCGGAGTCCGGGATCGCGTCGCCTTCGTTCCGACGGTTCTGCAGCGTCAGATACTCCATCGCGAAGTGAATACCCTTCAGCTCGCGGCCGGGCACCGGCAGATCGCGAGGCTGACCCGCACCGCCGGCCAGGAGAATCGCGTCGTAATCGGCGCGCAGGCGTTCCACCGGCACGTCAACGCCGACGTTGACCCCGGCTCTGAAGATCACGCCTTCCTCCTCGAGCACCGCCAGGCGCCGATCGAGGTAGCGCTTCTCCATCTTGAATTCAGGGATGCCGTAACGGAGCAGGCCGCCGATGCGATCGGACTTCTCGAACACGGTGACCGAGTGCCCGGCGTGGTTCAACTGGTCCGCCGCAGCCAGACCGGCCGGCCCCGAGCCGACCACGGCCACCTTCTTCCACGTGCGCATGACGGGCGGCTTCGCAACCACCCATCCTTCGTCCCACGCCCGATCGATGATCGACGCTTCGATTGATTTGATCGTCACCGGATAGTCGTTGATGCCGAGCACGCACGACCCCTCGCACGGCGCCGGACACAGCTTGCCGGTGAACTCGGGGAAGTTGTTGGTCGTGTGGAGACGCTCGATCGCCGCCTGCCAGCGGTCGCGGTATACCAGGTCGTTCCAATCGGGAATCAGATTGCCGAGCGGACAGCCCTCGTGACAGAACGGGATGCCGCAGTCCATGCAGCGGGCACCCTGCATCTCCAGCTCGCCGGTCGGATACGGCAGATAGATCTCGCGCCAGTCCTGCACGCGCTCCTCGACCGGCCGCGTCGGATGCTTCTTCCGCTGAATTTCGATGAACCCTGTTGGCTTGCCCATGATTCCTTACATCACAACGGCCACGGAGTCTCGTGAACCACGAACGCGAGGATCACGACGATCGAACCACATCAATTCTTCGTGCGCTTCGTGGTGAAGACTTCGTGGTGAGAACTAGTGAGCGCCTTTGGCGACGACGGCCACCGGGACTGCCGCCGGCACCGATGCTGACGGAACGTGCGGCACTTCGCGCTCGCGCTTCGCCTGCTCCGCGAGCACCCGCTTGTACTCGCGCGGCATGACCTTCACGATGCGGCGCTGCAGCCCCGCCCAGTCCTTCAGCAGTCCTGCCACGTAGGTGCTGCCGGTGAGCGCCACGTGCTTCATGCTCAGATCCTGAAGCCGGCTGATCTCGTCGCCGTCGACGAGCGTCTCCAGGTCCACCATGTCGCGGTTGCACCGGCGCGCGAACTCGCCGTCGAAGTCCAGGACATACGCCACGCCGCCGCTCATGCCCGCGGCGAAGTTGCGCCCGGTCTTCCCGAGCACCAGCACGCGGCCACCGGTCATGTACTCGCAGCCGTGATCGCCCACACCTTCCACCACCACCGTGGCGCCGCTGTTGCGGACGCAGAAGCGCTCGCCGGCGACGCCGCTGACGAACGCCTCGCCGCTCGTCGCGCCATAGAACGCCACGTTGCCGACGATGATGTTCTGCTCGGACTTGAAGGTCGACGCCTTCGGCGGGAACACCGTGATGCGCCCCCCTGACAGCCCCTTGCCGAAGCCGTCGTTCGCATCGCCAACAAGCGTCATCGTCATGCCGCGCGGCGCAAAGGCACCGAAGCTCTGGCCCGCGGAGCCGGTGAACGTGATCCGGATCGTGTCGTCAGGCAGACCTTTGCCGCCATTCCGCTTCGTGACCTCGTAACCGAGCATGGTTCCGACCGTTCGATCCATATTGCGAATCGGGATCGTGAACTCCACCGGCGTGCGCGACTCGAGGGCGGGACGGCAGCGCTCGATCAACTCGTTGTCGAGCGCGACCTCGAGCCCATGCTCCTGCGCGCGGACGCGGCGACGCGCGACGGACGCCGGCAGGCTCGGCTGGTGCAGCAGCGGCTGCAGATTGAGCCCCTTGGCCTTCCAGTGATTGAGTGCGCGTTCGACGTTGAGGCAGTCCACGCGCCCGATCATCTCGTCCATCGTCCGGAAGCCAAGTTCCGCCATCAGTTCGCGCACTTCCTCGGCGATGAACCGGAAGAAGTTCTCGACAAACTCCGGTGAGCCGTTGAACTTCGCGCGCAGGCCCGGATCCTGTGTCGCGATCCCGACCGGGCACGTATTCAGGTGACAGACGCGCATCATGATGCAGCCCATCACCACGAGCGGCGCGGTGGCGAAGCCGTATTCTTCAGCGCCCAGCAGCGCGCCGATCACCACGTCGCGGCCCGTCTTCATCTGCCCGTCCACCTGAACGACGATGCGGTCGCGGAGCTTGTTCATCACAAGCACCTGCTGCGTCTCGGCGAGACCAAGCTCCCACGGCAGACCGGCGTGTTTGAGGCTCGTCAGCGGTGAGGCACCGGTGCCGCCGTCGTGACCGGAGATCAGCACCACATCCGAATGCGCCTTGGCAACGCCGGCGGCGACCGTGCCGACCCCGCCTTCGGCCACGAGCTTCACCGAGATGCGCGCCTCGGGATTCGAGTTCTTGAGGTCGAAGATCAGCTGTGCGAGATCCTCGATCGAATAGATATCGTGATGCGGTGGCGGCGAGATCAATCCGACGCCGGGCGTCGAGTGCCGTGTCTTCGCGATCCACGGATACACCTTGTGTCCGGGAAGCTGGCCGCCCTCTCCAGGCTTCGCGCCCTGCGCCATCTTGATCTGCAGCTCGTCGGCGTTGACGAGATACTCGCTGGTCACGCCGAAGCGACCTGAGGCGACCTGCTTGATGGCGCTGCGCTTCGAGTCGCCGTTGGCGAGGCGGATGTAGCGCTCCGAGTCTTCGCCGCCCTCACCCGTGTTCGACTTGCCGCCGAGGCGGTTCATCGCAATGGCGAGCGTCTCGTGCGCTTCGGCGCTGATCGAGCCGTACGACATCGCCCCGGTCGCGAAGCGCTTGACGATCGCGGAGACGGACTCGACCTCGTCGATCGGAATGGCGGACCCAGCGGGCTTGAAGCGAAACAGGCCCCGCAGTGTCGCGTGACGCTCGTTCTGCAGATCGACCGCCTGCGTGTACTCCTTGAAGATCTTGTATTGACCGCTGCGTGTCGCGTGCTGCAGCTTGAAGACCGTATCGGGGTTGAACAGGTGGTATTCGCCGTCGCGCCGCCACTGGTACTCGCCGCCCGGCTCAAGCTCGTGCGGACGCACCGGCTGGCGTCCGAACGCACGCGCGTGCCGCAGCCGGACTTCCTCAGCGATCACGTCGATGCCGACACCGCTCACGCGGGAGGTCGTGTGCGTGAAGTACTTGTCGATGAATTCCTGACTCAGGCCGATCGCTTCGAACACCTGCGCACCGCAGTAGCTCTGCAGCGCGGAGATGCCCATCTTCGACATGACTTTCAGGACGCCCTTGTTGAGCGCCTTGATGTAATGCTGAATCGCCTTCTCCCGGTCGATCCCGGCAAGCAGGCCGTGTTCGATCATGTCGTCGATCGTCTCGAACGCGACGTACGGGTTCACCACACCGGCTCCGTAGCCGAGGAGCAGCGACACGTGGTGCACTTCGCGCGCGTCACCCGACTCGACGACCAGCGCGCAGCGTGTGCGCGTACCTTCACGAACGAGGTGATGGTGGACGCCGGCTGTCGCCAGCAGACTGGGGATCGGCGCCGTCTTCGGACCGACGCCACGGTCGGACAGAATCAGGATGTTGAAGCCGGCCGCCACTGCCTCGCTCGCGCGGCGGCACAGGTCCGCCATCGCCTTCTCGAGACCGGCGCCGCCCATGTCCGGTGCCTTCTCCGGATCGAAGTCCGGATCGAAGAGCATCGACAGCGTCGTCGAGCGGAACGGCGAGCTGGGAGGCAGGTGGCGCAGCTTGGCCACGTGCTCGTTGTGGATGATCGGGTACTTGAGTGTGATCTGACGGCACGACTCCGGCTCGGGCTTCAACAGGTTCCGCTCCGGCCCGATCGTCGAGGCCATGTCGGTGACCAGCTCCTCGCGAATCGCGTCAAGCGGCGGGTTCGTCACCTGCGCGAACAACTGCTTGAAATAGTCGTAGAGCACGCGCGGACGATCCGACAGCACCGCCAGCGCCGAGTCCGTGCCCATCGACCCGATTGGCTCTTCACCGTTCATCGCCATCGGCGTAATCAGCACACGCAGGTCTTCCTGTGTGTAGCCGAACGCCTGCTGCCGCTTGAACACGGTCTCGTGCTCCGGCTGCTCCGCGCGCGCCGGTGGCAGATCGTTGATGTCGATGATGTGCTGCGTCAACCACTCGCCGTACGGATACTGCGCGGCGAGCTCACCCTTGATCTCTTCGTCGTCAACGATGCGGCCTTTCGCCGTGTCGACGAGGAAGATCTTGCCGGGATGCAGACGTTCCTTCACCAGGATGTCTTCCGGCGGAATGTCGAGCACGCCGACTTCCGACGCCATGATGACCAGGTCGTCCTTCGTCACGTAGTAACGGGACGGACGAAGCCCGTTGCGGTCGAGCACAGCACCGATCATCGAACCGTCGGTGAACGCGATCGACGCCGGACCGTCCCACGGCTCCATCAGCGAGGCGTGGTAGCGGTAGAACGCCTTCCGCGAGGGGCTCATGGACTCGTGGTTGCTCCATGGCTCCGGAATCATCATCAGAATCGCGTGCGGCAGCGAGCGCCCGGCCATGACCAGCAGCTCGAGCACGTTGTCGAACGTCGCGGTGTCGCTGCCGCCTTCGCGGATGATCGGCATCAGCTTTTCGAGGTCGTCGCCGAACAGTTCGCTCTGGAGCAGTCCCTCGCGCGCGCGCATCCAGTTGATGTTGCCGCGCAGCGTGTTGATCTCGCCGTTGTGGGCGATGAACCGATACGGGTGCGCCAGCGGCCACGACGGGAACGTGTTCGTGCTGAAACGCTGATGGACGAGGGCCAGCGCGCTCTCGAGGCTCTCGTCCGAGAGATCGGGAAACATCGGCTCGAGCTGCCGCGCCTGCAGCATCCCCTTGTAGATGATCCGGTTCGCTGACAGGGAGACGATGTAGAAGAAACGGCGGGAAAGCGCCTTCATCTTCAGCCGATCGACGGCATGCTCCACGCGCTTGCGGATCACATAGAGCTTCCGTTCGAACCGCGTCGCGGCATCGCCACTCTGACCCTGTGAGCCTTCGCCGATGAAGACCTGCTCGAAGACCGGCTGCGTCGCGCGCGCGCTGTCGCCGACCAGACGGTTGTCCGTCGGCACGTCGCGCCACCCGAGCACACGCTGCCCTTCTTCTTCGGCAATCTTCGCGATCAGCTCCTTGATCTTTCCGCGGTCCTTCTCATCGTGCGGCAGGAACACGAGACCGGCGCCGTACGACCCGGCCTCAGGCAGCGTGAACGAGACGTTCTTCCGGAAGAACGCGTCGGGTGGCTGGATGAGGATGCCCGCGCCGTCGCCGGTGTTCGCCTCGCAGCCGCAGGCACCGCGATGCTCCAGATTGATCAGGACACGCAGCGCCTTTCGCACGATGTCGTGCGAGCGCTTGCCCTTCATGTGCACGACAAAGCCGACGCCACACGCGTCGCGTTCGTCGTGAGGGCGATAGAGACCCTGATCGGGGGACATTTCGGGAGCGAACATGGTCGGCATATTTTGCAGTTCCGGGCATCATTACGGAAATACAATGATCTGAGGATTTACATGCGCCAGACGCATGAGCCGCCAGCCCGATGAACTGGAGGCTCAGCGGCGTCACGGTCCCACCTCAGAGCCGTCCTGGGAAGTCGCACGCCATACCCGACCATTAAGGTCGCCTAAGCCATCCACCACGCTGCTGCGCCAATCGACGCCCGGATATGCCAGTTAGCTGGAAATCAGCCCAAAACCGTGATTTCGGTCCCTATCATGGGCAGATCGCAAGTGCCGCCCGAGGTCTGCAGGGCGCGACTTAGAGGAGAACAGCCGCATGCATGCGCCGATGAAATACGTGGAAAAAGGGTTGGCCATCACCGCCAATGGCCTCTGGCACGTGTTCAACACCGCCAACAGAATCAAACAGAACCCTTCGTTCACGCCCCGCTGGTCCGACAAGCCGCTGCAGAAATCGTGGGAGAAAACCAAGCCGACACTCGGCTGGCCGCGCGAGACGGATTCGCTCTGTCCGGTCTGCACGCGCGAGGCCCGGCAGGCCATTCTCGACGGCAAGAAGGACGTCAGCGTCCTGCTGAACGAGAAGGTCGGCGAGATCAAGGCGACGATCCTCGAACGCGACGGCAAGATCCTGATGGTCAAGGACTGCCCCATTCACGGCCACTTCGAGGACGTGATGGCGATCGACCCGGTGTTCTTCAAGCACCTCGAAGAGTCGTTCCCCGGCCGTGACATCCGCGCACACAACGACGAGAAGCTGCATAACCACGGCTCCTCGACGGTGCTGCACGGGCGCGGCTCGGTGCTCACCGTTGACCTGACGAACCGCTGCAACATGATGTGCGACCCCTGCTTCATGGACGCGAATCAGGTCGGATTCGTCCACGAGCTCAGCTGGGAAGACATCAAGCAGATTCTCGACAACGCCATCACCATCAAGCCGCGCCGTCAGATGTCGGTGCAGTTCTCGGGCGGTGAGCCGACGATGTCGCCGTACTTCCTGGATGCGATCCGCTACTCGAGGAAGGTCGGCTACAACTCGGTGCAGGCGGCGACCAACGGCATCGAGTTCGCCAAGAGCCCCGAGTTCGCGAAGGCGGCGGCCGAAGCCGGCCTGCGCTACGCGTATCTGCAGTTCGACGGCATCGGCAACGCCGCCAACTCGCACCGCCGCGTCGGCAACCTGTTCGACGTCAAACTCCGCGCGATCGAGAACCTGCACAGCGCCGGCGTTGACATCGTCCCAGTCGTCACCATCGTCAACGGGGTCAACAACGAGCAGGTCGGCCGCATCATCGAGTTCGCGCTCGACAACCCGAAGCGGATTAACTTCCTGTCGTTCCAGCCGGTGTCGTTCACCGGCCGCGACGAGGAGGTCACCGTCGAGCGCCGCGAGGCGCAGCGCTACACGCTGTCGCATCTGGCGCACGACGTCAAGAACCAGACCGGCATCGGTGAGCCGATCCGCGACTGGTTCCCGATTTCGTTCATGTCCACCTTCACCGACTGGGCGGACGTCGTCCACGGACCGGATCGCGAGTTCGGCCAGCTGACGTGCGGCTGCCACCCGAACTGCGGTATCGGCATGGCGGTCATGATCGACAAGGAAACGAAGGAAGCGGTGCCGGTCACGGCGTTCCTCAATGCCGACCAGCTGGCCAGGGACGTTGCCAAGGTCAACGACGGAGCGCGCGGGAAGACGCTCTCGATCGTCGGCATGGCGCTCGCGCTGATGCGCAACTACGACCCGTTCAAGGCGCCGACGCACTTCCGCATCGTCGACCTGATGAAGAAGTTCGATAAGACCTTTGGCGCCACCGGCAAGGACTACGGTAAGGTCAGCGGCGATCGCACCAAGTCAGACATCGAGAAGCGCCGTTCCGATCGCTGGAACTTCCTCTTCATCGCCGGCATGTGGTTCCAGGATCTATTCAACTACGACTTCCGCCGCACGGAGATGTGCATCATCCCCTACGGCACGCAGCAGGGTGAGATCTCCTTCTGCGCCTACAACACGGGCATCGGCTGGCGGAACATCCTCGAGAAGATGCATATGACGGCCACGCTCACCAAGTGGTACGAAGAGCACGGTCGCCACGAGATCTTCGCCGGCAACAAGAGCGTGCCGCTGTCGAGCAACGAGCATACGCTGCAGCTCAACGCCGAAGCGGTGGCCGCCGGCGCGCAGACCGATCTCGACGATCTCGGCATCGCCAAGAACGCTCGCGAAGAGAAACTGCAGGCGCGCAAGAATGCGTCGATGACGCCGGAAGAGCTCAGAGCCCACAAGGAGATGGAGAAGCTCTATCGCCAGCAGGTGCTCAAGGAGCAGCCAACCCTCCAGATTCAGGGACTCGGCGGTGGCTCCAAGAAGAAGCAGTCCGTCCAGGAAGTGACGCACAAGGACGTCGTCTAGGCCTCAGGAATCAGGCCCAAGGGCTGGGCCAGGAATCAGGGCCAGGGAATCAGGAGGAGGCCGGCAGTCTTTGGATTGCCGGCCTTTTCTATTTCGTAGCTCCGCGTCCAACCGCAAACGCCATCGACCGCTGCGACTCTA
>Ga0070670_100002869_pt1 | contig 14264 bp, 12 predicted proteins | sample KBSS63metaG_FD_64665 | JGI IMG/M metagenome (GOLD analysis project Ga0070670, IMG submission 64665) | Switchgrass rhizosphere microbial communities from Kellogg Biological Station, Michigan, USA - KBS S6-3 metaG | ecosystem: Host-associated > Plants > Roots > Rhizosphere > Soil ... | reverse complement strand
CGCCGCCAACGCCAACGACCTCAGCCGCACCGTCGAGGCAATGCGGAGCGCGGTCGGAAAAGGTGGCGAACCCTTCGAAGCCGTGCGTCAATGGCTGGACAAGCACCGACAGCAAACGGCCGCCATAGCGGACTAGCGTGTCGCATTGTCATTCCGGGCAACCCCGGATCCAGTCCGGGGTAGCGCGACCCGGAATCCACGACTTCAAAAATTCTGCATGCCGATTTTCACCCGGCATGACGGTAAAGACGGCGCTAATCATTTTCGATGAGTTTTGTTCCGACTACACTCAAAGCGAATTATACCGATGCTGCCACTCTGTGAAACCTGCGGATCGCTTCGATGTGCGCCGCTGGCGAACGTAGATTGGCTTTCATGGTATTGAAGCTCGCATGGCTGGCGCCAAGAGATTGCCAGGCTTGCAACTCTTTGCGCCAAGCTTCCTCCGAGCCGGAGCCGTGAGAGATTCTCCCCTCGATGCCGATCCTTTCGGGATCTCTGCCCGCCGCGCGCGCGTGGTTGCGGACTTTCTCGATGGCTGCACGGCATTTTTCATCCGGATTCATCAGTGGAAACCAGCCATCGCCTAATCTTGCGAGGCGGCGAAGAGCGCGGTCATCCGTACCGCCGAACCAGATCGGGATTGGCCGCTGGACAGGCAATGGATTGATGCCGGCGTCGGTTACCGTATGCCAGCGGCCCTTGAAGGTGACCAGGTCTCGGGTCCAAAGCTGGCGCAATAATTCGACCTGCTCCTCGGAGCGCTGGCCACGGTTCTTGAAATCTTGCCCCAGCGCTTCGTACTCGACTGGATTCCAGCCGATGCCGATGCCGAAACGTAGTCGGCCGCCGCTCAGAACGTCCACCGTCGCCGCCTGCTTTGCCACAAGGACGGTTTGGCGCTGCGGCAGAATGATAATGCCGCTAGTGAACTCAATGTTCCTGGTGAGTCCTGCGAGGTAGCCAAATAGAACCAAAGGCTCGTGAAAGCTATCTAAATGACTGTAGGGTGGCTGCCAGCCGGGACGGCTGGCGAGATTGGCGCCAATCACGTGATCGTAGACCAGGATGTGGCTATACCCAAGCGCTTCTGCAGTCTGGGCGTAATCCTTTATAACAGCGGGATCACTGCCGATTTCGGTTTGCGGGAATACTACGCCTAAGCGCATCTGTGGCCTCCTTTTCGCCATTAGGTCGAGCAGCGATTCTTAGGGTTTTCGTGGGCTTACGGTAACCCTTGCTTTTGGCCGAAAGCGTACGCACATTTCAACTATATACCTGTAGGAAAAAGAGAAAAGCTTGACTTAAGCTTTTTGCTACTTAGGATGACAGATAGCTAAACGGAGGCTGTATGAACGGTTTTCGTACGACGATTCTTCTGGCGGCGTTAACCGCGCTTGTGGTCTGGATCGGACAAATGTTCGGCGGGACAAACGGCGCGGTACTGGCGTTAGTCATCGCCGGAGCAATGAATTTCTTCAGTTATTGGTTTAGTGACAAGATCGTGCTGAGAATGTACGGCGCCCAGGAAATTACCCAAAGCGACGATCCGGAACTCTTTAGCATCGTGCGCGAGCTCACCGTCAGAGATGGCTTACCGATGCCCAGGGTCTATATCATTCCCGAGGAAACGCCGAATGCGTTTGCCACCGGCCGGAATCCCGAGCACGCTGCGGTCGCCGTCACTCACGGGATCAGGCGCATTCTCGATAGGCGGGAACTCGCCGGGGTCCTGGGCCACGAGCTCAGCCATGTAAAACATCGCGATATTCTCATCAGCAGCATCGCCGCCACGCTCGCCGGCGCAATCAGCTATCTCGCGCAAATGGCGCAGTGGGCCGCGATCTTCGGCGGGGGCAGCCGCGACCGTGAAGAAGGTGGCAGCAACATCTTTGGACTCTTGTTCATGATGATCGTCGCGCCGATTGCGGCGATGCTGATTCAGATGGCGGTGTCCCGATCACGCGAGTATTCGGCCGACGAAGGCGGCGCGAAGGTCAGCGGCGATCCGCTCGCGCTGGCGAGCGCGCTCCGCAAGCTCCAAATGGGGGCGCAGAATATTCCGCTTCAGGTGAGCGATGCGACCGCGAACTCGACGGCGCACATGTTCATTGTCAATCCACTGAGCGGCGGCGGGATCGCCAATCTTTTCAGCACGCATCCGCCAATGGAAGAGCGCATCGCCCGGCTCGAAGCGATGGCCAAGGATATGAGCTACATGCGGCGGTAAACGCTACGCTGATTGTTGACTTGTAGGGGCGACCGGCGGTCGCCCTTTTTTTTACCCGGCGGAAATTTTTTCTTCCAGCCACACGGAGAGATCCGCGAGACTCCTCGAGCTGATTTCGTGGCCCATGGGGTATTCGCGATAGCTCAGCGGCACCTTTAGTTGACGCAATATTTCCACCGAGCTTCTCGCGCGATCGATTTCAATCGTCGGATCTTCGCTCCCGTGTTGCACCAAGGTCGGTAGTGATTGCACGGCGGCGTTTATCGCAATCCGCGGCAAAAGCTCTTTCGGCAACCAGCTGCTCAGTACGCCCAATGCCGCAAATCGTTCGGGATGCGCGAGCGCGAGGCTGTACGCCATCACCCCACCTTGACTGAAACCGATGATTCCTAGTTTTCGCGGGTCGATAGAATAGCTTTCGAGACACTCGTCCAAGAACGTTTGTAATCGCTGTCGCGATGCCATGATTGCATCGACATCCGGTGGACCGCCCATACTCATCGGATACCAGGCATAGCCGACGCTCTCCGGCCCAATGGGTGTTTCTAGCGGCGCCTGCGGGCAAATCACCATGAACCTTCCGCCGCAGAGATGGGGTGCGAGTCCAAGCAAATCGAAGGCGTTGGCGCCGCGGCCATGAATCGTCAACAGCGTCGGAAATGGTCCCTGACCGCTGGGCTGATACAACGTGTGAATGAGCTCCATGCTACTCCCAAAGTGGTTTTAGTCTCTCAACTGCTCGAGACGTTTGATGCCAATCCGTAGTGAAATGACTACGACCGCTGCAGTCAGCACCGCAACAGCGATCATTGCCGGTGCCAGCACGCTGGCGGTTGGCGCCGCAGCCCTCGCAGAGCGCAAGGCAGCGATGCTCAGGTGGTAAACCGGCCAAGCTTCGATGGTCACCGCAACGGCGATGAAGGCGACACTTAGAATCATCGCGATGGCGCCACCGAAGCTCGTGGGGATTTCGGCGGCGTTCTCGTAATTAAAATTAGGGTACAGCGCGCCGAGGCCGATGCCAATGGCCGTAATGCCAAAAGTCATAGAAAAGACCGTCAGCAAAGAGATCACCATCATCCATGGCGGCACATGCAGCAGAAGGTTGCTCAAGAAGATGAGTAACTCGCCGAGGAAGAGCAGCGGCACAAAAACCAGCCAAAACTTGCTCCACACCAAAGCTCGCAGCGACACCGGCGCGCTCTGTAAAATCCACAAGGCTCTGCCTTCCAGGCTGACGGCGGGAAACGCAAAACGGACTGCGACAGCGCTCAGCACAAAACCGGCGAGCGCTAGATTGGCAAAGGAAACCACGATGCGCAGAGTTCCGGCGGCCATCGGCGAACGGTCCAAAGGCAAAACTTTGAAGTTGTACAAGTAAACGATGATCAGAGCGAGCAAGAGAAAAAGCTGCGACCATTGTGTGGTGTCGCGCATGAAGGTCTTGATGTCCTTGACCATGATCGCGCCGATATTGCTGGGAAACAGGCCTATGAGCCCGTTCAAAAATCGATCAAACCAGAGAAAATTCCGCCGACCCTGTCTCGTTTCCTGCGCTTTGGACCAGCCATCGAAATAGATCGCGCCGGAAATCCATGCCGCCGCTACCGGCAGAAACAGCGCATAGCTCGCCAGAAGCGCAAAGGAAAAGCCCTGGGCCGTTTCGCGGTTGAACAAACTCCCAGCGAGGATTTCCGCCGACCAACTGCTCGGTAGAAATGGCGAAGACGGTGTCTCCATGGCAGTTAAAAACTGCATGAAATTGCCGAAGGATTCCGGTTCGACCAGGCGTTCGGGTTGTGAGAAGCGAAACAGGAAATAAACGACGACAAAGCCGATCAAGCCGATGAAAAACAGCACGTCGCGAATTCTTTTTGCGGGCAGGAAGTAAACCAGGCAATGGGTGATCAGAACGCCGACGGCGGCTGGAATGACGAGAAAAAGCGGCATCATCAGCAGAATCCAAACATACAGAATCCAGCTGCCGCCGAAAACCGAGCCGTAGGCCGCGAAGATCGGCACACTGAAGAACAAGACCATCCATGATGAGTTGACAGTCGTCTGGATCAAGCGAGCGAAGAAAAAGCTCTCGCGCGAAACCGGGGCCGCATGAAGCAGCTCCAGATCGCGGGCGAGAAAAAAAGTCGAAAGCGACGCCACCAGATTGCTGAACAAGAGCATGGACAAAAAGGTCAAGAGAATAATCAACAGCAGCTGATAAGCCAGTGCGGGGCCGAGCTCGTAGACGGTTTCGAAATACCGCAGCACGCGGCGAATGACAAAGTATGTTCCCAGCCAGAAGCAAACCGCGAGCGCCGCGAGCACGAGCCGGCGCGACCATGAGCCGCTGCGAGTGGAGAGTGAATTTTTCCAGGAGAGCCAAAACGGCGAAAGCAGCAAGGCCACCGTGCTCATAAGGTGGGCGCGGCAATCTGCTCGCGGGTGAGCTCCAGAAAAACGCTTTCGAGATTACTGTGATTTCCGTCGGCTTGACCTTGCAGCTCGGCCATACTGCCGCAAGCGATCAATTTACCTTGGCGGATGATACCGATCCGGTGGCAGATCTCCTCGGCCGTGTCGATGCTGTGGGTCGAAAGAAAAATTGTCACGCCGTCTTGCGCCAGCGCCCGAAACAAATCTTTTAGCGTGCGTGCGCCGCGCGGGTCCATGCCGACCATGGGTTCGTCGACGATCAATATCCGCGGTTGGTGAATCAATGCCGCGCAGACCACCAGTCGCTGTTTCATGCCATGGGAGTAGCCCTCGACCAGCTCATGCTTCCAGGAGCTGAGCTCCAGATGCTCGAGCAGCTCGGCGATCCGTTCTTCAAGTCTGGCTGAATTGAGGCCATGAAGCTTCCCGACAAAGCGCAAAAACTCTCCACCCGTGAGCTTCTCGTAAATGAACGGCCGATCGGGAATAAAACCGGCGATCGCCTTGGCCGCTTGCGCTTCGCTAACCACGTCGTGTCCGTCGAGGAGCACTCGTCCGGAAGTCGCTTTCAAGATTCCCATCATCACGCGGATCGTGGTGGTTTTGCCTGCGCCATTGGGACCGAGAAAGCCGAATATCTGTCCTGCGGGGACTTCCAGATTGAGCCCATTCACGGCGGCTAGTTTGCCGTAGCGCTTGGTGAGATCGATGAGCTGAATCATGATGATTTTGGATTTGCTATTTCAGATTTTCGATTTACCCGATCTCTTCGATCTCTCGCTTTCGATCGGAAACTACTGGATTGGAACCAGCATCCGCAACGAAAATGCATCGTCATTCCGGGCAAGCTGGCGATAGCTAGCGCGACCCGGAAGCCAGGAAGTTCAAAACCATCTGGAGTTCATTCTGCATTTAGCGAAGGTCTGGTATAACGGTTCTTTTCGGATCATCGAAAAATGCAAAATCTAAAATCGACAATTCTTTAGAGTATTTCAATTTTTAGGTTGCCGATGAGCTGCAAAATCTCGATCTGTCGATCGATCTCGCCTTCCAGAAACTTCACGTGGGTCACGTCGGCGGGGAATTGATTGAGCACCGAATCGAGCGAGACCCAATCGCCGAGCCAGACCTCCGACCACGCATGATAGTAAAAAGCGCCGCGCAGATAGACGACGCCGACGACGGTTTTTGCCGGTATTCCCGCCGCGCGGGCCAGGGTATTGAAGAGGACCGTGTGCTCGTTGCAATCGCCCCTGCGAGTTTGGAGAACTTCCAGCGCATTGGGAATACTGACTGTGGGCTCTTTGGCAATTTCCTTGTAAACCCAATCCTTAATCTTGATCGCTGCGCGGTAAGCATCCCTCTCACCATTTAAAATCTGTGCAGCGAGAGCTTGAATGTTCGGGTTATCGCTCTGGAGAAACGGTGTGGGCTGCAAGTAAGAAGCTAGGACGGGGTCGCGCACCGGAATCTTCGGGAGACTCAGCTGTTTTAAATCTTCGAGACGGATCTCCAGTCGATCTTGCAGCAGTTTCTGCCGTCCGCTATTGAGCCGGAAGTTGGCAAGATCGACGCCACCGAGCTTTAGCCGCAGAAGGCGTTGGGTTTGTGGATCTGCGATCTGCGTCGCTACCGGAACCGCTGTTTGGGCGATGAGATCCAGTGAAACCGCGTGCGCCGGAAGATTCTTTGCTGCGCTCATCTCTTGTCGTATGATGGAAAGTCCGGCGGGTGACTCTTCTTTCAGCGTCCGCCCTTGTCCATCGATCCATGAAACCACCGAGACGCCGCGAAAGCTCTGGCGTAACCGGATCGCCGGCTCGGTACGATCGGCGATGCGCAGCTGTTCCCGGCCCTCGATCACGACGGTGGTGACTTGTTCGGACAATGTGGACGGATCGAAAGTGGGGAAAAGAAATTTCTTGCCGATCTCGAGCTGCTGTGTGACCACGTAGGGTTTTAGCGCAGCGAGCAGATAGGGAGCTTGGCGCAGCTTCAGCTCGCGGCTTGATCGATGGCCACCCGAGTCGAGGGTCAACTGGAGCGTCGTGCCGTTCATCTGGCCGCGCGCGCTGAAACGGATTTCGGTCGAGCGAAGCTCGAAGGCGAATTTTTCCAACATCCAATCATCGTTGGCGTCCATGTCGAGCTCTGTGGTCGTAGGCTGCATCGTGCCCAGCATGTTCAAATTCATCCTCGAGCGATCCTGGAGCTTATAACCCTTGGTTTTGGGTGTGATCACCTGCGATGCGAAGCCGATTTTTTCGCCCCGGTAGAACACGCCCCACCACTCCTCGATATGGTCCGTTAATTTTTCCGTGCTTTTTAGCGTGATGACAGATGGTGGCGCGGCGAGTTGGCGCTTCACGAGGAGAAAATTCATCACGCACCAGAAACCGACGATGGCCGCGATAATGGATCGCTTCGCAATCATGCAATGGAGCATATATGGTAAAGGCAAACTCCGAGTCGTTCAATTAAAATCCACATGGCAGAGCTCCAAAGCCCCGCGCCTGAGTTGAGATTCGCCGCCGATATCATGCTCGGGCGATTGGCGAAGTGGCTGCGCATCATTGGCGAAGATGTGATTTACGGTCGGCACCTAACCGGCTATGGCCTGATCCGGGCGGCACGGCTGGAAAACCGGTTGATTCTCACGCGCGACCGGAGCTTGAAAAACAAACAACCGCCCCCGAGCTTGTACCTTCAGAGCGATCACTATCGGGAGCAGCTCAAGCAAGTGCTTCACGACTGCGGTTTAATCGTAGGAAAACGGTTGTTCACGCGCTGTCTCCGCTGCAACATGGTGCTTCAAAGCAGGGCGAAGGCGAGCGTGGAAAAATTGGTTCCATCGTACGTTTTTTCGACGCAGGAAAATTTTTTTTGGTGCGCAGCTTGCCGGCGCATTTACTGGCCGGCCACACATCATCAAAATATGCTGGAGGAACTCGAGAAATTGCAGGTCGGGTAATCTGGAAATGCTTGTTTTCGTATGGTACAAAAACCGCTGTTTACCTCTTTTCCCCGGTAGCTCAGTCGGTAGAGCAGTTGGCTGTTAACCAATTGGTCGGGGGTTCGAGTCCCTCCCGGGGAGCCAGATTTCATTTACTGACGTTTTCCTCACCGATCCCGCGTTTGCTTGCTTAGCCCTTTGATAATTTTCCACAAGAAAATCGAAGGGTTTTCTGTAGACCGGATCAAGGCGACCGTGCTTGCAAGTGGAGTTCTGAAACTAAAGAATTTCGGCACGTTGTGCGAGTTCTAAAATCCTAGCGCCGGAATCTATGTAACTCAGATTTGCATTCTGATGCGCGGCGATCTCAGCCGATATTTTGGACTGGTGCAAAGTTTATCGCACCGAAGGCAAAAACCAAGACGGCCGATAGCAAACAAAAATAAATTTAGAAAAATTGATCTACCATTCGTAACGGGATTGTTATGCAGTCGATAGGAGGAAGAAATGAAAGAAATGAAACAGTACAGCGCGGAGTTTCTCGGGACGTTCTGGCTTGTTCTGGGCGGGTGCGGGGAGCGCAGTTCTTGCTGCGGCATTTCCGACGTCGGCATTGGTCTGATGGGGCGTTGCGCTCGCGTTCGGTCGGAGCGTGTTGAGAAAGGCGCTGGGAATAGAGACTTTTATTAAACGCATGCTCACTTACCGGAACCTCCTTTTCCCATCGCAGATCGTATATGGAGCGGGCGTGGATGTTCTGTCTAGCATTGACCCATTATAAAAATAATTATCGCGCGCTGGCTCCACGTAGTTTGAGGATAGCTCACAGTGAGCTGATTCAGAAATGACGTTTGTCTAATATTGGACGAGCTGCTGTAAAATAAGAACGGCCGTCACGGATGTACTAGGCGATCTCGTTTAGGTAACCCGTTGAGCTTGTTTCCCCTCATAAAAACGCTCTTTGCCTTCGGATGGAAGTATCTCGTTCGATCGCTGTAGTTGATTTCTTTTTCAATTCAATTCGACGTGAACGCTGGAGCGCCACGGGTGGGATCCACGCCGCCCAAGTTTTGCAGAATCACAACAATTGGGGTTGACTTGAGAATTTCCTCTGGCTTATAGCTTGTCAAACGGTTGGAATAAGTCCCGCCTGGAGGCGATGCTTCACCGGGCTTCTGAGACCTCGCAACGCTGACGGAGGAGAAAACAATGATCAAAGAGTTCAGGGAGTTTATTCAAAGAGGGAATGTAGTGGATCTGGCTGTGGCCGTGGTGATCGGCGTGGCATTCGGGAAAATCGTGACATCCTTCGTTGAGGATATTCTCATGCCGCCGATCGGCCTGGCACTGGGCAATGTGGATTTTTCAAACCTCTTTATCAATCTCTCCGGCAAAGACTATCCCAGTGTTGCCGCGGCCAAGGCCGCCGGTGCTGCAACTTTGAATTATGGCATTTTTATCAATAACATTTTGAATTTCATCATCATTGCCTTTGCGGTTTTTCTGATCGTCAGACAAATCAATCGGATGCAAACCCCCGTGCCCGCGCCCGCGGCCTCGACTAAGGACTGTCCGTATTGCTTGACGGCGATTCCTCTCAAGGCTGTCAAGTGCGCCCACTGTACTTCCGAAATTCGTTGACTACGAAGAACATGCAGGCGGCGCAGTTTGAAGGTTAGGCGGTCGCTGCTGCAGCAGGACAAATGAAGTCTTTAGAGTGATCAAAAGAGTCTTGCATATGAACAGAATCTTCGCGCTAATCACCTTACTGATCTGTATAGTCACTGGCTGCGAAACGATCCAAAAAAAAGCTTCCGGGCCGGAATTTGAAAAGGCCAAAATGACCGCGACCATCAAGGCTCAGCTCGCGCGGGAGGATCAGGCGACCTTGCAGGCGGTCACGGTCGATGTCGGGGACGACGGCGTGGTGAAGCTCAAAGGCACCGTGAATTCGGCGGAGAAAAAAGCGAAAGCCGAAGAAATAACAGGCAAGGTGAGCGGCGTGAAGAGCGTGGTCAATAACCTAGAGGTAAAGCTCTGATACTCGGAAAATTTGACAGCTAATTTTTAGGAGAGGAATCTTGAATTATCGTCTTCTTACTTAAGGGAGGTAGTTATGACAAAAATAAAATTTTCGCGGGCGGTGATAATCGCTGTCATCGTGGGTGCCTTCGGGATGGGCGGGCTGTTGGAAAAGGGGGCAAAGATGGGCGGACCGGTTGGTTCGATTGCAGAATTTGGCTCCTCGATCACCGAGATGCAAGACCATATAAGCGGCCTGCAAAAAAATCTCGACACGTTTAAAAAGGTACAATCATCATTGACCGGTAAATAGCCTGAGTGCAACTGCGACGATGTGAAGACAAATGGACAGGTAAGACGCCGAGACCCAAAAATTGCCAGCTGAACATGCCACGTGCGCATGATGTTGAATGGCAGAATCGCCGAGAAATCGATGCCGAAAAATCCCTCCGGTTCGGCGCGGTAATGGGCGATCAGGCCGCCGGTCAAAGTTTGCAACACAAAGAGCAATGAGGATACGAACAGAAACCAGACGATGGCTCGTTGCGCCGGCGTAACGGCCACTTGCTCGACGGGACGAAATCGCACCGGCTGGGTTTCCGCATCGCTCCAACCCAGCCAGTCATAGCGGCCAAAAAAATACAGGATGAGACCAGTTCCGCCTAACAGGCCAATGATGGAAATGACACTCCAGGTGATGGCATCGGCGGTAATGAAGTTACCCGCGAGCGGGTCCGGTGGCCAGTTGTTCGTGTAGGAATAGGATTTTCCCGGGCGATCGGCTGCCGCGGTCCAGGCCGTCCAAGCGAAGAAAGCGGTAAGCTTTCGAATGTCGTCCGGGTTTGTAATCCACTCGGCCTGCGCTCCGCCGCGCGTTTGTTTGGCGAAAAAAAGCGCGCGATAGTGCTCTTCCATCATTTTATGCGCCGCTTCTCTTGGCCCGCTCCAGACAAGCGAATCTTCTGACGGGTTGTAAGTGTTCTTGTGCAGTTCCGCGACGACCCGCTCGCGCGCTGAAAGACCTCCGGCCGGCGCGCCGGCGTATCCCTTGACCAGAAACTCAGCGCTGTTGTGTAGATACTCGGCGGTAAAATCGGGCCCCAGATAAGCGCCATGACCGTACACGGAGCCATACTCCATCAGCGCATAGCGCTGAAAGACGTTCATGCCGCCGAAAATATCGTCACGCGTGAAAAGCACGTTTTTGCCCGCCACAGTTTTTGCCGGGATCGGCGGTTGGTCACGATAGACAAGATAGGCGAGCATGCCGAGGACGGTAAAACCGAAGAGGTAAGTCAGCATCGCTCCTTGAAACCAGCGGGACGAAATCGGCATGTTTCCTCGCGTCATAAATCCCACCTCATGCTGTTTTCATCAGCGTCGTCTCGCAAACTCTTTGAAAGAGTCAACAGGCGAGCGGAACGGCAAGAGCAAAGGTTAAGAGCAAATCGCAGGCATACAGTTAGAAAACAGCGATACTCGGAAAATCAAAACGATTGCACTCGCGAACGATCTACACTTTGTCCGTTGCGCTTTGCCATTTCGCGGGCGTGCTACCTCTTGCTCTACTAATCACCTTGCTCAATTCTCGCAACCAGAGTACCGAGCTGGCAACCGTGGCGCAAAAGAGCCAATCGCCCGCGCTCAACGGCTCTGTCGAAAACGCCTGCTGCAGGAATGGGATATAAAGCACCGCGACCTGCAAGAGAAGCGCTAACGCGACGGCGCCCCAGAGCCACCTATTTGCGAACAGGCCCGTGAACGCGCTCCGGGTATCGGAGCGCGCATTGAAAACGGTGAAAAGCGAGAAGAACACCAGGGTCGTAAAGGCCATCGTATGCGCGTAACGCATATCGCCCGAGCCTTCGATCAGGCCGCCGGGCAAGCTGGCATCGAGAATGAGCAGCGTCCCCGCCGCCATGATCACGCCGACGAACAAAATTCCCGCCCACATGCCGCGGGTAATCACCCCTTCGCCGCGCGGGCGCGGCGGCGCGTTCATGACCTCCGGGTCCGCCGGATCCAGGCCGAGCGCGAGCGCGGGGGCGCCGTCGGTCACGAGGTTGATCCAGAGGATTTGCGTTGCCAGCAGCGGCAACGTCACGCCGCCTGCTTCCGGCCTGAGCCCGATCGCGTGCGCCAGCAGCACGCCGAAAAACATCGTCATCACTTCGCCGATGTTCGACGACAACAGGTAGCGTAAGAATTTGCGGATGTTCGAGAAGATCGCGCGCCCCTCTTCGACGGCCGCGACAATGGTTGCGAAATTATCGTCGGCCAGCACCATGTCGGCCGCTTGTTTGGAGACGTCGGTTCCGGTAATCCCCATGGCCACGCCGATATCGGCAGTCTTCAAAGCTGGCGCGTCGTTCACCCCGTCCCCGGTCATCGCCACAATGGCGCCTTCGCGCTGCAACGCCTTGACGATGCGCAATTTGTGCTCGGGATTGACCCGCGCGTAGACCGATACTTCTCGCACCGTGCGGTCGAGCACCTGTTCCGACATTCTCTCGAGCTCGGCGCCGGTGACGGCTCGCCCGTCTTCGGTGATTCCGAGTTCATCAGCAATGACAGCGGCAGTTTTAGGGTGATCGCCAGTTATCATCATCGGCCGTATCCCTGCCCCCTTGGCGCGGGCAACCGCCTCCTTTGCCTCTTCGCGCGGCGGGTCGATCATGCCAATCAACCCTGCGAACACGAGGTCTTGTTCGACGCGCTCATCGACTTCGTCGGCGGCGAATGCACCGGCCGGCAAGGAGCGGAAGGCAACCCCAAGGGTACGCAGCGCCGCGCCGGCGAGTTCCTCGTTTTCTTGGAGAATCTCCGCGCGCCGTTCCGCTGTCAGGGGCCGGCTCTCTTCTCCCACCAGTCCGTTCGAACAACGGGCGAGCAGGATATCCGGTGCGCCCTTGGTGAAAACCAGCAGGCGCTCCTGCCTTTGGGCGTCTGTATGAATCGTCGTCATCAATTTGCGCTTGGAAGAGAAAGGCACTTCGCCCACGCGCTCGAAGCGCGCGTCGAGCGCTTCATCCTCCAGACCGGCTTTGCGTGCCGCAATGATGAGCGCGCCTTCGGTCGGATCGCCCTGCACCGTCCAACGGCCATCGTGCTCTTGCAATACGGCATTGTTGGCCTGGTCGCCGACGGCCAGAGCGCGCTCCAGCTCGATGCGCAAAGCACCGGCGATCGCGCCAGCTCCGTCTTGACTTACTTCGCCTTCGGGAGCGTAACCCGTGCCCCGGAAAGTCACACGCCCGCTCGCCGTGACGACCGCGCGCACAGTCATCTCGTTCTTCGTGAGCGTGCCGGTCTTGTCGGAAGCAATCACGTTCGCCGAGCCGAGAGTTTCCACTGCGGCGAGATGGCGTACGATGGCGTTACGCTTTGCCATGCGTTGTACGCCCATGGCGAGCACCGCGGTCACCACCGCTGGCAGGCCTTCCGGCACCGCCGCCACCGCGAGCGCGACGCCAAGAATGAGCACGTCGAAAAGCCCCGCGAAGCCGCGCACGTCTTCGATGAGAATAATGGTCGCGATCATCACCACGGCGATGACGATGACGATAAGCCCCAGCAACCTGCCGACACGATCGAGCTCGTGTTGCAGCGGTGTCGTCTCTTGCGGCGCTTCTTTCAGCAACCCGGCAATGCGTCCCATCTCGGTTTGCATTCCCGTCGCTACCACTACGGCTTTGCCGTGCCCGTAGGTGACCGCCGTGCCGCTGAAGATCATGTTATCGCGATCGCCGACTCCTACCTCGTCGCTGATCGGCTCGATGTCCTTCGCGACCGGCAGGCTCTCGCCCGTCAGCGCCGCCTCCGCCGTTTGCAGCGCGGTGGATTGGATCAGCCGCGCATCGGCGGGAACGGTGTCGCCTTCTGCGATAAGGAGGATGTCGCCGGGGACGACTCCGGTCGCCGGGATGCTCTGCTGCACGCCGTCGCGAACGACGTTGGCACGCGCCGCGGACATCTGGCGCAGCGCCGCCACCGCTTGCTCCGCGCGCGCCTGTTGAGCGTAGCCCATGATCGCGTTGAGCAGAACGACCGCGAAGATCGCCAGAGCTTCATAGGGCAACGCCGATTCGCGCTCGTACAGCCACAATCCCGCCGAGATCAACGTTGCGATCAGCAATAGGATGACGAGCACGTCCTGAAACTGCGCGAGAAATTTCCGCCACGCCGGCACGGGTTTTTCCGCAGTGAGCTCGTTTTTGCCGTATCGTGCGAGCCGCGCCCGCGCCTCCGCCACGCTCAGCCCAAGCTGCGCGTCGCTAGCGAGCGCAGCCAATACTTCGTCCACGGATTGCTGATAGGAAGGCCTACTGGAACGTTTCGTCGAGCTCGCAGATTGTTCGTTCGCTGTGCTCATAAAAACGGTCTCACCACGAACCACACGAAGGACACGAAGGTTCGGATGATGCGTATTTTTTAACCTTCGTGCCCTCCTTTAAAAAAAGGAGTAGAGAAAGATCTCTCACTTCGTCGAGATGCAGGCATCGTCATTCCGAGCGGCAGACTGTGTAAAAACTACAATTTTGTTCAGCGTAGATTGAGCGAAGTTGTAGATATCCATCAAACAACGAGAGCGACCCCAGTTTTCAGCTATTTCGGATAAGAATGTTC